>OLSN01003088.1_pt1 | contig 11111 bp, 10 predicted proteins | sample 1672411 | NCBI WGS metagenome assembly OLSN01 (sample SAMEA3136683, study PRJEB25190) | human gut metagenome | biome: human gut; feature: human-associated habitat; material: faeces | place: Austria | collected 2013
GACGTTTTGGGTAATAAAGCTATTAACTACATTGCTTATGCTCCTAATATAGATGTAAATCAAGCTTATGCTTGGTTGAAAGAATCTCTGGAAACTGAAAAGGGTGTCGACGGACGCGCTCTTGACCTGCGCCGGAGCAGTACTTGCCGCCTCGGAGCCGTCTCCGCCGACGCCGAACATTTCGTACATAGCCTTCTTCATGTTGCTCTTCTTGTCCATGATTTTCTCTGTCCTCCCTAAAAGTCTGCGGTTGATCTGCCATGCTGAACGGGAAACCCGGTCAGGAAATAAAAACGTGACGCGTCCTTATTCCAAAATTCGAGGGGAAACGACCTGTTTCCCGACAATTTTACAAAATAGAGCATACCACAATATTTGAGCGGGTGCGAACAATCTGCCTGAAATGTATGTTTTTGCGGCACGAAATGCATACCGCGCCTGCCGGACTCTTGGCAGAGCCGGGAAAATATGGTATGCTGAATCGAAAAATCGCTCGGCGCGGCGGCGCTCGTGCGTGCGCTGCGCGTATGGCGCAAGAAATAGAAAACGCAGCACCGTGCGGTGCTGCGTGCGCTGCGGGACGCGTGAGGGCGGGAGCCCTCTGTGCAAAATTTTCAAGAAAACAAAGGAGAGCGAGAAAATGGAGCTTTGCTTCAATGAAATGACCGTGATGAAAAACGGCACACTGCCGGAGGACATCGCGCTCTGCGCACAGGCGGGCTTTTCCGCCACCGAGAGATTCTCCGCGGATCATCATCTCCTGCCCTTCTTCATTTACCATCAGGATATCGACGGTATTCGGGTGTACGTCGGTTTCTACGTTGTTCGGAATGAAAGAATATTCGATTCCGTTGTCTGTCGCGATCTGGAAGGAATCGCGGATGCGCACGTCATCGGTGGCAAATCCCATAATACCGCCGAGAAGAGCACGGTCCGTACCATGACCGTGATAGGTTTTGGCAAAAGATCCATAAAGGGTAAATTCTACTTTTTTAAGAGAACCGGTGAGAAGCTTTCTTGCAAGCAGAGCGATTCTGGCAGCTCCCGCAGTATGGGAGCTTGATGGTCCGATCATATTCGGTCCCATGACATCAAAAACACTGATAAAGGACATAGTAAACCTCCTGTAAAATAATTGTTTCACGTAAGTAAAAAGGATTGACGTCTTATTAGTTATATTGAGTGAAACAAATTCATAGATTTTATGAAGACGTTGAAAATTTTTCATAATGGAGTCAGAAGATGGAATTACGTCAATTACAGACTTTTATACAGATCGCGCAGATGCAGAGCTTTTCCAGAACGGCAGAGATGCTGGGGTATTCGCAGTCGGCAGTGACGGTTCAGATCCGACAGCTGGAAAACGAACTTGGGAAAAGGCTGTTCGACAGGACAGGAAAGAAAGTGGTGCTTACCCCGCAGGGGGAAGAATTTCTGGAGTATGCCAACCGGATCCTTTATGATGTTCATCAGGCGAAAGCATCCATGAATGATACGGATGAATTGAAAAACCCACTTCACATTGGGACGATCGAGTCTCTGTGTACGGTGAAATTTCCAAAGATCATAAGGAAATTCAGGGAACAGTATCCCAGGGTTTCTATCCGGATTACGGTAGATTCTCCGGAAAAGCTGATCCAGATGATGGAACATAATGAACTGGATCTGATCTATATTCTGGATACACCAAGATGGGACAGCAACTGGATCAAGGTGATGGAGAAGGCAGAACCGGTTATGTTTGTGACATCAGTCAGTCACCGGCTGGCAAAAGAAAGAAATTTATTGCTTGATGATCTGCTGAAAGAGTCTTTTTATCTTACAGAGCGCAATGCCAATTACAGGCAGGCACTTGATGGTCAGCTGGCGTTAAGAAGAAAAGAGCTTTCTCCGATGCTGGAGATCAGTGATACTGCATTTATCAAAAAAATGCTGATGCGTGGGGGAGGCGTTTCATTCCTTCCACGTTTTGCAGTAGAAGATGATATTGAGAAAAAGAAACTCACACTTTTGGATGTGAAAGATATAGAAATTACGATGTATCGTCAGATTTTCTATCATAAAAATAAGTTCAAGACAAAAGAGATGGAGAAATTTGCAGAGTTTGCACTGGAGGACAACTAAGAGAAAATACGGCTATGGATAAGAAAAATACTGATTTTGGCTTGGATGTATTACGAAAATTTATCTGAAGAGCAGGGAGAGCATAATATTTTCTACGTCATCTTGCGAAGTCTCAAAAAAGGATTTATACTAAAAATTAGCAGAAAATCATAAGAGGAAAGAAGGAAATAAAAGATGGAAAATTTCACATTTTATGCACCGACTTATTTTGCTTTTGGTAAGGATACAGAAAATGATACCGGAAAGTATGTAAAACGTTTTGGCGGCAGTCGTGTACTGCTCCATTATGGCGGAGGTTCTGTCATTCGTTCCGGACTTTTGGATCGTGTTAAGAAATCTCTGGACGGAGAAGGGGTTTCTTATGTAGAATTAGGCGGCGTAAAGCCAAATCCGAGAAGTGGTCTTGTATATGAAGGAATCGATCTGTGCCGGAAAGAAAAAGTAGATTTTGTACTGGCAGTCGGAGGCGGAAGTACAATTGATTCCGCAAAGGCAATTGCGGCAGGTGCAGTATACGATGGAGATTTCTGGGATTATTATGAAGGAAAGCTTGTCGAGGAAGCACTTCCGATCGGAACAGTTATTACGATTTCAGCTGCAGGAAGTGAAGGATCACCGGACTCTGTTATTACAAAAGAAGAAGGAATGTTCAAAAGAGGGGCAACCGGAGAAGCATTCCGTCCGAAATTCACGATCATGAACCCGGCACTTACACAGACACTTCCGGCATATCAGACAGCTTGCGGAATTACAGATATTATGGCACATCTGTATGAGCGTTATCTGACCAATACCGAAGAAGTAGAAGTGACAGACCGTATGATCGAAGGGCTTCTTCTGACGATGATCCATGAAGGACCGAGAGTCATTGCAGACCCGGATAATTATCAGGCAAGAGCAAACATTATGTGGGCAGGTATGATGGCACACAATAATTCCTGCGGAGTAGGACGTACACAGGACTGGACAAGCCATAACATCGAGCACGAATTATCTGCACTATATGACTGCGCGCACGGTGCAGGGCTTGCGGTTGTTATGCCGGCTGTATTTACTTATACACTGGAACACAATGTGATGCGTTTTGCACAGGCTGCAGTCCGTGTCTGGGGCTGTCAGATGGATTTTGCAGATCCAAAGAGAACGGCACTGGAAGGAATTGAGGCACTTCGAAACTTTTTAATTTCGATTGGGATGCCAAAGAATTTTGCAGAGCTTGGAGCCAAAGAAGAAGATATTGAAAAGCTGGCACATACCTGCTGTTATGGAGATGTAAATACTGGTACAGTGGAAGGATTTGCAACTCTTGATCAGAAAGATGTGGAAAATATTTATAAACTGATGGTATTTTAAAAAAAGAAATATCGGAAAACAGGAAATTTGGAAGAGGGAGTGCGTGACTTAAACTCAAGTCATACACTCCCTCTTTTTGAAACGTCTATTTTCCAACAGGCTATGCATTTTCATAAATCGGTTCGAAATCATCTGCGCCGTGTCCACAGAGCGGGCAGGTGAATTCTTCCGGAAGATTGCTTCCTTCGTATACATAATTGCAGATCTTACAGCGCCATCCGATAATCTTCTTATCCTCTTTTTTCTGTTCTGGTTTTGGCTTTACATGTGCCTGATAATCTGCGTAAGTCAGAGGTGGATTGTTACTTAAAAGTTTCGCATCGGTTACTTCAGCAATAAAAAGGGTATGTGTTCCAAGATCCTGTCTGGAAACGACTTTTGCGCTGAGAACAGAACATGTCTGCCATCCGAGGTAAGGAACTGCATTTTCATCTGCAGGTGCAGTGATATTTGCGAATTTATCAACATCTCTGCCGGACTGGAAACCGAAATGCCGGATCGTTTCAAAAGAGCAGGTCTGGTCAAGCAGGCTTAACGTAAAAATGCCGCTCTCTTTGATCAGATCACAGGTATAGTTGCTATTCAGCACAGAGATTGCGATCCGTACCGGATTATTCGCAACCTGGATGCAGGTGTTGGTAATACATCCGTTTACTACATTCCCAGAGCGTGTTGCAAGCATAAATACTCCATAAGATAAATTGTAAAGTGCTTTTTTATCCATATAACATTCCTCCTAACTTTCAAAACTTGATAATAAGAATCATTACTATAATTAAAGAATACATGATAAAAGAAAAATTGTCAATTATAAAATCAAGATTTCCGGAAAATCAGAATCACAAAAAATGTGATGATTTCTGATCCTAAGAAGGAAAGCCAGATTCCATTCAGCCCCAGAATCTGTGAGAACAGAATCGCACAGAAAGCAATTGCGATAATGCCGCGCATAACAGAACCAAGGACGGCAGGACGTGCCCGGTCGATTGCGGAAAAATAGGCAACCAGCACAATATTGATACCGGCGACTAAAAAGCCCAGGAAATAAAGCCTAAGACCAGTATGGGCGTAAGCAAGCAGCTGGAGATTATGTTCGCTGTTAAAGATACTGATAAAGGTATCCGTAAATCCGTAGATCAGTACAACGATCACAAGCTCGATCAGAAGTGCTGCAGCAAGAGACCAGTTGAGAAATTTACGGACTAGATCATGTTCACCCTTTCCGTAACTCTGGCTGATCAGCGGCTGTGCACCCTGGGCAAGTCCGTTTAGGATCGCCATTGCGACCAGTGAAATATTTGCAACTACGCCGTAGGCTGCGATTCCGATATTTCCCGCAATGCGCAGGATCAGCATGTTAAATATAATCGTAATGACAGCGGAAGAAATTTCAGCAAAAAATGCAGAAACACCAAGCTGGCAGCATCCGATGATCCGGCGAAGAGAGGGCTTGCGCCAGTGAAACTCTACATGGTTATTCTTTCCAAGATAATGTGTCGAACATACCAGCATCGTCACAACCGGTGAAAGAGCGGTTGCAAGTGCAGCCCCCAGAAATCCAAGATTCAAAGGGAACATGAAAATATAGTCAAATAAAATATTAAAGAAGCTTCCGGAAATGGAACCGATCATGGCGATAGAGGTCGCATGGTCATTCCTCGCAAATGCCGTGAAGGTATAGTTTGACATAAAAAACGGGGTAAAGAGCAGGACGATACGCATATAATTACGTCCAAGCCGGATGAGCCCGGCATCCGCCCCTAAAAGTGCAAGTGCTTTATGCGGAATGAAGATTCCGGTGAGCATAAAAGGAATGCTGCATATGAGACACCAGAAGATGGACTGGGTAAAATAGTAGTCCGAAGGTGAACCTTGGGCTGTGCTGATATTGTATCGTGTGGCGGAGCCGATTCCGATCATCGAACCGATTGCGAAGACCAGACCGAACACCGGCAGGATCAGATTCAGGGCAGCAAGTCCATCTGCACCGCATTTGTAAGAGATAAAAAAGGTATCTGCCAGAATGTAGACGGAGACACCGATCATTCCGGAAATACTCTGGGAAATGTATTTTAAAAATTTATGAAACATGTTTTTGAATTCCTCGTCTTTCTTAAAGCCAGATTAAATGAAATAACCATCTGTAACAGCCTGGTAATAAGCGGACTCTGATATCTCCATATAAGAATAGCATAAATATACTGGTTTGTCGAAAAAATAATCTTGCAATTATTGCGGTAACGTGCTATAGTAAGTTTTGTAAAACCAAATAATGCTTCAGGGCGGGGCGAAATTCCCCACCGGCGGTAAAGCCGGGGAGCCGTAAGGCATGAACTGGTGAGATTCCAGTGCCGACAGTAAAGTCTGGATGGAAGAAGTTGAATCGTTGCTGATAGAAGCGGTTTCTATCATATATGCAGGAATAAAAAGTAAAACGCTCTGGAATGGGAATCATTCCAGAGTTTTTATTTTCCGGAAAATAAAATGCCGAGGCCAGATTCGATGAGAAAATGGTATTTCCGAGAAGTATGACAGAGCGTACAGCGATATAACTGAGAAAGAAAGCCCTGACAGGTAAGAGAATCTGTCAGGGCTTTTCCTATATGCCAAAGCACATTTTTTGAAAAGAGACTTATCCGGCAACATACCTAAAATGTTTAGCAGAGTACATTTCCAGGGGGCTTTTCCGGGAGAGATGAGAAAGGAGAAAAAATGACAGATGAATTTTACATGCGCCGTGCAATTGAACTGGCAAAAAAAGGACGTGGATGGACAAATCCAAACCCGATGGTTGGTGCCGTGATCGTAAAGAATGGAAGCATTATCGGGGAAGGGTATCACGAAAAATGTGGTGAGCTTCATGCAGAACGGAACGCAATCGCATCCCTGACAGAAAGCGCCGAGGGAGCAACACTTTATGTGACGCTGGAGCCGTGCTGCCATTATGGGAAGACACCACCATGTACGGAAGCGATTCTGGAACAGAAGATTGCACGGGTTGTGATCGGATCGAGAGATCCGAATCCGAAAGTGTCCGGCAAAGGAGCAAAGATTTTACGCGAGGCAGGCGTCCGGGTGGAAGAGGATTTCCTGCGCGAAGAATGTGATGCGTTAAATCCGGTCTTTTTCCACTATATCACAACAGGGCTGCCCTATGTGGTGATGAAATACGCAATGACGGCAGACGGAAAGATTGCGACAAAAACAGGAGCATCAAAATGGATATCCGGTGAGGAAGCAAGAAGTCTGGTACATGAGATGCGCCATGACTATATGGCAATCATGGCAGGAATCGGAACGGTTCTGGCAGATGATCCGATGCTGAATGTGCGTCTGGAGGGAAAGAAAAGTCCGGTCAGAATTATCTGTGACAGTATGCTCAGGATCCCACTGGACAGTCAGATCTGCCAGACAGCAGGGAGATACCGGACGATTGTTGCATATGCCGGTGAAAAGGGGAATGCGATTTATTTAGAAGAGAAAAAACGCAGTCTGGAAAAGCTTGGAGTCGTGCTTCTCAGAGTTCCTTCGGAAAAAGGGGAGATCAATCTGCAGCTTCTGATGAGAAAGCTTGGAGAGCTGGGAATTGACAGTGTACTTATTGAAGGCGGTGGAACTTTAAATGAGGATGCCCTGCAATCCGGTATCGTAAATGAGGTGAAAGCTTTTATCGCACCGAAAATTTTTGGCGGAAGAGGCGGCAAGACTCCGGTGGAAGGCTTTGGAATTGAGAAAGTAGACGATGCCATCAAGCTACAGCTTATGAGAATCTCGCAGGTTGGAGAAGATATTCTGGCAGAGTATAAGGTTTTGGAGGAAATGTAAATGTTTACAGGAATTGTAGAAGAAACCGGATCTATCCGGTCACTCCGACTTTCTGGATCATCCGGGAAGATTGCGATCCGGGCAAAAAAAGTACTCGGTGGAACCAGGATCGGAGACAGTATTGCGGTAAATGGTGTCTGCCTGACGGTGGTTTCTCTGGAAAAGGATGGATTTACCGCAGATGTGATGGCGGAAACAGTGAGAAGAACCAACCTTGGTGATACGAAGATCGGTGAGAAAGTGAATCTGGAACGCGCGATGGCGGCAGATGGCAGATTCGGTGGACATATCGTTGCGGGGCATATTGACGGGACCGGAATGATTGAAGAACTCAGAAAGGAAGAAAATGCGGTATGGGTAAAAATCCGGACAACGCCGGAGATTCTGGAACTGATCGTAGAAAAAGGTTCAATCTGTATTGACGGGATCAGTCTGACAGTGGCAGAAGTAAGTGAAAAAAGCTTTCAGGTATCAGTCATTCCTCATACCGGAGAGGAAACCACACTGCTGAAGAAAAAAGCTGGGGACAGGGTGAATCTGGAAAATGATATTGTAGGGAAGTATATTAAAAAGTTTCTTACACCATCGGAACCGGCTGGAAAATGTGGTGGACTTACCATGGAATTATTAGAGGAGTATGGAATTTGATGCGAAGAAATTCCGGGACCGGAATGGAGAGCATACAGAAGAACAGGATAAAAATGAGTTATAGATCGGACAGGAGGAAGTAACAAATGGAGAAACAGTATCAATACAATAGCGTAGAAGAGGCGCTTGAAGAATTGCGCCAGGGAAGGATCGTTCTGGTAACGGATGATCCGGACCGGGAAAATGAAGGAGATATGATCTGCGCGGCGGAATTTGCAACTCAGGAGAATATCAATTTTATGGCATGCCATGCGAAAGGGCTGATCTGCACACCGATGAGTGCAGCGCTGGCCGGACGGCTTGGGCTTTCACAGATGGTCTCCGAAAATACAGATAACCATTCGACTGCATTTACGGTATCCGTTGACCATGTGGATACGACAACGGGAATTTCAGCAGCAGAGCGAGGATATACTATGCGCAGCCTGACAGAAGAAGGAACGAAACCGCAGGACCTTCGAAGACCGGGGCATGTATTTCCGCTGGTGGCAAGGCATGGAGGTGTGTTGGTAAGAAATGGTCATACCGAGGCAACGGTTGATCTGATGCGTCTTGCCGGACTGAAAGAATGTGGAATCTGCTGTGAAATCATGGAAGAGGACGGAACGATGATGCGGACAGAGAATCTCTGGAAGCTGGCGAAGAAGTACGACCTGAAATTTATTACGATCAAAGATCTGCAGGATTACTGCAGGATCCATGAAAAACATGTCGTAAGGGAAGCATGTGCAAAGATGCCAACCCAGTATGGAGAATTTCAGATTTATGGGTATGTGAATGACATCACCGGTGAACATCATGTGGCATTGGTGAAAGGTGAGATTGGCGATGGGGAAGATGTTCTGTGCCGTGTACATTCCGAGTGCCTGACCGGCGATACTTTTGGATCTCTCCGCTGCGATTGTGGAAAGCAGCTGCAGTCGGCGATGCAGCAGATCGAGAGAGAAGGAAGAGGAGTTCTTCTGTATATGCGACAGGAGGGAAGGGGAATCGGTCTGATTAACAAGCTGAAAGCGTATGAACTTCAGGAACAGGGATACGATACCGTGGAAGCCAACATCCGTCTGGGATTTGCACCGGATCTTAGGGAATACTGGGTAGGGGCTCAGATTCTATCGGATCTGGGAGTAAAATCACTCCGGCTTCTTACAAATAATCCGGAGAAGGTATATGGACTTTCCGGTTTCGGGCTTGCAATCCATGAGAGAGTACCGATTGAAATAGCACCGCAGAAATTTGATGCATTTTATATGAAGACGAAGCAGGAAAAGATGGGACATATCTTTAAAGAAATCAAATTTCAGTAAAAAGAGAATAAACAGTATTTACCATAGAAGAAACACTTTAATTACAGGAGGAAAAAAACATGAGACAGATCAATGTATTAGAAGGAAAAGTAGTAGCACCAGAAGGAATGAAAGTAGGAATTGTTGCTTCAAGATTTAATGAGATTATTGTTAATAAACTACTTGGTGGTGCGGTAGACGGGCTGGTACGCCATGGCGTGGAGGATGAAAACATAACGGCAGCATGGGTACCGGGAGCATTTGAGATTCCGACAGCAGCTTCTAAAATGGCGGCATCCGGAAAGTATGATGCGGTGATCTGTGTGGGAGCAGTGATCCGTGGAGACACGACGCATTATGATTATGTCTGCAATGAGGTATCCAAAGGAATCGCACAGGTTGGACTTGCAACCGGAGTGCCGGTATTATTTGGTGTGATCACGACTGAAAATATCGAGCAGGCAATTTCAAGAGCCGGAAGTAAAGGCGGAAATAAGGGATATGACTGTGCACTTTCTGCAATCGAAATGGTAAATCTTCTGAGACAGATGTAATTTCCGGCTGACGGTTACAAAAAGAATCCCGTTTTCCGGCAGAAAAAGGGCAGATGCCGGGATTTACTGGACATTTATGCAGGAAAAAGGTATCATATCTGATAAGAGAAATCTGTAAAAGAAATAGTAAAGTTTCAATTCAGAGATAATGAAGGAGAAAATGAATTATGTATACAGCATCATCTGAGAGATATGATACCATGGTATATAACCGTTGTGGGAAAAGCGGGCTTTTGCTGCCGGCAGTTTCTTTAGGACTTTGGCACAATTTTGGAACCAATGCGGATCCGGAGAATATGAAGGCAATGTTGAGGACAGCATTTGATCTGGGAATCACCCATTTCGATCTTGCGAATAACTATGGACCGGAATACGGAAGTGCTGAGACGAATTTTGGGAAGATTTTAAAAGAAGACTTTGCACCATACAGGGACGAGATGATCATCAGTACTAAGGCAGGCTATGATATGTGGCCGGGACCTTACGGGAACTGGGGAAGCAGAAAGTATCTGCTCGCAAGCCTTGACCAGAGCCTGAAGAGAATGGGGCTGGATTATGTAGATATCTTCTATCATCACAGAATGGATCCGAATACCCCACTGGAAGAAACCATGGGAGCACTCGATTCCATCGTAAAGAGTGGGAAGGCACTTTATGTCGGAATTTCTAACTATGATGGTCCGACAATGGTACGTGCAGCGGAGATTCTGGAAGATCTGAAATGTCCGTTTGTCATTAACCAGAACCGGTATTCCATTTTTGACCGGACGATTGAACAGAACGGCTTGAAAAAGACGGCGAACCAGATGGGAAAAGGAATCATTGCATTTAGTCCGCTGGCACAGGGGCTTCTGACAGATAAATATCTGCACGGAATACCGTCAGACAGCCGGATTGCGGTGGATGGAAGGTTTCTACATGCCGATGCATTGACGAAAGAAAAGCTTGCGCAGATCGAGGCTCTGAACAAGATGGCAGGTGAGAGAGGACAGTCTCTTGCACAGATGGCACTAAGCTGGATCCTGAAAGATGAGGATGTGACCAGTGTGCTGATCGGAGCGTCCAGACCGGAGCAGATCATTCAGAATGTGGAGATTGTGCAGAATACGAAGTTCACCCGGGAAGAACTGAAAAAGATCGATCAGATCAGCAGGGGCGATCTGTAAGTGAAACCTGCGCGAAGAAATTATTTGCAAAGGACGCAAAGGAAATATTGAATAAATGATTGACAGGAAGCAGCCATTGTGTTATTATAGTTCATGGTTGCTTCAGCAATCAACAATTTCATATAGGGGATTGGTCAAATGGTATGACAGGAGTC
>OLSN01003090.1_pt1 | contig 11111 bp, 11 predicted proteins | sample 1672411 | NCBI WGS metagenome assembly OLSN01 (sample SAMEA3136683, study PRJEB25190) | human gut metagenome | biome: human gut; feature: human-associated habitat; material: faeces | place: Austria | collected 2013
TAAAGACGCGGGCATAGAACTTATGTAAAAAACTAAACACCAAAAGGCCGTCGCGGCATATCGTCTTTCGCGGCGGCCGTTTTATTGGCCAAATGTTTGGGACAGGGCGGGTCAGTCACCGTCCGTGGGCTTGTCGTTGTCTATAAACGCATCCAGGTTCTCCGCAAGCGTCTTGACCGCCTCGCGCAGCGCAAGCTTCTGCTGACGGCTATAAGAAATACCGGAGTCGCGCAGCTGGCTGTCCAGCGAATCCGCCGCCAGCGAATCCAGCGAAACGCCCAGCTCGTTGGCCATCTTGACCAGCGTGTCCAGACTCGCCTTGCGCGTGCCCCGCTCGATATGTCCCAGAAATGATGTTGATATGCCCAGCTTTTCGGCAAGGTCGGCCTGCGTCATACCGGCGGCCTTGCGCGCCCGCCTTATGCGCATTCCCAGACTCTCATAATCCATATTCGACGCCCCTCTTCGCACTATGCGAGCATGCATCCATAAAGAATATAAACATTCATAATATATTATATACCATGCCCTGCGCAAATAGAATTGACCATAAGAAGTTGTCCTGTACTGTAAGTAGCGATTGCCCTAAAATTAACCGGTAAACATAACCTCAAACGAAATCAATTGCCTGAAATCGGTGCGACTGGGCTTCATCAAAAAAAAATGTGCCGGTGTTATCAAATGGCTGTACTTTTACTTTGAAATGTGATATAATAACTTCGCCCACAAGTGGCGCCCTTTAGTATTAGCCTTCAACATCCCAAGTATATGGCAGACTTACCGATAGCACTCAATGTTGTGCCGAGCATGTAAGGCGGGATGCCGCGCGAGTCACCTCCGCGCCCGGTCTGACATGTGGTCTGCTTTCAGGCAGACGCTCCATAACGGGAAGGTTCTCAGGCATTTAATTCGGGCAGACATCGGTAGGGCATACTATACTTAGGAGGTTTTTTCCCATGTTTGAAGACAAGACTCTTACTTGCCGCGAGTGCGGCCAGCAGTTCGTATTCACCGCTTCGGAGCAGCAGTTCTACGCCGAGAAGGGCTTCCAGAACGAGCCCGGCCGCTGCCCCGCTTGCCGCGCCGCCCGTCGTGCTGCTAATGGCGGCAGCCGTCCCGAGCGTCAGATGTACGATGTAATCTGCGATGGCTGCGGCCGTCCCACCCAGGTTCCCTTCCAGCCCCGCGGCGATCGTCCCGTATACTGCCGTGAGTGCTTCGAGGCGCAGCGCAACGCTCGCTAATTAAAGCATAAGCAAGGCCGCCCCTTTTCCGAGCGATTGGAGAAGGGGCGGTTTTCTAATGCGCAGATTTCGCAATGGACGAAAAATGAGAGGTGCGGTAAAGCCCCTCTCATTAAACCGTGGAATCAGTTGAACTTCAGATATGCGGTCGCGCAGTAGCCGGTTACGCCATTGTAAGAGCACAGCGACCATTCTTCGCCGTATTCCAGCACGACGATATCCGCGTCTGCGGACAGCTTGACTACTACTTCGGAATCCGTGCCGGGCTGGGCGCGCATATTGAGGCGCTTGCCGCCGGCGCTTACCTGCGCCTTGGAATTGGGCGCGGGCGTGGCGGTGGGCTGGTGCGCGGCGGTGGGCTTTGTGTCGGCCTTTATGTACTTGGACGACGCCCAGCCCTGGTATTCCTTGCCGTCGCTTGCTATAAACTTAATGCGCGTCCAGCCATCTTGGGTCTCATACGCGGTGATCTGCGCGTCGTTGGGCATGCGCACAAGTATGTCGGAATTGGCGGAGGGGCCGCTGCGTAGGCGCAGCGCCGTGCCGCCGGTGGCGACGCGGGCGGCGCTATGCGCGGGCGCTGCGGTAGGCGCGGGGGTATTAGCGCCGGGCTGCGCTGTGGCCGTTGCAGAGGGCGTAGCAGTGGGCTTGACGTCGGCAAGGTAAACGTCCGATACGAAGCCTTCTATGGTATTGCCGTCTGGCAGCGTGGCGCGAACCTTGCTCCATCCGTTTTCTGTGAAAAGAACTTCCAGCTTAGTACCGTTCGGCAGCTTGCCTATGACTTCGCCGCTTACGGGCGATGTGCGCACGTTTAGGTTCTTGCCGCCGGTGGTCACTTGCTTTATGGGAGTGGGGGTGGGGGCAGGCGTCGGAACGGCGGTAGGAGCGGCGGTTTGAGTAACCTCGGGCTCGGGAGTGGGTACGACTATGGGCGCGGCGGTCGGCACAAATACAGGCGCGTCGGTCGGAGCGTCCGTGGGCGCAGCGGTCGGTTCGGCGGTCGGCTCGGCGGTCGGCTTTGCGGTCGGTTCAGCAGTCGGCTCGGCGGTCGCGACGGCGCTGCCGCTGTATACTTTAAACTGCGCGACGGCGGCTTTATCCTCGTATCCGGAATACCATGCCGTTATTGTCACGGTGCCGACGGCACTATTGGCGTTGCTAAATAGGCCGATGCGTATAGTGCTGCTATCATAGTTTGCGGTATAAGTTGTCAGCACTATATTTGGATTGTCGCAGACAGCGTTCCATTCAACCTTTCTCTCACAATTTAGGACATTAATGCCAAGCCATGTGATCTCGTTACCTATTGATACTTCACTTGCAGGTACATCTGTAATTACGGGTGTTGGATTATCGACGGCAATATTACTCTTGACAATAAAAGTAAGGTAGGCGTCTAAGTCTACGTTGGAGCCGTCAGCTAAATTGCTGAACCTGATTATGTAATTGCCAGCTTTTGTGAAATACAGTTCCCATTCACCTGTGCGTTGGTTATCGCAATTTAGACTGTAGGATTTCAAATGAATTTTAGTTCCATCAATCGTATATGATGGAATAGCTTCTTCCGGGAGTTTGATTCTCAGCGGACTTCCATCATTTGGCAGTAACAGCTCACTATTATATTTATTGTTTTCATCGAAATAATTTCTATTTATCTCGATGCTGGGCAAGCTTGAACTGCTGTCATGTACGATAAATGTAATATCCTTCGATACCTTATAATCAGTGCCAGGTATTGAGGCAGTTACAGTATATATACATTTGCCTATATGAGCAGGCGTGTAGTGTACATTCATAATCCAATGCTTATTACTGTCATCCGAATCAAAAGACTTCCAAATATTACTCAATACCTCGTTTTTGGGGTCTTTGCAGATGAAGTCGAAATCAACCTTATCAATTGCAGAGTAATCGTCGGTGTTTGCAAAAATATTGAGATACCCATGGGCATCGGTTTGGTCGCCTGTATACAGATTTACTGTATCCGGCAAATCGTCAAATACAAGCTTGCGCTCCTCGCCCTCCGCCGCCCCGACGCTGCATAAAAGCATCGCCAAAATAGCCGCAAAAAGTGCCCAAAATAGACCTGTCCTACGCTGTGTCATACAAATGCTCCTTTCTAATGTGGGTGTAAAAATGCTGAGTTGAATTGATACTAAAATGCATGTGGGTATTATGTGGTGGTTGAATGACACAATAATATAATACACCATAAACACATCCGGGTCAAGCGTTTGTGCGCGAAGAATGCAAAAATGTGCGCATGATCTTGCCCCGATGCGCGCGCGCAATCCGATATCGCTTCAGCACAGCAACAATTGTACAAGACAATAATAATACGGGGGGGTATGTCAATACCGTTTATTGTATAAAACTGCCATTGAATCTGCAATTAACCATATCAATACAAACGCCCGGGCGCGATTTTTGTTTTCCGCCGCAGCACGCACATTTTACCCAAACGGCGCTGATAAATGCTTTAAATTAATATGCGTATGCGTATAATTGTTAGCGGCTCAATGCTTTGCTCAAGGAGGCGCGTAGATATGTGGTGGACTGTATTTCCCGGAATCGCCGTAGGCGTGTACCAGGTATGGGCCATGCGCGTGTATATGCGCGGCTTGGGCGCGGGCGGCAAGGGCTTGCGCAAACGTGTCATCGTTGGACTTATCAACGTCGTCCTGGTGCTGGGACTGATGATCGGGTGCGCGTGCCTGGGGCCGGACGCATTGCTTTGGGGCGCGGGCGGTATGTGCGGCGCGATGATTATACTCGCGCTGATTGCATTCATCCGCTCTATAGACAATTAATGGCAGGTGATGGAGAGAATGGAAAACTTTACGGTTGAGGTAAGTCCCGAAACGTTTATGCTTTTCGGACTTAAAATCAGCCAGTCGCAGGTGACGCTGTTTATCGTCACGTTGCTCTTGACGGCGTTCGGGTTGGTGTTCAAGTACTGCCTGTTCCCCAAATTCACCGAACGGCCCGGAAAGTTCCAAAACGTGATCGAATTGCTGGTGGAGGCTGCGAACAAGATGTCGGACGGCAACCTGCACGGCAAGTGCCAGGGACTGTACGCCTATTCGTTCTCGCTTATGACTGTGTTGGGCGTGAGCTTCCTTATGGAACTGCTGGGCTTTAGAATTCCCGCGACCGACTTCAACTTCACGTTTGCGATCGCCGTCATGTCGCTATGCGTGATCATGTATTACGGCGTGAAGTACAACGGCGCATGGGGCTATGTCAAATCGTTCGGTAAGCCTTTGGGCATAATGTGGCCCTTCCGCGTGCTGAGCGAATTGCTGATCCCGGTATCGCTGTCGTGCCGAATGTTCGGTAACTTGTTCGCGTCGATGGTCATCATGGACATTGTGTACGCCGCGATGAGCTACTTCGCGGTAGGCATTCCCGCAGTCCTGGCGATTTACTTTAACCTGTTCGACGTGGCCATTCAGGTGTATATATTCGTAACCCTTACGCAGATATTCACCGGCGAGGCGCTGGAGGAGGAGTAATCTCCCCCCGCGCATGGCTTACTAAAAAGCTGATTTGATTGGAGGATAATCAAATGAACGGACTTATAGCTCTGGCCGCGGCTATCGCGGTTTTCACCGGCATCGGCGCCGGTATCGGTATCTCTCTGGCCACCAGCAAGGCGGTCGAGTCCATTGCACGTCAGCCCGAGGCTAGCGGCAAGATTCAGTCGGTTATGATGCTGGGCGCGGTTCTGGCCGAGTCCACCGCTATATACGGTCTGGTTATTGCCATACTGCTGTATCTGAAGGTCTGATCAAAACGGCCTTCCCAACTAAGTTTCGGGTGGTGAATTTATGGGCATAGATATAGACGTAGTACGAATGCTGGAATACGTCGTTAACGTCGTAATACTGGTATTCATACTTAATAAGCTCCTGTATAAGCCCGTCAGCAAGTATCTGAAGGCTCGTCAGGACAAGATCAATACCGCGCTGGACAGCGCCGCGCAGAAGCAGCAGGAGGCCGACGAACTGCACAAGCAGTACGACGCGCTGGTGAGCCAGTCCCGCGCCGAAAGCGCCGATGCGCTGCGCAAGGCCAACGAGCAGGCTTCCCATCAGGCCGACCAGATTATTTCCGAGGCACGCGAACAGGCACGCCAGATACTGCAGCAGGCGCACAGCGATGTTGAAAAGCAGATGAAGCTGGCCCGCGAGCAGTCGCACGACGAGATCGTGTCGATGGCCGTGAGCATGGCGTCGCGCATACTGGGCCGCGAGGTTTCGGCCGAGGACAATACCGAGCTTATCAAGACGTTTTTTGAAGGGCAGGACAAAAAGTGAGCAGCAAATGTGTTATAAGAGTTGCCGCGCCACTGGATGAACGCCAGCTAAGAGATATTCAGAGATCGCTTGAACGGTATGCAGGTCATGCGCTTAAAGTAAGCATGATCGTCGATGAGTCGATAATCGGCGGCTTCATCGCGATGATCGATAACCACGTTATCGACCGCAGCTTTAAGACGATACTGAGCGATATGGGCCGCCGCGAACGTCAGGGCAAGCCCGCCAAGGATTATACCGGCGATACTAATCAGGCTGACGTGGGTCAGGTTACGCGCTTTGCCGATGGCATTGTGTCTATAACCGGTATGACCCATTGCCGATATGGCGAGCTGGTATACATCGGCGACGCCGCCGCGATCGCGATGAACATATCCGAAAACGATGTGGACGCCGTGCTTCTGTCCAGCGACATGACAATCGAGCAGGACGCGATAGCACAGGCCTCGGGCGACGTAGTGCGCGTGCCCGTGGGCGAGGCGCTGCTGGGTCGCGTGGTCGATCCGCTGGGCCGCCCGCTGGACGGCATGAAGGCCCCCAAGTGCGTCAAAAAGCGCCCCATAGAAGCGCCCAGTCCGTCCATACATGACCGCCAGAAGGTCGCAAAGCCCCTTATGACGGGCATACTGTCCATCGACTCCATGATACCGATTGGCTGCGGCCAGCGCGAACTGATAATCGGCGACCGCCAGACTGGTAAGACCACCATCGCAATCGATACCATACTTAATCAGCGCGACAAGAACGTGATGTGCGTATACGTCGCCATCGGTCAGAAGGCCTCCACCATTGCCGACGTGGTTAACACGCTGCGCGAGCATGGCGCGCTGGATTACACCGTGGTCGTCGCGTCCACCGCGTCCGACAGCGCCCCCATGCAGTACATCGCACCCTACGCGGGCTGCGCAATGGCCGAGGAATTCATGTATGAGGGCCGCGACGTGCTGATCGTGTACGACGATTTAAGCAAGCACGCCGTCGCTTACCGCGCCATGTCGCTGCTGCTTCGCAGGCCGCCGGGACGCGAGGCTTACCCCGGCGACGTATTCTACCTGCACTCCCGTCTGCTGGAGCGCGCCGCGCGCCTGTCGGACGAGCTGGGCGGCGGCTCGATGACGGCTCTGCCGATAATCGAAACCATGGCCGACGATATATCGGCCTATATACCTACAAACGTAATTTCCATAACCGACGGTCAGATTTATCTGGAGTCCGAACTGTTCAACGAAGGTATGCGCCCCGCCGTAAATGTGGGTCTGTCCGTCAGCCGTGTAGGCGGCAGCGCACAGACTAAGGCGATGCGCAAGGTTGCCGGCCGTCTGCGTCTGGATCTGGCGCAGTATAGAGAGCTGAGCGTGTTCTCTCAGTTCGCGGGCGAGCTGGAAAGCAGCACCCGTGAAGCCCTGAGCCACGGCCAGCGCGTGACCGAATGCCTGAAGCAGACTCAGCATATGAGCTATACCGCCGCGGAACAGATCGCGATACTGCATACCGTGCTTAACAACATCACCCGTGCGGTGCCGGTCAAGTATATCGCCCAGTTCAATAACGAGCTGCTTGCGTATATGCGTGAGCGCGGCGCGGATGTGATGGACGAGATCGGCCGCACCGGCGTACTGACCGATGACGCGGCGCGCAGGCTGGAGGAAATGGCTCGCGAGTATATGGAGATATTCTTCAAGACCAACGACATAACGCCCGAGCGCGAGGAGCGCGATCTGAAGCTGGATACCCACACGCGCACCAACGCCTCCGCCGAAAGCGCAGGTAAAAAGCAATGAAGAGCATGGCCGACATAAAGCACTCGATGCGTGCCGTGCAGGATACGAGTAAGATCACCAAGGCGATGTATCTTATCTCGACTGCGAAGGTGCGCAAAGCGCTTAATATGTACGAATCCAACTCGACGTATTTTTCGCGAGTGCGCGAGGCGATGAAGGATATACTGCTGCACTCGGAAGGCATAAGCCATCCTTATCTGGGTACCAGCCCGCTCAAGCGCCCCGCGTTTCTGGTGCTGGCGGCCGATAAGGGCCTGTGCGGCGGCTATAACCATAACCTGCTTGAATATGCTCAGGCGCGTATCGACGAAAGCGAATCGCCGTATGTGCTGCCCGTGGGTCAGGAGACGCTGGCCTATTTTGCAAGGCATAACGACGGCATTGAGCTGGACGCGCGATTTGCCGAGCTGAGCCAAAGCCCGACGCTGCATAACGCGCGTAAGATAATGCGCGCGCTGATCGAGCTTTACGAGCAGGGCAAGGTAGACTCGGTATTCATAATCTATACCAAGTATATCAGCGGTACGCTTCAAAAGCCGCTGATGATCGACCTTGTGCCGCTGTCCTCCGACGATTTTGCCGACGTCGAGGTCAAGAATGAGGATTCTTCGGTAATGAATTATTACCCCTCGGTTGAGGAGGTATTCAATACTCTGGTGCCGCAGTACATCGTGGGTATAGTTTACGCCACCATGGTTCAGGCATACGCGTCCGAGCAGTCGGCGCGCATGAACGCCATGGACAGCGCAAACCGCAACGGCCAGCAGATGCTGGACGATTACGCCCGCGAACTGAACGCGGCACGCCAGAGCGCAGTCACTAGCGAAATAGCCGAAATTATCGGCGCGCTGGACGTAATCGGCGCGCAGGACGGCGGGCACAAGTGAACCCCGCCGCTTCGCAAAGAGGTGATACAATGAACGAACATAAGGGCAGGATAGTGCGTATAACCGGCCCTGTGCTGGACGTAAAGTTCGACGACCATCATATGCCGCAGGTATATTCCGCCATGCACACCACCGATCCCGATACCGATGCAAAGGTATGGATGGAGGTGGAGATGCAGCTGGGCGACGACACGGTGCGCTGCATCGCGCTTAACGCCACAGAGGGCCTGTACTGCGGTATGGATGTAATCGATACCCGCGCGCCCATCACCGTACCCGTGGGCGATTCGGTCATGGGCCGCGTAATAAACGTGCTGGGCGATCCCATAGATGGCAAAGGCCCGATTCCCGAGGGCGAGCGTATGCCCATACACCGCCGTCCGCCGTCCTTTGCCGAACAGCACCCCGCCACTGAAATATTCGAAACCGGCCTGAAGGTAATCGACCTGCTGGCGCCCTATCCCAAGGGCGGCAAGATTGGTCTGTTCGGCGGCGCGGGCGTAGGCAAGACCGTACTGATAATGCAGCTGATGCGCAACATAACCCAGGAGCACGGCGGCCACGCGGTATTCACCGGCGTGGGCGAGCGCTCCCGCGAAGGTAACGAGCTTATCAGCGATATGACCGAGTCGGGCGTACTGGATCATTCCATGCTCGCCTTCGGCCAGATGAACGAGCCGCCGGGAAGCCGTATGCGCGTGGCGCTGGCCGGCCTGACCATGGCCGAGTACCTGCGCGATAAGGAAAACGCGGACGTGCTTTTGTTCATCGATAACATATACCGCTTCATACAGGCCGGTTCCGAGGTATCGGCGCTGCTGGGCCGCATACCCAGCGCCGTGGGTTATCAGCCCACGCTGGCTAACGAGCTGGGCGAGCTGCAGGAGCGCATAGCCTCCACCGCGTCGGGTTCCATCACGTCCGTGCAGGCCATATACGTGCCCGCCGACGACCTGACCGACCCCGCGCCTGCAACCACGTTTACGCATCTGGACGCAACGACCGTGCTTTCGCGCTCCATATCCGAGCTGGGCATATACCCGGCCGTGGATCCGCTGGCTTCGTCGTCGCGCATACTGGAGCCGCGCATCGTGGGCGAGGAGCACTACCGCGTGGCGCGCGGCGTGCAGGCGGTGCTGCAACGCTATAAGGAGCTGCAGGACATAATCGCCATACTGGGTATGGAGGAGCTTTCGCCCGAGGATAAGCAGATGGTTTACCGCGCGCGCAAGCTGCAGAAGTTCCTGAGCCAGCCCATGAGCGTGGCGGAGGTATTCGTAGGCATACCCGGCAAGTACGTGCCGCTGCGCGATACCATTCGCTCGTTTAAGGCCATTATCGACGGCGAGGTCGACGATCTGCCTGAGGCCGCGTTCTTCATGGCGGGCGACATCGACGACGTAAGGCAGAAGGCGCAGGCGATGAAGGGATGAGCAAGCTCTTTCACCTGGAGATGATAACGCCCGAGCGACGCTTCTTCGACGGCCAGGTGGAGGCGGTGCAGCTGCCCGCGCCCGACGGACTGATGGGCATACTTGCGGGTCATGAGCCTTCGGTCATATCGCTGGACGTAGGGCAGGTAAGGCTGCTTTACGACGGCGAGTGGCACGAGTGCGCCGCTTCGCCCGGATTTGTCGAGATACGCAGCGACGGCGTGGTAATGTTCTCTCAGGCATTTGAATGGCCGGAGGAGATCGACATCAGCCGCGCGCTGGCCGCAAAGGAGCTGGCCGAGCGCCATATCAAGAATCAGAAGAGCCGCGAGGAATATCTTGTCAACAAGGTATCGCTCGCGCGCGCAATGGTGCGTCTGGAAACCGGGCGCAAACGCATAAATCATTAACGTTAGTCGCGGCGGTTCGCAGTTTGCGGATCGCCGCGATTTTGCTTTTTTGGCTGTTGATCTATACATATTGGTTATACAGATCAGGTGTTTTGTCATTGACACGGGTAAAATCATCATGTTAAAATAGTAAAGAAGTGGGCATTTACGTACTGCGCTAACCTGCCTGCACAATGTTATATAATAGGAAAGGATAGATGGAATGCCGAAAAAACGCCGCAGTATACTGCGAGAAAAATGGACTGAAGCGCTCACATCGGTGCTGCCGATAACGCTTCTCGTATTCCTGATATGTTTTGTGCTTGTACCTGTGCCTAATAACGCCATGATGGGCTTTATTATCGGCGCAGCGCTGCTGGTGCTGGGCATGGGGCTGTTTACGCTGGGTACCGACCTTGCGATGACGCCGATTGGTCAGCATGTGGGTAACACGCTTACGCGGTCTAAGAAGATGTGGGTGATCGCGCTGGTGGGCTTCATAGTGGGCGTGCTGATTACGCTGTCCGAGCCGGATCTTCAGGTGCTGGCCGAGCAGGTGCCGGGCGTGCCCAATATGGTGCTTATGATTGCCGTGGGCGTGGGCGTGGGACTGTTCCTGGTCGTGGCGCTGATGCGCATAATACTGGCCGTGCCGATGAAGTATTTGCTGCTTTTGTGCTATGCGGTCGTGTTTATAATGGCGCAGTTTGTGCCCAAGTCGTTTTTGGCGGTTGCGTTCGATTCGGGCGGCGTGACCACAGGGCCAATGACGGTGCCGTTTATATTGGCGCTGGGCGTGGGCGTGTCGGCCATACGTAACGATAAGGACGCGGAGAACGACAGTTTCGGTCTGGTTGCCCTGTGTTCGGTAGGGCCGATACTGGCGGTCATGGTGCTGGGAATGCTTTACCATCCGGAGAGCGCGGTGTATACCTCGTCCGGGGTTACTGCCGCCGAGACCACTATGGACTTGGGTATGCAGTTTTTGAGCGAGCTGCCGCATTACTGCCGCGAGGTTGCGCTGGCGCTTGCGCCGATTGCCACGTTTTTCTTTG
>OLSN01003092.1_pt1 | contig 11105 bp, 8 predicted proteins | sample 1672411 | NCBI WGS metagenome assembly OLSN01 (sample SAMEA3136683, study PRJEB25190) | human gut metagenome | biome: human gut; feature: human-associated habitat; material: faeces | place: Austria | collected 2013
CCCAGCCGAACGGGAACAGGCGGCCGTCGGAGTGCTTGAGCGCGACCGAGGGGTCGAGCGTCGTGACACCGAAGGCGACGAGGTTTTCCTGCTCATCGAGCACGAAGCACACAAACTCCGGATCGACGAGCGGAATGAATTTCTTGGCATAGCGCTCGATCTGCGCGTCCGAGAGCTCCACGACGCCGTAGAGCGGCGCATAGGCCGCATTGATGAGTTCAAAGACCTGACGGACATAGGGCCCGTACTCGCTCTTGTGATGCAGCGTGGCCACGTGCAGGTTCTTGCGCTTGAGAATGTACTGCGAGAGCTTGTGCAGACGCTCGGCCTCCATTCCGCCCGGTTCTGGCACGGCAATGCGGTACTCGATCCAGTCGACATCCTTGCGGTAGCCGAGGCGGGTCAGATGCTCGGGATAGTACGGCGCGTTGTAGTTCGTGAAAAACAGGCTGCGGCGGTCAAAGCCGTCGACGAGCATGCCCTCGCGGTCACAGTCCGTGAAGCCGAGCGGGCCGTGCACCTGATCGCATCCCTTCTCGCGCGCCCAGCGCTCGACCGTGCCGAAGAGCGCCGCCGAGACCTCGGAATCATCCACGAAGTCCACCTGACTGAAGCGCATGCAGTGCGTGCCGAACTTTTCGTTGGCCTTGTGGCTGAGGATCGCGCCGATGCGGCCGACGATCTCCCCATCGCGCCGTGCCAGCCAGCAGCGCGCCTCGCAATAGTCAAATGCGGGGTTCTTGCCCGGTGTCCAGTCATCGAGGTCGTCACCGTAAAACGAGGGGATATAGTTCGGGTTGTCGGCATAGAGCCGGTTGGGATACTGCATAAACTGGCGCAGCTCGTGCCTGGTCGTGACCTCGGTCACGACGACCGGGCTGTGCTTTTCAAACCTTTGCATGGGTCAATCTCCTTATAAAAACAGTGACCAGCCGGAGTCTGATCTGGCGATAGTATAGCGCGCCGCGCGGCGAATTTCAACCTTTGCGTGCGTGGTTATTCACCCAATCGGCACGGTTCGACACGAAAAAGTCCCCGGAGACGAGCTCCGGGGACGACTGCTTGTCCAAAAATTCGGGACGGACTTTTGGACTGCGCGTCACCGCCGCCCGGCGGCTGTCGATCGGATTCGAGGCGGGCCTTGCCCCCTCGAGCTCCCCCGCGGCATACGTTTCTTTCCCGAAGGTGCTTTGCTTCTGAAAACAGAAAGTCCCCGGAGACGAGCTCCGGGGACGGGATTCCTGCGTTTGCTTCAGCTTACAAGAGCTCGGGATACCAGTCGTTGATCGCATCCACGATCGCTTTGGCCTTTCCCTCCTGACAGATGTCGAGGATCTCGGACGCAAGGTCAAGCCCCCAGTGGACAAAAGCATTTGCATTCATGGTTCTTTACCCCTTTCTTTACGTTCCGTCGCGACACACACATTGGCGGCGGATGGTTGGCGGCAATACCGGTTTATTTACATTTTACGCGCATGATACGCAATGTCAAGCTTCCGCAGCCGCCCAAAGGCATGCACGATGGCGAAAAACGCGTTTCCTGCCGGTTTCTTAGCGGAGTCCTGACAGGATTCCTATGCTTTTCCTGTTTGCCGACTTGCGCGCCGGGCATAAATCGGCTATAATAAACATCACGTTCGTTCCGGAACGAACGGACGCAGCCAATCGCATAAAGAGGGGGGAAGCACATGAAATGCCGCGAGTGCAACGCGGAGCTGCCGCATGGCGCACACCGATGCCGGCACTGCGGGCGACCGATTCTGCACGAAAAAATCTGGAACAACAAGCGTCTGCGCGCACTGTTCATCGGGATCATCATTGTGCTTGTCGCCGTCGGCGCGGGGTTCGCCGTCGTCGCCTCACAGGACGCTGCCGTCAACCGCAGCGTCAAGGACGCCATCTGCAACTTCCAGTTCGACACCGCCGAGACCCGGCGGCGCGACGTGAAACTCTTTCCCGCAGGCGACAACGACCTGCGCACGGAGATCATCCGCACCGGACGGCTCTATCAGGCCGGACAGTACACACAGACGCTGATGTACATCGACGACCTGCACGAAAACTACGCCGACAGCGAGCTGGTGGTCTACAGCGGCGTACTCGATGCCATGGAGGCCAAGAGCCTGCCGCAGATCTACGCCGCGGCCGCAAACGACTACAGCGCGCAGGACTATCAGACCGCGCTGGCCGAGTACACCGTGCTCGCCGAGCGCAACTATTCCGACAGCGCAAAGCGCCTGTTTCTCACAAACGCCCACCTGTGCGAAAGCTTGCAGCAGCTCGCGCTTGCATCCGACATGACCAACGCACAGGCGGCGCAGAAGCTTCTGGATCTCATCGGCTTTTCCGACACGAACCAGCTCCTCATGAGCAACGGCAGCTATGCGCAGGTATTCCTGACCGGAAGCTGGAGCAGCGACGCGGGCGAGCTGACCGTATCCGACGCGGGCGTGACCTGCTCTCTGCCCGGTCTCGGCGAAAAAGACTGCACCATCCGCGGCAACGCCATCTATGACAGCGCGGACGAGGGCGCCGCAGCGTTCTACCGCTTCTCTGTGCTCAACAGCCGCATGATGATCGCCGACGCCGTCGGCGACGGACGCGCCTACACCATGTTCCGGCAGTGACCATGACCGATATCCACATCCCCGCAGCATCTCACGCTGCGGGGTGTTTTTGTATCTGTCTTCTATTTTTGAGCGGCGCAGCGGAAAGTGCCGCTTGCCAAGCGCGGCTTTGTTCCGTATAATTGGATTTGGTGGATTTGGAATACAAAACTACAAAATTGGGAGGAAAAAACATGAAAAAACGCATCATCAGCCTGCTGCTGTGTCTGGTTTTGATCGTATCGCTCATGCCGGTTGCGGCCGCGGCGAGCACGAGCGACAGCAAGACCGTCACGGTGCGCTACGCCTCCGGTCACGGAGTGAATACCCATGACTACGCGGCGGCCTTTACCTACAGCGACGAGCTGTTCACCAAGAGCGGCTACACGTACCGGCAGGATCTCGCGGAGATGTCGCTGGGCCTCGCCTTCGCGGCATTTTCCAGCAAGGATTCCGAATATGAGGATCAGCTGGCAACGAGCAACCGCAACTTCATCTCGTTTGCCGAGCAGTGCGGCTTTGAAAACATCCGCTCCAACAAGTGGATGACCCAGCCGGCCGAGACCGACTCGATCGGTATCAACTGCGCCAGCAAGACCATCCGCGACAACGGCGGCCAATACACCCTCATCGCCGTCGGCGTGCGCGGCAACAACTACCACGCCGAGTGGGGCGGCAACGCACGCCTCGGTGCCTCCGGCGAGCACGCAGGCTTCGCCATGGGCCGCGATCAGGTGCTTGACTACCTGCGCGCATACATTGCCGAGACCGGCATCACCGGCCGCGTGAAGCTCTGGATCAGCGGCTACAGCCGCAGCGCGTCCGTGGCCAACATGGTCGGCGGTATGCTCGACGACGGCTGCAGCCTCGGCGCGCGCGTCAGTCTCAGCCCGCACGACCTGTACTGCTACTGCTACGAGCCGCCCATGGGCGCAACCAAGGACGAAGTGCAGGGGCGTGTATATGAAAACATCCACAACATCGTCAACACCAACGACCTTGTGACCTATGTCGCGTTCGACAGCTGGGACTTTGCCCGCTACGGTGTCGACCGTGTCGTGCCGACGAAGGGCGATGCAAACTACCTCAACTACAAGGCGAAGATGCTCAGCGAGTTCTACCGCATCCCGAACAACGGCGGCAACATCTACTGGCCCGACCACTTCCAGGCGTGGGGCATCGACCCGAAGGACATCACGAGCGGCGACCTCGGCAAGATCTTCAAGGTCAACATGACACAGGCGGAATTCTACGCCGACCTGTGTGAGGCGATCACGACGTGCCTCGTCTCCTCGCGGCAGGACTATGCCGACAATCTGCAGGATTACCTCATCGCACTGCTCGGCGACATCTTCGGCGCTGCCGACCGCGACACCTCCGGCGTGGCGGAGAGCTTTGCCAAGAAGGTGCAGGACAACGCCAAGAAGCTCTTCTACTCGCTGACCATCCCCGGTATGCTCAAAAACGGCACCGCCGTCAAGCTCCTCACCGGGTATCTGGTCGAGGCGCTCAAGGAAAACGGCATCGTGACCTATGACCTTGACGGCATCCGCGACGCGTTTGCAACGCTCGTTCCGCGCCTGTCCAAGATGGCGCTCAAGTACCCCGGCACGACGATGACGCTGCTGGCGAACCTGCTCGTGATCATGAGCGCACATTTCGGCGAGAGCTGCCTGGCGTGGATGCGCTGCCTGTCGGACACATATATGACCAACAAACAGCGCGTCAGCTACGCGGGACTGTTTGACGACGTGGCCGCAAGCGCGTGGTACGCACCGAGCGTGGACTATGTCAAGTACGGCCGGCTGATGTACGGCACCGGGAATAACCTGTTCCAGCCCGACGCGCAGATGACCCGCGCCATGTTCGTGCAGGTGCTCTACGCGCTGGAGGGCTCGCCGTCCGTCAGCGGTCTGAGCTGCCCGCTGACGGATGCCGGCGGCAGCTGGTACACCGACGCCGTCATCTGGGCATACAATGCGGGCGTGGCAGCAGGCGTGTCGGCAACGGAATTTGCGCCGAACGAGCCGCTGACACGCGAGCAGATGGTGAAGATGCTCTACGGCTACGCAAGCCGCAGCGAGCAGCTCACCGGCGACGCGGGCGCGCTGTCCCCCTATCGGGATCAGGCAAACGTGTCGGCCTGGGCGCGGGAGGCAATGGTCTGGGCCGTGAGCGCAGGCATCGTCTGCGGCACGTCCCCCACCACGCTCTCGCCGCAGAAGATCGGCACGCGCGCAGAGGTCGCGACCGTGGTGATGGGATTTTGCGAACAGTAAACCGGACAAATCAAAAAGCGCTCGGGCAAAATGCCCGAGCGCTTTTTGCGCGGTTTTACGCTTTTATCGGATCACGGCTGCACGGCGGCGGCTTTCGCGCCGCGGCAGTTGGCACGCAGCACCGGCATGAGCGCCGTGAGCGCGATGTCCAGCTTGCGGGAATAGTCCCCCTCCATGCCGTTGTTGATCCAGTCGATGAGCATACCGAACATCATGTCCGTATACATGCGGATGATCGCCTCGAGATCCTCGGGTGCGATGTCCATGTTCTGCGCGTAGCGCGTGATGACCTGACGGGCATAGTAATCGCTCGTCTCCCACGTGAAGCGCTCCAGCTCTTCCTTGCCGTAGCCATGGTAGATATTCAGGATGGCCTGACGGTCGTTCGAGAGGTTCGATGCGAGCGTCAGAAAGCCCTCGCGCATGGTCTCGAAATTGCCGTTCGTGTTCAGGAAGTGCTGCACGCGCAGCTCAAATACATACTGCGTGAGCACGTACACATCCGTGAAATAATAATAGAACGTCTTGCGGCTGCAGCCAACGGCATCCGTGATCATCTTGACCGTGATGCGGTCGATCGTATAGTCGTTGAGCAGACGCAGATAGGCGTCTGCGAGCGCCATGCGCGTCCGATTCTGCTTCATGAAGTGTGCCTCCGTTTCGCTGCCGGCAGAGGCCGGCCCGTTGTTTTGAATGTTCTTATAGTAACCCACCTGTCACCATAATTCATTGGCCATTATGTTCTGTTTGTAACATTTTTGCACACTTTGCGAAACCAATCTACTCGTTTGTCCGATTTTTCAAGCATCCAGCTCGCTCTGCAGCTCACAGGTGCGCATCATGAAGGCGGCCAGCTGCGCACGGTTGGCGCCGGCATTCGGGCTCAGCTGCGAGCTGCTCGTGCCGTAGAGCAAGCCCATGGAGACGGCCCAGGTCGCAGCAGGGTATGCCCACTCGGGAACCGTGTTCCATATAGCCGCCGATCGGGCGCGGGCGGACGCCCTTTTCCGGCCCGTAGGCACGGTAGAGCATCGTAACGAGCTGCGCGCGCGTGAGGCGGTCATCGGGTGCAAAATGCGTATCGTCCATGCCGGCGGCGACCTCGTTTGCATATGCCCAGCGCACCGCGTCGGCGTACCACGCATCCGGCCCGACGTCCTCAAATGGCGTCTCGGGCAGCTCGGACACGTCCGGCTCCCCGGCCATACGGTAGAGGATCGAGACAAGCATGGCGCGCGTCGTCATGCCGTCGGGGTCGAACAGGTCGTTTCCGACGCCGCTCATGAGGCCGAAGAGCACACAGTAGTCGATGCCCTTGTGCGCCCAGCTGTCGGCGGAGACCATATCGTCAAAGGCGCTCCCAGCGCAATACTTATCGCCGATGCAGGGGTCGGGGATCCTGGCCGTCTCGGTCTTGCCGCAGATGGAGCAGGTGCGCTCCATGTTCACGGCACCGTCGTCGGTCTCGATGGCCGTCCAGGCGCTCCAGTGGTGGACGGGATAATAATACTGCACCGCCTCCGTGACGCGCTCGCTGCCCTTGAAATAGTTCACGGTGCTGCCGTTCGTGAGCGTCATGGTATAGATCGTCTGGTGAGCCGGGTCAAGCACACGGTACTCCGTGGCTGAGACCTGACCGATGATCATGACATAGTGGCCGTTGGCCGAGTAGCTGTTGAGGTGGATGATCGGCGGGCTGTAGCTGCCCTCGCCGCCGACGTAGCGCGCGATGGCCTCGGCGAGCGAGGTCTTGCTGTACGTCGCGCCGCTGAAAGCAACATCCTCCGGCGTCGTGGCAAAGGGCGCGCCGTAATGCCCGCGGCTGCGCCAATAGTCGCCGAGCGCGCCGGGCGTGGCATCGATGCCGAGGTAGGACAGGGCCATGGAGATGCACGCCGTGAAGCACTCATGGTTGGCATAGCCGACATAGCTGCCCCAGTAGTCGGCGCAGAACTGATCCGTATAGGACGGCACCTGCGAGATGTAACGCACGGTGCCCGCTTTCACGCCGGAGTTTTTCGCATATTCCACGCTCGCATACGGCGCGGCATCGACCCGGCTGGCCGCCGCTGCGCCCAGCGTCAAACAGGGCAGCAGCCCCGCGAGCAGGCACAGCGTCAGCGCCAGACTGACAATTCGTTTCTTCATAGATAATACCCTCTGTTCCGGATTTTGCTGAGTGTTGACATAACACGCACACACAGATGCATATTTTACACCAAGTGTTACGAGATTGCAACCTTTTTTGCTTTCCTTTCCAGCATTTGTGGAGCGCAGCAGTGAATTCTGACCGGGTTTGACGCACAAAGTGGGGACGAAAAGAAAACAAGCGAAAGCAGAATTTACCGTTATGTCAACCAAAACTCCGGGCATTTCCGGACTTATGACACGAGCCGGTGACATCTACATCCGCGAAAAAGCGATAATAAGATAACGTTTCGCTTGACATATATGCGAATGCATAATAAAATGGAAATAGAAGGGGTGCACACCGCATGGTGCTAATACGACCGCCAAAAAACCGCACGACAGCCGCAAAAGAAAGCTGTGCGAGACATTATGTAAACTTTTTACCGGAAGAGGCGTAAGGCCAACAGATGGGTGTATGCAGCCGACAGCGCGATGGCGGACGCTCGGCGGTTGGGCGGACGGAAAAACACAAAAGGAGGATGGTACATGGGACAGGAGACAAACGCGGCGCTGCGGCGCAAGCTGCGCACGCAGCGCGCGGCCTACGAGGAGCTGCTGGGGCTCGCGGGCGCGATCATGGCGGCGCTGTGCGTGCGCCGGGGCGACGGCGGCACGCTGCGGCTGCCGAAGCAGGATGTACACGATGCGCTCACGCGCTACGAATTCGCGGCGGCGGCCGAGGGCGAGGACTACGTGCTCTCGTACCGGGAGCGCGGGACATGATGGACCTTGAGGGCGAAAAGGCGCGCATCCTCGAGCAGCTGGCCGAGATGGCAGCCGACACGACCGTGAAGCCGGAGCTGCGGCTCAAGGCGGCGGGGATGGTGCTCGGTCAGGCGAGCGACAAGGACACCGGCGAGGCAGAGCCGCAGGTGCTGCGCTTTGAGGGCGCGCTCGAGCAATGGAGCCGGTGAGGTGAGGCAATGGCACGCAAAAACGAGCCCTATATTTATAAGGTGCTGCGGCGCGAGACGCCGAGTCCGCGCCAGCAGGAATTTTTCCGCGCAGAGGCGGCAAACGTCGCCTACGGCGGGGCGCGCGGAGGCGGCAAGAGCTGGGCCATGCGGCGCAAGCTCGTCATGCTCGCCATGCGCTACCCGGGACTGAAGCTCCTGCTGCTGCGCCGGACGCTGCCGGAGCTGCGCGCAAACCACATCCTGCCGCTGCAGCGGGAGCTTGAGGGATACGCCGCGTGGAGCAGCACCGAGCGCGCGTTTCGCTTTCCGAACGGGTCGCGGCTCGTGATGGGCTACTGCGACAACGACAGCGACTGCGCGCAGTATCAGGGGCAGGAGTACGAGGTGATCGGCTTCGAGGAGGCGACAAACTTTGAGCCCGACTGGCTGACCTTCATCGCGACCTGCCTGCGCACGACGCGCACGGATTTCACGCCGCGCATCTACTATACCTGCAACCCCGGCGGTCCGGGGCATGCGTACATCAAGCGTCTGTTCATCGACCGGGCGTTCCTGGACGGAGAGTCCCCGCAGGACTACGTGTTCATCCCGGCAAAGGTCTATGACAATCAGGTGCTGATGCAGCGCGACCCCGGCTATCTCAAGCGGCTCGAGGCGCTGCCGCCGGCAAAGCGGCGCGCGCATCTCGAGGGCGACTGGAACGTGTACGAGGGGCAGGTATTCGCCGAATGGCGCGACGACCCCGCGCACTACGCCGATGGGAAGTGGACACACGTGATCGAGCCGTTCGACATCCCGGACACATGGCGGGTATACCGCAGCTTCGACTTCGGGTACGCCAAGCCGTTTTCCGTGGGCTGGTGGGCGGTGGACTTCGACGGGCGGCTGTACCGCATCCTCGAACTCTACGGCTGCGTGCCCGGCGAGCCGGACACCGGCGTGCGCTGGACGCCGGAGCAGATCTTCACGCAGATCCGCGCCACCGAAACCACGCACCCCTATCTGCGCGGACGGGACATCCGGGGTGTGGCAGACCCCGCGATCTGGGACGCATCACGCGGCGACAGCATCGCCGACATCGCCGACCGGTACGGCGTGTACTTCGAGCCCGGCGACCATCAGCGCCTGCCCGGCTGGATGCAGGTGCACTACCGGCTGGCATTCGACGAAGCCGGGCTGCCGATGCTGTACGTGTTCCGCAACTGCCGGGACACGCGGCGCACGCTGCCGCTGCTGCGCTACGACGCGCACGCGCCCGAGGACGTCGACACACGGCAGGAGGACCACATCGCCGACGAGATCCGGTATCTGTGTCAGTCCGATCCCATCGCGCCGCGGCCGGCGGTGCAGCGGACGCCGAAAGTGTTCGACCCTCTGAGCAATGATTAATTATGTAAACAGGAAAAGACTGCGACAGCAGTCTCTTTTTCTCGCAAAATTCAAAATGTTATGTAAACTATTTGCCGGAAACGGCAGCAAAGGAGCGTCTATGACAAACGAAAAAACGAACCCCCTGCCCTACCGCGCGGCGGCAGAGGCAGGGCTGCCGGAGATGCGCGAGCCCGTGATCACGCCCGACGATGTGGCGCGCGGCACGGAGCTGCTGCGCCGCTACAAGGACGGCAAGCGCGCACTCGAGGCGCGCATCATCGCGGACGAGCAGTGGTACCGCCTGCGGCACTGGCAGTATCTGCGCGACCGGCGGCGCGAGCAGGGCGCCGACGTGGTAGAGCCGACGAGCGCGTGGCTGTTCAACGCCATCGTCTCGAAGCACGCCGACGCGATGGACAGCTTTCCGGAGGCGGTGATCCTGCCGCGCAGCGAGCAAGATGAGCCGGACGCGAAGGCGCTGTCGGCCATCGTGCCGGCGGTGCTGGAAAAGACGCACTTCGAGCAGGTGTGGTCGGACGCGTGGTGGTATAAGCTCAAGCACGGGTGCGCGGCCTACGGCGTGTTCTGGGACAGCGCCGGCAGCGGCGGTCTCGGCGACGTGGCCGTGCGGCAGCTCGACCTGCTGAACCTGTTCTGGGAGCCGGGCATCACCGACATTCAGGCCAGCCGCAACCTCTTCGTGTGCGCGCTCATGGACAACGACGACATTTCCGCCGCCTGGCCCGACGCGCGGCCCGGCAGCTGCGGCGTGGAGCTGGCGCAGTATCTGTATGACGACGCGGTGGACACCTCGAACAAGAGCATCGTCGTGGACTGGTACTACAAAAAGCCGCTGCCCGGCGGCGGCACGGCGCTGCACCTGATCAAATTCACCGGGCGCGACCTGCTCTACGCGAGCGAGAACGACCCCGCCATGGCCGGCGGCTTCTACCCGCACGGGCAGTACCCGGTCGTGTTCGACGTGCTCTACCCCGAGGCCGGAACGCCGTGCGGCTTCGGCATGATCGCCGTGAGCAAGGATCCGCAGCAGTACATCGACCGCCTGAGCGGCAACCTGCTGGAGATGAGCATGAAGGCCTCCACCCCGCGCTTCTGGGTCAAGAAGGGCTGCGGCGTGAACGCGCAGGAATTTCTCGACTGGTCGAAGCCGCTCGTCGAGGTCGAGGGCAGCATCGACGACGAGCGGCTGCGCCAGATCAGCCTCTACAACCTCGACGGCCAGTGGGTGAACATGTTGCAGCTGAAGATCGACGAGCTCAAGGAGACGAGCAACAGCCGCGACGTGACGCAGGGCAGCGTGTCCGGCGGCGTGACGGCGGCGAGCGCCATCGCGGCGCTGCAGGAGGCCGGCAGCAAGTCCAGCCGCGACACGCTGCGCGCGAGCTACCGCGCGTTCGAACGCGTGGTCGAGCTCGTGATCGAGCTCATCCGCGCGTACTACACCGAGACGCGGCCGTTTCGCGTGGCGGCGCCGGGCGCGCAGGGCTACGCATTCTGCACGTACTCCAACGCCGGGCTGCAGGCCAGGACCGTGGGCATAGACGCCGACGGCATGGCGCTGCTGCGCGCGCCGGCATTCGACGTGTCGGTGCACGCGCAGAAGGAGAGCCCGTACGCGACCGCGTCGCAAAACGAGCTGGCACGGCAGCTGTATCAGCTGGGCGTGTTTAACCCCGCGTTCGCGCAGCAGGCCGTGCCGATGCTGGAGATGATGCAGTTTC
>OLSN01003099.1_pt1 | contig 11081 bp, 5 predicted proteins | sample 1672411 | NCBI WGS metagenome assembly OLSN01 (sample SAMEA3136683, study PRJEB25190) | human gut metagenome | biome: human gut; feature: human-associated habitat; material: faeces | place: Austria | collected 2013
AAAAACGTGAGCATCATCGTCTCGGGCGAGAACGCTCCGGTCACCGGCGTGCGGCGGCTCCTCTATGAGATCGCTTACAACCTCTGCGACAACGCGATCAAGTACAACGCGGACGGCGGCAGCGTGGATGTGCGCGTCGGCGCCGAGGGCGGCAGCGCCTGTCTCACCGTGCGCGACACGGGCATCGGCATCCCGCCGGAGCATCAAAGCCGCATCTTCGAGCGCTTCTACCGCGTGGACAAGAGCCACTCCAAGGCGACCAGCCGCACGTGTTTGAGCGCTTCTTCCGCGGCGACCGCAGCCGCTCTGCCGAGGGCGGCACGGGGCTGGGGCTGTCCATCGTCAAGCACGCCGTGGCGTACCACCATGGCACGATCGCGCTCAAAAGCGAGGTCGGCAAGGGCACGGAGATCGCCGTCCGCTTCCCGCAGGAAAAATAACGGCATCAAAACGGGAAAGAGCTGACGCTCTTTCCCGTTTTTGTTCCTTTCATCCCTGTCATGCGGCACAAAGATCACGGCGTGAAACTGTCTCTTTTCACGAAATCGGCGCAGCGGACGTCGGCAAGCCTTGTACCGGCTTTCGCGCTGTGATAGGATAAAGCCATCCAAAACCACCCGCGTCGGCTACTCCACCCAATAGCCGCCGTGAGGAACATGAAAGGATCGTTCCCGCCCTGACCGGCGGTGCGGCAGTGTGGAGACCTGCCGTAAAGCGGCGCGCTCAGGCGGCTGCGAGGTCCTGCATCGCGGAGGCGGCAGGGCTGCGGTTCACAATTATGGCAGAGGTCATTCTGAAAAATGTCCGAAAGGTCTACCCCAACACCGAAAGCAAGAAGAAAAAGAAGAAAGACGAGGCCGTCGAAAAGAAGAACAATCTGGAAATCACTGACGAAGGCGTTGTCGCCGTGCAGAACTTCAATATCGACGTGGCCGACAAGGAGTTCATCGTGCTCGTCGGCCCGAGCGGCTGCGGCAAGTCGACCACGCTGCGCATGATCGCCGGTCTCGAGGAGATCAGCGGCGGCGAGCTCTTCATCGACGGCAAGCAGATGAACGACGTCGCGCCCAAAGACCGCGACATCGCGATGGTCTTCCAGAACTATGCGCTTTATCCGCACATGACCGTCTATGAAAACATCGCCTTCCCGCTCAAGCTCAAGAAGATCGCGGAGACGGATGCGGACGGTAAGACGCATCTCAAGAAAATGCCCAACGACGAGATCGACCGCCGCGTGCGCGAGGCGGCAGAGATCCTTGATATCACCCAATTCCTCGACCGCAAGCCCAAGGCGCTCTCCGGCGGTCAGCGCCAGCGCGTCGCCATCGGCCGCGCCATCGTGCGCGACCCCAAGGTGTTCCTGATGGACGAACCGCTGTCGAACCTTGACGCGAAGCTGCGCAACCAGATGCGCGCCGAGATCATCAAGCTGCGCGAGAAGATCGACACCACCTTCATCTACGTCACCCACGACCAGGTCGAGGCCATGACCCTGGGCGACCGCATCGTCATCATGCGCGACGGCTTCATCCAGCAGATCGGCACCCCGCAGGAGGTCTTCAACCATCCGGCAAACCTCTTCGTCGCCGGCTTCATCGGCACGCCGCAGATGAACTTCTTTGACGCAACGCTGTCCAAGAAGGGCGACAAGTACGTCGCGACCGTACAGGGCAAGGACTTCGAGCTGCCCGCCGACAAGCAGGAAGCGCTCAAGAAGATGGATAAGGTTCCCGTCGACATCATCGCCGGTGTCCGCCCGGTCCATATCCACCTGTCTCAGGACGGCATCGACGCCATGGTCGACGTCTCCGAGCTGATGGGCTCCGAGCTGCATCTGCACGTCAACTCCAACGGCAAGGACGTCGTCATCGTCGTCCCGACGACCGACATCGACCTCGACGCTGTCCACGGCAGCCACAAGCCCGTGAAGTACAGCTTCAAGCCCGAGCTGATGCACTTCTTCGACAAGGAAACCGAGAAGAACCTGTTCTGATCCCCAAATACAAAACGCGCCCGCCGGAAAAGGCGAACACGCACAAGGACAACAACGAAATACCGCTCAGAGCAAAGGAAGTCCTTCCGGGAAACCGGAAGGACTTCTCTTCGTTCAAAAGTCTGCTGGTTTACACCCTAGGCCTGAGGATGCAGGATAGGGGGGTATACAAAGAGGGATGTTCCATGAAAAAGGTCTGCGTTTCCCTGTTTCTGATCATACTGCTGCTGGCGGCCATTGTGCCAGTCAGCGCCGCTGGGACGCTGCGGTGACGCGCGCGCAGCTGGCGGTGATTTTGAACGGACTGCTGGGGCGGACGCTGTCGTCGCTCGACGATCTTCAGCTCGGAATGCCGATTTTTGACGACAACCGCGACGCGCAGGTGTGATATTTCCTGCTTATTCTGGAGGCGGCCGTGGCCCACGCCACCGCCGATGCCGTGGAGCATGAACGCTGGGCGGGGCTGGGGTGAAGGGTGCGCAGAGCACCGATTGCACAAAGACGCGGTGCGGAGAGGGCGCATGGTTTTGTGAAAATGTCGAATCTTGGACTGTGTGCTTGACAAGCGGTGGGAATCGTGCTTTAATGGCCGCAGTATTGATACCCACGAAATACGATGACGGAATTATGGCCCTGTTGGAGCGTCTCAGAGAACCGGCGGCTGGTGTGAGCCGGTACCGAAGACAGCGGTCAGTCTGCTTCCCGAGTAGGCCCTGCGAACGGAGACAAGTAGCATGGCCCGTTTGGCCTCGTTACCGGCTATGGGCTTGTCAGAGTCCGAGAGTGATCGTCCGCCGTGAGGCGGGGGATAAGCAGGGTGGTACCGCGAAGCTATTTCGTCCCTGAAGCCAGTTGGCTTCAGGGACTTTTTGTTTTCCGAAAAAAGGAGGAACCTACGATGAAACACATTTCCGTGACAGATACCACGATCCGCCAGGCAGGCAAGGCCGCGGGCTATACGCTCTCGTTCCGCGAGAAGATCGAGCTTGCCAAGCTCCTCGACCGGCTGGGCGTGAGCGTCATTGAGCTGCACGCGGTCGAAAACCCAAAGATCGACAGTCTGCTCATCAAATCCGTCGCCTCTGCGGTGAAGGAAAGCGCCGTGTGCGTGCCGGTCGCGCTGGACCCGGCGAGCGTATCGCTGGTCTGGGCCGCGCTCAGGGAGGCGAAGCACCCGCGCATCCAGGTCCCCGCGCCGGTCAGCGCCGTGCAGATGGAATACCTCGCGGGCAAAAAGCCCGCCGCCATGCTCGAGGCGATCCGCCAGACCGTCGCGGCGGCGCGGGCGGTCTGCGAGGACGTGGAATTCCTCGCGGACGACGCCACGCGCGCCGATCCCGCCTTCCTCGCTGAGGCGCTGCAGACCGCGATCGCAGCCGGCGCAGCCGGCGTGACCGTCTGCGACGCGGCGGGGAGCATGCTGCCGGACGCGTTCGGCAGCTTCGTGCGCGGGATCTATGAAGCCGTGCCGCAGACGAAGGACGTGCGCTTCGGCGTGAGCTGCTCGGACGCGCTGTCGATGGCGGACGCGTGCGCCGTGAGCGCCATCGCCGCCGGGGCCGGCGAGATCAAGGCCGCGGCCTACTGCGTCGACACTGCGAACCTCGCGCACATGGCGAAGCTGCTGGCGGCCAAAGCCCAGGACTTCGGCGTCGTCAGCACGCTGCAGTTCACGCAGATGAACCGCCTGCTGTCACAGATCGCCTGGATGTGTCAGACGGGCCGCAGCCAGCTCTCGCCGTTTGACAACGGCGTGCAGACCTCCTCCGGCGCAGTTTTGACCGTGCACGACACGCAGGAGGCCGTCATGAAGATGGCCGCCGCCCTCGGCTACGATCTTTCGGAGGAGGACGGGGCGAAGGTCTACGAGGCCTTCTGCCGCATCGCGGCGAAGAAGCAGACCGTGGGCGAGAAGGAGCTCGACGCCATCATCGCCTCCGCCGCGCTGCAGGTGCCGCCGACGTACCGGCTCGAAAGCTACGTCATCAACACCGGCAACACCATCAGCGCTTCGGCGCAGATGAAGCTCACGAAAAACGGCCAGACGCTCTCGGGCGTGAGCCTGGGCGACGGCCCGGTCGACGCGGCCTTCCTGGCCATCGAATCGATCCTCGGCCGCCATTACGAACTGGATGATTTCCAGATCCAGGCCGTCACCGAAGGCCGCGAGGCCATGGGCGAGTCGGTCGTCAAGCTCCGCAGCGGCGGCAAGCTCTATTCCGGCCGCGGCATCTCGACCGATATCATCGGCGCGTCCGTGCACGCGTATCTCAACGCCATCAACAAGATCGTCTACGAAGAAGCGGCGAACGCCTGAGGAGGAAGCAGCACATGAATGTATCGTTTTCCACACGCGGCTGGCAGCAGATCCCCTGGGAGCAGCAGGTGCAGATGGCCGAGACCATGCGCTTCGGCGGCGTCGAGCTCTATAACGTCCACAAAACGCCGGAGCTGACCGGCCGCGGCGGCCCGCTGCACCGCTATACCGCCGCAGCGACGGCGCGGGAGCTCTGGCAGAAGGGCCTGTGCATCCCGTGCTTCGATACCGCCTGCGACATCGCGGGCGAGGACTGCACCGAGACCGTGACAGCCCTCATGCAGCTGGCGCACGACGTGCAGTGTCCGTATGTCTCCGTGACTGCGCAGCGCGATGACGACGCGCGGATCTCCGCCGCACTCGAAGCGCTCCTCCCCGCCGCCGAGGCGCAGGGGATCACGATCCTGCTCAAGACCAGCGGCGTCTTTTCCGACACGGCCCGGCTGCGCACGCTGCTCGATGCGTTTGCCTGCGACCAGCTGGGCGCGCTCTGGGATATGCACCATCCCTACCGGGACCACGGCGAATCCGCCGACACGACCATCAAAAACCTCGGTGCCTACGTCCGCCACGTTCACCTGCGCGACTCGGACGACGACGGCAGCTATGACCTCATCGGCGAGGGCACGCTGCCCGTCGGCAGCATGATGCAGGCGCTGTCCTCCATCGACTATGACGGGTTCATCTCGCTCGAGTGGAAGCCGGAATGGATGCCCGACCTGACCGACCCGGAGGTCATCTTCCCACATTTCGTCAACTACATGCACCGCTTCGATTCCCCGCGCGGCAAGAAAAAGACGCTCTACGACAACGCCGCGCATACCGGCAAGTTCGTCTGGAAGAAGGACAGCCTCATCTCCGAGACCTTCCCGCAGGTGCTCGACCGGATGGTCGAGGAATTCCCGGACCAGTACGCGTTCAAATACACGACGCTCGACTACACGCGGACCTACGCGCAGTTCCGCGACGACGTGGACGATTTTGCCCGCGCGCTCGTCTCGCTCGGCGTGCGCCGGGGCAGCAAGGTCGCCATCTGGGCCACGAACGTGCCCGCGTGGTTCATCACCTTCTGGGCCGCGACGAAGATCGGCGCCGTGCTCGTCACGGTCAACACGGCGTATAAGATCCACGAGGCGGAATATCTGCTGCGGCAGTCCGACACGCACACGCTCGTCATGATCGACCACTGTCTGGACTCGAACTACCGTGAGATCATCCAGACCCTCTGCCCGGAGCTGGCCGACGCAAAGCCCGGCTCCGCCCTGCACTGCCGCAAGCTGCCGTTCCTGCGCAACGTCATCACCGTCGGCTTCCGGATGCCGGGCTGCCTGACCTTCGACGAGGCGATGGATCGGGCCAATATGGTCCCGCGCGAGCAGATTTTGCGCATGGCCGCGGGCGTGCGGCCGGACGACGTGTGCAACATGCAGTACACTTCCGGCACAACGGGCTTCCCGAAGGGCGTCATGCTGACGCACTACAACGTCGTCAACGACGGCAAATGCATCGGCGACCGGATGGATCTGTCCACGGCCGACCGGATGATGATCCAGGTGCCGATGTTCCACTGCTTCGGCATGGTGCTCTCCATGACCTCCTGCATGACGCACGGCGCGACGCTCTGCCCGATGCCGTATTTCTCGGCCAAGGTCTCGCTCGCCTGCATCAATCAGGAGCGCATCACCTGCTTCAACGGTGTGCCGACGATGTTCATCGCCATGTTCAACCATCCGGACTACAAAAAGACCGATTTTTCCTACATGCGCACCGGTATCATGGCCGGTTCCGGCTGCCCGCCGGAGCTGATGCGCCGGGCCGCCCAGCCGGACGAGATGCACATGACCGACATCGTCAGCGTCTACGGCCAGACCGAATCCGCCCCCGGCAGCACCATGAGCGCCTGCGGCGACCCGCTCGATCTGCGGTGCAACACGGTCGGCTACGCTTTCCCGCACATCGAGTGCAAGATCATCGACCCCGAGACCGGCGAGGAAGTGCCGGACGGCGTCAACGGCGAGTTCTGCTCGCGCGGCTACAACACCATGAAAGGCTACTACAAGATGCCCGAGGCCACGGCCGCCACCGTTGACAAGGAGGGCTGGCTGCACTCCGGCGATCTGGCCTGCCGGGACGAAAACGGCTGCTACCGCATCACCGGGCGGCTGAAGGACATGATCATCCGCGGCGGCGAGAACATCTACCCCAAGGAGATTGAGGAATTCATCTACACCCACCCGGCCGTCAAGGACGTACAGGTCATCGGCGTGCCGGACAAGAAATACGGCGAGGAGGCCATGGCCTGCATCATCCTCAAGGAGCCCGGCAGCGTGACCGTGGAGGAGATGCTGGACTATATCAAGGCCAGCATGGCACGGCACAAGGTGCCGAAATACATCGATTTTGTCGACGCATTCCCGATGAACGCAGCCGGAAAAATCCTGAAATACAAGATGCGCGAGGAGGCGACGGAGCGCTTCGGCCTGGAGGGCGCGGCCGGGATCGACACGGCGCAGACCGCCGAGCAGATGAAGCGGTAAGAACCGATAGCCGGTATTAGTAAAATTTATACTTGACAGCCTGCAAAGACTGTGTTAAATTTGGGGCAAGTTCAAATCAAAAAAAGCTGTGACGAAGACGGTCGGACGGACTGCTTTCAGAGAGCCGGTGGTTGGTGCAAACCGGCAGCACGAACTCCTGTGACCTATCACTTCCGAGCTGGAGGCCCGAACACCATTCGCAAGTAGACGCCTCTCGTCCGCCCACGTTACGGGATAGGGCTTGTCAGAGCCTGAAGCGGCAGTTCTCAGAGCTGCAATTTGAGTGGTACCACGGGTATTGTGATTCACAAACTCGCCTCAAAGATTCTTAGGAATCCTTGAGGCGAGTTTTTTCGTTCGAAGTAACTTACACAGTTTAACACAGGAGGAACCCACTATGATGATGCAAACCAAGAAGCCGGCTGCCAACCCGCTGATGGAGATCGCAGAGCGAATCCGCGAGATGCGCGAGATCGTCGGCTACAGCGAAGCGGAGATGGCCGAGAAGACCGAGGTCAGCGTCGAGCAGTATCACAGCTATGAGCAGGGCACGGTCGATTTCCCGTTTACGTTCATGCACAAGTGCGCGCTGGCGTTCGGCGTGGAGCTGACGGATCTGCTCGAAGGCCAGAGCGCCAAGCTCTCGAGCTACACGGTGACGCGCCGGGGCATGGGTCCGGTGACGGCCAGCGAGGACGGCATCACCATTCAGAATATGGCGGCAATGTTCCGGCAGAAGCTGGCGACGCCGTATTGGGTCACCTATCAGTATTCCAAGGAGCTGCAGAGCCAGCCGATCCACACCACGACGCATGCCGGACAGGAATTTGACCTCGTCGTGAAGGGAACGCTCCGTGTGCGTGTCGGCGAGCACGAGGAAGTCCTCCACGAGGGCGACAGCATCTTCTACAAGAGCTCCACGCCGCACGGCATGATCGCCGTGGATGGGCAGGACTGTGTATTCCTCGCAATGATCATGGCGAGCAGCGAAAAGGAGCAGGACCTGTCCGTGCGGACACGGGCGTTGGAGGAGACGCCGGAGCAGCAGCTGCTCTGCGACCAGTTTGTCCACGGGGTGGAAAAGGAAGACGGCTCGCTGGAGCGGCTGGAGTTCCACAACGAGGACAAATTCAATTTTGCATTCGACATCGTGGACGGCCTCGCGCGGCGCGAGCCGGACAAGCTCGCGATGGTGCATGTCGCAAACGACATGACTGAGCGGCGGTTCACGTTCAAGGACATGAAGGACGCTTCGAGTCAGGCGGCGAACTATTTCACGTCACTCGGCGTGAAGCGCGGCGACCGCGTGATGCTGGTGCTCAAGCGGCACTATCAGTTCTGGTTTGCGATCCTCGGCCTGCATAAGCTGGGCGCGATCGCCATCCCGGCGACGAACCAGCTGATGGAGCATGATTTCGCCTATCGCTTCAAGGCGGCGGGCGTGAGCGCGATTGTCTGTACGGCGGACGGCGACACGGCACATCAGGTCGACATCGCGGAGGCCGACGCGGGTGCGCATCTGACGAAGGTTCTCGTCGGCGGCAAGCGCGAGGGCTGGCACGACTTTGACGCGGAATACGGCCTGTTCTCCCGGCGCTACACGCGCAAGGACGACGCGCCCTGCGGCGACGATCCGATGCTCATGTTCTTCACGTCCGGCACGACCGGCTATCCGAAGATCGCCGTTCACAGCTACAAATATGCGCTGGGCCATTACGTTACGGCCCGGTACTGGCACTGGGTGCAGCCCGGCGGACTGCACTTCACGATCTCCGAGACCGGCTGGGGCAAGGCGCTCTGGGGCAAGCTGTATGGCCAGTGGCTGTGCGAGGGTGCGGTGTTCGTCTACGACTTTGATCGGTTCGACGCCGAGAAGATCCTGCCGATGTTCGCCAAATACAACATCACGACGTTCTGTGCGCCGCCCACGATGTACCGGATGCTGATCAAGCAGGATCTGTCCCGCTTCGACCTCAGCTCCATCCAGCACGCAACGACCGCGGGCGAGGCGCTGAACCCGGAGGTCTATTATCAGTTTGAAAAGGCGACGGGGCTGCAGATCGCCGAGGGCTTCGGCCAGACGGAGATGACGCTCGGCATTGCGAACCTCGTCGGCCAGCCGCTCAAGCCCGGCTCGATGGGCAAGCCCATCCCCGGCTACGGCATCGACCTTGTCAATCAGGACGGCACCCCGACTGCCGACGGCGACACGGGCGAGATCGTCATCCATACTGCGGGACGAGAGCACTTCTGCGGGCTGTTCCTCGGCTATTATCAGGACAAGGAGCGCACTGAGGCCGTCTGGCACGACGGACTCTACCACACCGGCGACCTCGCGTGGCGCGATGAGGACGGCTTCTACTGGTACGTTGGCCGCGCGGACGACGTCATCAAGTCCTCCGGCTACCGCATCGGGCCGTTCGAGATCGAAAACGTCATCATGGAGCTGCCGTATGTGCTTGAGTGCGGCGTGTCCGCTGTGCCGGACGAGGTGCGCGGGCAGGTCGTCAAGGCCAGCATCGTGCTCGTCAAGGGCACCGAGGGCACGGAGGAGCTGAAGAAAGAAATCCAGAACTACGTCAAGCAGCATACCGCGCCGTATAAGTATCCGAGAATTGTGGAGTTCAAAGAAGAGCTCCCGAAGACCATCAGCGGCAAGATCATCCGAAGCAAGCTCTGATGACCGGGATCTTTCGACGATGCGGCGATTGAACCGGACCGGCATACGCTCAATATGTGTTCTCTGGGTTGCGCTGGTTTGCCCCAATATGCAGCTCCGGCAGACAGGGATGATGACAACAGAAAACCACCGAAAATTTTTCTTGACAATTGCATACTTTTTCGTTATGATTCTTAACAACAATAAAGGCTACGACGGAGAGGGTTCCGCGCAAGTCCTGTTTCAGAGAGCCGGTGGATGGTGTGAACCGGTAACAGACGCGCAGAATTTGTAGCTCCCGAGCCGGAGAGAAGAACGCCCGTAATGGCAAGTAGACCTCTCCCGCGTCAGCTGCGTCAGTGCTTAGACTTTGCTGGAAGTCGATGAGTGGTATCTGCCGTGAGGCAGGTGCAATTTGAGTGGTACCGCGGGTATGCTGTATGCAGCCCGTCTCAAAGAATCATTTCTTTGAGACGGGCTTTTTGCATCCACGGAGGTAACACCATGAAAAAAACACTCACAGGGCTGGACTTCAAAATTCAGGAAATGGCGGGACGCATCCGAGAGCTGCGCGAGATCTCCGGCTTTTCGGCGCAGACGATGGCGCTGAAAACAGGCACGAGCGAAGAAGAATATCTTCGCTGTGAGGCCGGGCAGAGCGACCTCAACTTCGCTTTTCTCTACCGCTGCGCGCTGGCTTTTGGCGTTGACGTTACAGATCTCATCGAGGGCAGCAGCCCAAAGCTTCGATCCTATACGCTGACACGTGCGGGTAATGGACAGAAGATCGAGCAGGCCCATGAGATGATCTATTACAACATGGCCTCCGGCTTTCAGAACCGCATTGCAGACCCGCTGTTCGTTGAAAACAAATACTCTGATGAAGCATTCTATTCGGACATTGAGCTGACCAGCCACGTCGGGCAGGAATGTGATCTTGTCATTCGCGGCAGTATGAAAGTTCAGGTCGGCGGACATACCGAGCTTCTGCATGAAGGCGACTGCATCTACTATGACAGCTCCATTCCGCACGGCATGGTTGCTGCGGACGGTCAGGATTGCCTGTTCTATGCGATCGTGCTCCGCCCACAGGAGCCGAGCCTCCCGGAGGCCGGCGGCGACCGCGCTGCCATGATCGAGACGGCGCAGAGTCCGGATCCGGAGGCGCGCATTTACACCCGCTTCGTCGATGCGCCCGAGGATGCAAACGGGAAACTGCAGTCCATCGCTTTCAAAAATGAGCAATCCTTCAATTTCGCATTTGACATTGTGGATGCGCTGGGCCGTGAAAAGCCTGAAAAGCTCGCCATGCTGCATGTGGCTCCGGATGGAACGGAGCGGCGGTTCACATTCAAGGACATGAAAGATGCTTCCAGCCAGGCCGCCAATTACTTTACCTCGCTCGGCATCCGACGCGGCGACCGCGTGATGCTCGTGCTCAAGCGGCATTACCAGTTCTGGTTTGCCATTCTGGGTCTGCACAAGATCGGCGCCATTGCGATTCCGGCTACCAATCAGCTCGTGGAGCATGATTTCTCTTACCGCTTCCAGGCAGCGGGCGTCAGTGCAGTTCTC
>OLSN01003101.1_pt1 | contig 11079 bp, 8 predicted proteins | sample 1672411 | NCBI WGS metagenome assembly OLSN01 (sample SAMEA3136683, study PRJEB25190) | human gut metagenome | biome: human gut; feature: human-associated habitat; material: faeces | place: Austria | collected 2013
TGCCAATGCGAAAACGGTATCTCTGCCGGCTACGCTGACCAGCATTGCGCTTTGGCTACATCGGCATTTTCCTACTGCTTCAACTTTTGGCCGTGCTTTTGCGTATGGTAGATGGTTTTCAACTGCGGGCTGGGTATGCAATGACGGTCGGAGTTTTTCTATACCCCATATTTGTATTGGCAGACGGACACCTTTTCGACAGCCTTATCCTTGGCCCGTGGATGATTCTGGTAATTTTCATGCTTTTTTATCAGGGCGCTATAAAGCGAAAGGAGTACATCCTTGAAACTTCGTGAAACATTGCGGAAGCTGGTTGACCGCGTCCGTTCCAGCGGCTTTCTAAAAAGCGTTCTTACGCTCTCATCCGGCGCTGTGGTGGGGCAGGCTATCAACTTTTTCGGGATGCCGATAGTAGGTCGGGTCTATACACCGGCGGCCATGGGCGATTATACGGTCATTACAACCAATGCCGGTGTAATCAGCTCGCTTGCCTGCCTGGGCATGATGACGGTATTCTTGCTGCCGGAGCGAGATGAGGAAGCCAGGGGGCTAAGCCGCCTTGTGCTGTTTGCTACGCTCCTGATTACAACAGTAGCGGCGCTGGGTCTTTGGCTCGTGGCTCCGTTTTGGCGCATTTTCTCCACGGAAGAAACGCCTTATACCCTTGCCTTGGGTGTATTGTGGCTTTATATTGTCTGCAACACTGTCAGCAATATATGCTATGCCTATGCCAACCGACAAAGCCTTTACCGCGTTCTTTTTTGGAATCCAGTACTGTATGCCGGCTCAAATGTGGTACTCAGCATCCTTTTTGGCGTATTGAATTGGGGATTTTTGGGTTACACACTAGCCTCCATATTAGCGTTTGTGGTCAATATCGCGCACTTGATGCTCCACGGAAATGCTTTTAAGCGGGTTTCGGAATCGGATTGCCGTCCTCTACCCCTGCTGCGCAAATATCGGCGCTTTCCCATATACCAAATGCCTGCAAATTTGATATCCTCGTTAGGAACGCAGATTCCTGTGCAGATGATGGAGCGTTTTTACTCCTCTACCGCACTGGGAATGTATTCTATGGCGTTAAAGGTTTTGTCTCTACCCACCACGCTGCTGGCCACGCCGGTAAATCGCGTGTATTTTCAGGAGGCCAGCCAGCGCTATAACCACGGGGAGAATATAGGGGAATTTTCCTTTAACATCCTCAAGGCGAATATCAAGATCGCCATGATTCCCATTGCTGTTTTGATTGTTTTCGGCGAGTGGATTTTCGCTTTGTTTTTGGGCGAACAGTGGACAGAGGCGGGAACCTATGCGGCAATTTTAGGCGTTTCACAGCTTTTTGCTTTTTGCGCAAGCTGTTTGTCAGGATGCTTTGTCATTGTAAATAGGAATCAGTTGAATTTGGCGGATGCGCTGTTTACACTGCTGTATAATGCCGGCTTGGCCGGATTTATGTTTTGGCATTTGCCTGATGTATATGTGTGGGTTTGGATCATCTCCATTTTGAATATCATACGCGTGATGCTGCTGCAGGGAATTTTCTTGAAGATCACGGGCGTTTCGATACGAAGATATTTGCTGTTTAACCTTGGATATGTCATCATCCCACTGGCACTTGTGTGGGGTATTCGTGTGCTGCTCCACGCCTATATAGTGTGATAGCGATATATGCCGGCCTCGGCATTGTAATCTGTGCCGGCCAATGGTAAAATAATTTATATTAAATGCCGCACAATGTGCACTGTGCATGATAGCAGGAAAACAGATGATTGACCCTGTAGAGATGAAACCAAAGGAGATATAATATGGAGAAACAAAGAGAAAGCTCCCGGGCCAGACGCATCCGCCGCACCAAGCTCGACTGGTTTGGCATTATTATGATGTTTGTGCTGCTGGTATGCAGTCTGGCTATTTTTGCCCGGCTTATGGCCACCAAAATGCTTACAACCACCAATATGGTGCTGATTATGGTAGCGCTGCTGGTGGTGAACGGGCTGCACATTTTCGTGCAGCTGCCCTTGCGGCGCAATAAGCTGGGCAAGCTGATCTGCGGCGCTTTGGCTGTGGTGTTGTCCGTGGCGATGATCTACGGCACCGTGGCCGCCGGAGCGGTGCAGTCCGCCCTAAATAAGATCTCCGGCATCATGGTGGAAAAGCAGGTGACGGCGGTGATCGTCATGAAAGAGGACGACGCCACAGAGCTGGGCGATACCCGAGGCTATAAATTCGGTATCCTGGCCAACCGTGACCAGGAGAACACCCGGAAGCTCCTCAGTGCCATGCAGGAGAGCATGGGCCAGATCGACACAAGGGAATACGAGACACCAGCCGCTATGGCAGATGCCCTGTACGACGACGAAATCCAGGCTATGATTCTCAACGAGGGCTACATTTCCCTGCTGACGGAGCAGGAGGATTACAGTGACTTCTCCAGCTATACCAAAATCATCTATGAGTATGTCACGGAGCATGAGATCACCTCCATCAAGCCCTCCGGCTCCATCACCAAGCAGCCCTTTGTGATCTACTGCAGCGGCAGCGACGAGCGGGACTCCGACATCAACGCCAAGAGCCGCAGCGATGTGAATATTCTGGCGGTGGTGAACCCCAAGACCCGTCAGATCCTTCTCATCAATACTCCCCGGGACTACTACCTGCCTTTGGCCTTCAACGGTGAGATGGATAAGCTGACCCACGCCGGTATGTATGGCGTGCAGGAGAGCATGGCTGTGCTGGATAATCTCTACGGAACCAAGACCTCCTATTATGGTCGCATCAATTTCTGGGGCTTTATCGACATCGTGGACGCCCTGGGCGGCATTGATGTGTATTCAGACTACTCGTTTACAACGGCTGCAGGAGATGTTGCAGGATACGGAGACCGGGAGTATAGCTACACGGAAGGCTGGAACCACATGAACGGCATCGAGGCCCTGACCTTCAGCCGGGAGCGCTACTCCTTCTCCGACGGCGACAACCAGCGGGGTAAGAACCAGATGAAGGTCATCCAGGCCATTATCGAAAAGGCCACTTCCCTCAGCGTTTTGGCGAAATATCAGGACCTGCTGAAGGCGGTGTCCGACAACTTCATTACCAACATTTCCTACGACCAGATCTCCTCCCTGGTGCAGATGATGCAGAAGGACGGCGCATCCTGGAATATTCAGACCATGTCCGCCACCCAGGGCTCCGGCGATACCATGCAGCCCTGCTACTCCTCCTACGGCGAGCTGCTGTATGTAATGCCGCCGGATTATGACTCCGTGAACCGTATTCGTGAGGTTATCGACCAGGTGATGAACGGCGAGGAGATCGTTCTGCCCGCGGAGTAAACCGAGCAAAAGATAATACTATAAAAGCGGCATTGCCTGCGGTAAAAGCGGGCAATGCCGCCCTATGAGGAAGAGAGAGAACGACTATGTCGGAAATCGGCGCGACCAGAAACCAAAAGATCACGGGGCACCTGTTTGCCCTGTTCACCACCCTGGTATGGGGCAGCTGCTTTGTGCTGACCAAGGTGATGCTCAATGCCTTTACCCCCATCCAGATTATCCCCCTGCGTATGGGTCTTGCCTACCTGGCTTTGTGGGCGCTGCGTCCTAAGACGCTGAAGCTCCCGTGGAAGGATGAGCTGATGTTCATCCTCATCGGCATCACCGGCGGCAGCTTCTACTTCTTCCTGCAGAACACCGCTGCGGCCCACACCTCTGCCGCCAATGTGAGCATTCTTGTGTCCATGTCCCCCATCATCACGGTGATCCTGGCGCAGTTTTTCTCCCGTCGGGGGGAGAAGCTGGGCAAATGGGTGTATATGGGCGCAGTGGTGGCCATCGCCGGCGTTATCATGGTGGTGCTGAACGGCACACTGACCTTCCACCTAAGCCCCCTGGGCGACCTGTTGGCCCTGGCGGCGGCCCTGATGTGGGCGATATACTCCATCCTCATTAAGAAGTATACCGAGCGGTATGATAATTTTCTGGTGACCCGCCGGGTGTTCCTGTGGGCATTTCTGACGGCGGTGCCGCTGATGCTCATCACCGACGGTATGCCCAGCCTGACCCCGCTGTTTACCCAGCCGGGTATCCTGCTGAGTTGGCTGTTTTTGGGCGTGTTCGGCAACGCCGTGTGTTTTGCTCTGTGGAATATCGCTTTTAAGAACCTGGGCGTGGTCATTACCAACAACTATCTGTATGCCACTCCCTTCGTCACCGTGGTGGTAGGCTGGCTGCTGCTGGGCGAAAAAATTTCCCTCATGAGCATCCTCGGCGCCGTGCTGATCACCCTGGGCGTGATTTTCGCCAATAAGCAGACGGCAAAGACCGGCAAATAAAAAATTCGAAAGGGGAGAAGGCAAAGCTTCTCCTCTTTTTGTATACTCCCACCCCTTTGGCGGAACAATTTGGGGTAGGCGTCCCGGGCGTATGGACATTTCCCCGCCCGTATGGTACAATGTTTTTACTTTTCTAAAAAATCACGAGAGGAGCTGCTCTATGAATACCAACTGGAACGATCCCAATTTTCAGGGCTTCAAGGGCCAGAACCCCTTCCACCGGGAGGGCCATGCCCCCAAGCCCCGCAAGGCCATCGGCACCCCCTTTGGCCGCACGGTACTGAACCTGGCCATCACGCTGGTGTTCGCCGCGGCGTATTTCTATATCGCCCTGCCCCCCATCAACCTGAAGGCCCCGGAATTCTACGCCTTCGCCCTGCTGGTGTGCGGCGTATACGGCCTGTGCGCCGTACTGACCTCCGGCTTCCAGGGCAGCGGCGTCAGGGGCTATTTCAAATTCCTGAAAAAGCAGTGCCTGATCCCCCTGCTGCTGGCGGTCGCACTGATAGCCACCGCGCTGATCGGCAGCGCCCTGGGCTGGCAGGTGTTCCGGGCCGACAGCTACCGGGATCTCCTGACGGTGGAGACCGGCGACTTCGCCGCCGAGGTGGAGGAGATCTCCTTCGACCAGATCCCCATGCTGGATAAGGACAGCGCCGCCAAGCTGGGCAACCGCAAGCTGGGTGAGCTGGCGGACATGGTGTCCCAGTTCGAGGTGGCCGACAACTACACCCAGATCAACTACAAGGGCCGCCCCGTCCGGGTCACCACCCTGCAGTACGGCGACATCATCAAGTGGCTCAACAACCGCAAGGCCGGTCTGCCCGCCTACCTGATCATCGACATGGTGACCCAGAACGTGGAGGTGGTGCGGCTCCAGGACGGCATCCGCTACACCCCCGCCGAGCATTTCAGCCGCAACCTCTACCGCTATCTCCGCTTCCACTACCCCACCTATCTCTTTGACGAACCCGCCTTCGAGATTGACGAGGAGGGCCGCCCCTGGTGGGTCTGTCCCCGGATCGACCGCACCATCGGCCTGTTCGGCGGCACGGACATCACCGGCGCGGTGCTGGTGAACGCCGTCACCGGCGAAACGGCGTATTACAGCGTGGCGGACATCCCCACCTGGGTGGATCACGTCTACACCGCCGACCTCATCATCCAGCAGTACGACTATCACGGCACCTATATCAACGGCTTCTGGAACTCCCTGTTCGGCCAGCGCGAGGTGACCGTCACCACCGACGGCTACAACTACATCGCCATCGGCGACGATGTGTATATGTACACCGGCATCACCTCCGTGGTGTCCGACGAATCCAACGTGGGCTTCATCCTGTCCAACCAGCGCACCAAGGAGACCCGGTTCTACGCCGTGGCCGGCGCGGAGGAGTACTCCGCCATGGAATCCGCCCAGGGCCAGGTGCAGCAGATGAAATACACCGCCACCTTCCCGCTGCTGCTGAACGTGGCGGAGCAGCCCACCTACTTCATGGCCCTGAAGGACGCGGCGGGCCTGGTGAAGATGTACGCCATGGTCAACGTCAGCCAGTATCAGATCGTGGCCACCGGCGCCACCGTGGCGGAGTGCGAGACCAACTACCGCCAGATGCTGCTGAATTCCGGCCTGATCAAGCCCGAGGACAGCACCCTGCCGGAGACCGGCTCCGGTGAGGTGTCCGGCACCATCGCTGACCTCCGCAGCGCCGTCATGGACGGCAACACCGTCTACTTCATCCGCCTGGACGGCGAGACGCGCTACTACACCATCTCCGCCGCCGACGATCCCGCCGCCGTGATCCTGAATGTGGGTGACAGCGTCACCGTCCGCTATGCCGAGGGCGAGGGCAGCATCCTGACCGCCGTCAGCGTCAAACGCACCGCCCCGGCGCAGACCGTCCCCGACGACCTGCCCCAGCCGGATGAACCCGCCGGCACCCCCGCCGCATGACCCAACACATACGCAAAAACACCACCCGGATGGGTGGTGTTTTTTGCATCTTATTTCGTCTTTTTCGCCCGCTGCTTGGCAAAGGCGGCCTTCTTCTTGGGGGACATCTTCCCCTTCTGGCCGTCGGTGCGGCGGCCCCGGTGAACGGTGCCCTCCGGCTTGGGGGGACGGCCGTCCTTTTTCTTTTTGGGCGACTGCTGCCGCTCCTCCGGCTTCAGGCCGAAGTACTTCTCCCCCTTCACCGGACGGATAAGGCAGTCCGGTGTAAAGCCGATCAGGTCGGTGCGCTCCGTTTTCTCCAGCGCCTCGATCACCAGCGAGCGCCTGTCGCCCCGGCCCCACTGCAGCAGCGCCCGTTGCAGCGCCTTGTCGTGGGGATCCCGGGCCACATACACCGGCTTCATGGTGCGGGGGTCGATGCCGGTATAGTACATGCAGGTGGACATGGTGCCCGGCGTGGGATAGAAGTCCTGCACCTGCTCCGGCTGGTGGCCGGTGCGCTTGAGGAACACCGCCAGCTCCACCGCGTCGTTCAGGGTGCAGCCGGGGTGCGAGGACATGAGATACGGCACCAGATACTGCTCCCGCCCGTCGGACTCGTTCAGCTTCTGATACTGCCGCCAGAATTTCAGGAACACGTCGAAATGGGGCTTTCCCATATAGTCCAGCACGCTGCTGACGCAGTGCTCCGGCGCCACCTTCAACTGGCCGCTGACGTGATAGTCCACTAGCTCCCGGAAAAAGTCCTTGTTCTTGTCCTGCAGCATATAGTCATACCGCACGCCGCTGCGGACGAATACCTTCTTGATGCCGGGGATCCTCCGCATCCGCTGCAAAAGCTCTGTATACTCGCTGTGGTCGGCGTCCAGATTCTTGCAGGGCTCCGGTGCCAGGCAGGACTTGCCCTTGCACATGCCGTGCTCCTTCTGCTGGCGGCAGGAGGTATGGCGGAAGTTGGCGCTGGGGCCGCCCACATCGTGGATATAACCCTTGAAGCGGGGATCGTGGGTCAGCAGCTCCGCCTCCGCAAGCACCGACTCGATGCTGCGTGAGGTGACCATCCGCCCCTGATGGAAGGCCAGGGCGCAGAAATTGCACCCGCCGAAGCAGCCCCGGTTGTGGCAGATGGAGAACCGCACCTCCTCGATGGCGGGGATGCCCTCGGTGTACATGGGATGCACCTCGCGGGTAAAGGGCAGGTCATAGAGCCTGTCCAGCGCCTGCCGGTTCAGGGGACGCTGGGGCGGATTCACCAGCAGCCAGCGGCCCTGACACTGCTGCAATATCGCCTTGCCCCGGATGGGGTCGTGCTCGTCATATTGCACCTTGGTGGCCTGGGCATAGGCGGTCTTGTCGTCCCGCACCTCCTCGAAGGAGGGACACGTCACCTCATGATACCGGCACACCGCCGGGTCGGTGACGATGCAGGCGGTGCCGCGGACGTCGGTGATGTCGCCCACTGGCGTTCTCGCCGCCAGACGGCGGGCGATCTCCACCGTAGCGCTCTCCCCCATGCCGTACACCAGCAGGTCGGCGGGGGCGTCAAACAGGATGGGACGGCGCACCTTGTCGTCCCAGTAGTCATAGTGGGCAAACCGCCGCAGTGACGCCTCCAACCCGCCGATGACGATGGGCGTGTCGGGGAAGGCCTCCCTGGCCCGGTTGGCGTAAACGATGGTGGGCCGGTCGGGCCGGAAGCCCAGCTTGCCGCCGGGGCTGTACAGATCCTGCGTCCGCCGCCGCTTGGCCACCGTATAGTGGGCCACCATGGAGTCCAGATTGCCGCCGCCGATCAGCACGCCGTACCGGGGCTTGCCCATGGCGCGGAAGGCCTCGGCATCGTGCCAGTCCGGCTGGGCCAGCACCGCCACACGGTAGCCCTCGCCCTCCAGCAGCCGGGCGATAATGGCGCTGCCGAAGCTGGGATGGTCGATATAGCCGTCCGCCGTCACCACCAGAAAGTCATAGTAGTACCAGCCCCGGTCGATCATCTCGTCCCGGCTCACCGGCAAAAATTCCGTTCCCTTTACCATACGATCTCCCGCGGCTCATAGCCGATATACTTCTCCATCACGTCGCCCTCCAGGGGGTAGAAGCCGTAATGGGCGAAAAAGCCTCTCGTCTGCTCGTCCACGCACCGCAGCCGCAGCCGGTCGATGCCCCGCTCCCGATAGAACTGCACCGCCTGACCCAGGGGCGGGATGCCGTAGTTGCGGCCCCGCATGGTGGGCTCCAGATAGTAATAGCCGATCCAGCCCGCGTCGCTGGCCCTGTCCGGCAGCAGCGTTACCGCGCCCACCGGCTCATTTTCAAACCACACGGCGATGCGCTTGCCCTCCGCCGGAACGCCGAAGCGCGCCGCCGTGGCCTCGTCCATGTCCTTATAGTACTGGCCGCCGCTCATCATCCGCTTGTCCCGCCACCACGTCTGCTTGGCAAAGGTGGAAAGCCCCGCCTCCACCTGGTGGCTGTTGTCGTTCATGTACACCACCCGGATGTCGTCGCCGTCGATCTCCAGCAGCGACACGGCGGTGTTATCGCCGTGGGGCGTCTCCCCCACCTGGGACAGCGGCAGGCCGTTCAGCGTACCCAGTACCATCCGCATGGCCGCGCCGTGGCTGAATATGGCGATGGTCTTTCCGTCGTTCTCCGCCGCCACCCGCTTCAATGCGGGGATGTAGCGATCCAGCACCTGCTGGGCCGTCTCGCTGCCCTCCACATGGAACTTGTCCAACTGGCGGTTGAAGTAAAACATCTGCTCCTCATAGGCGGTGTTCAGCTCCTGCCAGGGGCGTCCCTCCCAGCAGCCCATGTGGATCTCCCGGAAGGCAGGCTCCAGATGGAGCTCCAGCCCCTTGGGCTCGTACACCGCGCGGGCGGTGGTGCGGGCCCGGAACAGGTCGCTGCTGTACACCGCGTCGATATGCACATCGTCAAACCGCTTCTTCAGCACATGGAGCTGCTGATAGCCCCGGTCGGTGATCAGGCCGTTATACTGGCCATGGGCAATGCGGTAGAGGTTGCCCTCCGCCTCGGCATGCCGCACAAGATAAACCGTTGTCACAGTACGTTCACCCACGCTTTCATCTCCTGAATGGCCGCGTCCACGTCGCCGCTGTACTGCAGATCATAGTCCACCACCATGGCCCCATGGCCCAGGTCGTCAAAGGCAGGCAGGGCGTTCTGTCCGTCGCAGCAGGGCAGCAGCAGGAAGGCGCCGCCCGCCCGCTTCCGCACCTCCTTCACGTCCAAGCTGTACCCGGTCTCCACCACCAGGGCCGCGCCCTTCCGGGCCATCTGCTGGGCCACGGCGGCGTACAGGGGCCGGTCGCCGGCGATGAGGTTCTGCACCTCGCCGGAGCTCTCGTTGGCGGTGCGCACCACGGCAAAGACGGCCTTGTCCGTATCCTGGGGCACGCAGTCGCCGCCCACATAGGGCATCACCGTAAAGCCGTCGCCCGCCATGGGGCTTGACAGCCACAGCTCAGGCCGGGTGGTGCGGCAGTCCACGATGGCGTACAGCCCGCGGGCCGACGCCGCGCCGGTGAGATTGCTCAGCACGTCTGCGCCCATCATGCCATAGCGCAGATAGTGCTCGGCGCTGATGACCACGGCGGGCAGCTTGCCCTGGGCCGCGTCCATAGCCTGGCAGGCGTGGAACCGCAGCGCCTCGGCGCTGGCCATCAGGCCGGGGCCAAACATCTCTTCAAAATTTTTCACGATCTTGGGGGAGATCTTCCCGATCTCCGGGGCAAGACCCAGCGCGATGGGAGTCTTGCGCTCCCGGATGGCGGCCTGTAATTTCTCGATGGACATGGCGGGTACTCCTTTGGTCACAGTTTTTTATCAAGTATTATCAGGTTATTGTACCATTTTCCGGCTTTATAATCAAGCTATTGTACCGTTCTGCGTCTGTTTTGCCGGGTCGCTTTATCCGATCGTCCCGAACACCGACACGCCCAGCAGGCTCAGCGTGCCCATGATGACACCCGCCAGCACCACGCCGCCCATACAGGCCAGCACGCTCTTTTTGAAGCCCATGTTCAGAAGGCTGGCCGCCAGTGTCCCTGTCCATGCGCCGGTGCCCGGCAGAGGGATGCCCACAAACAGCAGCAGCGCCCAGAAAAGGCCCCGGCCCGCCTTGGCCTTCAGCTTTTCTCCGGCAGCCTCGCCCTTCCGCAGACAGAAGGAGAAGAACCGCCCGATGACGGGCTTATCCTGGCCCCACACCAGCACCTTCCGGGCCAGGAAATAGATCACCGGCACCGGCAGCATGTTGCCCATGATGGCCACCAGGAACGTCAGCCACAGGGGCAGGCCGTACAGCACGCCGTAGGGGATGGCGCCCCGCAGCTCGATCAGCGGCACCATGGAGACCAGAAAAACGATGAGAATGTGTTTGAACATATGGCAATGATATCCTTTGTTGAGATGGTACCAGTATACCCCATTTGCCCCGTTTTGGCAACCGGAGAAACGGGGACATGCGACCGGTGGCCGCCCAGAAGGAGCGCGGGCATCGGCTGGCGCAACGCAGGCCACGCCGGAAGTCCAACGGCCGCCCCATCGAGGGGCTGGCCGTTGGAGGGGATTCGACTCTCGCTGATGCAACGTGCCACCAGCACGTTGCGCCCGGTCTCAACGTCCCAAAGGGACGTGTGAGGCCGGAGCTCGTTTCGAATCCCCGACGGGCAAAAAGATACGCCACCCAAAGGGTGGCGTATCTTTTTGGTGCCCCGTCGGGGATTCGAACCCCGGACACCCTGATTAAAAGGCAGGTGCTCTACCGACTGAG
>OLSN01003109.1_pt1 | contig 11070 bp, 8 predicted proteins | sample 1672411 | NCBI WGS metagenome assembly OLSN01 (sample SAMEA3136683, study PRJEB25190) | human gut metagenome | biome: human gut; feature: human-associated habitat; material: faeces | place: Austria | collected 2013
CATGAAGGTCGAGGAGGCCAACGATAAGATCCGCGCCGAAATGAAAAACTGATATACAGGCCTAAAAGTGTTGTGCAATATAGTCTCTATTATGGATAGTATAAAGACGGACCAATTACTTCGTATAAAGGAAAGAATGATTATGTAGACGGCGCAAAATAGTTTTGCAACCACCTTTTAACTTCCCCCTATGCGGCGAGCAGTAAAGCAACATACTGCTCGCCGCAGGGGGTGTTTTTGTATTACAGCGTTACAACGGTAAAAAAGCAAACGACAGGGAATGCGGTGCTGACAGCATAGATGCTGTGTTACTTTGAATCAAAAGAAAGATGCAAAAAACACTGGTCGGCACAATATTAATCTTGTTCAAAAAGTGAAATATATTGCATAGCAAAGAAAAAACATTGACAATACAAATTACAATATGCTTTAATAAAGAGTCGAATATTTGCAATATAACAATTAACGGTGCTTAAAGACACAGAACCGACCCGAACAAATCGCAGGGAGATATACTATGGCAGAACGCGAACTGCGGCGGATGAACCGCATGGAATTGATAGAGATCATCTACGCGCTCAAACAGCACGAGGAGGAACTGGAACGGCAGAATGCCAAGCTCCGCCGACAGCTTGCAGACCGCACGCTGCGGCTGGAGCAGGTCGGCTCCATCGCTGAAGCTGCTTTGTCGCTGAACCGGGTATTTGAAGCCGCACAGGCTGCGGCAGATCAATATTTGGAATCGGTCAAGGCGCAGTACCCTGTGCAGGACACCGAGTTTTCGCCCGCCGCGAACAACAAAGGGGCATATTGGAAATGAAGGGACTGAGCGGAAAAGGCGTTGAGATTCCCTCCATGGAGGAGATCACGCAGGAGCGCAAACGTCTGTCTTACCGCAGACGTTACAAGCGCATGCTGAAAAGCACGGTCTATGCGCTGGTCGTTGTGGCGGCCGTTGCGGTGCTGCTGGCAACCAACCTGCTGCCGGTGCTGCAGGTGTCGGGCGATAGCATGAACCCAACCTTGCAGGATCAGGATATTCTGGTACTGCTGAAAACAGATGCTCTGGAAAAAGGAGATCTGTGCGGCTTCTACTGGCAGAACAAGCTGCTGCTCAAGCGAATCATCGGTATCCCCGGGGATGTGATTTCGATTGACGGCAACGGCCTTGTCACGGTGAATGGCGAGGTGCTGGAGGAACCGTATGTCGATGAGCTGGCCCTGGGAGAATGTGACCTCAGTTTCCCGTATCAGGTGCCTGAAAATCGCTTCTTTGTGATGGGCGACCATCGTGCGACTTCGATCGACAGCCGGAGTACGGTTGTCGGCTGTGTCGAAAAAAGTCAAATTGTGGGAAAGGTATTTCTTAGGGTATGGCCTTTGCCCCGCATTTCGTGGATAGGCTGATGGAGGAATCCACATGAGAAATCAATTGGACAGGGCAATTCGGCGGGTAATGGCAGTGCGCCATGCGAAGCGCCGCCGTGCTGCCGTGCTGGTGATACTGGCGCTGCTGACGATACTTTCCGTCAGCTGGCGGCTGCATCAGGTGGGCACGGCGATGACAGACGATGAATACTCCTGCGGATATGAGGAGCATGTCCACAGCGACGCCTGCTATACCGAGGTCCTGGTCTGCGGGTATGAGGACGAGGCGCCGGAAAACCCTGCTGATTCGGCAGGGGAAGACGGCGAGGCCGCGCCGACAGCTCACTCCCATACCGCAGACTGCTACCAAAGGGTGCTGACCTGCACCCTCCCGGAGCATACCCACACGCTGGAATGTCTGGCGGACATAACCGCAGATGTTGAGACCCCGGCAGACTGGGACGAGCAGAGCAAGGGCGTGAGCAGCGTCTGGAGCGATGCTATGACGGAAATCGCACAGAGGCAGCTTGGCTACACCGAGAGCGCCAAAAACTTTACGGTGGATAAGACGCTGGGGGAGACCCTGGCACAGGCCCATCACTACACACGCTACGGCGATTGGTACGGCAACCCTTACGGGAACTGGGATGTGATGTTTGTCGCCTTCTGCCAGCATTATGCAGGCATACCGGAGGATGTCATCCCGCAATGTGCAAGCCTGCTTCAGCTGCGCACGGAATTGGAAAACGCACACCCTGAATACATCACCCCGGGTAGCAGCGAGGCCACGCCGGGCGACATCGTACTCTATACAAATACCGCCGGTGAGGAAACGATCGGCATTGTGACCGAGTATAATGGCACGACCCTGACCGTTGTTTCCGGCGCTGTGGACGGTGCGGTAGCGGCTGTGACAGTCGCAGATGCCGATGTTGCCGATACCATCAGTGTGTTGGATGCGTATGGCGTGTATGCACAGGCTGACGCATCAGACGGGCTTGAAGAATTTTCTCTGGATGCGGACGCTATTCTGGCAAGAGATGGCGCGGTGGCGTATATTGTTTGGCAAAGGCCGGATCCCATAATGCTGGCTGCGGAAGACGGTGATACACTGACCGCAGCGGCAACAACCCCTGAGTATGACAGCAATGGAAACCTAAAGCTGGATAATCTGCTGACAAGTACAGATATTTCCATTAAACAAGGTAATGTCTGGGAACCGCTGGATGACGATGCATCTATTAAGGACGGCACCCCGGTTCGGGTGGAGATCGCCTACAAGGTACCGGCAAATACACTCTCAAACGACAAAAACACCGCGACCTATACCCTGCCGAAGGGCATCTATCCCAAGAAAGATCTGAAAGGAAACATCATCGATTCACACGATGAGATAATTGGTACCTTTACGCTTACGAAAAATTCTCCTACGGTCACATTTACATTTAATAACAATACGAACCATGAGTTCAACGGTACCTTCAAGTTTGAGACCACGATCAATTACGCGGAGACCGGTGGCGACGGCCAGATACATCTGGGCAAGAAAACCTACACCATTGAGCCGGAGTATTCGCTGAACACGAAGAAAGAGCGCACCCTTTCGGAAGACAAAAGTAAGGTAAGCTACACCGTCACAGTCAATGCCCCAAATGGTACGCATGACCAGAAGGTCACCATTACGGACCGGCTGGCCGAGAATACCGCAAACGGCAGCTATGATAAAAACAGTATCAAAATCAACGGGAAGCCGCTCTCCGAGTATACAGGTGCCGCAATTATCTACAACGCAGACGGCAAGGGCTTTGAAATTACAGGGCTGCCTGCCCTCGGACATAACCAGTCGTATGAACTGACCTATGACGTAAATGTGGGTGATGTGACAGGCGCAGACGGTTCCGGTACGCTCGTCAACACAGCCAAGGGCACAACCAATACGCTGCAGAGCAACGAGGCCAAGGATACAGTCACCGTGAAGGAGAGCAGCATTGCCAAAGCAGGCACCTATGACGCTGCGACCCACCGCATCAACTGGGTCATCAAGGTAAAAAATCCGGGCGGTGATTTGGCAGGCTATAAGGTGACCGACAACCCGACGCCGAAGCTGGACATTGTTGGTGATGTGACGCTGAAGAGTGCTGACGGGACAGTTGAAACAACTATCTCAGGCAGTGAATTCCTGACCAATGGCTACACCTTCCCGGAAAACTCAACGGCAGATTCTTATACATTTACCTATCAAACGGTTGCACCGGACCCGGTGAATGGTACAGTTTCTGCAACCAATCAGACAACGCTGGAAAAAGGTTCACGTTCCTATACCGCGACAGCCAATGTTTCCACCGGTGTAGGCAAAGCGTATATTCGAAAGGATCGGGGCACTGTCACGCCGCTGGAAAACGGTGACCAAAAGGTCATGTGGAATATAACCGGAACGGTTCCCGCGGGCGTTAACAGTTTCAAAATCGTGGATAACATCCGCGAACCGCTGTACGGCGTCAAAACCCAGCTGGAAACCGCCATCAAAAGCAACCTGCTCTTGACGATGGAGGGCGGAACAACGCTGACATGGGCGCAAGCGGTAGATGCAGGCATACAAATTCAGCTTTCCTTTTTTTCCAACGGTTCGAATGACTGGAGCGATCCCGACGATGGCATTTCGGTTTCCGATAATGCAACCGCGGTGCATCGCATCCGATTACAGTTTAGCCGGACGGACGGCGAGAAGCTGCGCATTTTGAGATGCACCATCAGCGACATTCCAACGGTGGCAAAAACGTCTGATATGGCGAACAATACCAAAAGGCAGTTTTTGAACCGCGTGGAAATTTACTCGGATAGCGCCGGGCGCGAAGGCTGGAACGGAACTTACGATTATAAAAAGATCGGTTCTATCACCAAGGAAACATCTGACAATAGCGGCAATGGGTACCAGCAGAACAACAGCACTACCTATGCCAAAAACAAGGTCATCTGGTATAGCATCAAACTGAATCTGGGCAGCGGTGATGTAGACAAGACCCAAACGCTGACGGTGGTAGATAAGATCCCGGACGGCATGAAGCTGGCTACGGACAGTGTTTATCTTAACAACTATATGATTGCGGCGGATTTGGATGCAAATTCCAGCAAGAAGTACACGGGACACATCACAAATCTTGGCGAAAACAAATACGGCCTAAAACCTTTCTGGACTATTGATACTTCTGTTCCGGGGCAGTTGACCATTCGGGTTTTACCGGACACATTGAAAAGCCTGATCGTTCAAAACAAAACAACGGATCATTATGTGGAGATCCGCTATGCGCTCCAGTTGGATGATGCGGCAGCCTGGAACGAGCGTACTCTCGAGGCAAAAACCTATACGAATACTGCCACATGGGACGGTGCATCGACATCGTCCGGCATGACCATCACGCGCCCGAAAAAGGAGCGTCTGGAAAAGACCGGCAATTACGATGAAACAACCCATCAAGCCAATTACACCCTTTGCATCAACCCCCGCGCAGAGAATCTTGCACCGGGCAGTGACACGCTCGAGCTTACGGACACGATGGAAAGCACGCACTTCGGCAAAACCGGCATGGAGCTGATGCTGGATTCTATCAAGGTGTACGAATACATCCTGAAGGATGGTGACTGGGTAAAGGGCGACGAAATCAAAGACAGCGTTCGCGTTGAAAAGGTTGAAGAAACCGCATCGACGCGGAAGTACAAGTTCATTCTGCCGGACGAGAAAGCCCTGGTGCTGGAGTATTCTTATAAAATGAATCCGGGTACCCTCGCAAGAGAAATGCCGGTTACAAATACGGCTACGCTGGCGGGAAAAACTGTAGGCAGTAATGTTTCGGTGAAAAGCGACAGTGCATCGGCAACCGTAGACAATGCAGTTCTGACTGTTACCAAAACGGATTTTGACACAAACTTAGCCATCACGGCAAGCCCTGCAACCTTTGAGATATACCACTATAATAAAACCAGCAAAGGGTGGGATCTTATTAGGAAGGAGGATACAGGTTCGAACGGCAGCTTTTACCTGAAATTTGCGCAATCCCCTGCAGCAGGCAGCAACCAGCTGGTCACCGGGGACCTGTATAAGCTTGTGGAAACAGCGGCCCCGGCAGACTATGCACGGGATAAAACCCCGCACTATTTTATCTGGAACAACAACGCAACGGATGACGACAAAAAAGAAGCTGCGCTTACAGCCGCAGCCGGAAACACTATCCTGGAGGGGGTTACCACTGCAAACATCAGCTTTTTAGGCGTGAACGGAGACCGCGCCACAATGGAGATCCCCAACAAGCAAAACTGCCTGACCCTGCACAAAATCTGGTATGGCCTTGAAAATGACACGATAAAAGCACCGGTGGAAGAAATTAAGGTGCAGCTGTACCGGTACAACAAGGACGGAGAAACGAAGGCGGATGCGCAGCCGGTCGGAGATCCGGTCACCCTGACAGAAGCGGAGGACTGGACTAAGAAAATCACCTTGGAGAGCGGTTATCGCTACTATGTAGAAGAGCTGGAAACAGACAAGAACGCGCTTATCTTCTATGAAGTAAAGTACAGCGCAAACAACGAAACCGGTGTCACCGGCGGCGGCACCATTACCATCACGAACAAGCAAAAGCCCAGCTATGAACTGCCCTCCACCGGCGCGGCCGGCACACCCCCGTATACAGCAGCAGGCGCCCTGATCATGGGTATCGCGCTGATGTTAGGATATCTTATCAACAAACGCAGCCATTCGGGGGGAGGGTAAAAATTAGAAATAACCCCTCCACCGGTGTGGACAAAGCAGACCAAAATATTTGAGCAAGGAGACATAAAACCAATGAAGTACATGAAAAAACTCATGGCACTGCTTGCCGCGCTGACGCTTGCACTGGCCATGGCCGTCCCAGCGTTTGCAGAAAGCGGTACAGCAAGCAGCACAGGAAAAATAACCATTGATAATGCCGTGACGGGTACGACCTACAAGGCTTATCGTATTTTTGACTTGGAAAGCTATGATACAGACAAAAATGCGTATTCTTATAAGCTGAATACGAAGTGGAAAGACTTTCCTAAATATAGCACAACCATTGACGGCAATGCAGTGAGAGCAGCAGACTTTTTTAGCGTAAATTCGGCAGATTATATTGAGTGGAAAGATGCGCAAAAAGATGCCGGAGCGGATTTTGCAAAGCTGGCAAAGGCTTTTGCGGGTGAAAATAATATCGAATGCGATGAAACAGAAACCGCAACTGACACTACAGTGACCTTTACAGATTTGACGCTGGGTTACTATCTGGTAGATACCAGCCTGGGGTCTCTGTGCAGTCTGAACACAACGGCGCCGAGTGTTACCATAAAAGAAAAGAACAGTGATACAACAATCGAAAAGAAAATCGTGATTACTGGTGATGAGAAGGTTGATAGCAACAGTGCAGGCATTGGTGATACCGTAAACTTTAGCATAACCATTACGGTAAAGGATGGTGACCCGAAGGGCTATGTTCTGCACGACAAGCTCTCCGGTCTGACATTTGATCCTGCGTCGCTTAAAGTTGTAAGAGGCGGAACTGCGCTTACTCTGGGTACTGACTATACCTTGGTGACAACCCCCGCAGATGGGGATTCCTTTGATGTTAAATTTACTGAGGACATACTCAAAACGAACGATGTAGTCGTTGTTACCTATTCGGCGACGGTTGCGAAAGACGCTGCGATTGCGGGAGCAGGCAACACGAACAAAGCAAAGCTGGAGTATAATGGGAAACACAGCACCGAGGAAGAGACAACAACCTATGTTTGGAAACTGAATGTGCACAAATATGCGCTGGACAGTACAAACCATGAAGTAGCGCTGAGTGGTGCAAAGTTTGTACTGTACCGCATGGACAGTGGCGCCAAAAAGTATGCAACGCTGACTGGCGATAAAATCGCCGGTTGGGTAACCAATAAGGGCGATGCAACAACTTTGGAAACTTCCGGCGAAGGTGATATTTTGATCGAAGGTCTCAACGTGGGAACCTATTATCTGGAAGAAACCGAAGCGCCCGCAGGGTATAATAAGCTGGCCGAACCCATTGAAGTTGAAATCACCGCAACGACCAGCGTCACAAGTGTGAGTGAAACTGTTCGATATAAGAATTTAAGCGAACCCTCTTATAAAACAGCAACAGATGCAACTGTTAAGGTTTTGAACAAAGCCGGAACGCAGCTGCCCTCCACCGGCGGCATCGGCACTACCCTTTTCTATGTGATCGGCGGCGGGCTGATGGCCGTGGCTGCCGTTCTGCTGGTCGCAAAAAAGCGGATGAATAACAAGTAAAGGCGCTTACCGCCATATACCAATCCTTATAACATTAGGGAGTAGCCCATGAGAAAGAATCTCAGCACAATTATTTTAATATTGATCTTTCTCGTGGGTCTATCCGTGATGTTATATCCCGCCGTCAGCAATGCTGTCAACCGCAAGCATCAGTCCCGCGCAGTAGCCGGCTATGCCGAGGAGGTAGAACGGCTGTCAGATGCGGACTATCAGGCCTATTTCGATGCTGCCGATGCGTACAACCGGCAGCTGAACACCACCCCAAATGCCTTTTATAAACCGGAGCTGGTCGGCGGCTATGCACAGACGCTCGACATCTCCGGCACGGGCATTATGGGGTATATCACGATCCCCAAAATCAGCGTTGAGCTGCCCATATACCACGGCACCGATGAGGGCGTCCTGCAGGTGGCAGCGGGCCATCTGGAAGGCAGCAGCCTGCCCGTGGGCGGTGCCGGGACCCATGCGGTCATATCAGCGCACCGCGGCCTGCCCAGCGCAAAGCTGTTCACCAATCTGGACGAGCTGGAGGTGGGCGACCGCTTTACCATCACGGTGTTGAATCGGGTGCTGACCTATGAGGTCGATCAAATCTCCATTGTGCTGCCTACCGAGACCGACCAGCTGCTCCCCACAGAGGGGATGGATTATGTCACCCTGATGACCTGCACCCCCTACGGCATCAACACGCACCGCCTTTTGGTGCGCGGTAAGCGGGTCGAAACCACTGAAAGCCAAAAGCATATCCGTGTGGCGGCGGATGCATTCCGCATTGAACCCATCATCGTGGCCCCGATTTTGGCCATCCCGATGCTGCTTGCGGCATTGGCCGGTGTGCTGGCCGCCCCGCATCTGCGCAAGCGCAGCAAGAGAAGGAGGAAGAAACATTATGAAAAGCATCCGTGATCGGTTGGCAGTGCTGCTGCTTATGCTGTGCCTGCTGGTGTGGGGCGCTGTTCCGGTCCTTGCAGCAGAAACGGTTGATGAAACGCGCATCGGCTCCATTAAGATATTGCTCTGTGATACAGAAACCGCCGCACCCTTACGGGGCGGTGAACTGGCGCTGTACCGTGTGGCGAGTGTCTCTAAAAACGGCGCAGATATGAGCTTCACCTACACAAACGGCTTCGAAAACTGCGGGATCGCGCTGGACAATGTGTCCGAAAGCACGCTGGCGAGCCGGTTGGCGGAAAAGGCGGCGCCGAATGCACAGGCCGTCACCAAGACCGTCAACGACAGCGGAATCGCCGTGTTTGATGATCTGAAGACTGGGCTTTACCTTATTGTGCAGAAGCAGGCAGCCGAAGGGTATGACGCCATACAGCCTTTTCTTGTGACGGTGCCGATCATGGAAAACGGGCAGTATGTCTATGATGTGGACGCCCACCCCAAAGCGGGCACCGCCAGCCGGAAAACAACGCAGACCCCGCCTGCGCAGGAAGTGCTTTCTGCACTGCCGCAGACCGGCCAGCTGAACTGGCCGGTCCCGGTGCTGGCGGTGATCGGTGTTGTACTGGTGGCGGCAGGTGTTGTACTCAAAAAGCGAAGTGGTCAGAATGAGAAATAAGCTGGGGAACGTCCTGATCGCGCTTGGGATTCTGGCATTACTGGCAGCTGTGCTGCTTATGGGCTACAACCAGTGGGACAGTACCCGCGCAGAAAAAGCAGCCGACAGTGTGTTGACCCGGCTGGAGGAAGCGATTGCAGAGCCGCGCACCATCTATCCCGGTGATGCGGCAGAACCTGCAGCGGACACAGAGATGCCTGTCGGCACCATTGACGGCTGCGACTATATTGGGTATCTCTCTATTCCGTCCATCGGGCTGGCGCTGCCCGTGATGCAGCAGTGGAGCTATCCGGGCCTGAAGATCGCGCCGGGGCGGTATTCCGGCTCACTGTATACGGATGATTTGGTAATCGCAGGGCACAACTATGCGCGCCACTTCAGCCCCCTGACGCAGCTTACGGTGGGGACAGAGGTGCTTTTTGTTGATATGAATGACAACACATGGCACTATGCGGTCTCGGACACAGAGGTCCTGCAGCCGACCCAAATCGAGGAGATGGCGGTCAAAACGCCCGAAAACAACTGGGACCTGACATTGTTTACCTGTACCACGACCGGCCAGGCACGGTATGCGCTGCGCTGTGTCCGCACAGACGAGTAAGCATTATTCATAGTCATCGCTTCCAAAACGCAAAAGCATTTCCGCTACACCAACCTTGCAGAGAAAGCTTTACAAAACAAAGCAGAGAGCCATCCTTTTGCGGATGGCTCTCTGTTTTTGTTTGTAAAATTATTTTCCGTAGGTCTTATTCTCCGGCGGGCGGCCCAGCAGGGCGCGCAGGAGGTACCAGGCAATGCACAGGCAGGTGTAATACACGTACACAAAATGCAGCAGCATGGTGGCGTCTTTATGGTGCAGTGCCAGGCGGATGCTGTCTACCAGAGGGCCGACCAGCGTGGCGGCGTACAGTACAAACAGGTATTTGCGGGAGGTGTAGCGGGAGCGCGGCTGCTGGGATGCCCGCGCACTGAAGCCGCTTTCCTCCTTGTGAAACAGGTTGTTGATGACCCGGAACCGCAATTTGGCTAAATACCCACTGAATGTGGCGCGGGTGTGGTGGATGACATCATCACCAGTAATGCAGCCGCAGCAGCCAGTCTCGGCAAAAATACGGCTGGAGGTAGCGCAGACGAACTGCTGAGTGTTCCAGTCGGCAAAATGCTCTTTGACCCATTGCAGGTCAAACATAGTGGTGGCACCATCACCAATCGGCATCAGGTCACCAGGTGCGAAACGAAGAACGCAGGCATTGCCGTCACGTTCGGAAACGGCGGCTTTAAAAGTGCGAAGAATGTTCTCCTTCTGCCGATAGACAAAGAAGGTGAACGGGTCGCCATAGGTGCAGAGATAGTGCGTGGAGATACCGCCGTTCAAATCGGGGCGCTGTTCATCGCAGACGATGCAGCGGACCTGCGGATGACGGGAGAAAAATTCGATGCGCCGCTCCAGCTGACGAGGATCGATCAGTTCTTCGTCGGTATCCTGCTTTACAACATACCGCCCCTTAGCCCGTTGGATGCCAATCAGCTTTGCCGGTTCCGGCAAACGATGAGGATTTTCCAAAATCACAGCACCATACTGCCTGGCAATCTCACGGGTAGCATCGGTGCTGCCGCCGTCAATGACCAAAATTTCGATTTGGTCAGCAATCGTCTGCATACGGATGCTGCGCAGCGCCAGTTCAATCGTGCGCTCGGCATTGTATGCGGGCATAATAACACTGATTGAGGGAGACATAACCTTACTCCTTTGTAAGTGCCGTGGCAATCATCCGGGCAGGGGACTGCGCGGGCACGATGGGCGGGCGCTGGTAGT
>OLSN01003111.1_pt1 | contig 11063 bp, 10 predicted proteins | sample 1672411 | NCBI WGS metagenome assembly OLSN01 (sample SAMEA3136683, study PRJEB25190) | human gut metagenome | biome: human gut; feature: human-associated habitat; material: faeces | place: Austria | collected 2013
ACGGCCTGAACCAGTTCAACGAGGAAGGCATCTCCAAGCTGACCGGCGCACTGGATCAGGATCAGCTGCACGGCCTCAAGACCGTGCTGGACGAGATGAGCGACCGGCTGGAAAGCTACACCAGCTTTGCCGGTGCACCCGAGGACGCCGAGAGCAGCGTGAAGTTTGTCTACAAGACCGCCGAGACCGTGGCCGCTGCCAACAATGCTGTGGCTGAGACTGAGACGGTGAAGGAGGGCAACATCTTCACCCGCCTGTGGCAGCGCATCGTGGACTTGTTCAAGTTCTGATAATGCCAACATCCTTCCAGAATCGTAGATAGAGACGCAGAAGCGCCCCGCAGCCGAATGACTGCGGGGCGCTTCTGCGTCTGCGGGAATATTTCAGGGTGAAAAGCATACAATAAAAAGAAAGCATCTTGATTGCATTTTGCTTTCTCATGTGGTAAAATCAAAGAAAGAAGGAGGTGCTGGATATGGCACAGATCAGTGTACGTGTGGATGATGCCGTGAAGCATGAAGCAGAACAGACCTTTGACGAGATCGGCCTGAGCATGAACACGGCTATCACGATCTTTCTCAAGGCCTGCGCCCGGGAAAAGCGCATTCCGTTCGAGCTGACCGCAGACCCCTTTTATTCCTCTGCCAATCAGCGTTATCTGGAAGGCATCATGCGGGATGTGCGCAGCGGCAAGGCGCATTTTGCCCCGCATGATCTCATCGAGGAAGCCTGATGCGGTTGCTGTGGGAGGATCGCGCATGGGAGGATTATCTTTATTGGCAGATGCAGGACAAAAAGACATTGAAACGCATCAACGCACTGATCAAAGATATCGCCCGCAACGCCTTTGACGGCATCGGCAAGCCGGAACCGCTGCGCGGTACGCTCAGCGGCTGGTGGAGCCGCCGCATCGATGATGTGAACCGCATCGTTTACTACGAAGAAAACGGCATTGTGTTTATCGTTTCCTGCCGCGGACATTACGATGACACCTGACAGCAGCCGCTGTATCTAAAAAAGGACACCGGATAGCCTGCGGGCTGTCCGGTGTCCCTTTTTAAATAAAATTACTGGTCCTTTTCCACCATCATCTTGCTGGCTTTATAGATATCGCCGCAGCCGAGGGTGATGACCAGATCGCCGGGCTGGGCGTTCTGCTTTACCCAGTCGGCGGCTTCCTGCAGGCTGTTCACCAGCACGGAGCCGGGGATCTGCGCTGCCAGCTTTGCGCTGGTAATGGTGGGGTCGTTGGGCTCGCGGCTGCCCATGATGGGGGTCAGTACCGTGATGTCCGGGATCTTGAGCACATCCACAAAGTCGTTGAACAGCATCTTGGTGCGGCTGTATGTAAACGGCTGGTGGACGGCGATCAGGCGCTTGTAGCCCATCTCCTTGGCGGTGTTCAGGGTGGCGCGCAGCTCGGTGGGGTGGTGGGCGTAGTCATCAATGACCAGCGCACCGTTGCACTCGCCATACACCTCAAAGCGGCGGCCTGCGCCCTTGAAGTTCAGGGCAGCCTCGGCGCACTGCTCTGCGCTCAGACCCACAAAGCGGCACACGGCGCACATGGCCAGTGCATTATAAATATTGTGGCGGCCAGGCACGGACAGGCGGATGCGGGTGGTGTCGGTCGTATTCCACTCCTTCAGGTCGAACTCGAAGAAGCCGGGCTTATACTCGTTGACGTTGATAGCGCGGTAGTCGGCGTGGTTGTCGATGGCAAAGGTGCGCACCCGGCGGTCCAGCGTGTACATCACGTCCATGGTGTTCTTATCGTCGGCGTTGGCAAAGATCATGAACTGGGTCATCAGGGCAAAGCGCTTGAAGGCAAACTTCAGCTCGCCCATGCTGCCGTAGTAGTCCAGATGGTCGTTGTCGATGTTCAGCACCACGGACAGGTAAGGGGTCAGTTTCAGGAAGGTCTCGGCAAACTCGCAGGCCTCGATAACGATATCATCGCCCTTGCCGGCCTTGCCGTAGCCGTTGATGAGGGGCAGCTTGCCGCCGATGACGGCAGAGGGGTCGCGCCCTGCCAGTTCCAGCGCAGTGGTGATCATGGAGGTGGTAGTGGTCTTGCCGTGGGTGCCGGACACGCAGATGCTCTGCTTGTACAGGCGGCTCACATAGCCCAGCAGCACGCTGCGCTCCACGGTGGGGATGCCATAGGAGGCAGCTGCGTTCAGCTCCACGTTATCCTTGGAGATGGCGGCAGAGTACACCACCATGTCCGCACCAACAACGTTATCCGCATTGTGACCAAGGCTGACCTTCACGCCCATCTCCCGCTCGTAGCGGATGATGCTGCCGTCCAGCACATCGCTGCCGGACAGCTCGTAGCCCTTGGCGGCCAAGATCTGGATCAGCGGGTACATTCCGCTGCCGCCGCAGCCGATAAAATGGATCTTCTTTACATGGTCCAGCAGATGCTGGCTATAATCCGAGTACATGAACATAGTAAGGCTCTCCTCCAAATATTAACGGCTGCAGCGCAGACCGATTCCTTCCAAATATGGGGACACACTCTTATTATATAATTTTTGCAGCATAAAATAAACAGGTAAGGCCGAATTTTCGGAAAGAACCATAATTTTTTTGTGAATTTTGTGATATGTGTACAACAAAATCCCAGCAGTATTACTTTGCCCGCCGCTGCAGGATCTCGTCCAGAATGGCATCGGCTACATCCGCCTTGCTCATCAAAGGCAGCTCCCGTGTGCCGTCCGGGGTGATGAAGGTGACCACGTTGGTGTCCACCCCAAAGCCTGCACCGGCCACCTTGAGGTTGTTTGCCACCACCATGTCCAGATTCTTTTTAGCAAGCTTCGCGGAAGAGTTTTCCACAAGATCCCGGGTCTCCATGGAAAAGCCGCACAGGAACTGGTGGGTCTTGCGGGGGCCGATGGTGCCAAGGATGTCCTCGGTGCGCTCCACGGGGATGGAAAGGTCACCCTCCTTCTTTTTGATCTTGTCGTCGGCCACGGTAGCGGGGCGGTAGTCCGCCACGGCGGCAGCCATGATGAGCACATCGGTGGTGTCAAAGCGGTCAGTCACCGCCTCGTACATCTGCCGGGCGGTGGTCACCGGCACATCGGTGGTAAACTTGACCGGCGGCAGCGCGGTCTGCCCGTGGATCAGGGTCACTTCGGCACCCCGCATGGCGGCGGCGCGGGCAAGGGCGTAGCCCATCTTGCCGGTGGAGTGGTTGGTCAGGTAGCGCACCGGGTCCAGCGCCTCCTGCGTGGGGCCGGCAGTCACCGCGATGCGCACCCCTGCCAGATCCTTCGGGCGGGCGATGGTGTGCAGAATGTGCTCGATCAGTACTTCCTCCTTGGGCAGGCGTCCGCTGCCCACATCCTTGCAGGCCAGCACGCCGCTTTCGGAGGGGATGACAGTAAAGCCGTACCGCTCCAGCGTGGCAAGGTTATCCTGCGTGATGGGGTTTTCCAGCATCCCGGTGTTCATGGCGGGGGCCACCAGCTTCGGGCACTTAGCGGCCAGCACCACGGTGGTAAGCATATCGTCCGCAATGCCATGCGCCATTTTGGCAATGACGTTGGCGGTGGCAGGGGCGACTAAGATCACATCCGCTTTTTTTGCCAGCGAGATGTGGGTGACCTCGAACTTGAAATCCCGGTCAAAGGTGTCCACCATGCACTTGTGGCCAGTCAGGGTCTCAAAGGTGAGAGGGGTGATGAACTGGGTGGCGTTCTGGGTCATGATGACCTCCACATCCGCCCCCAGCTTGCGCAGTGCACTGGCCACGTTGGCCATCTTATAGGCGGCAATGCCGCCGCTCACGCCCAGCAGGACGCACTTGCCGTTCAGATCCATGGTTCGTTTACCTCCCGGAAAAACAGTTCTTTTCCACATATCTTACCTTAGTATAATGCAAAACTTCCACCAGCACAACAAAATCTTTGCCGGGAACTTGTATCCTGAGCAAAAATGCGGTAAAATACGCTTGACAAAGAGCAAACCGGTTCTTTTCTTTTACTTTGAAAAGGAAAACAGAATTATGATCTTAGCCATTGATATAGGCAACACCACCGTCGCCCTTGGGGGCATCCGGGACGGACGTGTATGCTTTGTGGCGCGCATGGACACGGTGCGCACCCGCACGGCTGCGGAATATCGTGCCGAAATGGATAAAATTTTTGCGCACCGCCGCCACCCGGAGCGCCCCATGCGCTTTGAGGGTGCGGTGCTCACCAGCGTAGTGCCCCAGATCACCGGGGCACTGGCCGAGTGCGCCCGTCACTACACCGGCAAAAAGCCGGTCATCGTTTCGCCGGACATCCGCACCGGGCTGACCATGGGGGTGGACGAGCCCCGCGCCGTGGGCAAGGACCGGCTGGTGGATGCCGCCTACGCGGCGGCAAACTTTCCACTGCCGGTCGTCACGGTAGACCTTGGCACCGCCACCACCTTTAATGTGGTGGACAAGGATCGGGTATTCCGGGGCGGCGTGATCTGCCCCGGCCTTTCCACCGGGCTGCGCGCACTGGGCGAGCGCTGTGCCCAGCTGCCGCAGGTGCATCTGGGCTCCCCGAAAAAAGCCATCGGCACCAATACCGAAAGCTGTATGCTGTCCGGCTCGGTGCTGGGCACCGCCGTGCTTATTGACGGCATGGTGCAGCGCATTGAAGAGGAATTGGGCAGCCCGGCCACGCTGGTGGTCACCGGCGGGCTGGCAAAGTACGTCACCCCGCTGTGCCGCCACCCCCTGGCCTATGACCCGGAGCTGCTGATGAAGGGGCTGGCACTGCTGTACCAGCTGAACGCCCCGCAGGAGCACAGCCGCAGCCATGGCGGCGGCAGGCACTACGGTCAGCAGGGACGCCCCCGGGCAAAGCACCCGCACCCCAACCGCCGCACCCGCCGCGAGCCGGAGGCGCTGGTAGGCTGAGGGAACAAGAGGATAAGGGAGAGCATTATGAAACTGGGCATTCTTGGCACGGGTAAGATCGTGCAGGAATTTTTGCCATGGCTTGTGGAGCACACGCCGTTTACTGTGCAGGCGGTGTGCAGCACCCCACGCTCGGCGGCAAAAGCCGCAGAGCTGTGTGCGCAATATCAGATCCCACAGCACACCACCAATTATTTTGAGCTGCTGCAATGGGTAGACGCGGTCTACATCGCCGTGCCCAATTTGCAGCACGCCCGCTACGCCCGGGTGGCGCTGGAGGCGGGCAAGCATACCAACATGATCAGCACGATAAAGATCCAGACGGAAACCAACGCCCATTTAACTTTTTTTATGATCTTCATATGTTTTCCTTTATAATTGTTTTTCCTCGCATTGCTCCAGATTTCTCTCGCATCGCTCATCTCGTAATCTTTCGGATTGCTCTCGCATCGCTCATCTCGTAATCCTTCGGATTACTCTCGCATTGCTCATCTCGTAATCTTTCAGATTACTCGATGTCCGTGCTTCGCACTATCAGATCATAAAAATAAATCAGGTCTTGTGCAAGCACAACCTGGTTTATTTTTATGATCTGGCATTGCTCGGCATACGCTCATTATATCACGGATTCAATTTCTCTTATATGAAGTTTTTATAAAGAAAGACTAGCAGATAGATGAAGCTGGCATATGTTCTTATTTATTCTTCTTACCAAATAATCGTTTTTTCTTTTTTCCTCCGGCTTCTGCTGCCGCGATCTCCCGTCTGGTCTGCTGCATTTCCCGGATCACGGTATCCAGTCTCTGATACCGTTCCTCTGCCCGCTCATCCTGTTCCTTCATAATAACATCCATCTGCTTTGCGATCTGCTCTGTTGCTTCCGCAGTTACTGCCTGACTGATCGGCTTGATATTCTCCTTTATCGAATTTCCCACAATCTTCGTCATCATCGACTGGAACTGTACCAGCTTAAAATCAACAATCCGCTCCTGATCCTCTCCCGGCTCCTCCGTGATCTGAGTAACTGTATTGACCAGTTCCGAGGTGAAATCTGTTTCAACCTCCTTCGATGCCGTTTCAACCGGAACTCCATTTTCCAGAATATCATACATTTTCTGCACCAGTTCATGGATCGCCTTTAACTGGATTCCCCGATCCTTCAGCTCCTTTATCTTCTTCAAAATTCTGATATCCTGCTCATCATAGTACCGATGTCCCATATCATTTCGCTTGATCCTCATATCCAGTTCTTCTTCCCAGTAGCGAAGCACATGTGGTTCAACATCCACCATTTTTGCCGCCTCTTTTATCAGATATTTATTTCCCATTTGAATAGCACCCTCCTGATATTTTTTGTGAACCTCCCAGAAGGCCTGTCCACTTCACAAAATAATTCTACATTTATCTTCCCCTCTCTACAATTCTTATCGTGAGCATTCTTTTTACAGCTTTCTACATAAAAAAACATCCCGGTCAGAACGTTATCCGGATTCCTTTTCAGTTTCCGGGCAACATCTCCAACCGGGATGTAATATCATATATTTGCAGGCTAATTATTGATCTTTACGATCTTATAAACCCCATCCGATGTCATGCGAAAATAAATATTCTTACTTGCTGAACCGATCAGCCATGCATCACCATCCCTGCTCTTCCGCAGGTTATCGATCGCATCGGTTCCTACTGCCTCCAACAGCTTATCTGTGAAGATCTGATCAGCCGGGATCGCCATCAGCTCATCTATATTTGCAATGGACTCTCCGCTTCCAAGTTCCTGCGGATAGTTCAGGATCTCAGACAAGCCATTGACATCCTTATTCTGGAACACCGTTATGATCTGTTGTGCAAATGCTTTACTTTCCGCCTCTGCATGCTCAATTACATCTTCTCTCTCATCATAATGATCCTCAAATGAAAGCAACGGAAGGATACTGTCTACAACTGAATCCTCTGCTGTTACATAGATGTACAGACAATAATGAATATTCGTATCACTCCAGAAAACAACCCTGCCTGGATTCAGCTTATAATACGTTGCATTGTATCCCTGAATCCCTGATACCAGCATATCTCCGGTACCGGTATTCGTTACCCCTGCCAGATCAAAATCACTGTATACCGCAGATGCAAGGAACTGACAATCAATTCCGTTATAAACAAATTTTATACAGGCGATCTCTTTATTTTTGATCTCGTATGAAACATCCTTAACCATATTTGAAGAAGCAACATCAATGATCATGCCAAGCCGCTTAAAATCCTCCGGACCACTGACCGGGCCGTCAGTTACAACCTCTGTTGTCTCTTCTTTTGGCTGACTGTCGGCTTTTCCACAAGCAGTACAGACCGCAAGTAATCCTGTTAAAATGCACAGACTATAAATCCATTTTCTGAACTTCTGCACGTTATTTCCTCCTAATGGCAGCCATTCTGCTTGCACTTATACTGCATATTTGGATCGGTTGGATCCCATGTGTGCCAGGATGGCAGCTTATATGCAGTTGGCTTTGGAAATGGATCACTGCCCTTTTTATTTATGATCGTAACCTTTGTTCCAACCTCACAATTATCATATAACCATTTTGCATCTCCGGCGGTCAGTCGGACACATCCGTGAGAGCAGGTTGTCCCCAGCTTGTTATATGCATATACACTGAGTGCGTTATTATTATTTACATCATTATAATATACGGAATGGAACAGATATCCTTCATAGATACCGGTACACCACTGTCCCCAGCAAGGTCCCATCAGTTCATGCCATCTGTAGTGACTCTGTGTATGGAAGGTTCCAAGCGGTGTGCTCTGACCTGTAGAACAAATAAAGGAACGGACCGGAATGATATAACCCTTATCTCCATCCTTCGCATATACCGTAACAACATTTGAATACTTATTTACAATGATCTCATAAGAATCCTGCTTGCCAATAACATCATCCACTTCTACCGCACGTTTTCCGTTTGAGCAGAAATAGAACTTATAACCATCCACATATGCCCATTTCTTGCGGTACATCACACCATCCGTACCGAAATAATAATAGGCATCCTTGATCTTCTTATAACCTGTCTGCGGATGTCCGTTATTATCGCAATAGTATGTATTTCCATCTATAGTGACAAGCCCTGTCGCATTTGCAAGTTTTCCATCTGTCCGGAAAATATAGATCTTACCGCTGATTGTATGTGAACCTGTATATGCCGTTCCATTCTTATCAAAATAATACTTATTCTTGTCAACGGTCTTCCATGCTTCCTTCACAGCCGCACCATCAGATTCAAAATAATAATACTTGCCATTGATCTGTTTCAGTCCGGTTGCCGCATATCCAGTATCCTCCATATAATAAAGCTTTCCATTATATGTTATGAACTGATTTCTGTAGAGCACACCATTCTTATTGAAATAACAGGTATGTCCATCGACAGTTGCAAGTCCGGTTGTTGCCTTTCCGTTACTGCCAAAATAAAACTTCTTGCCATTGATCGTGCGCCATTCATTCTGGATCATTCTTCCATATTTTGTAAAATAATAATACGTTCCCTTTACCTTTTTCAGACCGGAGAATGTATATCCCTTATATCCAACAAAATAAATATTTCCATTTACTGTAAAGAACTTGCTTTTCTGAAGTACGCCATTCTTATTAAAGAAATAACGATGTCCGTCAATCGTACAGAAACCTGTCTTTGCCTTTCCATCATAGCCAAAGTAGAATTTTTTGCCGTTGATCGTTTTCCAGGTCTTAACTGCCATTCTGCCCTTTTTGCTGAAGTAATAATAAGTTCCCTTTACCTTCTTCAGGCCGGAAAACGTATGTCCCTTATATCCAACAAAAAAAGTCTTTCCATTTACCTTGAAAAATTTGCTCTTCTGCAGCTCACCCTTATCATTAAAGTAATACCGGTTGCCATTAATCGTACAGAAGCCCGTTTTTGCCTGTCCGTTATAGCCAAAGAAGAATTTCTTACCATTGACTACTTTCCAGACCTTCTTCTGCATTCTGCCATACTTATCAAAGAAATATCTGGCATCACCGATCTTCTTTTTACCGGTAACTGCCTGACCATTTTTCTTACTGAAATAATAGGTCTTTCCGGAAAGAACCTTCCAGCCCTTTACTGCCTTTCCATTCTCGTAATACTTCCGTCCGCCTTTTACATTTACCCAGCCGTTTTTCACTGTTTCCAGTTCTGCACCGGCTGTTGTCTGTAATTCTGCATCCGTAGCCTCTGCCTCATTTTCAGATGTATAAGCCTCTTCCGCTCTGGATGGTATTGATATTGCTCCTGCCATACATACGGCAAATGCCATCACCGCCAGTAAACCTCTAAGTATCTTTTTCATTGTTCTCTCCTCATCTAAGATATTCTTGAATATTTTCGATTCACCTGCTGTCTCCGTATTCCGATCACAAGTCCAATCTCCATTAATGTACATATGATGGCAGAACCACCTGCACTGATAAATGGCAGCGATACACCTGTATTCGGAAAGAAATTCACAGCCACACAGACATTGACTATAATCTGGAAAATGATATGTAAGATCACCCCGATCACAACCACACTTGCATATATATTTCTGGACTCTTTCACAACAATAACCATCTGATACAAAAGATATCCAAACATCAAAAACATAATAATAACACCGATCAGTCCAAGCTCCTCACAGATGATAGCAAAAATCATATCATTCTGTGCTTCCGGAATGTTGCTCAGCTTCTGTGTACCATTTCCAAGTCCCTTGCCAAGCAATCCGCCGCTTCCGATCGCATACAGAGACTGTAATGGCTGATAGCCAAGCGTACCTGCATACCGTTCCGGATCCAGCCATCCGAAGAATCTCCGAATCTGATATGGGTATTTGTCCATCTCACTGTCAAGCGGCATATTCGCCTTTAACCACATGATAAAGATAACAATCATTACAATACCAACCGCTGCAATGATCAGATGCATTTTTGGATGTTTTCCAACAATAAATGTCAGAATAAATACCATGAGCATAAGGATCAGGCAACTGCTCAGATTGGATGATATCTTCAATATCAGTCCCGCCTGAAGTGCAACTAACAGCCATAAGATCAAGGTATATCTGAATTTATCAAATTCCTTCCAGAAACGGTTCACATACCAGCCCATAAAAACGATCATACAGACCTTTGTTGCATCCGCAACCTGAAGCTGCATAAATCCCAGATTCAGCCATCTGGTCGCACCACCGGAATTAATACCAAGTGGTGTCTTTAACATAACGATCAAAACCAGAGATATAACATACGCCAGGATTCCACATTTCTTGATCAGCTTATACGGAACCCAGTTAAGGAATGCAGCAATAATAACTCCAAGTGCCATTACCTTCAACTGCTTTTTAAAGTAATATGCCGAATCGTAATTCGTGACGCGGCTGATCGACGATGTATAACTGGACGCACTGAAGATCATAATAAGTCCAAATGCCATAAGGAACACAACTGCAACTATGATCTTGATCTCTACTCCTGGGGTATAGGTATATCCTTTTTTCTCTGTCTGTCCGTTCTGTTCCACTTTTCCCCGAACACTCATATCCTGTCCGTTTGAAACCATGGTTACCCCTTTCTCACTTTAACGAATTTTTTATTTAATAGTAAATGTAAATTTCTCAACCAGCTTATCGGTATCATCATATACATATAAGGTTGCATCTCCCTTGATCGCAGATGACGGATCAATGCTCATCCATGTTGTATAACGATCCTTTACCTCTCCAAATGTAATGTCATTGCTCTTTGTACCATCTGAATATATTACATACCCTTTCAGACTCATAGATGCATCATTTTCATTCAGATACATAGTATGTACATAGATCGTCTTGCTGGAATCCGCAGATGTCTTCTTATTTTTGTAATCATCCAGTTTATCATTTACAAATGATTCTACTGTCCATCCGATCAACTTTGTATAATCATCTTCTGCCGAACCATAATCTGCATAACGAAGATCACAGAGATAACTCATCGTTGTCTCATCACTGCGATCCTTATGATCCTTTACATAAGCTGCTTTTGCCTTGTTGATCTTATCCGTTACATCTTTCTTTGTAACCTGCTCGTATTTCTCAACAGCACCCTTGTAATCCTTGCTCTTGTAAAGAGAGCTTC
>OLSN01003112.1_pt1 | contig 11061 bp, 9 predicted proteins | sample 1672411 | NCBI WGS metagenome assembly OLSN01 (sample SAMEA3136683, study PRJEB25190) | human gut metagenome | biome: human gut; feature: human-associated habitat; material: faeces | place: Austria | collected 2013
GCGGATGGTCATCGTGCTCTATGGCTATGTGTTTTCGGAAAAGCCGGAGCTGCGCATCAGCCGGGAGGCCCGGGAGCTGCGTTTTTTCACCCGGGAAGAGGTGGCGGGGCTTCCTCTGGCCGTGACCCACAGGGACATTATCGGAGACTGGTTTTTGAATATGACCGAAGATCGGTGGCCGGAAGCGGGTTATTAACCGTATATTCTGGTGAAAATATACAGAAATTCAAAATACCCTTGTATATTCCGGAAAACTGTGATAGAATGTAGGCTGACGGCGCAGTATCCTAGTCAGAGAGACCGTTTTCCAGGAAGGGCCTAAAAATCCTTTGAAGGGCACATCGGTGAAGTCCCTGGTGTCTGCTTTTTACGCCCAGTTTAGGGTGGATGCTGGGGGTTAAGGATTCCGGGCGCGCTCCAATGGCATGGGGCATACGACCCGTTTTCCGTGGAGACCCGGTCTTGTGCGACGACGAAGAGAACCTCTCGGAGGCCCGCTCGCGTACGAACCGGGATTAGAACCTGCAAGGCAGTGCACAGAATCGTGTTGCTGCGTGCAGCGTAGCCTGCCTTGAGTGAACATGTGGGGAAAGAAGACCAGGCGGCCGTCCGTTGTGGCCACAACGGATGCCGACATCGCTTCTGGAAACCATGTTTGCAAAAGAGGCTAAGACTACGGTTTTCTCTGCTGTGGAAATCACCTAGGCTGTCGTAACTGGGCAGGCAGGGGATTGCGGTACGGACTAAGTGGCAATCGGGTATATATGCTTGGCAACACATATGCGGCTGGATGAAACGGAAACGGCCCGGGCGGCAACGCCGGGTTCCCGCCGGGGAAAACAAACCCGACCTAAGCCGTAAGATTTATCCTGCCTGCTGCCGTCATTTTTCATTTGTTTCAAATTGTTAGGAGAATTTTTGTGTCAAAGAACGATCCGGACAGTAATAAACGTCAGCAGCGGGCCGCTGCCCGCTGGGCACTGACGATTTTTTTGGTAACCATTGCGGTTTCCGCCTCCATTAGTTTTACTTCCAATGAGGTGATGGCCCGCAGCTCCATGGCAGTGGCATTTCTGATTCTGCTGGTCATTGTGGCTGTGGGCATTCTTTTCGATATCATCGGTGTGGCGGTGACCTCTGCCGATGAGAAGCCTTTTCACTCTATGGCCTCCCGCCGGGTTCCCGGCGCGAAGGAGGCCATCCGTCTGCTGCGCAGCGCGGGGAAGGTGAGCTCCATTTGCAATGATGTGGTGGGCGATATCTGCGGCGTTGTCTCCGGCGCGGCCTCGGCCACCATTGCGGCCCGGGCGCTGACCTATGTGGACTTTTCTTGGCCCCAGGCGGTGAGCCTGGGAATGTCTGCCCTGGTCGCCGGACTGACGGTGGGCGGCAAGGCCGTAGGCAAGACCGTGGCCATCCGTTCCTGCACGGAGATCGTGTTTACAGTCGGCAAGTTTCTTGCCGCGCTGGACGGCTGCAAGGCTTGGGTGAGAAGAAAGATAAAAAAGAAAAAAGGATGATCAAATCGTGGGAATTTTGCAGGATGTGCATTGCCGGGAAGATCTGTTGAAGCTCTCAGAGCCTCAAAAAGCCTGCCTTTGCCGGGAGATCCGGGAATTTCTGATAGAGAGTGTCTCCAAAACCGGCGGCCACCTGGCGGGGAATCTGGGCGTTGTCGAGCTTTCCGTAGCCATCGAGACCGTTTATGATACCCGGGTGGACCGGCTGGTCTTTGACGTGGGGCACCAGTCCTATGTCCACAAGCTTTTGACGGGGCGGCAGGAGGCGTTTGCTTCGCTGCGCCAGTTCGGCGGAATATCCGGCTTCCCCAAGCCGGAGGAGAGCGAGGCCGATGCCTTCGTGGCGGGCCATGCCTCCAGCTCCGTGTCCATTGCCCTGGGCATGGCCCGGGCCAGAACCCTTCTGGGGCAGAATTACGATGTGGTAGCCCTGGTCGGCGACGGCGCGGCCACCGGCGGCATGATCTATGAGGCGCTGAACGATCTGGCCGTCAGCAAGGAGCCCATGGTGGTGATCCTCAATGACAACGAGATGTCCATCAGCCGCAGCAGCGGCGGCCTGTCCCGGCACCTGTCCCGGGTGCGCAGCAGCCAGAACTATCTCCACGCCAAGCGCTACTACCGTACCATTCTAAAGAAAATCCCCGGCGGCGATGCGGTCTACAAGGCCTCCAGCCGCCTGAAAAACCGGCTGAAGCAGATCATCATGCCGGGCAATATGTTTGAGAACATGGGCATTACCTACCTTGGCCCTGCGGATGGCCACGACCTGCCGGGCATTACGGCCCTGCTGGCTGCCGCCAAGGAAATGCGCGAGCCGGTGCTGGTCCATGTGATCACGAAAAAGGGAAAGGGCTATGCGCCGGCGGAGAAGAATCCCGCCCGGTTCCATGGGGTGGATCCCTTTGACATCGCGACGGGCCAGCCGTTAAAAAAGAAGCAGTATCCCAGCTATACGGAAGTATTTTCTAAAAAGATCTGCGAGCTGGCCGGGGAGAACAAAAAAATCGTAGCGGTGACGGCGGCCATGCCGGACGGAACCGGACTGACCCGGTTTTCAAAGAAATTTCCGGACCGGTTTTTCGATGTGGGGATCGCGGAGGCTCATGCGGTCACTTCGGCCGCCGGGATGGCGTCGGCGGGGCTAAAGCCGGTGGTGGCGGTTTATTCCTCTTTCCTGCAGAGAGGCTATGACCAGATCCTTCACGACGTCTGTCTCCAGAAGCTGCCGGTTTTGTTTGCCATCGACCGGGCGGGGCTTGTGGGAAGCGACGGAGAGACGCATCAGGGAATTTTTGATCTGTCTTATCTGAGCAGTATCCCGAACATGGTAATCATGTCACCAAAACACAAATGGGAACTGGCGGATATGGTGAGATTTGGTATCTCATATGAGGGACCGATCGCGATCCGCTATCCGAGGGGGAGTGCATGTGATGTCTGTCCGGAATTCAGAAGTCCGATTGAATACGGAAAAAGTGAGATATTGTATGAAGAAAGTGATATTGCAATTATTTTCGTAGGGCATATGTTTGAAGAGGCACTGAAGGTAAGAGAAGATTTAAAAGAGAAAGGCTATGACTGCTCGCTTATTAATGCGAGATTTATAAAACCGTTAGATGCCAAGATGCTGGACCGGCTTACAAAGAAGCATCGGTTGATTGTTACGATTGAAGAAAACGTAAAATCCGGAGGATTTGGAGAACATGTAAGTGAATATCTGATGAGGATCGGTGCAGATGTGAGAGTGCAGATTCTGGCACTCCCGGATGATTATGTAGAACATGGTAATGTAGATGTCCTGCGCAAAGAGACTGGTCTGGAGGTAGAATCCATGACGGCACAGATCTGTAAGATGTATGAGACAATGTAGATAACAGGAGAGATTATGAAAGAACGATTAGATGTATTACTTGTAAAAAGAAATCTGGCGGCTTCCAGAGAAAAGGCAAAGGCAATCATTATGTCCGGGATCGTATATGTAGACGGACAGAAAGAAGATAAGGCAGGAACTACATTTCCGGAAGAAGCGACGATCGAAGTGAGAGGTCATACTCTTCCATATGTCAGCCGCGGCGGTCTGAAACTGGAAAAAGCGATCAAGAATTTTGATGTCAGTGTAGAAGGAAAGGTATGTACAGATGTAGGCTCTTCTACAGGAGGCTTTACGGACTGTATGTTGCAGAATGGTGCTGTGAAAGTATTTGCGATTGATGTGGGCCGCGGACAGCTTGACTGGAAACTCAGACAGGATCCACGAGTTGTATGTATGGAAAAAACGAACATTCGTTATGTCACACCGGAAGACATTGGAGAACCGGTACAGTTTTCATCTATTGATGTATCATTTATTTCGCTTACAAAAGTGTTACTTCCGATTCGTAATTATCTTACGGAAGACGGACAGATAGTTGCACTGATCAAGCCACAGTTTGAAGCGGGAAGAGAAAAGGTTGGGAAAAAAGGCGTTGTACGCGAAAAAAGTACGCATATAGAAGTCATCCATAAAGTGATTGATTATGCAATGTCTATCGGATTTGAAGTGCTGAATCTGGAATTCTCTCCGATCAAAGGACCGGAAGGTAATATCGAATATCTGGTCCATTTACAGAAATGCGAAGCGACTGACAGAATTTCGCCTGAGATTGATGTCGAAAAGACGGTAGATCAGTCATTTGCGACACTTGCGAAAGGTTAGAGACAGATGTTAAAAAAGTTTTGGATCGTTACAAATGATGGAAAAGATACGAATCATGCGGTGACGGAAAAAGTAAAGGAATTACTGGAGATAGCGGGAAGAAGCTGTATATTGTGTGAAAAAGATGCAGAGAAAAATATTATCAGGGAACGGATTCCGGACATGATCGATTGTGCAATCGTGATTGGCGGTGACGGGAGTTTGATTGAAGTGGCAAGAACGCTCTGGAAAAGAGACGTTCCGATTCTGGGTATCAACATGGGAACGCTTGGGTATCTTACAGAGGTAGAGGTAAGCAATCTGGCAGAAGATATCACACAGATGCTGAAAGGTGATTATCTGTATGAAGAGCGTATGATGCTGGAAGGCATGTTTCCGAACGGAAAGAAAGATGTTGCACTTAATGATATTGTTGTGTCACGTAAAGGTGATGATCTGCGTATTATATATTTTAAATTGTTCGTAAACGGGGAACTGTTGAATTCCTATGAAGCGGATGGAATCATCATTTCCACACCAACCGGTTCTACGGCATATAATATGTCGGCGGGAGGTCCGATCGTAGAACCTACGGCGTCTCTTACTGTGATCACACCAATCTGTTCACATGCGTTGAACACAAGAAGCATTGTTCTGTCTTCCGACGATGAGATCGTGATTGAGATCGGAGAAGGACGCAGAGGCAATATAGAAAAAGTACTGGTTACATTTGACGGTGCGACCAGCGTGCCGCTTGAGACAGGAGATCGTCTGACCATTTGCAAGGCAAAAGAGTCGACAAAAATCATGAAGATTAATAAAATCAGTTTTTTGGAAATATTACGGAGAAAGATGAAGGGAAATTGATGATATGAAAGTTAACAGACATGCGAAGATTATTGAATTGATTAATAAATATCATATTGAAACGCAGGAAGAACTGGCGGAATATCTGAACCAGGAGGGATTCAAAGTTACTCAGGCAACGGTATCCAGAGATATCCGTGACCTGAAACTTACAAAGATACCTTCAGAAAATGGAAAACAGAGATATGCACTGCACCAGCATAATGAGAATGGAATGAGTGAGAAATATATCCGTGTTTTAAGAGAAGGGTATCTGTCTATGGATATGGCACAGAATATTCTGGTGATCAAGACAGTGGCCGGAATGGCAAGTGCTGTATGTGCGGCACTGGATGCAATGAAATGGAATGAAATTGTCGGAAGTATTGCGGGAGATGACACGATTATGTGTGCAATACGAAGCGTGGATGACACGGTAAAAGTAATGGACAAGATCAGCAAGATTATCTTATAGGAGGATGCATGTTACAATATTTGCATGTGAAAAACCTGGCTTTGATCGATGAGATCGAAGTAGAGTTTGGCAGAGGGCTGAACATATTAACAGGAGAGACCGGTGCCGGGAAGTCAATCATTCTAGGCTCGGTCAATCTTGCTCTTGGCGGAAGATACACGAAAGACATTCTTCGCCAGGGAGCGAGATACGGATTGGTGGAGCTGACATTTTCAGTGGAAAATGAACGGCAGATCCGTAAATTAAAAGAACTGGATATTTACCCGGAAGATGGGTTTATTACACTGCAGAGAAGACTGATGGAAGGAAGAAGTGTCAGCAAGATCAATGGCGAGACAGTACAGATGGCGACACTTAAAGCAGTATCATCGATTTTGATCGATATTCACGGACAGCATGAACATCAGTCACTGCTTTATAAAAAGAATCATCTGGCGATCGTTGATGCTTTTGCAGGTGAAGAGACGAAGAGACAGAAAGAAAAAGTCGTAGAGATATGGCGGCAGTACAAAGAAAAACAAAAAGAACTGTCAGAGGCAGGAGCAGATGAATCCGAAAGGGCGAAAGAACTGGCATTTTTACAGTTCGAAGTCGATGAGATCGTGCAGGCAGAATTAAAAGAGCATGAGGACGAAGAGCTGGAGTCACTTTACCGTCGTATGTGCAATGGAAAGCGGATTGTCCAGAGCGTGACCGAAAGCTATCAGTATACAGGCGGAGATGGGGAAAGCGCAAGCGAAAAGCTCGGAAGGGCACTTAGAACCCTGTCGGAAGTTTCAGATGCTGATGAGCAGCTTGCGCAGTTATATTCGCAGCTTGCGGATGTAGATAATCTGTTAAATGATTTCAATCACGAACTGGCGGAGTATCAGAAAAACTGTGAATTTTCGGATGAAGAGTTTTATGAAACAGAAAAACGGTTAAATGAGATCAATCATCTGAAGACGAAATATGGTAACTCGTATGAAAAGATCATGGAGTACTGTAAGAAGCAGGAAGAAAGAATTGAAATTCTGGAAAACTATGATGCGTATATGCAGGAATTGAAAGCATCCTGTGAGCAGTTGGAACAGGATTATCTTAAAAGGGCGCAGAAACTTTCGACTCTTCGAAAGAAGAAGGCAAACATGCTGGAAAAGAAGATCCAGAAAGGCTTGGAAGACCTGAATTTTGAACAGGTGCAGTTTGAGATACATTTTGCGGAAAAGAAAGAATATTCCAAAGATGGCATTGATGATGCGGAATTCCGTATTTCGCTCAATCAGGGACAGCAGGTGAAACCATTGACAGAAGTTGCTTCCGGTGGTGAGCTTTCCAGAATCATGCTGGCGATCAAAGCTGTAATGGCAGATAAAGATGAGATTGAGACACTGATCTTTGATGAAATTGATGTTGGTATCAGCGGACGTACGGCACAGAAAGTGTCGGAAAAGATGGCATTGATCGGAAAAGAACATCAGGTGATCTGTATTACACATCTTGCACAGATTGCAGCGATGGCAGATCAGCATTTCCTGATTGAAAAAAAGACAGAGGATGCAGTGACGCGTACACACATTTATCCGCTGACAGAAGAAAAGTCGGTAGAAGAGCTGGCAAGGATCCTCGGCGGTGCAAAAATTACAGATACCGTGATCCGAAGCGCAAAAGAGATGAAAAATCTGGCAGGTCAGATAAAATAAAAAGTATACAGATCCAGAGTATTTTTTATAAAATACCACATACTAAGATAGACATTCTTGCAGGGATGTCTATCTTTTTTTGAGGTGTGGAACATGAGAAAATATTGGTATCGAAAATGTCTAATCATAACACTTGTTTTTTCTGTCTTTTTTTACACGGGATATTCAGTGAAGGAAAAAATGGAACGTAACGAAAAAGAGGAGGTAAGCGCGGGGACGGTGTCTGACAATACGGTGATTCCAGGAGGTATGCCGATCGGAATCTATCTGGAAACAGAAGGAGTCATGGTTCTTGGAACAGAGAAGGTTACAGGAACAGACGGTGAACGACTGGAACCGGCAAGACATCTGGTAAAGGCCGGTGATTATATCGTAGAATGCAATGGAACGAAGATCAGGGATAAAAAAGAACTACAGACGATATTAAAAACTACAGATGGAACAGATGTAATTTTAAAGCTGCGCAGAGATTCTGAATATCTGGAAGTGAAGGTAAAACCGGTCAGGAGCAAAAAAAATAATTGCATGCTCGGGATATGGGTAAGGGACAATGCACAGGGACTTGGAACAGTAACATTTCTTAATTCTGACAGCAGATTTGGAGCACTTGGACATGGAATTCATGACACAGATACGAATGCACTTATGGAGATTCGAAATGGAAGAGTATACGAAACCAGTATACGAAGTATCCAGAAAGGAATTGACGGTAATCCAGGAGGCATTGAAGGAATCATTGTTTATAACAGATATAATGTGCTTGGAAAAATTGATAAAAATACGGATTGTGGGATTTTTGGAACGCTTGACCGCACAGAAAACCTGTTTCAGGACACGGATCCGATGGAGATAATGCAGACGGATGAAATAAAAAAAGGAGATGCAAAAATCCGATGCTGTGTGGAAGGAAAAGTAAAAGAGTATAAAATTCGTATTACAAAAATTGACAAACATACCAGAGAGGAAAATAAAGGACTCGAAATAGAAGTGACAGATCCAAAATTGCTGGAAATTACAGGCGGAATCATTCAGGGAATGTCGGGAACACCAATTATCCAGAATGGAAAGATAGCGGGTGCGGTTACCCATGTATTTGTCAGTGATCCAACGAGGGGTTATGGGATTTTTATCGAAAATATGCTGAAATATGTAGAATAATCAGAATTTTGTCGATGCGGGTCATGTTTTTACGACAGTATTTTCTTGTTCGAAAATTGAGAAAAATATATAATAAAACTCGACATAATTATTAAGGGACAAGGAGGCATTACGTAAAATGAGAGAAGTTAATGTAGCAATCGCTGACGACAATGAAAGAATTTTGGATATGCTGGGTGAAATCATAGAGCAAGACCAGGATTTGAATCTGATAGGAAAAGCTGATAACGGTGAAGATATCTATCATCTGATCAAAGAAAAGAAACCGGATGTTGTATTACTGGATCTGATCATGCCAAAGATGGATGGATTAAGTGTGATGGAAAAAGTAAATATGGATGAGCAGATTACCAAACGACCGGAATTTATTATCGTGACAGCTGTCGGACAGGAAAGAATTACAGAAGATGCCTTCCGAAAAGGAGCAAGTTACTATGTGATGAAACCATTTCACAATGATATGATCTTAAGCAGGATCAAAGATGCGGGAAACGGGGAGAGAAAGAACAGTTCGGAATCCGAAAGCCGGAATGCAGTTTCCAAAAAGCAAGAATATAATCTAGAGACCCGTGTGACGGATATGATCCATGAAATCGGAATACCGGCGCACATAAAAGGATATCATTATCTGCGGGATGCGATCATTATGGCAGTGGATGATATGGATGTGTTGAATGCGATTACGAAGGTTTTGTATCCTACAATTGCCAAGATGCATCAGACAACGGCAAGCAGAGTGGAAAGAGCAATTCGTCACGCAATCGAAGTTGCATGGAGCCGTGGAAAGCTTGATACGCTGGATGAGTTATTTGGATATACAGTAAGTAATGGAAAGGGAAAACCTACAAATTCAGAATTTATAGCTATGATTGCAGATAAATTAAGATTAGAGCATAGTATAGTTAAGTAAGAAAAAAGCCTTCTAGATATATAGAAGGCTTTTTTAAGGCTTAATTTAATAAAAATAAATTAGATATTTTTACAAACTTTTAGAAACATAACGATTAGTTTTTTATACATTGTAAATAAATATTGAATATTTGACAATATTTGATAAAATTAATAGGGGAAAATACACATATAAAACTTACATATTCTTAAAATAATAGATATGTATATTTCAAAATGTAGTAATATGTTAAAATTTATATTAGAATAAGTGAAGTACAAAGTGTTGATAGACTATAACATATTTAATTTTGCAAGTATTAAATACAAATTTGCTTGTTTTATTAGGTAGTTAACGGGCTCTTTCGCCAAAATATTTATTTTGAGTGAAAATAATGGTATAATATTTTAAGATTTAAAAATTTACGGAGGTTAATGAAATGAGAGTCGAAGCCCCAATTAAGGTAGACAGAAAGACAAAAAAGCTTGCAAAAAGACTTTCTGCTGGAGAAATTGCTGTTATAAATCATATAGACATAGATGAAGTCGCAGCAAACTCTTTAGTTGAACGTAAGATAAAACTTGTTATTAATGCAGCTCCTTCAATAAGTGGTAGATATCCTAATAAGGGACCAAAAATACTTATAGATAATAATATTCTGATTATAGATAATGTAGGAGAAAATGTATTTGAAGAATTAAAAGAAGGACAAGTTATAGAAGTAAACAACGGACAAATCTATAGAGATGGTCAATTTATAGGCTCAGGCGAAGTTATGGACAAATCTGTTGTTGAAAAAAGAACACAAATTGCATATGAAAATATGTCGGTAGAATTAGATAGATTTATAGATAATACTATAGAATATGCAAAGCGTGAGAAAGGATTTATATTAGGAGAAACTGAAATTCCTAAAATGACTACAAACTACAAAGATAGACATGTTTTAGTAGTTGTAAGAGGACAAGACTATAAAGAAGATTTAGCTACAATTAAATCATATATAGAAGAAATGAAGCCTATACTTGTAGGGGTTGATGGTGGTGCAGATGCACTTCTTGAATGCGGATACAACCCAGATGTAATCGTAGGTGATATGGATAGTGTTACGGATGAAGCTCTAAAAAAAGCTAAAGAAATAGTAGTTCATGCATATGTAGACGGTAGAGCACCAGGACTAAAAAGAGTACAAGACTTAGGTTTAGATGCTGTAGTTTTCCCAGCGCCGGGAACAAGTGAGGATATTGCTATGCTTACTGCATATGAATATGGTGCAGAATTAATCGTAGCATTAGGATCACATTCTAATATGATAGACTTCTTAGAAAAAGGAAGAAAAGGAATGGCTTCTACATTCTTAGTTAGATTAAAAATAGGAGCAAAACTTATAGATGCAAAAGGAGTCAATTTACTTTATAAGAGTAAACTAAAAATGAAATATATATGGGCCTTAGTAATAACAGCTATATTCCCTGTTATAATAATTGCTTATTTATCTCCAACTGTACAACAACTTATTAAATTACTACAATTAAAAATGAAACTAAACATGTAAAATAGGAGGACTAAATATGAATATAAATATGAAATACTACATCGTAACTATAGGCTCTCTATTTTTAGCATTAGGTATAGGAATTATAGAAGGTTTCAATTTAAATTACGACCAAGAATTAAGTAAACAACAAAGTGAGGTTTTATCAGAATTTGAAGATAGATTTGACTCTTTAAATCAAGAAAAAGCAGATTTAAATACTCAAATTGAAGATTTAACTAAAGAACAAGAAAAATTAACATCTTATATATCGCAAAAT
>OLSN01003113.1_pt1 | contig 11055 bp, 8 predicted proteins | sample 1672411 | NCBI WGS metagenome assembly OLSN01 (sample SAMEA3136683, study PRJEB25190) | human gut metagenome | biome: human gut; feature: human-associated habitat; material: faeces | place: Austria | collected 2013
GGCAAGCACAAGCGGCGCGTCCGGTTTCGGACGCGCCGCTTGGTTTCTCAGATTTTCCGGGGGATCACTTTCCCGCCTCGGTCTCGCAGTACAGGCAGCGGTAGACGCGCCGCTCCCGATCCGTCAGCACGAACTCCTGCGGCAGCTCGCGCTCGGTCGAGGTGATGCAGCGCGGATTCTTGCACCGCAGCACGCCGCGGATGCGCTCGGGCAGCTTGAGCGTGCGCTTTTCCTGCAGCTCGCCGCCGCGGATGATGTTGACCGTGATGCTCGGATCGACGTAGCCGATCAGGTCCCAGTCGAGCTCCATCTCGCCGTCGATCTTGATAATGTCCTTGCGGCCGAGCTTGCCGCTGGTGACGTTTTTGAGGATGGCAACGGTGCAGGCGAGCTTGTCCAGACCGAGGATCTGGTAGAGCTCCATGGCCTTGCCGGCCGTGATGTGGTCGATGACGATCCCGTTTTGAATCGAATCAATAAGCATAACGTTTCTCCTCCCGTCAGTCGATGCCCAGCAGCTTGAGCATGAGCGCCATGCGGATATAGCGGCCGTTTTTCACCTGCTTGAAATAGCAGGCGCGCGGATCGTTGTCCACGGCGGCGGCGATCTCGTTGACGCGCGGCAGCGGGTGCAGGATGCTCATGTCGGGCTTGGCGGTCTCGAGCTTATCCGGCGTGAGGATATAGCTGTCGCGCAGGCGCAGGTAGTCCTCCTCGTTGAAAAAGCGCTCGCGCTGCACGCGGGTCATATACAGCACGTCCAGCTCCGGCATCACGGCCTCGAGCGACGTGGACTGCGTGTAGGGGACGCCGGGCTTTTTGAGATACTCGTCCTTCACGTAGCGCGGGAGCTTGAGCTCCTCCGGGGAGATGAGCACGAAGCGGATGCCCGTGCAGCGGCTCATGGCGGCGACGAGCGAGTGCACCGTGCGGCCGAACTTCAGGTCGCCGCACAGGCCGATCGTCAGGTCGTCCAGCCGCCCCTTTTCGCGGTAGATGGTCATGAGGTCGGCCAGCGTCTGCGTGGGGTGGTTGTGACCGCCGTCGCCCGCGTTGATGACCGGGACCTGCGCGTGCATGGACGCGACCAGCGGCGCGCCCTCCTTGGGATGGCGCATGGCGATGATGTCGCTGTAGCAGCTGACGACGCGCACGGTGTCTGCGACGGTCTCGCCCTTGGAGGCGGACGAGCTCTCCGCCGAGGCGACGCCGAGCACCTTGCCGCCGAGCGAGAGCATCGCGCTCTCGAAGCTCAGGCGCGTGCGCGTGGACGGCTCGAAAAACAGCGTTGCGAGGATCTTCCCGTCGCACTTGTGGGCATATTGCTCGGGGTGCTCCATGATCGCGCAGGCGGTGTCGATGAGCTCCATGATCTCCTGCGGGGTCAGCTGCATAATGTCGATCAGATGCTTCATATCACACCTGACTTTCTGCCCGGATCCAGCTCTCGTCGGAGGGGTTTTCGCGGAAGGCCAGCAGCCGCGCGACGTCGGCCTCGGTGATGTAGCCCTCCTGTGCACCCGTGCTGGCGACGGTGTCCAGATCCGTGAGGCTCACGTTTCTGACCTGCGCTGCGGCGAGCCGCTCCACGCCCTTTTTCATGCCGTAGGTGAAGATGCTCACGACGCCGAGCACCTCCGCGCCGGCTTCACGCAGCGCGTCCACCGCGTCGAGCACGCTGCCGCCGGTGGAGATCAGATCCTCGACGACCACGACCTTCTGCCCCGGGACGAGCTTGCCCTCGATGCGGTTCTGACGGCCGTGATCCTTGCTGCTCGAGCGGACATAGCCCATCGGCAGACCGAGCAGATGCGCGGCGATGGCGGCGTGGGCGATGCCGGCCGTGGCCGTGCCCATGAGCACCTGCGCCTGCGGATACTCGCGCTTGACCGTCTCGGCGATGGCGCGCTCGACCAGGTCACGCGCCTCGGGCGCGGTCAGGATGAGGCGGTTGTCGCAGTAGATGGGGCTCTTGATGCCGCTGGCCCACGTGAACGGCTCCTGCGGGCGCAGGAACACCGCCCCGATCGAGAGCAGGCTGCGCGCAACTTCGTGTTTGATATCCATAGCAGTTCCTCCTGTTGAAAAAGTCTCTGATCCGGCGCTCAGCCGACGAACGCGGCCACGCACCGGCGATAGGCGGCGACGGGATCGTCCGCCTGTGTGATCGGGCGGCCGACGACGATGTAGTCCGAGCCGAGCTCCCGGGCACGCTCCGGCGTCGTGACGCGCTTCTGGTCGCCGCTCTCCCCGTCGGCAAAGCGCACGCCGGGCGTCACGGTCAGAAAGTCCGCGCCGCAGCGCGCATGGATGCTGCCCGCCTCCAGCGGGGAGCAGACCACGCCGTCAAGACCGGCATCGCGCGCATTGCGTGCATAGTGCAGCACGACCTCGTCGATCGGCGCGTGGATGAGCAGTTCCCGGTCCATGCGCTCCTGATCCGTGGAGGTCAGCTGCGTCACGGCGATGAGCAGCGGGCGCGTGCCGTCCGGCCGGGTCAGTCCCTCGAGCGCGGCGCTCATCATGGCCTTCGTGCCGGCAGCGTGGAGGTTGATGATATCCACATCCAGCGCCGAGAGCGCGGCCATCGCCTTTTTGACCGTGTTCGGGATGTCGTGCAGCTTGAGGTCGAGAAAGATCCTGTGGCCGCGCGCGCGGATCTGGCGCACGATATCCGGCCCTTCGGCATAAAACAGCTCCATGCCGATCTTCACAAACGGCTTCTCGTCCTGAAAGCGGTCGAGAAACGCGAGCGTCTTTTCCCGGCTGTCAAAATCCAGCGCGATGATAACGTCCTTACCCATGATGTGCTCCTCCTATGATGTCTCTGAGATCGTCAATGCCGAAGCGCGCCATCGCGTCCGGCAGAGTTTCAATGATGTGCTTGCAGGCATACGGCTCGACCAGGTTTGCCGCGCCCACACCGACCGCCGTCGCGCCCGCGAGCATCAGCTCCAGAACGTCCTGCGCGCTCGTCACGCCGCCCATGCCCACGATGGGGATGCGCACCGCCTCGTACACCTGATAGACCATGCGCACGGCCAGCGGGAACATACCGGGGCCGGACATACCGCCGGTCTGGTTTGCCAGCAGCGGGCGGCGGCGCGCAAGGTCGATGCGCATACCCGGCAGGGTGTTGATGAGGCTCACGCCGTCCGCGCCCGCGTCCTCGCAGGCCTTGGCAACGGCGGCAATGTCCGCCGCCGTCGGCGAGAGCTTGAGGATGATCGGCTTTTTCGTCACGGCGCGCACCGCGCGCGTCACCTCCGCCGCGGCCGACGTCTCCGCGCCGAAGGCAGCGCCGCCGCCGTGGACGTTCGGACAGGAGATGTTGACCTCCAGCCAGCCGACCTGCGGCTGCGCGTCAAGCCTGGCGCAGACCTCGGCATATTCTTCCACGCTAAAGCCGCTCACATTCGCCATGACCGGCTTGTGAAACACCTTTTTCAGCTCCGGCAGCTCGTGCGCGATGACCGCGTCCACGCCGGGGTTCTGCAGCCCCACCGCGTTGAGCATTCCGCCGGCATACTCGGCGATGCGCGGCGTGGGGTTGCCGAAGCGCGGCGCACGCGTCGTCCCCTTGAAGGAGAACGTGCCGAGCATATTGATGTCATACAGCTGCGCAAACTCCTGCCCGTAGCCAAACGTGCCGCTGGCCGGGATGATGGGGTTTTCCAGCTCGATCCCACAGAGCGTTACGGCTGTTGCGGCCATACGATCTCCTCCTTTGTGAACACGGGCCCGTCCTTGCAGACGCGCTTGCTGCCGTGCGTCGTTTCGCAGGTGCAGCCCATGCACGCGCCGAAGCCGCAGCCCATGCGCGCCTCAAGGCTCAGCTGACCGTCGAGCGGCGTCGCGCTGCACAGCGCCTGCAGCATGGGCATCGGCCCGCAGGCATACACATAGGTGCCGCCCTCGGGCAGCGCGTCGGTCACGAAGCCGCGCGCGCCCATGGTGCCGTCCTCGGTCACGACCGTGACGGGGATGCCGAGCGCACAAAACGCATCGGCAAGCAGCACCTCTGCCGCCGTGCGAAAGCCGAGCACAGCCAGCGGACTGCGCCCCTCGGCCACGAGCTGCTGCGCCAGACCGTACAGCGGGGACGCGCCCACGCCGCCGCCGACCAGCAGCGGCCGCGCACCGGCGGGTGCGGTGTCAAAGCCGTTGCCGAGACCGACCAGCAGGTCCAGCTCCGTGCCCGGCACCAGCGTGCTCAGCTGCGCCGTGCCTGCGCCCGCCACTTTATAATACAGCGTCAGCGCGCCGTCACTCCAGCTGCACACCGACACGGGGCGGCGCAGAAAGCGTCCGGCAAGCCGGATGTCCACAAACTGCCCCGGCGCGGTGATCGCGGCGGTGTCCCCCGTGAGCTGCAAACGGTAGGTGTCACGGGCGACGGGCGCGTTTTCCGCAATGGTGAAAACTCTCTGCTGCACGGCTTACTCCGCGTGGATCGTGGACACGGCCAGCGTCGTCTCCTCGAGCACGTCGAGCAGCACGCGCACCGTATCAAGCGAGGTAAAGACGGTCACGCCGTTTTCCACCGCGCAGCGCCGGATCGCGGCGCCGTCCTGCGCGTGGACGCTCGAATGGATGGAGCGGGTGTTGATGATGTAGCTGACGTAGCCGCTGCGGATGGAATCAAGGATCTCGTGGCTGCCGTCGCTGATCTTGCCGCGCACGCGCGTGCGGATGCCGAAGGACTTGAGGTAGGCAGCCGTGCCGGCGGTCGCCTCGATGTTAAAGCCCATCTCATAGAACCGGCGCACGAGCGGCAGGCCCTCCGGCTTGTCCTCATCGGCCAGCGTCACGAACACGGTGCCGTAGTTCTGCACGTTCATGCCGGAGGCCTGCAGCGCCTTGTACATGGCGCGCGAGAGCTTCTTGTCGTAGCCGATGGCCTCGCCCGTGGACTTCATCTCCGGGGAGAGGTAGGCGTCCAGCCCGTGGAGCTTGGCGAAGGAGAACACCGGCGCCTTGACATAGCAGCGCTCTTTCTCCGGCGGATACAGGTCGAAGATGCCCTGCTCCTTGAGGCTCGTGCCGAGGATGACGTTCGTGGCGATGTCCGCGAGCTGATAGCCCGTGGCCTTCGACAAAAACGGCACCGTGCGCGACGAGCGGGGGTTGACCTCGATGATGTAGACATGGTCGCTCTTATCGACGATGAACTGGATGTTATACAGGCCGACGATGCCGATGCCCAGACCGAGCTTCTTGGCATAGGTCAGGATCGTGCCCTTGACCTTGTCGGAGATGGAAAACGGCGGGTAGACGCTGATGGAGTCGCCGGAGTGGACACCGGTGCGCTCGACCAGCTCCATGATGCCGGGCACGAACACGTCTCTGCCGTCGCAGATGGCGTCGACCTCGACCTCGCGGCCGGAGATGTACTTATCGACCAGCACGGGCTTGCCCTCGCCGGTGCGCACGGCATTCTGCAGATAGTGGCGCAGCATCTCGTCGTCGGCCACGATCTCCATGGCGCGGCCGCCCAGCACGAACGACGGGCGCACCAGCACCGGATAGCCCACCGTGTGCGCAGCCTTGAGGCCGTCGTCCAGATTCGTCACCGCCGCGCCCATCGGCTGCGGGATGTTCAGCTCGAGCAGCAGCTTTTCAAAGCAGTCGCGGTTTTCCGCGCGCTCGATCGCGGCGCAGTCCGTGCCGATGATCTGCACGCCGCGCGTCATGAGCGGCTGCGCCAGATTGATGGCCGTCTGGCCGCCGAGGCTGGCGATCACCTGATCGGCCTGCTCCTCATGCAGGATGTTCATGACATCCTCGGGCGTGAGGGGCTCGAAATACAGCTTATCGGCGGTCGTGTAGTCGGTGGAGACCGTCTCGGGGTTGTTGTTGATGATGATGGCCTCGTAGCCCGCGCGCCGGATGGTCTGCACCGCGTGGACGGTGGAGTAGTCAAACTCCACGCCCTGACCGATGCGGATCGGGCCTGCGCCGAGCACGACGACCTTCTTCTTGTCCGAGCGGCGCGCCTCGCTCTTTGCGCCGGGGGCATAGGTGGAGTAGAAATAGGGGATGTAAGCGCCGGTGTGGCTGGTGTCCACCATCTTGTAGGCGGGGTAGAGCCCCAGCTGCACGCGCTGGGCATACACATCCTCCTCGCGCACGCCCCAGAGCCGCGCGATGTAGGGGTCACAGAAGCCCATCTGCTTGGCCCGCTTGAGCGTCTCTCCGTCGCCCTTGTGCGCGCAGAGCGTCTGCTCCATGTCCACGATGCCGCGGATGGTCTCGAGGAAGTACGGCGTGATCATCGTCAGCGCAGCAACTTCGTCCACGCTCGCGCCCAGACGCAGCAGCTGCGCGACGGCAAAGAGGCCGTCATCGCGGAACTGGTGCAGGTACTCGGTCAGCTCCGCCTTGGTCATGTTCTGGAACTTCGGCAGCCAGAGGTGCTGCGCGCCGATCTCCAGCGAGCGGACGGACTTGAGCAGGCACTCCTCGAGCGTGCTGCCGATGCCCATGACCTCGCCCGTGGCCTTCATCTGCGTGCCGAGCGTGTTGGCGGCGGTCGAGAACTTGTCAAACGGGAAACGCGGCAGCTTTGCGACCACGTAGTCCAGCGACGGCTCGAACGCGGCCGTCGTGTTGGCGACGGCGATCTCGTCGAGGTTCATGCCGACGGCGACCTTGGCCGTGACGCGCGCGATGGGATAGCCGCTGGCCTTGCTCGCCAGCGCCGACGAGCGGGAGACGCGGGGGTTGATCTCGATGAGGAAGTACTCCGAGGTCTTGGGGTTGAGCGCGAACTGCACGTTGCAGCCGCCCTGGATCTTCAGCGTGCGGATGATCTTGATCGCGCTGTCGTTGAGCATCTTCATGTCATGGTCGCTGAGCGTCATGATCGGCGCGACGACGGCGGAGTCGCCGGTGTGCACGCCCACGGGGTCGATGTTCTCCATGCCGCAGATGGTGATGGCGCGGTCGGACGCATCGCGCATGACCTCAAACTCGATCTCCTTATAGCCCTTGACGCTCTTTTCGATCAGCACCTGATGGATGGGTGAGAGCTTGAACGCCTGCATACCCAGCTCGACGAGCTGCGCCTCATCGTCGGCAAAGCCGCCGCCCGTGCCGCCGAGCGTGAACGCCGGGCGCAGCACGACCGGATAGCCGATGGCCGCGGCCGCGGCCTTGGCCTCCTCGAGGTTGTAGGTGATCTGCGACGGGATGACCGGCTCGCCGATGCTCTGGCAGAGCTCCTTGAACTGCTCGCGGTCCTCGGCGCGGCGGATGCTGTCGCTGTCCGTGCCGAGCAGCTCGACCTGACACTCCTTGAGCACGCCCTTCTGCTCGAGCTGCATCGCCAGATTCAGACCGGTCTGGCCGCCGATGCCCGGGACGATCGCATCCGGACGCTCCTTGCGCAGGATACGCGCCACATACTCCAGCGTCAGCGGCTCCATGTACACCTTGTCCGCGACGGAGGTATCCGTCATGATCGTGGCAGGGTTGGAGTTGACGAGAATGACCTCGTACCCCTCCTCCTTGAGCGACAGGCACGCCTGCGTGCCGGCATAGTCAAACTCGGCGGCCTGGCCGATGACGATCGGGCCGGAGCCGATGATCATAATTTTCTTCAGATCCGTTCTTTTGGGCATGTGATTTCCTCCTCAGTACGTAAAAGGTTTTGTATGTGATGTATTTTTGTATGTATGTGTAAGACGCTCAGACCTGTGCGTCCTGCCAGACGACGGCGCCGCCGCAGACGTTGCGCACGCACCGCCCGTAGACCGTCTGTCCGGCGAAGGGCGTGCTCTTTCCCATGGAGCAAAACTGCGCCGGGTCGATGCGGTACTCCGTGTTCAGATCCCAGACGGCATAATCGTCCGTGCGCAGCGGGAAGCCGAAGCGCTTTCGGGGGTTGACCGCCATGAGCTCCACAAGCTTGTCGAGCGTCAGCACGCCGGTGCGCACAAGGTGGGTGTAGAGAATGGGGAACGCCGTCTCGAGACCGACAATGCCCATGGCGCTCCCGGCGAGGCCCTTGGCCTTTTCCTGCGCGCTGTGCGGCGCGTGGTCGGTCGCAATCATGTCCACCGTGCCGTCGAGGATGCCCTCGAGCAGCGCCTGCCGGTCTGCCTGCGTGCGCAGGGGCGGGTTCATCTTGAAGCTGCCGTCCTCGCGCAGGTCGTCCTCGGTCAGCACGAGGTAGTGCGGCGCGGTCTCGCAGGTGACGTCCAGTCCCTGCGCCTTCGCCCGGCGGATAAGCGCCACGCTCTCCTTGGTGGACACGTGGCACATATGATAGGCGCAGCCTGTCTCGCGCACCAGCTCGAGATCGCGCGCGAGCTGCCGCCACTCGCTCTCACTGCTGATGCCCTTGTGCCCGTGGGCGCGGGCATATGCGCCGTCGTGGATGTAGCCGCCGTGCAGGAGGGTGTTGTCCTCGCAGTGCGCGGCAATGATCTTGCCGAGGCTTGCCGCCTTGCGCATCGCGGCGCGCATCACATCCGCATCCTGCACGCCGCTGCCGTCGTCGGAAAAGCCGGCGACGTAAGGCGCGAGCTGCTCCATGTCCGCAAGCTCCCTGCCGCCGCGGTGCGCGGTGATCGCACCGTAGGGCGTCACGTCAATGACCGCATCCGTGCGGATGCGCTCCAGCTGGGGGGCAAGCGTCTGCAAACTGTCCGGCGTCGGATCCAGATTGGGCATGGCGCACACGCGACTGTATCCGCCGTGCGCCGCAGCAAGCGTGCCGGACGAAATGGTCTCCTTATAAGAAAAACCCGGCTCACGGAGATGTACATGTACATCTACGAAACCAGGTAATACCACGAAAGAAGAAATATCAAGTTCGTCACCGGCAATGCTGCCGCTGCCAAGAAAAACAGAATCACGGTTGCCGGGAAAAAGATCCCACCCAAATGCCTGCATATTCTCTGCGGCCGCAACCATTTTTCCTCGCCTCATTTCTGCCGAATCGCAAATTTTTGATATAATATCACAAAAACGACCGGTCTGTCAACAAATTCGGCGGCTTTGCGCGCCGTCTTTTTGCACGAAAAATTCCGTCATTTTCCGCCCTGTGTTGACACGCAAACCAGCGCACAATGCAGCGCCGGAAAACCGGCTGCAAACAGACTCGGCGGCGCGCCCGTTTGGGCCCGCCGCCGTGTGCTTCAGAGCAGTTTCAGGATCCCGTCGCCGTATTCGGCACAGGTCGCGCCGTCCGGCTGTCCGGTGATGACGACCGGGCAGGCGTTGAGTGCCGCCTCGAGCCGGTCGGCCGCAGCCGCGCGGCCGATGTGCCGCAGCAGCATGACCTCCGCGCGCAGGATGCTCTGCGGGTTTGCATAGTCGCCCATGCCGCGCTCGATCATGCGCGGCGCCGAGCCGTGGATGGCCTCGAACATGGCGTGGCGGTCGCCGATGTTGGCGCTGCCCGCCGTGCCGACGCCGCCCTGCAGCTGCGCGGCCTCGTCGGTGATGATATCGCCGTAGAGGTTCGGCAGCAGCAGCACCTGAAAGCCGCCGCGCACGCGCTCGTTGACGAGATTCGCCGCCATGATGTCGATATAATAGTCATCGACGGTGATCTCCGGATAGCCGGCGGCCACCTCGTGGCAGATGGCGGTGAACTTGCCGTCGGTCTTTTTGAGAATGTTCGCCTTCGTGACGACGGTCACGCGCGTCTTGCCGTTGCGCCGGGCATAGTCGAACGCCGCGCGGGCGATGCGGCGCGTGCCGGGGTCGGTCGTGACCTTGAAGTCCACGGCCATGCCGGGCAGCTCCACGCCGCGGCTGCCGAGGGCATATTCGCCCTCCGTGTTCTCGCGGAAGAACGTCCAGTCGATGCCCTGCTCGGGAATGGTCACGGGGCGGACGTTTGCGTAGAGGTCGAGCGCGCGGCGCAGCTTCACGTTCGCGCTCTCGAGTCCGCCGCCCATGGGCGTCGTGGTCGGGCCCTTGAGCAGCACGTCGCAGGTCAGGATCTCCGCGAGCACATCGTCCGGCACGGCCTGATCGCAGGCCATGCGGTTTTCGAGCGTGAGCCCGCGGATGCGCCGCAGCGCGATGCTGCCGCGCGCGATCTCGTCGGCGAGCAGCGCCTCAAGCACGCGCACCGCCTGCTCCATGATGATGGGACCGATGCCGTCGCCGTCCACAAGACCGACGGTCACGATCGCCTTGTTCGTATAATCCACCTGCTCGGCAGTCATGCCCGCGACGCGAGCCTGCTGCTCGGTGAGCAGGGTGCGAAACGCCGCACAGGCGCGGTCGATATCGTTCATAGCGCATGCTCCTTTGTATAGTTGAGCAGTCCGCCGGCGAGCAGGATGGCCTGCTGCCGCTCGGTGAGGCTGCACACGACGGGGTAAGCCTTGCCCGTGGCCGTGTCCGTGAGGGTGAGTGCACCCGCCGCCATACCGGCGCGGATGTTGTCGATGCGCAGGTGTGCGCCCTGCGCCAGCGCGTCATAGTCGGCGGGGTCGGCAAACGTCAGCGGCAGGATGCCGGCGTTGATGAGGTTGGCCACATGGATGCGCGCGAAGCTCTTGGCCACGACGCAGCGGATGCCCAGATACATCGGCACGAGCGCCGCGTGCTCACGCGACGAGCCCTGCCCGTAGTTGCTGCCGCCGACGATGATGCCGTCTCCGGCCGCCTTGGCGCGCGCCGGGAAGGTCGGATCGCAGACCGTGAAGCAGAACTCCGACAGCTTCGGGATGTTCGAGCGGTACGGCAGGATCTTTGCCCCGGCGGGCATGATGTGGTCGGTCGTGATGTTGTCGCCCACCTTGAGCACAAGCTCCGCCGCAAGCGAGTCGGCAAAGGGCTTGCTGCGTGGGAAGGGGCGGATGTTCGGCCCGCGCAGGACCTCCACCGCGTCCGCCTCCGCCGCCGGGACGGGCGGCAGCACGGCGCGGTCGTCGATGCGGAAGCTGTCCGGCAGCGTGACGGCGGGCATTTCGCCGAGTGTCTGCGGGTCGGTGATGACGCCTGTGAGCGCGGCGGCGACCGCGGTCTCCGGAGAGACGAGGTAGACCTGCGCGTCCTTCGTGCCGCTGCGGCCGAGGAAGTTGCGGTTGA
>OLSN01003114.1_pt1 | contig 11053 bp, 6 predicted proteins | sample 1672411 | NCBI WGS metagenome assembly OLSN01 (sample SAMEA3136683, study PRJEB25190) | human gut metagenome | biome: human gut; feature: human-associated habitat; material: faeces | place: Austria | collected 2013
CGGCAAATAGCATGTGGCAGCTACCACCCTGTTTCCCCTAACGATCACTGCACCATCATGCAGCGGTGTGTTATGTTCAAAAATATTGATCAGAAGCTGGCTGGAAACCAGAGAATCCAGAGGTATTCCGGTGCGGATATACTCGTTCAGCATCACATCACGTTCAATAACAATCAACGCACCTGTTTTCACCTTGCCCATCTCATAACAGGCTTTCGCAATCTCGTTGATCGTCTTCTCGGAAAAACGCACCGGATTTGACTTCTGAAAATCAAAATTAAAAAACGCGGTAAGAAAATTCTTCCTGCCCAGCCGTTCCAGTGCATTTCGCAACTCCGGCTGAAAAATAATGACCAGTGCGATCGCTGCAACATTTACAACTTTTCCCGACAGCCACAGGATCGTGTTCATCTGGAACAACGCTGCCAGCAAAAGGAATATCAGGATCACGATAATTCCTTTAAACAGCATCCATGCCCGTGTATTTTTCACCCATACCATAACATGATACAGTACAAAAGCAATAATAATGATCTCTATAATATCTGTCGGTCCTATCTTCGGTTTATCAATCCAGGAAAGATATTTATCCATAAATGCATATAATGCTGATCCGATCTCCCGCATTTTTTCACTTCCTCTCCTTGCTCATTATCCCTGCGTTTATTCTATTTATCATGCAGTTCTTTCAGAACTTGTTCCTCCAGTTCATCTCCGATTTCTTTCTCGGTATTCACATGAACAGAGTTTTCTTTTTTTCCACGGGTACTCTTCCGCTTCTTTGTCCGTTTAGCATTGATATGCTTGACCTGCTTATCCTCCACTGATACAAAAGCCTTCGGAACGGCTCTGACATAGTAATAATATTCATCATCTTCAAACTGTAACCGTTCACTTCTTGCATAATCAACAGAGAAAAGGAACAGTTCTAATATCATTCCAACAATTACCGCAAGAATATTTCCGAAGATCAGAGATCCATATGATATCTCCACTCCAAGTGCAATGCTTCCCATTGCCGTTACCACTACATCAGCAATTGCTCCTGCTATAATCCCAATTTTCCATGCGTGATCCAGTTCACGTCTGCGGATTGTATAAACCACAAAAAATCCTATAATAAACGCTACAATGTAAATCCACATTTCCTTATTCTGGAATACTTTCTGTACATAAGTTGTAATCTCAGAAAGCATCGCTTTACTTCCCGATGCTTTTGATGCCGAACTTGTCTTTTTAAGATATTCCACCATATAAAACACAACTGTTCCGCAACTCATCGGCACCAGACTTACCGGTGTATATATCAGTGCACACGCAACAGGTACCAGAAATGGTATTTTCAGAACAAATGCAACCGGTGTAAGAAGTACAACAAACGCCATCTTTGGTGCCAGTCTGATATAGAAAATATACATGATCAGGAAAATCATTGCCGATACAGCAAATATTCCTATCGACGCTGCCAGCGTATGTGCAAGAACTAATACCGCTGCTATCACAACAATCACCATCGGAGGCAGAAATGTAGCAACTACAGCCAGTGCCAGAGAAATTACCGGTGATGATAACGACTTCATGAATCCGGTATTCTGATTGATCATCGAAAATGTGATCATTGCAAGTATGAACTGAAAAGCCTTGTCAAATAATTTAGAATGTTTTCCATAGAGTTCTTCTATTCTTCCCCGTATTACATATATATTATCCATCTATCTTTTCTCCTTTTCATACATCTTCAGCAATTGGATCAGATTATGATTATATCTTTTTACCCTTTTTCTTGCTTTTTTATGTTTTTCATTATATATATGACTGGCAATTCCGCAATACACAATCACAACACCCACATAACCTGCCAAAATGATTAAAAATAAAAATATGATCAATCCATTTGACAGATTACCCATAATATTCTCCACGCCGGCAAGCAACAACACGCCTACCAGACATACATATCCAACCGATACACTTAAGAATGCATAGATAACATGCAGACTTGCATAGTCTTTTCTATAATAAGAGCTGATCTTAAAATCTTCTTTTCCATGTGTCTCTTCATAGAGAGCAAGTTTTGTCATTAATTTTACTTTTCTCTCATCTAACATATATCCACCTCAACATGATATTAATTCCATTAAAACATCATTTTAAGTATAACAAATCTCAGTACCCTTGTCCAATACTTATGGTTAAAAAGTAAACATTCTCTACACCTTTCTGTTTCAATACATTTGACACTGCATCAATTGTATTTCCCGTTGTATAAATGTCATCAACCAACAACACTCTCTTTACTGCCTGAAATGTATGTTTCACTGCAAATGCGTGCTTCAGATTCTTTTTTCTTTCCTGGTGACCTAGTTTTTTCTGCGGACTGGTCTTTCTGGTTCTTATCAGACTTTTACTGTCCACCTGGATTTCCAGGATTTTTCCTATTTCTTCTGCAAGTATCTGTGCCTGATTATATCCTCTTTTTCTCTTTCTTGAAGGATGCAACGGTACCGGCATAATAATATCCGGCCTCCATCTTTCTATTTCTTTTTGGAATTCTTTTACAAGTTCCTGACTATATAATATTCCGTATCTTCTTTGGTTATGGTACTTAAATTGATAAACAGACTGATTTACGGGGTTTTTGTGGTTCCACAAACTCAATCCCCGTTCATAATAATGATGTGTATGCATGCAGTCATAACAGTATTCCTGCTCTACACTACGGATCTGTTTTCCACATTGCATACACCTTGGTTCTCTGACTTTCAGTAGTTCCAGCTTCTTTCTGCATTCTTTGCAGATGCCGTCTCTGCATACTTTTTGGCAGAATGGACAAACTTCCGGCCAGAGCAAAGATATGATTGATTCTTTAATCTTATTGATTTTTTTATGATTCATTTAATTCCCGGATTCGCTCTGCAAGACTCGTATTACGGTTCTGTTGATTCGTATTATGTATCATTTCCTGAAATACACTTTCACTTCCAATCACTGTAACACACTTTCTTGCTCTTGTAACAGCCGTATAAAGCAGATTTCTGTAATATAGCTGTCTTGGTCCCTGTAACAAAGGGATAATAACCGCCGGATATTCGCTTCCCTGGGCTTTATGAATCGTTATAGCATAAGCCAGTTCCAATTCATCCAGCAGATTATACGGATACTTTACCAGCTTCTTTTCATCATACTCAACAGTAACCGTTTCCTCATATGTATTAATTTTACGTATGATTCCCATATCGCCGTTAAAGACACCGATTCCCTTATCGATCGTCATTCCATAGCGGGTAGAAATTTCCCATTCAAGCTGATAATTATTCTTAATCTGCATCACCTTGTCCCCCTCACGAAACAGGTGATCTCCGTATTCTTTTTCCTGTTTTCCAGGTTTCGGCGGATTCAGATATTCCTGTAATATCTTATTGATTCTCTCTACCCCCAACAGTCCTTTTCGCATCGGTGTCAGAACCTGAATATCCGCTTCTTTCGCATTCACAAACTTTGGAAGTTTCTTCTGGATCAATGTAATAATATTGCTGATGATCATATTCGTATCGTCACGTTTTAAGAAGAAGAAATCCATACTTTTATTGTCCAGAACAACCGGTTCTCCCCGGTTGATCTTATGCGCATTCACAATAATATCACTTTCTCCGGCCTGTCTGAATATCTTCGTCAGTTTTACAACCGAAAAGCACTCCGAAGAAATGATATCTTTCAGTACACTTCCCGGTCCTACACTTGGAAGCTGGTTCACATCCCCCACCAGGATCACACGTGTTCCGGGTACGATAGCATTCAGAAGTGCATACATAAGCGGCAGATCTACCATCGACATCTCATCAATGATAACTACATCTGCTTCCAGTGGATTTTCTGCATTCCGCTGGAAGCCCCCGATTGTCTCATCATCCGGATTTCCTGACACTTCCAGAAGACGGTGTATCGTCTGTGCTTCACAGCCGGTTGCCTCAGTCATTCTTTTTGCTGCCCTTCCTGTCGGTGCGGCCAGGTAAATATCCAGTCCTTCACTTTCAAAAAAATGTATCATAGCATTGATCGTAGTCGTCTTACCGGTACCAGGTCCCCCTGTCAGGATCATCAGACCATGCCTTACTGCTTCCATTACAGCAGTCTTTTGCATATCATCCAGATACAACTCTGTATTTTTTTCGATTTTATTAATCCGGCGTATTAAGTTAGCATCTGCAATTTCAAAATCAAGATTAAGATCATGCAGCATTTTTGCTGTATTTAATTCCATATAATAGTAATGAGACGTATATATCCTCATTCCCTGCTCCGACGGCTTCATAACGATCTTTTTTTCCATCGCAAGATCCATCAGGTACTGTTCCATGTCCTGAATCTGAACACCAAGCAATTCACTGGTCTCTCTTAACAGTGCTTCCTGATACAAATAAATATGTCCATCATTCACGCTCTGCTGCAATGTATAAAAAATCCCACTTCGTATACGAAAATCCGAATCTGTGTGGATTCCAATCTTTGCCGCAATCTCATCAGCAGTCTTAAATCCAACCCCCGGAACATGATCCGCCAGCTGATACGGATTCTCCTCAATCGTGCGGTAAACATTACGGCCATAATGCTGATAGATTTTCGCCGCAAGCGTCGTTGAAATTCCAAACTTCTGCAGATAGATCATCGCCTGACGCATATCTTTCTTTTCTTCCACCTGAGAAGCAATCTCTCTTGCTTTCCGTTCGCTGATTCCCTTGATTTCCGCCAGTCTCTCCGGCTCTTCTTCTATGATCCGAAAAGTATTTTCTTTAAATTTCTTGACAATTTTTCCCGCCAGCGCGGCTCCGATTCCTTTTATCGCTCCGGATCCTAAATATCTTTCAATTGATATCAGATCCTCCGGTTCACATACTTCCGATTCTTCCACAGCGAATTGAAGGCCATACATCTTATGTGTTGTATAGCCTCCTGTCAATCTTAATAATTCTCCTTCTTCTATAAAATGAAAATTTCCGACACAGGTAACCTCTCCATCCGAATTATTCAGATGGAATACTGTATATCCGTTATCTTCATTTCTGTAAACGATATGTTCTACGTATCCTTTAATCTCTTCCATTCGATTTTATTCACCCTGGTTTTCTAGATACCTTTTCTTTCGCCCATAAATTCTACATATTCTCCAGTACCGATTGCTACAACTTTCATTGGATCATCCGCTGTCATAGTATTAATACCCGTCTTTTCCTCAATCAGCTCTTCCATACCACGCAACATGGATCCGCCTCCCGTCAGCATAATTCCTCTGTCAAGAATATCCGCGGAAAGCTCCGGTGGAGTTCTCTCTAACACACTGATTACGGCTTCTACAATCTGTCCGGTAGTCTCTCGAAGTGCTTCTTCTGTCTCTGTTGATGTTACCGTAACAGTCTTCGGAAGTCCTGTTACAAGATTTCTTCCTCTGACTTCCAAAGTCTCATCTTCAATCAACGGATAAGTTGTACCGATTTTAATCTTAATATCCTCTGCGGTTCTTTCACCGATCAGAAGATTATGCTTCTTTCTCATATAACGCACAATTGCCTCATCGAAATCATCACCTGCGATCTTAAGTGATGTATTTACAACAGTTCCTCCAAGAGAAATTACCGCAATATCTGATGTTCCTCCCCCGATATCAACAATCATATTACCGCAAGGTTTTGAAATATCGATTCCTGCGCCGATAGCTGCTGCAACCGGCTCTTCAATCAGATGAACTTCTCTTGCACCAGCTGCATAAGTAGCCTCCTCAACTGCCTTACGTTCCACTTCTGTTACACCACTTGGGACACAGATACTGATTCTAGGCTTTTTGAAGGTTCTCTTACCTAATGCCTTCTGCACGAAATATTTAATCATTTTTTCAGTTACTGTATAATCTGAAATAACACCCTGTCTTAATGGTCTTACCGCTACAATATTTCCCGGAGTTCTTCCAAGCATCATTCTTGCTTCCTCTCCGATCGCTTTTATCGCATTTGTATCTCTGTCATAAGCTACGACAGAAGGCTCCTTTAATATAACACCTTTTCCTTTTACATATACTAATACACTGGCTGTTCCCAAATCAATTCCAAGATCTACTGACATTCCCAATTCTCCCTTCATCAAGCTGTCTATATCATTATCTTTTGTAAGATATGATCATACGCATGCTATTTTTGAGCATGTTCCCATTATAATCAAAATTATTTAAAATAAAAAGACCCATTTTGCTTAAATCTTTGTGAAGCTTTTTACATAAATATTACAATATGACGAATCTGCCCGAAGAGATGAACAAAATGTCATATTTCTACCTTCCTAACATCGGTTTTATATACTTTCCTGTATAAGACACAGGACTTTCTGCTACCTCTTCTGGTGTCCCGCTTGCGATCACGGTTCCACCTTTGTCACCGCCTTCCGGTCCGATATCAATAATATAATCTGCAGTTTTTATAACATCCAGATTATGCTCTATCACAATAACCGTATTACCATCAGCTGTCAGTCTGTGCAGAATCTCTGTCAGCTTATGCACATCAGCAAAATGCAGTCCTGTCGTCGGCTCATCCAGAATATAGATTGTCTTTCCTGTACTTCTCTTACTCAGTTCCGTTGCCAGCTTGATACGCTGTGCTTCTCCGCCGGACAGCGTCGTGGACGGCTGTCCCAGACGGATATAAGAAAGTCCGACATCATATAAAGTCTCCATCTTTCTGCGGATGCTTGGTACATTTTCGAAGAAATGCATAGCTTCTTCTACTGTCATATCCAGCACATCATAAATGCTTTTGCCTTTATATTTTACTTCCAGAGTCTCTCTGTTATAACGTTTTCCCTTACATACTTCACATGGAACGTAGACATCCGGTAAGAAATGCATCTCGATCTTGATGATTCCGTCTCCGCTGCAGGCTTCGCAGCGTCCTCCTTTGACATTAAAGCTGAATCTTCCTTTTTTATAGCCTCTTGCCTTCGCATCCGGTGTTGCTGCGAACAGATCTCTTATGAGGTCGAATACTCCCGTATAGGTTGCCGGGTTAGATCTAGGCGTACGTCCGATCGGAGACTGGTCGATATTGATAACTTTATCTAATTGATCCAGTCCTTCGATGCCTTTATGTTTGCCCGGAATGGTTCTTGCACGATTCAGGTCTCTTGCCAGACGCTTGTAAAGGATCTGATTCACCAGCGAACTTTTTCCCGATCCGGACACACCCGTTACACAGGTCATTACGCCAAGCGGGAAGCTGACATCAATGTTCTTCAGGTTATTTTCCTGTGCTCCGAGTACTTTCAACCATCCGGTTGGTTCTCTTCTTGTCTCCGGAACCGGAATCTTGATTCTTCCGCTCAGATAGGCTCCGGTTACAGATTTTTCATTCTGCATGATTTCTTCTGCATTTCCCGTTGCAACCACTTCGCCGCCGTGCTCTCCCGCGCCCGGACCGATATCCACAATAAAATCCGCTTCTCTCATCGTATCCTCATCATGCTCGACTACGATTACTGAATTACCAAGGTCACGCAAATGCTTCAATGTGCCAAGTAATTTATCATTGTCTCTCTGATGCAGACCGATACTTGGCTCATCCAGAATATATGCTACACCTACAAGTCCGGAACCGATCTGAGTCGCCAGACGAATTCTCTGTGCTTCTCCGCCGGACAGTGTTCCAGTTGCTCTTCCAAGTGTCAGATAGTTCAGTCCGACATCCATCAGAAACTGGATTCTGGAATTGATCTCTTTCAGGATCTGTCCGCCGATCAGCATCTGATGATTCGTTAGCTTCAGTTCTTTCAGAAATGCCTGCAGTTTCTCGATCGACATTCCTGTCAGTTCTGCAATATTCTTATCTCCTACCGTAACAGCCAGTGCTCCCGGCTTCAGACGCTGTCCCTTGCAGGCATGACACGGTGTAATATTCATGAATTCTTCATATTCCGCTTTCATAGTTTCCGAACCAGTCTCCCGGTAACGGCGTTCTACATTCTTGATCAATCCTTCAAACGCAACATCGTAGACACCTTCTCCACGCTGTCCCTTATAATATACTTTGACTTCTTTTCCATTCGTTCCATGAAGCAGAACATCGTGAATTTCTTTCGGATAGTCTTCAAATGGAGTGTCCAGAGAAAAATCGTATTCTTTGCTTAATGCATCCAAAATTGCATAAGTGAAGCTTTTTTTGTCTGTGCAGGACTGCCATCCCATAACTGTAATGGCACCTTCGCTGATGCTGAGACGTTTGTCCGGGATCATCAGATCCTCATCAAATTCCATCTTATATCCAAGTCCGAAACATTCCGGGCACGCTCCAAATGGATTGTTGAACGAAAAGCTTCTCGGTTCAATCTCTTCGATACTGATTCCGCAGTCCGGGCATGAAAAACTTTCACTGAACTGAACCGGCTCTCCGCCGATCACATCTACGGTCATCAGTCCCTCTGCCAGATTCAGTACATTTTCAATGGAGTCGGTCAGACGCTGTTCGATGCCTTCTTTTACTACCAGACGGTCTACCACAATTTCAATATTGTGTTTGATATTCTTATCCAGCTTAATCTCTTCTGAAAGTTCGTACATATTACCGTCAATTTTGACGCGGACATAACCGCTCTTCTTGGCACGATCCAGTAATTTGGCATGGGTTCCTTTTCTTCCTCTTACAACCGGGGCCAGAAGCTGGATCTTGGTTCTCTCCGGCATTCCCATGATTTGTTCTACCATTTGGTCAACCGTCTGCTTTTTGATCTCGCGGCCACATTTCGGACAGTGCGGTATTCCGACTCTTGCGTATAATAAACGGAAATAATCATAGATTTCCGTTACGGTTCCTACGGTGGATCTTGGGTTACGGTTCGTAGATTTCTGGTCAATGGAAATCGCCGGGGAAAGCCCCTCGATGCTTTCTACGTCCGGCTTTTCCATCTGTCCCAAGAACTGTCTTGCATAAGAGGACAGGGATTCCATGTATCTTCTCTGCCCTTCCGCATAGATTGTATCAAATGCCAACGATGATTTTCCCGAACCACTGAGTCCAGTCAGAACTACCAGCTTGTCTCTTGGTATATCTACATCTATATTCTTCAGATTATGCTCATTGGCTCCTCTGATTTTGATATATTGTCTTGAATCTTTTTCCTGTGACATGTGAGTATATACTCTCCTTTTTCTATATCTTTATTTCCTGCAGTGTCTTTTTAAGCTCAATTAACTTATCTCTGAGTTCTGCTGCCGCCTCAAAGTTCAGGTCTGCCGCTGCTTTCTTCATCTGTTTTTCCAGTTCTTTGATCAGTTTCTCTAATTCCTTCTCGCTCATAGATTCCGGATCTTTTTCCATCTGCACTTCAGAGGCTGCCACCTTCTTGGATACAGCGATCAGATCTCGTACCGCTTTCTGGATTGTCTTCGGTGTAATGCCATGTTCCTCATTATATGCCATCTGCACTTCACGTCTCCTCTGCGTCTCATCCAGTGCCGCACGCATAGAATCTGTGATCGTATCTGCGTACATGATGACATGTCCTTCTGCATTACGCGCTGCACGGCCGATGGTCTGGATCAGTGATGTCTCGGAACGCAGGAATCCTTCTTTATCTGCATCCAGAATTGCAACCAGTGTGATTTCCGGAATATCCAGACCTTCTCGCAGAAGGTTGATACCAACCAGTACGTCAAATACATCCAACCGCATATCCCGCACGATCTCGGTACGTTCCAGTGTATCGATATCCGAATGCAGGTAGCGCACGCGGATTCCCAGCTCTCTCATATAGTCAGTAAGGTCTTCTGCCATACGTTTGGTCAGTGTTGTTATCAGTATTTTGTGCTTATTGGCAATCTCTTTATTCACTTCTCCGATCAGATCATCAATCTGTCCTTCTACCGGACGAACTTCCACTTCCGGATCGAGAAGACCTGTCGGACGAATTACCTGCTCGGCTCTTAACAGTTCATGTTCTTCTTCATATTTGCCCGGTGTTGCAGATACAAACATGACCTGATCGATCTTGCTTTCAAATTCGTCAAAGCTAAGTGGTCGGTTATCCAGTGCTGACGGCAGACGGAATCCATATTCTACCAGTGTACGTTTTCTGGACTGGTCTCCATGATACATGCCGCCGATCTGCGGAACCGTCTTGTGCGACTCGTCGATCATAATAATAAAATCATCCGGGAAATAATCCATCAATGTGTTCGGCGGCTGTCCCGGTGCAAGTCCCGCTAAATGTCTTGAATAGTTCTCAATTCCCGAGCAGAATCCTGTCTCACGCATCATTTCTATATCAAAATTCGTACGTTCTGCAATCCTCTGCGCTTCCAGAAGCTTGCCTTCCGATTTGAAATATTTCACCTGTTCTTCCAGTTCAATCTCAATATTACGAATTGCTTTCTCCATACGTTCTTTCGGAACAACATAGTGAGAAGCCGGAAATATCGCAATATGATTCAGCGTATTTTTCACTTCACCGGTAAGCATGTCTATTTCCGAAATCCGGTCAATCTCATCTCCGAAAAATTCCACTCTAATAGCAGTATCGCCACGGTCTGCCGGTACAATCTCTACCGTATCTCCCCGTACCCGGAATGTTCCGCGCTTGAAATCCATGTCATTTCTGTCATATTGAATGTCTATCAGCTGGCGCAACACTTCATCACGGTCTTTCTCCATACCCGGACGGAGCGATACCATCATCTGTTCGAAGTTTTCCGGTTCACCAAGACCATAGATACAGGAAACACTGGCAATTACGATCACGTCTCTCCGCTCGATCAATGCTGCTGTTGCCGATAATCTCAGTTTATCAATTTCTTCGTTTACAGAAGAATCTTTCGCAATGTATGTGTCTGAGGATGGGACGTAGGCTTCCGGCTGGTAGTAGTCGTAGTAGGAGACAAAATATTCCACTGCGTTCTCAGGGAACATCTCCTTGAACTCTCCGTACAACTGAGCTGCTAACGTCTTATTATGAGCGATGACAAGCGTCGGCTTCTGTAATTGCTGAATCACATTTGCCATCGTAAAAGTCTTTCCAGAAC
>OLSN01003115.1_pt1 | contig 11050 bp, 16 predicted proteins | sample 1672411 | NCBI WGS metagenome assembly OLSN01 (sample SAMEA3136683, study PRJEB25190) | human gut metagenome | biome: human gut; feature: human-associated habitat; material: faeces | place: Austria | collected 2013
TTGTCTGTTCAGGTAGAGGAATCGTCCTCGCTCATGGCCTTGTCGATGGCGCGGTTGATGTAGGCGTTGACGGACTCGCCGCGCTGTGCCGCGTGCGCCTGAATGATTTCCTTCTTGCCTTTGGGCATGCGGAGCTTTATTTCATCATAGTTGTTCTTGACGTACTTATTCACAGCGCGTTGCTGCGCTTTTGAAACTGCCATAATGGCCTCCTTAAGCTATATCAGTTCAGTACTATTCTAACCGAAAAGCTATACTGGGTTCAATATACAAGTTGCACATATAATGTACCCAATATTTGTGGACTTTGCCAATTGAATATTGTCCCCAATATGATATAATAGCTATAGAAAACAAAACAACGGCAGTCACAGGGAGCGCCAACTCCCTATGACCTGCGCAGGTGAAGCAACCACCTACACAACGGAAAAATTCCGCACCGCAGGGAGAAGTATACCCTATTTTCAAGGGATTTGCAAGTCCTCCCTGCGGACGGATACTCCGTTTCCTTGTCGTTTTCCGACGCACCGTGTAGGTATTTCCTGCACGGTGTTTTGTTTATCAAAAACAAAGGAGTACGGACATGGACGAAAACAGAAAGAACACCATCGAAGTGGAGATGACCGAGGACGATTGGATGGAGCTGCTGCAGGTTTGCATTGACCTGCGCGTGACGCCTGACACCCTGATTGAGTGCTTTTGTTGGGAGGTCATCCGCCAGCAGTCATTGCTGCGCATCGTCGCAGACGCTATTCGCCGGGACGCTGTTACACGCAGCGCAAAGTAACGGAAAGGAGCTTTAACCATGGAAAACAGGAACAACAACCCCATTGCGGAAGAGATTATCCATAACAACCCCACTGGGTATGGACTTTTCGCGGGTATCGGTGACAATTTCAACAGTGCGGCGCAGGCTATCTGCGAGCTGGCGGACGATGCGATTTCCAATCTCCGTGCCAACAGCGACGACCCCGACCTCTCCATGACGATTGTGGTGTCCTTCGAGAATCTGGGCGATGCAGTGGAGATCGGCGTGGTGGACGGCGGCACGGGCATCACCAATTTGGACAGTGCGCTGACCATCGCCTGTCGGGACGGGGCGCAGACGCCGCTGAACGAGCATGGCTTCGGGCTGAAACACGCGCTGGCGTCCTGCGACAGCAGCCCCAGCCAGCAGTGGAGCATCCGGACGCGGACGAAAAAGGACGCGGCTGCAAACCAGTACCGCGAGGTTACGGCGCCTTACTCCATGGGCACTTCTGAGGAGGACCAGCCCATGAAGGTGTTCTTTTACCCTGGTGCCGGCGGTCTGCCCTACCCGACTGGCACCGCTGTTACCGTCCGCTGCCCCATGGCAAAGTTCCAGACGGTGAAGCCCGACCGCAAGGCGGCGCAGTCCGATTTCCACCATCTCGTGATGTATGCCATCGAGGAACTCCGGTATATCTACGCCGGCGTGCTGGCAGATACGAACATCACGATGAAGGTGCTGGAGGTCAACGGTGGCACAGAGAAGTGCCACATTTTGAAGCCTCTGCAGCCCACATGGGAAGAGGGAACCATGAAGCGGCTGGAGAATGTCCCCTATGATTTGGGCGGCGGACAGCTGACCATCCACTGCCGGTATGGGAATATCCTCCCTACCAAGAGCAATGCCATTTACTATAAGGGCAACATGGCCTCCAGCGGTGTAGAGCTGCGCATCAACGGGCGCGCCATTGAGCACGGACTGTTCGACCGTGTTTGGGGCGAGGCTATTCACCCCAGCCAGAACCGCTTTCTGGTGCAGGTAGACCTGATTACGGACAATTCCGCCGCACTGCCCGCCACCAAGAATACAAAGACGTCCTTCTGTGAAGCGGATCCGCGCCTGAACAAGCTGTTCCGCTGGATCGCAACCTATGTCCCCGCGCCGCCCAAAGACGCGGACACCATCGAAGCCCGCTACGTCAAGGAGCTGGCGGCTAAGTGCGAGAGCAACCCCGATGCCCTGCGGGTGAGCCGCGAGGAGCCGGTATTTCAGAAAATCGGACTGAAGGCGAAAGTAGACCTGTTTGTGGGCTGCGTCAATGGCGTGACCATCTATGAAGCCAAGGCGGGCAAGACGAAGGCGTTGGATTTATACCAGCTCCGTATGTATGTGGACGGCTGTGCGCTGGACAACAAGCCTGTGGATGAGGCAATTCTCATCGCGCGGTATCACCCGCCTGAGGTGCGGGAGCTGCTGGACATCCTCAACGGGCTGTCCGCGCCTGATGACCGTCCCTACAATTTCCGGTTAGTCACATGGGATGAGGAGGGCATCTTCGTGCAACAGAGCGCGTGACTGAGGCGAGGGAAAAGTGTGCAATGGTTGCACACTTTTCCCGCCCTGCGCGGCACACGAATTCGATTGTGCGTGTGCGCCTGAATTGTATGAACCGAGGATGCGGAGAACGACATGATTATCAAAAACGCCATCAAATGCAGAAAGTGCGGGGATGTTATAGAATCTACCTCGACACACGACCTCAAAATATGCTCGTGCGGTGCCTGTGCTGTGGATGGAGGACACGAATACCTGCGGCGTTCCGCGCCGTCGCTGGATGACTTCATCGACTTGAGCGTGGTCAAGCTGGACGAATCAACCGACAAGTTGTTTTTCTCATAATGGTACAGCAGGTCGCGGCGTTGCCGCGACCTGCTGTTTTATACAGCTCATAGTTGCACATATGTGCGGGCGAAAGCTCGGTATCCTGTTTTGCCTTTCCGTGCGCCGCCTGCTACAGTAAGGCCAGAAAAGGCGGGACTGCTTGTGGATGCAAAGAAAATATGCTATAATCTGTCCTGTGTGATTGAATTCAGGAGGGACGCCATGTTTTATACGGATGAGGAAATATCTGTCATCACCGGCTTTCTCAACGGCTATCTTGTGCGTGACCATGCCAATGCCAAAGTAAGAGAATCGTATATCAGGATCAGTGCAGGGCTTCAAAGTCATACATTGACCAAGGACGATTATGTTTGGCTGGAGAATGCTCTGTTGTTTCTGCGCCCGTACTGGTGGAGTGACCGCGAGGATGGGAAAATGCTGATGGATGCGTTCCTGCATACGCAAACATTAGCAAAAAAAGAATAGCGAAAAAGATGAAGGATGTACCAGCTGATACACCCTTCATCTTTTTTTCGGTTTATTTGCGTTTCGCCCCTTCAAGATTTTGTCGGGGGTTACAGCCACGCTGATATGCTCCGCTGGGCATGATCACCCCTCCCGTGCCCGCTCTGCTCCGGCCTCAATGCCTAATGACATTAAGTACAAGGCCATCGTAGTGGAAAGCTGCCGGGGCTTACAGGCGGAAAACGCTTCTTCGCCGCGAGAACCGGCTTATCCATTCATATCATCGTATCCATGAGTGCTGCCAACGCTGCTTGCTGCATTGATGTCAGGCAATTCCATTTATCCAACATCGCACGCTGCGCGGGAGTCAAAGCCACACAAATGTCGTCCTGCGCAAAGAATTGCGACAATGTAACACCGAAAGCATCGCAGATCTTCTCAAGCGATGCAAACGATGGCGTCATAGATTTTTTATACCACGAGGAGATGGTAGACTGTGGCAGGCCAGAGCGTTCAGCAAGCTGATATTCCGACCATCCCCGCGCCTCACGATTCTGCTTGATGATTTCAAGAATATCTGTCACAACTTCACCACCTTAGATTTTTCGTTTATTATACTTTGGAAAATCGTTGCATTTTAATAATTATTATCGTATTGTTTATTGCGACAATAATCTTGTGAAGGTGTGACTGCTTTGGAAGAAGGCTGCCGTATATACCGTTGTGCAGTCATGGGACAGCACCCCATGCGCTTTCCATGGGGGTTTGACGAGGAAGATGACCGCTGCCAAAAACTAAAAATGGAGTTGGCGCAGCAGATCATGGTGCTGCGTCAGCGCGGTGTGACACAGTTCCTGACCGCCTGCGATTGCGGAGTTGGGTTATATGCGGGCGAAATCATCAATGGCCTGCGTACAACCGACAGAGACCTGATGCTCATTTGCTACATACCACATGAGGAGCAGGCTACAAAATGGGCGCCCTACCTGCGGGAACGCTATTTTACTATGCTGGAAAAATGCACCCATATTTCGGTCGTGTGTCCCGCGGGTACGCCGGATGCACAGCTGCAAGCCTATAGGAAGATCATCGACCTTGCCGATGTGGTACTATATGTCCATGATGCGGATATGTCAGCAACGGACAGCGGGGAAAACAAAGCCTTTGCTTATGCTGCGGAAAACCATACGCCCACGCTGGTCTTGCATCCGAAAGAGCTGACCGCAGAGTGGGTCGGCGAGCGGTTCTATCCCAGACGGTCTTGATAACAGGATGATTAGCCCCTGTTCACGACGCAGCAAGCCGGATCGCGCCTTGCCTGCAAAACAAAAAAAGCCGTAGGCATCTGTGCCTACGGCTGCATGAGGAATAGCTCGTTTTTCGTAAATCATATACAATTCACGACAGAAAAGTTACCGCAATTCTATCTTTTACTATACATTGACTTGCCAAAAAAGTCAACAAAAAATGCAGGAAAATTGTGAAAATGCAGGTTTTAATATGTACTTGGACAGGCTGGGTCAACTGATCCGGGCCTGTCTTTCATATTACATAGCCCTACATGGGCAGAAAGAGAGGCTCTATATGAGCGCAAACGAAAGCAAGCTGTACACATTCAAAGAACGTGAGTGGGTCGTAACTGGTTGGGCGGAAGGTCAGATGGTGACCGAGCGCGAGGACGACAAGGGCCAGAAGGTCATTGTCATGCAGCCGTACTATCAGCTGTTCGTCATTTCCCCGGTCAGCTCCTACAAGTCTGACAACTACAGCGCCAACGGCATGAAGGCTGAGAAGCTGCGCTGCGTGTCCAACGCCGTATGGAAAGACCTTAAGCCGCTGGAAGTCGTCAACCTGTACTTCGACGAGAAGAAGCGCGTGTCGCTGGCTGCGTCTACCGGCGTTTCTGTCGAGCTGAACGAGGTCTCCTTCTAAGGCCATTGTCGCAAACCCCTCATCCCTGCAACGCCGGGAGGTCGCTCCTCCCGGCGTGACCCCCCCGCTAACAGGGGGTCACTACCTACAAGATAGCCGGTTAGGGGGTCTGTTATGGAAGGAAAGGAGAACATCGTTCTTTACGACTGGCTTTCATTTACGAGCAAGAACCACACCCCGGAGCAGCTCATAGAAGCGCTGGGGCTTACCCATTGTCCGTGGCAGGAGACCAAGGGCGCGCACGGCTACCGTGACCGCAAATACTTCTCCTGCATCAGTGTCCACTACAACGGACGGGAGGATATGGGCGTATGGGTAGAGATGTCCGGCCAGGGCTGCCGGACGTTCGAGTCCCTCTCCGCCAAAAGCTGGGACGATCTGTTCGGCTGGATCGCCATCCAACAGTTGAAGATCACCCGTCTGGACGTGGCCTTTGACGACCACACCGGCGTACTGGATATAGATCAGATCGTGGAGGACACCCGCCGCAAGCATTACGTCAGCCGCAGTGACTACTGGGAGACGGTGCTCAGCTCCAAAGGCTCCACCGTACAGATCGGAAGCCCGCAAAGCAAGGTGCTCGTCCGCATCTACGACAAGGCCGCCGAGCGGCACTGTGAACCGGGCACCCACTGGGTGCGCGTGGAGATGCAGCTCCGGGATGACCGCGCCATACAATACAGCAAGATACCTCTCAGCATCGGGGAAGCGTTCAGCGGCGTGCTGCTGAATTACTTGCGCTACGTCATACCGGATGATACCGATTCCAACAAGTGGCGCTGGCCGATGACAGATTACTGGTTGGACATGCTGGAGGTTCTGACGCCGATCAAGATATACACAGCGCCCGGCATGGATTACAACATAGACCGCTGCCGGGAGTATGTGGTCAATCAGGCGGGCAACGCCATAGACGCCCTGCTTCAGATATACGGCATTCATGAGTTCCAGCGTCTGATCAAGGAACGTCCCACGGTGGAGAATCCCAAGTATACCCGGCTGGTACAGCAGTACAAGGCCGACCGGCTTTCGGCGCTGGCGGGACAGTACATGACATGAACGAATTTCAGATATTCTATGCCGTGTGGCGGTGTCTCCGTCACACATGGTACAAGTACAGGAGGAAGGTCATGCGATTCTGGGACAGGCTCAAGTGGTGCGTGATCGGCGGTGCCGGTTACGCTCTGGGACGGTATCTGTTCCAGCTGGTATAGACCTACACAGGAGGATAACATGGCAAAGAACAACATCCGCTCCGTCCGGTTCTCGGACGAGATGATCGAGATCATCAACCAGCAGGTAGGCGAGAACTTCACCCAGAAGTTTGAGCGCATGGTCTATAACTGCTATATGCTGCTGCCGGAGAAGGAGCGGCAGGCCGAACGGCTGGATATGCTCATCAGCGACAAGTAGAAAGCGCTGAGCAAGCTACAGGATCGCTACTACGCAGCCACGCAGTTCATCAGCTCACTGGAAGCCCGGCTGCGCGACCTGAACCGGCTGTTTGACATGCAATCGTAACACATCAACAGCACGCTGCGGCGCTCATGAGCAAGCCGATCAGCTCCGCAGTGTGTTACATGGCGGGATGTGAGTAAAGGTAGCTGGCCGGGTTCTCACCCCGGAGATGGAGGTTCGACTCCTCCTCCCGCAACCATCAAATCTATGAAAGGAGGGCACTGCCGAGACTGCTGCTTCCACCACCGTTGCTACCATCCTTGGTAACACCAGTACGCTGGCTACGCTGGTCGGTGATGTCTGGGACATCATGACCGCCAATCCCATTCTGACGCTGTTCATCTGCGCCGGTCTGGTGACTCTGGGCTTTTCCATCTTCCGCAAGGCCAAGCGCGCTGCCCGCGGCTGATGCCGCACACAAGGGGTATGGGGAACGCCCCATACCCCTTCTCTCTTTTGGAGGTGTCTATGACTGTTTCCGTATTTCTGACCGGCATCTGCTCGCTGATCAGCGGCGTCTTCTCGGCGGTATTCGCCCAACCGCTGCTGGCGTTTTTCATGACAGCCGCGCTGCTGGCCGTGGTGGCCGGTCTGTTTCTATATATCTACCGCAGGTCCAAACGATTTTAAGAGTGAGGTATAGATATGACTACGAAAACGTACTATGACATCAAGTCGTGGTCATACGATTACTCCTCCCGGACGTACTTCCTCACTCTGGATAACGATGTTGCGTTGACGGTACAGTTTGGTGATACCAACGTGACGATCACAAATAATAACGTCTCCAACACCTACAATTATGTGGTTGAGGATGATACCGGTTCCGATCCCGATACCCCCACCACCTGCAAGCACGACTGGCAGGAGACCATTGACACGGCTCCCACCTGTCTTGAGGGCGGCCACGCCAGCTACACCTGCTCCAAGTGCGGTGAGACCTACGAGCAGATTCTCGCCGCCAAGGGTCACGACTGGAAGGTCATTGAGCACGTCAACATGGTCTACAACTCGGATGGAACCGTAGCCACCCAGGGCCATACGCTCTACCAGTGCTCCGTCTGCGGCGAACAGTGGTACACCGATACCGGAGCTCCGCCTCCGGATGTGTCCGGCAGCAGTAATATCCTCGCATGGCTGCAAGCGTTCCAGACGTGGCTGGATGAGAAGCTGGACCTTACGCCGGTGCTGGAACGTCTGGACGCCATCCTCGCCGAGCTGCAGAGCACCTCCGGCTCCACCACCTGTGAGCATACCTATGAGCAGCACATGGAACAGGACGCCGACTGCACCCTGCCCGGCCTGCAGGTCTCTACCTGCTCCCAATGCGGGGACAGCTACTCGGAGATCATCGACCCGCTGGGCCATGACTGGGTGATATCGTCCCATGTGGACGCCGTCACCGACCCGGATGCCGGCGAGGAGACCGCCTCGGCCTATGACATTTATACCTGCTCCCGCTGCGGAAAGACCTACGAGGACCACACCGGGGACGGTGCCCCGGACAAGGACTACAGCAGCAGCTCCATCTCACAGCTGGTGGTCAAGGTGTTCTCCAAGCTGGGCACCTTCGCCGGTAAGCTGATAGGCTTCATCGTCCGGCTGTTTGACAAGGCCATCTCCAGCGTGGACGAGGTCATCTCCAAGTTCAACGAGTATACGGAGCAGATCAGCGGCTTCGGCGGCGATTACCCGGCGTGGCTCACCGGCTTCTGGACGGTGCTGCCGTCTGAACTGCAGGTCGCGCTGACCTTCGCCGTAGTCTGTATGGTGCTGGGCATCGTGGGCAAGAAGCTGTTTTTCTCGTAACACACTTCTTGCTGCAGCTCCGGTGCCAGGATCTGAAATTTGTGTTACAGGGGTGAGATACCATGTCTGTTTTACTTGAGCCGCTGCGGGCTCTGCTGAATATGATCACCAGCTTGATCAACGGCCTTATCGTTGGCTCCCTGCATTTCATCCTTAACCTGCTGGACGGCCTGGACGATGTGGATCTGCTGCTGGACCATACGGTGGACTCCGTCAAAAACTTCTTCACGGCGTTCCTAAACCTCGGCACCAGCCTGTTTCCCTTTATCCCCGCCGAGTGGCTGACCATCATCGAAGCGGCGCTGGTCATTCTGGCCATCGGCGTCATTATCAAAAGGAGGGTATTCTGATGCAAGGTCTCGGACAAGTCCTGTCTGCCTGTCTGCAGATATTTCAGATAGAGTTCACCGTGGACGGTCTGACCTTCACGCTCTGGAACATCCTCCTCTGGCTCATCGTGGCCGGCGCCGTGATCTATCTTCTGTTTAAGTGGGGGTGATGATAATTGAAGTACATACCGCTGACCTCCGTGCTGCTGGCGCTGCTGCTTATGCTCACCGTGAGTGCCTACGCCACAACGGCTGATACCGGTCCCACGGCCGAGGATATACCGGAGTGGGCACTGCGCCCGGCGCTGGAACCGGACGAGGAACCCGCCGTCGATGACACCGACACCACGGAGGGTGAAACAAAGCAGGAGTATACCACCATCTACGACACGGACGGCTCCATCCTCTATACGGATGACCCGGCGCTGGTCGACATGGTCAAGGCCACTACGCTGCCGCAGGAGGAAACGGACCCCGGCCTGTTCCTCTCCAAACCCTTTGACGAGTACACCGTCACGGAGGGTATGCTGCTCCTGTTCCTCGTGCTGGGCTTCATGCTCATGCTTTGGCACTTTGTAAAGGGGGTGTTCTGATGGCGTCTGTTGTGGCTGAATTCTTCCAGATCACCGGCGTGGACATCGTGCCGCCTACCACCATGGCCGAGTTGATACCCTATCTGCTGACCGTATTTGTGGCCGTCGTACTGGTCACCGCCGTGTTCCGCATCGTGGCGGCCGTGGCCGCCGCGCTGGTCAACTGGCGGAGGTTCTGATATGGCGGTCATCATACTTATCGGCCTCGGCCTTGTGCTGGCGCTCTGTCCCACCATCCGCTGCGCCTTCTTCCACCCGGTGAAGCTGGTACGCTATGGCGCCGTTGACCTGTTCCAATATCTCAAGTACCGCAAATGGAACGAGTGCAGGACCGGCGAGTTGGTGGCCTACGTCGGCCTGTTCGGCAAGGGCAAGACACTCTCCGCTGTCCATAAGGTGGTCTCCATGTACGAGCAGTACGACGGTAAGCCGGTCTGGGATAAGGACCGGGCCATGTGGGTAGAGCAGCGGGTCAAGGTGCTGTCCAATGTGGCGCTGTCCATCCCCTATGATGACTTCGTTTCCCTCCAGCAGGTGGTCTACTGTGCTGAAAAGAACGGCCAGTATGACAGGGAGCACGACACGCTCACCGTTACACTGGTGCTGGGCGACGAGTTCAGCGTCCAGATGAACAGCCGGAACTTCAAGAGCAACATTGACCCGCTGTTCCTCAACACTCTGCTGACCTGCCGCCATTACCATATTTCCATGTACTACACCGCCCAGCGTTTCGGCCAGCAGCAGGGGGGTCAGGTAATCGATGACCACGCTGATCAGCACGCACAGCGCCGCCCCGTTAAAGAGCCATTTATTTTGCGCCACCAGCTTGCCCATCAAGCGCATCCTTCGCTTGTTCATAGGATCAATCACCTCTCCTTTCGCATTGAAAAAAACATAGAAAAAGAGCGTCCGCATGCGTGCAGGCAGCAGACGCTCTCTATGATGCGCTTAAAAAGCCCAAGCGCAATCCAAGGGCGGCTGCGCATGCGTATCAAAGGCGTCCCTTGCCTGAGCACGGGGAAACAAAGCAACCGAAGATTCAATGTTGCGCACGCCGCAGCCTCCTTTCCATGTTTGTTTATGTGCCGGTGTAAGTATCTGGCACAAGAGGTATTCTATCACAGCCGCTTTCGGGCTGTCAACACGAAGCAGGATCCTTTTGCAAATTTACAGCCCGTTGATGGTATTGTACAGCGAACGATTGAAGGGGCGGCGCGCCTTGAGGGCTTTCTCGATGTCCTCATGATACACCTTGCCGTGCTTCATACCGATCACGCGGTTGCTTACGCCATGCTGCAGCAGGTTGACCGCCAGCACGCCGGATTCAAAGGCGAAAGTGGCGTCGCGAGCCGTGGGCTGAGCGCCGCGCTGGGTGTAACCGATCACCGTATGGCGCACCTCGGGGAAGGAGCCGTCGGGCATGGTGGTCTTGCGCTTGAGCACGCTGGCAAAGCGATAGGCCGTCATGGGCTCGCCCTCAAACACTTCCTTGCCATAGGGCTTGAGGAACTTGTACACATCAAAGGGCGCCATCATTTCCCAGCTGCCCTCGGCCACCACGATGGTGCTGCGGTAGTTGCCGCGGTCGATCTGGCTTTGCAGGCGATGGGCAATCTCATCCACCGTCCAGCGCTTGGCCTCGGGGGCAATGACGATTTCCGCGCCCGTGGAGGCGGCGGTCATCAGGGCGATATCGCCGCAGTGACGGCCCATGACCTCCACCACATGGGGACGGTCGTGGGAGCGGGAGGTGGCGCGGATGGAGCGCACCGCGTCCACGCACACGTTGACGGCGGTGTCAAAGCCCAGCGTCATTTCGGTGTAGGCCAGGT
>OLSN01003120.1_pt1 | contig 11037 bp, 14 predicted proteins | sample 1672411 | NCBI WGS metagenome assembly OLSN01 (sample SAMEA3136683, study PRJEB25190) | human gut metagenome | biome: human gut; feature: human-associated habitat; material: faeces | place: Austria | collected 2013
TACAGCGCTCACGCTTCACATATCTGCGGCACCAGACTCACCACCTGCCGCCGCTTTAATTCACAAAGCTTCACAGCCCATGCAACTATTTTCAGTTGCGCAATCAGTCAACTTGTGCTATACTATCTCCGAGGAGAGTGAATACCGCATGGGTCAAAAAGAAAAGCTAATCAGGCGTCTGAAATCCCTGCCGCGCGATATGACATTCGACGAGATTGAAACGCTGCTGCGCTTCCTCGAATATACCCGCTCGAACAAAGGCAAGACCAGCGGCTCGCGCGTCATGTTCACCAGCAATGCCCACCCGCCGATTATGCTCCACAAGCCGCACCCGCGCAAGGAGCTGTTGCAATATCAAATCAAACAGCTCATAGATATTCTGGAACAGGAGGGATTGATTTGAGCAATGTCATGACATATAAGGGCTATACCGGCAGTGTCGAGTTTTCCGAAAGCGACGCAATGTTGTTCGGCAAAGTGCTGGGCGTGCGCGCGCTGATTTCATATGAAGGCGGCAACGTGCAGGAACTTGTATCTGACTTCCACGCCGCAGTCGATGATTACCTTTCTCTTTGCGAGGCAGAAGGCAAAGCGCCCGAGAAGTCGTACAAGGGCAGCTTTAACGTCAGGGTCTCGCCTGAGTTGCATCAGCGCACGGCAGTATATGCCATCGCGCACGGGACCACGCTGAACCACGTCGTCGAAAGCGCGCTGGAACGCTACGTCACCGCCAACTAAAAAACACACGCGGCCGTCCATAAAAGACAGCCGCGTGTGTTTTAATTATCCGTCTGTATCGTCCTTCTTGTCGCCCTTTTCCCTCAGCATCTCCAGCGCCCGCTTAATCACTTCGGGCACCGGCACGCCGATCAGCGCGACGTTCTCCAAAACACTCAAGCCCTCGTTCGCGATATAATAGCACGCCGTCGCCGTCTGAAACACCATCCCGTCCGTACCAATCGCCCGGTCAAGCAGCGTTCCCAGCAGCACCATAGCCACAATAGCGCCTTTCCTGAGCAAGCCCTTAAAGCCCTCGCTGGACAGCCAGCCGCCGCCCTCGGTCTTGAGGCTTTTTCCCGCAAACGCCACCATGCACCCGGTCAGGTAGTCTATCACCATCATTACCGCAAGCGCAGTCAACAGCGCGTTCCACTCGCCAAACCAGCCCGCAACCGCGCCGCCCACTGCCGCCAACACCTTTACCACCTTATCCCATGCCTTGTCCATCTTAGCCTACCTCCGAGTATTTTTCGGACACCCAGCACACAACGCCGCCCAGCTTCACGGCGCGCCAGCCGGACGTGTCAACCGCTTCAATTTCCGCGCCCTTATTGAGCACGGCCACGATGCTGGATTCCATTCCCGGCGCGTTGCGGATATTGACGCTGTTGCCCGTAATCCTGACTTTGGCAATCGTATCGGGTTCAGCAGTTTCGGCCTTGAATGGCACCTTCTCACGCCCTTCGCCGTCGTCCGCGTCCAGATAAGTAAGCCCCGGCAGTCGATACCACTTCTTCCACGGCCTGTCCGCGACTTTGGTTTTCACGCAGCCATAGTTGAACCCGCGTTCCTCAATTGCCCAGCCGCCGCCGATATACACGCCCGCGTGCCCGTTCATCCAGAGCATAATTCCGGGCGTTTCAGGCAGGTTCTTAATGTCTCCCTTGACCGTGGCCTTCTCCAGCATCCCGTTCGCGCTCATGTCCGGGCAGCCGTTCACGGCATAGCGCACGCCGCCTTTAGTCGAATCCCACCACATATAGCCCTTTGCAAGGCCGATGCAGTCAGAACCCCACTTATCGCCCGCTATATCTGCCTTATATCGCGCCGTGCGATTGGAAATGTAGTGCTTCGGATATTGTCGCATCTTGCGAGTAAGCAAGTCCTGCGTACACTTGTAGCACACGCAGCCGTACCAGTACGGCATTCCTACCCATTTCTTTGCCCAGTCCACAAGTCCAAAGTTAGTCTTAGCCATTCGTATCACTCCTTCGTTTGGTACAGTTTGGTACATCGTGGTACAACTTGGTACAACTCAATCGCCCATTTTAATTTCAGGCAATCCCCAGCTTCTCCAATATCCTCTGTGCAATCGCCAGCATACCCGCGTCGCCCGGATGCGACGCAACGCCGCTTGCCTCAACGGTTGACGTATTATCGTCCGGGTATGTTATCGTGTTACCGATTGCGCCGCGATTTTCCGCCGTGTTCAGGTCATTGAAAGGTATGAACTCGCACCCCGTCGCCGCGCACGCCGCCTGTATTGCGTCCAGCCGCTCGGTGCTGGTATACCACGCCGCCGCCCATACCACGCGCGCATGAGGCGCGGCAGTCCTAAGCTTACTTAGCAGCCGCTTCGCGCCGCCGTTCTTAAGATAAGCAATCTTCTCCGTTGAGTTCGTGTTGTCACTGAGCTGCACAATGATAAGGTCGAGATCGTTTGTTACCTTGCTTGCTATGTTGTTATAGGCAGTGTCCAGCGTGTCATCGTCCGTCGCCGCCTCAATCGCCGTGCCGCCCGCCTTAGCCGCTGTGAAGCTCGCGTTCTTTGCGGTTATCGCTTGCGTCACATGGTAATAGTAATCCGACTGCGCATTGCTCGCGCACATGCCGAACTGACCAAAGCCAACGAGCAGCGAATTGCCGATGAACAGCGCCTTACTGGGCACAACCGGCGTAAATACCGCCTCGCCCGCCGCCGATACCTGAAGTATGTACTTGCTCCCGTCGGGCGCGGTAAACTGCCCGTCAAAGCCCGTCGAAGCTTCTCTGACCGCCGTCTGCACGTTTTCAAGCGCCTTGCCCAGCGTCGCGCCGCCTTCATCCACGTAAGCGCAATCCATGACCTTCTCGCACAGCTCGGGCGCGTTCAACGTAACGCTTGAACCCGCCGCATTCAGCACAATCCGCACGCTTACCGCCTTAGCCATATCCAGTGTGGAATATACGTCGTACCACGCCAGATCAACGTCATGCTCAACGCTTCCTACTCCAAGCGTGCACAAGTCAAGCGTAACGCCGTCAGTGCTGTTTTTCTTTGTGCCCGCAATAACAAGTTTCGCGCCGCCAGTCAGGGCGGTACAGCCCGCCCTGAACCTGACCATCTGGCTTTCAACCTCGCTTACCGGCACGCCAAACGCGGCGTACACACCCGCACCGCCCGACAGCGTGAACACATCGCCCTGAAGCGTGCCTGCGCCCGCCGCGCTTGTGGTCAAATTTGCCGCGCCCAGTATCACCGGCCACGGATAAAGTTTCAGCTTCGCGGCGTTATCAACGCTTGTAATCTCGCCGCCGCTTACATCGTATATCGCCATATCACACCTCAATCGTTATGTAGCCCAGATACTTGATCTTGCTGTTGTTCCAGCGGTATTCGCTGCCCTCGGTCGAGAAGTATTCGTTTTCGCTCAGCGACGTGTCCAGCACGCTGGGATAGCACATCACCGTGTCGGTCGAATTTATCCATATCTGATACTCGTCGCCCGCCGACACGTCGATGTCGCAGTCCACCACGGCGCGGTAGTCGCCCGCCGTGCCCGCAAGATTTACGTTCGTGCCCTCGTTGCGCGCCTTGGTCTTGTTGTAGAAGCTCACTTCGATGCTCGTCGCGCCCGTCAGCTTGATCGTAAAGTCAAGCTGCTTCAGCTTGAAGCTCTTTTTCATGGTCAGCGGTACGTACAGCGATTTGACCAGCGGCGTGTTCGCCTGCCATACGCGGTTTACGCCCGCGTTGCTGGCCGTGTCGATTATAAGGGCGCTCGCGGCCTCTTGCACAGTAACCGCACAGCTCGCCGACTTGCCGCCGCAGCTCGCCGTAACCACGCATTCGCCCGCCGCCTGAGCCGTAACCACGCCGCCCACCACGCGCGCAAAGCCGCTGGGCGAGACAGTCCACGTCACGGTTTTGTCAGTCGCGTTGTCAGGCAGAACCGTTGCCGTAAGCGTCGCCGTGTCGCCCACGGTCAGCGTAAGCGTGCCCTGACTGATCGTCACACTCTGAACCGGCACGACCTCGGGCGCGTCGCCGCCCTCCCACAGCGCGCTCAACGCGTCGTAACTCGCTTTCATCTCCGCGCTGCCATACGCCGCGCCGCCCAGCAGAGTAAGCAATGCGCTTTTCTCGGCCTGAGTAAGCCCCGGCTGAATAGCGCCCACCTGCGCCGCCAGATTGTCGTGAGCCGCCTGTAAGCCCTGCACAGCATCGCCTACCGCCTTTGCATCCGCGGCCTTGCCGCTTTGGGTAAGCGTATTATCCACGGCGATACTGCCGCCCTCGAGCGCAGTGACGCGCCCCTCAAGCACCGTCTGCGCGCCCTCGACCGCGCCAAACCGCGTGCCCACCGCCGCCGCGTCCGCCGCCGCGCCGCTTTGGGTAAGCGTCTCATCCACCGCAATACTGCCGCCGCCGGTAGAGCCGCCGCCCGTGCTGGCGGTCTTTTCCAATGCCTCCACGCGCGCTTCCAGCAGCTCGTTCGCCGCCCGCGCACTTTCGTCCTTAAACAGATACCCGTTTAGGCTTCGTATCTCGTCTGCCATTTTTACACCTCCGCAAACCCGCCGTGATAAACATTGACCGTAAATGAAGCGGTCATGTCGCCGCCGCTAACCTCAGTACCGCCCGCAGCCGTCGCATTGCCTGCCTCATCCACGGAAAGTATGCTTTTGCCGCTAAGCACGCCCAGTTCCGCCTTGCGCCAAATTCCGTTCACGCGCGCATAGCTTTCCGTCTCAATCCACCTGCCATTAACGCGCGCATAGAACTGCGTCGCTAATCGGTCGCGTTCGTACCAGTAGCCGTCACCGTCATACCGCCCGCTGTCGGGGTAGATGCCATCCTCACCGATAACCTCGTCCACGTATTCGCCGCGCGTGTAAACGGGTATCAGCGTGTATTTGCCCGTGCGGTATATCGACTGAGAATAGGTGTTATTTCCGTCGAATGTCGCATAGTATTCCCACGCCGACATCTTGTCCTCGTCGATGTCGTAGGTATATACCTTCGCATTGTAGCTGCCGTACCAGCGAACAAAGTCGCTGTAACCCGCGGGACGGTTCGATAATCGGATAGGCGAGTACCTGTTCTCATACTTTAGCTGATAGCCGCCGTACTCGTCCGCGTCCAGATGGATATAAAGTCCCTGATCGGCAGGCCACCACAGGCCGGTTACATAGGAATACGGGCCGCCCGAGTTGCTGGTGTCCAGTTCCTCACTGTCGCGGCTCAAATGCGCTATGGCCTTATAGCGCTTGAACCAGTATTTCGCCATGCGCCGCCTCCTACTTCACGTACTTTAGCCATATGTCGCCGTCGTGCACGCCCTGCGTGGGCTCGTCGGTGGATATGATTATGTTTCTCACCTGCCTGCCCGCAAGCGCCGCGATTGCGTCGGTGTTGGCCAGCACCCTGCCCGACAACACGCCCTCGGTTATTGTCGATGCGGACTGGCTGTGGGTGTTGTTGGCCTTTTGGGTGAGGGCGACGCTCATCTCGTGCCGGGTTGCGAATATCATGCCCTCCGAGCCGAAGCTCAGGCCCTTAGCACCGGCTATCGCGAGTGCAAACTCCACCTCGAACTCGCACTCGCTGGCGGGTATCATATCGCCCGCCGCCGCGTCGCACGTATTGGCATAGGCGATCAGCGTCTCCGCGCCGTCCGCATTCAGCCGCGCGAACAGTCCGCACTCGTTCCACCTGAACGCGGGCAAGTAGCCGCCGCGCCCGTCCGCATTGCTGAACTGACAGCGTATGCGCACGGTATCACTGCTTATTTCGGGCGCGGCCACGCGCATGTCGGCCATGCGGTCGTTCATCGTGGTGCGCGCCGCCAGACTGCTGCCGGGCTTCAGCGCGCCGCGTCCCACTGCGCCGCGCGTGAATATCACGTCGCCCTCCAGCGCCGCGCGCGTCAGCATTTCGCGCCCCGCGTCGGTTATTACAAAATCGGTTAGCGCCATTCATGTTCCTCCCGTCAATTGGATTGGTTAAGGGCGTATGTGCGCGCCCATCTCAGGCCGCAGGCGGCGCTTACGCGTGTGGGCGCGTCCTGTTCGCATTTGACCTGATAGTTAAGGTGAGCCGGCTTTATCGCGTCCACGGCGGCGCGCAGTGCGTCCTCGTCCACCGAGTACCGCTTTGCGTACAGCGTGAATCGATTCTTTCCCGTATTTTCGACCGCGCGCACGCTGCAGCCCACCGCGGCCCCGGCGCGGCTGCATATGGTATGCGGATTGGCCGAGCCGACCGCGCGCACGCGGCTGAGCAATTGTGCGCGGCGCGCGTCCGCGCCCATGTCGCCGGGGCGCAGCGCGTATTCGTCCTCCCACAGATCGAGCGCCCAGTCGGCGGTCTGAGGCATTGCCTGAAGGCTCAGCTGCTCCGCCCAGTCGTTAATCTGCTGAGTCTCCCCGCCCAGCGCGTCGAGTATCGCAAGAAAATTGCGCGCGCGGCCATATATGGGCGAGATCGAATCCAGCATACGCCGCGCGGACGCGCTTTTAAGCATAATATCGGTATCGCCGCTCAAGTAAGCGTCACCCCGCCTTCCGCGAGCACAGGCAATTGCATATCGGTAAGCTCGATATTCTCACTGCCGCCGTCCAGCAGCAGATCGGAATAATCGCTCACGCCCGCCACGCCGCTAAGCAGCGCGCCCACGCGCGTAATGCGCACTGCGCCGTCGTGCCCACCGGCGAAGTAGGCGTTAAGCGCCGCCTCAAACGCCGCCTTAACGTCGCCCAGTGCCGCGCCGATAAGCGTAACGTGCGCCGATACGCTTATCGGGCGGGGCAATGGGGTCTTTACCTCCACGATTGCGTTTATCGGGGACAGGCGGCTCACCGGGTCGTCGGGGCGCATTATGTGGCTCAGCACAGCCTGACACAGCGTCTCCGATGCGCTCTGCCCCTGCTCGTCGGTTATTATGATTGTCACAAGCCCGCTGTCGTCGTCCGCGGACTTGACCTGCGCGCCGCCCACGCCCGCCACCTCCATCGCCCAGCGGCGGTAGTCAGCCGCCGAGCCGACGTGGTTTGCGCCCTGCGCCGCGTCGAACGCGGTGATTCGCGCGCGCAAAGCCGCGTCGACTTCCTCGTCCACGCCGCCCAGCGCGGCCTGCGGGTTGGTCACGGCAGTTATGCCGGTTATCGGCTCGTCCAGCCTACATACGCTGCCCGCCGCCGCGTTGCCGCCCGCACCGGCCACGCGCGCGCGGGCGCTGATTTCGCAGCTTCCCTGCGATACTACGCCCGCGGCCAGCGTGATAAACGTAACCGCCGCCGATTCCGCGGTAGCCACGGTGCTGGCCTGAGCGCCGACGGGCACGCGCGCGCCGTCCGCGCCGGTAAAGCGCAGCACGCATTCGGCATACGTGGCGCTCTTGCGCGCCATGCCGCGATTTTCGGCGTGCATGTCCAGCATTTCGCCGCGCGCGAACCTGGGGAACATCGCGCGCAAAGCTTCGGGTATCAGGTATTGCGCGGCGCGCGCCTTTTCCAGCGCGACCGGGTAGGTAAGATCCCATACGATGCCGCCCTCGGATTTGTCGAATTCGTCGGGCAGCGCGGACAGCATCCCGGCCTGAATCGAGTCCGCGTCCTGCCCCTGTAAAAAGTCGGGCAGTATGAACTTTGCCGTATCGTCCATTTGGTTATCGCCTCCGTTTTTAGTGGTTAGTGTAAGTAGTCATGAGCCGTTTCCGGGCTGAAAAGCTGCTTTGCATAATCCGCTTCTGCCCGTTAAGGTATTCGTCAGGCGCTTTTCAGGAACTGTTCAGGCTGTTACGGCAGCAGATTTAGTTCTTCCCGCCCTTAAAAGAAGCCGCCTTGCGCGCCCTGCCTTAGAGTGTGCCTCAAACGAAACAATTCGCAGGTTCGTGTGAATTTCCCATTATTGAAATGGCAAAAGCTAAATCCAGCTTTGTGCCGCAGAAGCGGCATAGCGCCGCTTAAAATTGCGTACTCCGGAATTTTTGAGACACACTCTGGCCCGCTCAAACGCCCGAATCATCCAGCCCCACGGACAAACTGCTCTGACAGCCGCCCGCGCCAGTCAGCTCGAACGACACGTTAACCCCGTCGGCCGACCAGTCGAATTCAAAACCGCTCACCGCGAGCGTGCGCCCGTACGGATCGGCCTTCAGCGCGTCGGTTATCGCGTTTATGATGGCCTCGCCGCGCGCATCGCGCCCCGTCTGGCTCATGGCCCATTCCATGTCCGCGCCGAACGAGTCCGTATACGCGCGGCACGCGCCGCGCTGGGTATGCACGGCCTTGACACACCATTGCAGCCAGCTGTTTGCCGCGTCGGTCATATCCACGCGCCCCGCGCCGTCCAGCACTATATCGCCGGTCTCAAAGTCGAATCGGGGCGATATTCCCCAGCGGGCGCGCTGCGCATACGAGCCGCCTGCCGCGGGCACGTCGAATGTGGTTGCCGCCATATGTCTTACCTCCTTTGATAAAAAAATTCATATGCAACGCATTGCATGTTATTGGCATGATTTAAGGCAGTAGAAGCCGCCTTATATGATTACCGTGATCGTTTACAAAGTAAGTACATTCTACATTCTACAAAACGTTCTGGAGCGCATCTCAAGCGAAACACTCCGCAGGCTCTAGTGGATTTCTCAGCGGCTCAAGTCGAACCGTGTGACGCAGAAATTGCGGAGCAAAGAATTTTTGAGAAACGCGCCAAGCAGTAAGCAATTTTCCAAGATGTTCAATCGAGCGTTCCGAAACATGCCTCAACCGTCCATACGTCCGCATACATGACAGCCCGCTCGACGTGCGCCCTAAACCACCCCTATAACAACCGCACAGCCGTCCACCCAAGCCGCCAGTACGTTCATGCCCTCGCTCAGTTCGCCTGCGCTCTTTATCACCAGATAGTCGTCCTCCGGCACGGTAATGCCGCAGCCGTCGTCCAGCGCACGGCTGCTCGTCACCTTCGCCATGAACAGATCGCGCGCCGCCGTGCGTTCGTGCGCACGCAAAACCGATGCGAGCGCGCTTATTCCGCCCTGCACATTATCCCTCCCCATCCGTGTGGCGCGCCAGCTCCATCTGCATACTCAGCAGCCGGTCGTGCATAACGCCCAGCACATCGTACTCGCCCGCCAGACTGCCCGCGCTTATAGTAACCCGGTCGCCGCGCCGCAATGTCGGCTCGTCCTGACACGCCACTTCGATAGTCTCGACCGGCGTGCCGCGCTCTATGAGCAATCGCCGCGCCTGCGTGCGCGCATCGCTGAGCGTCGCGCCCGACGCGTCCACCACCTCCTGCAATATGCCCAGGGACGTGTCGCCGTCGAACACCTCGCGCACCCTGACCGGGCCGCTGCTGCCGGTGGTTATCGCGACGCGCGTAACCAGCCCGCTCATGTCGCGCCGGTGCGTGTACGAGATCAGGCGCGCGCGGCTTACGTCGCATACTGGCTTGCCTTCGCCGCGCAATCCGACGTGCAGCGTGCCGCCCTCCATGCGCAGCATGTACTTGTCGCCGCATACCGCTTGCGCCGCGTCCAGCGTGGATATTATCTGACTTGCGACGCTCTGCGCGCGATAGCTGAGCCGCCCGTGCGTGCAGCCCGTGTAGTCGTATTTAAGCGGCATGTCCCACCGCCTGCATATGCTTTCCAATACGCGCCGCGTATTTAGCCCCGCCGGGAAGTACGCGCTGTCCGCACTGCCGCTCAGAAATATCAGCCGGTCATAACAGACCATGTTCACCGTGCGCCCATCGATAAGCGAGTAATCCCATATCACGCCTGAAAACACCTCGCGCCCGTACGCGAGTATACTTATCGGCGCATTCAGCCGCGCATATTCGGCCAGCTCCGCGCCGCCCATGCGCGCGTTCATCCTGAGCACCGCGCGCGCCGCCAGCTCGCCCTTCATGTCGCCCCACTCCAGCCCGATTACCGCCTTAGTCAGGTCAAGCGGCGTATCGCCGTCGTATACAAATACGCTGCACGCGCTCATCAGCCGACCTCCGGAATGGTAATCGTCATGCCCGGACGTATGCCGCCCGACTTGACTATCGCGTCGTAATTCGCGTCGAATATAGCGCCATAGCTCGCGCCGTCGCCCAGCGTGCGCCGCGCAATGTCCCACAGCGTGTCTCCCGCCATGACCGTGTACGTGTGCGGCACGTTCGAGCCGGACGATTCGCCATAGTCCACACTGCCCGCGCGCAAAAACGATATGGAGTAGTCGCAGTCTCCAAACCCGCCCGCAAACGTCAGCCTGAAGCTCTCCAGATACACGCTTTCGTCGATGGGCGTGCCGCCCACCACTATGCGCAGTCGGCGCTTGCCCTCCAGCCACGCCGCCCAAAGCTTCTGTACCTCGCCGGGCGCGCGGCGGCTCTCTATGTACGCGCCTGAGCGCTTGCTGCCGGGCAGCTTGCCCGAAAACGAGATGCGCCCGGCCGTTTCGCCCGTGGGCAGGCTTGCGTCGCCGTCCAGCAATTTGAGCTGTTCAAACCTGCCAAAGCGGCTGTATTCCAGCGACTCGGGAAGCATCGGAAATGTGAAGCCTGCGCCGGTCACGGTGTCTATTACTCGTATTGCCATTTTATCCTCCGCATTATTTTTATTAAGGCATATATGTTCGACTGCTTTTTAAGGCAGGCTAAAAGCGCATTAAGTCGGCAAAGCCGCTTCAAAACACCCTCGCCCTTAAAAGCCCTGCCTAAGCCATATTCCTGAGCGCGCGCGAAAGCCCCTCGGCAATCGCGCGCGCCACATCATCGGCTATGCGGTCGCTGCTCTGGCGGATGGTATCGCCCGCGTTGGAGCCGCTGAGCGATATGTTCACGTTCACGCCGCCCATGTTTATGCCCGCCGCCGCGGCCTGAGCGACCGGGGGCACGCCGCCCTCGGCATACTGCCTTACACCCAATGCGCGCCCCGCCTGCTTCCATAGCTCCATGCCGCGCAAGCGCCGCTTGCCGCCCAGCGGGATTATCGCCTCCGGGCCGTCCTCGGCCACCATGCCGATGTGGGGCACGGTAAGTATGCCGCCGTCCGCGTGCGC
>OLSN01003126.1_pt1 | contig 11025 bp, 9 predicted proteins | sample 1672411 | NCBI WGS metagenome assembly OLSN01 (sample SAMEA3136683, study PRJEB25190) | human gut metagenome | biome: human gut; feature: human-associated habitat; material: faeces | place: Austria | collected 2013
TATACTATGTAAACGCAAAATTGCGGAAAAGATCCAATTACCACACACAGCGCACGGCGCAGTTCAAGGTCTGCTCGCCGATCTTGGCGGCAACGGTGGCGCGGCCGGGGGCCACGGCGGTGACGGTGCCGTCGGCGGACACCTTGGCGATGGCATCATCGCTGCTGGTCCAGGTCACGTCTCCGCCCGCATTCTCCACGGTCAGCTGCTGGGTCGCACCCTCGCTGGAGAGGGTGATGTCATTCTTGCTCAGGGCGGGCTTAGCGGCCTCCTGGGGCTGCTCGGCCCCTTCGCCGCCGCCTTCGTTCGCGGGGGTCTGGTTGTCGCCGCCCTCGGCAGTCCAGGTGCAGGAGACCTTACACTCTGCCGTTGCCCCGTTTTCCAGGGTGGCGGTGATGGTCACATTGCCGGGGGCCACGGCGGTCACGGTACCGGCTTCGTCCACGGCGGCGATCTTCTCGTCGCTGCTGGTCCAGGTCACGGTGCCGGTGGAGCCGTCGGGGCTGAAGGTGGGCACCAGGGTCACGGCGGTCCCGGCCTCGGCCAGGCTGACCTCGGTCTGGTCCAGGGTCAGGCTCTCGGCGGCTGCGGACTGGCCGGCGAAGATGCCGTTCTGCAACGTCGGCAGAACTTTATGGAACACGATCACGGCAGCGGCAATGATAATGACCAGAGACACGATGATGAGGGGCAGGGTCGCGCTGCCCTTCTTCTTGCTCTTCTTGGGCTTTTCCGCCTTCTCCGCCTTGGCAGGCTTTTCTGTTTTCGCGGGCTTTTCTGGCTTCGCAGGCTTGTCTGCCTTGGCCCGGCGCTTGCTCTCGTGGGTCTTGGTCTCCTGGGGGGCAACGGTCCGGCGGGGGGGCAGGACGGCGGCGGGCAGCTCATGGTCCAGCTCGTCTTCCTCCACCTCGGCGTCGGCCTTGGCCTCCAGCTCCTCCACGATCTCCTGGGTGGGGATCACCTGGGTGGGCTGGTCGTCATACAGGGCCTCGTCCACCGGCGCAGACAGCGGGTCGGACAGATCCAGCTTGCCCATGGCAATGGTCGGCTCCTCGACGACGGGGACTTCCTCCGCCGGGGCAGCAGGCTCCTCAAGCACCGGGGCTTCGGGCGCAGTCTCGACCTCCGGCTCCGGCTGGGCCGGGGCAACTTCCGGCTCGGCAAAGGCCGCGCTCTCCTCTTCCTCGGTCAGGGTCTCCGGCTGGCGGGCAGGCTCCTCGGACAGCTGGACCTCCGGGTCCGGCTCGGCAGGGACCTCAGGCTGGACCAGCTCCTCCGGCTTCAGCTTGGGCACGGGGCTGTCGGCCAACAGGTCCCGGATCTCGTTCAGCAGGGCGTCCAGGTCCTCCTCGGTCTCCACCGGCTTCTCCTGGGCAGGCTCCGCCGCAGGGGCGGACGCTTCCTGGGTCTGCGCCGGGGCGGCGGGCTGCACGATGGTGTCGCCCACCTGGACCTCAGGCGCCGGGGCCTCCGGGATGTTGGGGATCTCCGGAGCTTCCACCGGGTCCGGTTCGGGCAGCTGCTCCATCTCCTGCAGCGCGGCCCACTGCTGGCGGGCGGCGATCTCTTCGGGGGATTCCGTCACCACCGGTGCCGCCGGGGCAGCGGGTTCCACGGGGGTTGCAGGTGCTTCGGGTACCGATTCCGCCACCGCCGGGGCGGCGGGGATGGTCGGCTCATTCAAAATGGCCGGGTCCGTCGAGACGATGGTCTCTTCAAAGCCGAAGGACTCCGGCACCGTCTCCTGGTCAAAGACCGGCCCGGAGCCGACCAGCGGCATCTCGTCCGGCATTTCCCCGATCAGCGGGGCCGCAGGCTGGGCCGTCTCCTGGGGGGCCGCAGGCTGGGCTGCTTCCGGCGCAGTCGTCTCGGTGCCGACCGGCTCCGTCTGAACAGGGACCTCTGCCTGGGCGGACTGTGCCTCTGCTTCCTTGGCCTCGGCGGCCAGGGCGGCCTCCTGGGCTTTCCGGTCGCGCTCCCGCTTCCGGGCGGCGGCGCGGGCCTCCCGCTCGGCGCGATCGACGGCCTTCTCCGCCTCTGTCATCTCGCTGGTCTTTTTCCGGCGGCGATGGGGGGTGGTCAGCTCCGGCTGCTCCGGCTCAGGGGCAGGCTTTTTGCGCTTGCCGTTCTTTCCGCTGTGGGCTGTCTTGGTCCCGTGGGCAGGCTGGCCGCTGCGCTCCCGGTGGGCCTTGGGCTTGATCTCCTCCAGGGGGATCTCCACGCTCTCGGCGTCAAAGGCTCTGGGGTTGCGCTCGTTCCGCAGGGCCACCTCCGGCCTGGGGCGGGGGGTAGCGGCCAGCAGGTCCGGGCCCTCGCCCAGATCCTCCGGGAGGACAGTCTCCTCCGGCTGCTTCTTCGGCTCTGCCGAGGCGTCCTCCTTGGCTTTGGCGGGGCGCTTGGCGCTCTTCGCGGGTTTCTCCTCCTCGTGGCCACCGCCGAAGAGGTTGGAGAAAAAGGCCTGCTTTTTCTTCTTTTTCTCGGCCAACCGGCGCTCTTCCTCTTGGCGGCCGGCGTCGCAGAAGGGACAATATTTATAAGTAATTGTACCACAGGAGCCGGAAGAACATCAACCTTTGTCGGGAAAAGGCTTATGGTAAGTTTTGAGAACTTCTCTGTTGGAACACCCTTGAAAAATTTGTCGGATTATGCTACATTTTAGGCAAGCTGTACTAGAGCTGAGCGAAAGTACTGGCCTTGGCGGTTGGTCCCTTCATTCTTGGGGGACACTTCTCCCGTCCCCCGAAAGAAAGGGGGCATGGGCGTATGACACTGACGATTGCAGACATCTGTGGCTGTATCTGCGCGGCTTGCAGCGTCTTTAGCGTGCTGTTCCAACTCTATGAACACCGCCATCGTAAAGACGACGATAACAAAAAGAAGTAACCGCCCGGATGGCCCCCGAGCGGTTACTATACTCTTAGCAAAAAACTGTTAGGGAAACCAACCGTCACCAGCGGCTTCCTCTCTCTGTATATAGTATAGCCCAGGAGCACCGGCCTTGTCAAGGCAGGTGCTCCTTTTTTGTTTGGAAACACCCTATATCTTTATTGACTTTGGCTTTCCCCCAAATATCCCTGAGAAGTCTGCAAGGTGCCGTTGATTTTTCCGCCCATGACAGAGCTGACGCGGAGAAAATAGGCGTTGCCTGTTAATCCTTTGTATATCCCAAAGCTGTTCTCCCCCGGCTGGATCGTCACGACCTCACCGACACTTTTGGTCTGGAAAATGCCGACCTGATACAACCGAAGTGTACACGCCTCTTCTCCATGATTGTCAAAGGCATAATAGAGGGTGTCCCCATTGGTCTTGTCACAACGAAACCGTTCACTGGTATAGACCGAGCCGCCTCTCCCGCTGAGTTGGACTGTGACATTGATCCCCGGCGTTTCCATCTGGGAGACAAACCCCAGTTTTTCCGCCACAGCGGCCCGCGCCTCTGGATTCATCCCCAGCATCAGCACGAAAGCACAGACAAGGACCAGCAGGAGACTTGCCGCCGTCCGGAAAGGCTTCGGGAACGATAGGCGGCGTGATCCGCCCGGTTCCTCCAGGACAGAAACGGGGTCGCGCAGAAACCGTTTCTCCCAGCGGCGGTAGGCCCGGCTATGCCGCGGCGCAGGTGGCGCTTTCGCTAAGACCTCCCGGTACTCCTCCGCTTCTGCCTGCAATAAAAGGTGACAAATCAGTTCGTCCTCCGCTTTCTCGTTCTGCCGCTTATTTTTTGCATCGGTATCCATCTGCATATCCCTCCCGAATCAGTCGCTCCTGGAGAAGCCGCCGCCCACGGGATATTCTGGTATACGTCGCTCCAAGAGATATTCCCAGCTTCTCGGCGATCTTCTCTTCCCTCCACTCCAAAACAAACTTCAATTCCAAAGCAACGCGGTATTTCACCGGCATCGAGCGAATGATCTCGTAAATCTCTTCCACGCTTCCCTGTTCCGGTGCCGGTCCGTCCCACGCCGGGTCTAAGGGGACGAGGTGGCGTGTTTTCTGATACTGCGCGTAGACAGCATGACGCACCACCGTCCGCATCCAGGCCGGACGTTTTTCTTCCGGCACACGAAAGAACGTCTCCCGATAGGTCAGGCACTGGCACCAAGCGGTCTGCAAGGCCTCCTCTGCCTGGTGCCGGTCTCCGGTGAGCAGCATGGCGTAGCGAAACAGCAGCTCATTCTGCTCCCGGTAAAACATTTGGATGTTCTCTTGTTCCGAGGAAACATTGGCCATCTGAGCGTTCACCTCCAAAAGCAGCTCCGTTTTTACCCCTTCTACTTAGTAAGATGCTTTGACCCGCCATTTTCTTACAAGATTTTTCCCATTTTCCTGATTTTTGTTTGAATGGCACAACCGGCGGTTGCTCTCTTCCAAGAACAACCGCCGGTTTCATTTCATTACTCTAAGTTCAGTCGTTTTCTCAGCATGTACAGCGTGACCCCATACAGAATGGCTCCGTAGATCGCCGTCACGAGGATGCTGCTCCACATCATCGCGTGGGCGGCAGCGGCGGCCGTCATAAAGTTAAAGTTCACGCTCCACAGGTGGGGCAAGGCGATGAGGCCAAAAACGCCGCCGATGATCTGGATGACGATCTGGATGGCGAAGAAGAACACCACGGACCAGAGCAGTTTATGCCGCGCAAAGCTGTGCCCGATGGCCAGGGGGGCGTAAAAATTCAGGCACAGGACCAGGCAGCCCACCACGAACAGCAGGGCCAGCTCCACCAGGAAGGCGATGCCGTTGCCGACCAGATAGGCTGTGAGCTGTTCCTTCACTTCGATCACAAACCGCCCAAACTCCTGGAACATCCCCAGATTCACCACCAGGGCCAGCAGCGCCAGCACATCGATGACTGCCGCTCCCAAAAACCAGACAACCGAGGTAATGAGCTTGGCCCACACCAGCTGATGGGTGGAGACAGGCAGGGTGAACATCACATACCCCTCGTCCCCCAGCAGGTTGCTGCGGAAGCGAAGCACCGCTTGGATCAGCGCCGCCAGGAACGTAGCGATGGTAGCGACAACAAACGCCGTCACGGAAACACCCAGGAGGATGGCCCGCAGCGTTCGCCCGCCGACGCTGTCCAGCAGGACCTGGTTCTGGCTCAAAAGCAGCACCAGCCGGACCGCCAGGGCCAGCACAAACGTCACGAGATACAGCGGCAGCATCACCCGTGCCGTAGCCCGAAACTCTTGTTTCAATAATTTTCTCAGCATTTGTATACCTCCCGGAAGAGTGCATCCACGCTCTTCCCCTTCTCTTCCCGAATGGCGTCTACCGTAGACTGGAACAGGACCTGGCCCTGGTTCACAAAAATGACCTCGTCCAAAATGCGTTCCACATCTGCGATCAGGTGGGTGGACAGGATCACCGCCGCCTCCGGGTCATAGTTGCGGATGATGGTATCTAAGATGTAGTCCCGTGCCGCCGGGTCCACACCGCCGATGGGCTCATCCAGCAGATAGAGCTTCGCCTGGCGGCTCATGGTCAGGATGAGCTGGACCTTTTCGCGGGTGCCCTTGGACATCTGCCGGAGCTTCTGCTTGGGCTGGATCTCCAGTTTATCCAGCATCTCCTCGCTGCGCTTGCGCTGGAAGTCAGCGAAGAAATCCGCATAGAAATCCTGGAGCTGGTCCACCGTCATCCACAGGGGCAGGCTGTTTCGTTCGGGCAGGTAGGAGACCACGGCATGGCTCTCCCTCCCCGGTTGGTGGCCATCCACCCAGATCTCCCCCGCGTCGGGCACCAGCAGGCCGTTGGCTAGTTTGATGAGGGTCGTCTTGCCGCTGCCGTTGGGGCCAAGCAGGCCCACGATGCGCCCCGGCTCCACGGCCAGGGTCATGCCGTCCAGCGCCACGGTGGGGCCGAAGCGCTTGACCAGCCCTTTCGTCTCTAAAATACTCATGGGGTCTTCTCCTCTCCTTCCGCTTTCTCGTCTGCTTCCTGTGTAATGAGGGCAAGGATCTCCGCCCGCCGGAAGCCCAGCTGGAACATCCCCTCCAAAAAATCTTTGACCTGCTGCCGGGCCAGCTCCTCCCGGAGCTGGCGGATGCGCTCGGCATCCTCCGTGACAAAGCGGCCGGCGGTGCGCTGGCTGTGGACGATGCCCTCTCGTTCCAGCTCCGTCAAGGCCCTTTGCATCGTGTTGGGGTTCACCCCGGCCTCGGTGGCCAGGTCCCGCACCGAGGGCAGCCGCGCCCCCGGCCCCAGCAGCCCGCCCACGATGCGCTGCTGGATCTGGGCGATGAGCTGGGTGTAAATGGGCGCGTCTTCTCGAAATTCCCACGGCATAGCCCTGCCTCCTTTCTGCCTTTGGTTTGTGGCGGTCTCACCATTGCATTTCTGTATTATTGTTCTATTTGCTTAATACAATATCACACTTTTGGGATTTGTCAAGGGGTGTTTCAAAAAAACGCGAAAATGACAGGGAAACGCCCCCCGCTTGCGCTTTTGGGGCTGTTATGCTAAAATAAATGGCGAACTCCTGTTTCTGCCCCCTTCGCGGGCCTCACGACAGAAAGGAATGACCCATGCCAAAGAAACTACTTTCCCTGATCCTGGCCTTGACCTTGGCCCTGTCCCTGGCGGTGCCTGCCTTTGCAGTGACGCCGGAGGACGCCCAGGAGGACGCCATGCTGCTGTATAACCTGGGCCTCTTTAAGGGCACCGGCACCACCGCCGACGGCTCCCCCAAGTTTGACCTGGACCGCGCCCCCACCCGCGCCGAGGCCGTGACCATCCTGGTCCGCCTGCTGGGGGCCGAGGAAGCCGCCACCCAAAAGGCCATCGCCACCCCCTTCACGGATGTCCCCGCCTGGGCCAAGCCCTATGTGGGCTATGCGTACAGCAAGGGCTACACCAACGGCGTGGACGCCAAGCACTTCGGCCCCAACAACACCGTCTCCGCCGCCCAGTTCCTGACCTTCCTGCTCCGCGCCCTGGGGTACAAAGATGGGACGGACTTCACCTGGGATTCTCCCTGGACCCTGACGGACCGGCTGGGGATCTCCAACGGGGCCTACAACGCCAAAACCAAGACGTTCCTACGCGCAGACGCCGCCGCGCTCTCGGCCAGCACCCTCTACGCCAAAAAGAAAGGCAGCGACAAGACCCTGCTGAAGGACCTGCTGGACAACGGCGCCATCTCCGGCAGCACCGTGGTCATCTGGGACTACGACGCCGTGGCCTTCCAGGAGGACTACGCCTCCTTCCTCTTCTACCCCGTCTCCGGCAGCCCGGCCACCTTCACGTCCTTCAAGCTGGACAAAGTCACCGTCAATGGCCTGTCCTGCCAGACCCTGCAAGTGACCACGCCGGAAGCCGTCGCCGCCTATCTGGCCTCCATCGGCCACAAGGCCGGGGGCTTTGGCTATGTGGAGATCACCTACGACGAAGAGGCCGCCGCCAAAGCCGCCACGGAGTATTACACCGCCACAAACGGCAAGAAATACCCCCTCATCGCCTTCACCTTCACCTACACCGCCACCGAGGCCAGCGGCAAGCAGCAGAAAGGCACCTTCACCGACTATTACTATTTTGATGCATAACGCCAAGCGCGAAAACAACACGCCCCCTGCCCAGTCTTCTCAAAGACCCGGCAGGGGGTGTATCTTACCCTTCTGTTTTATTGCGTTGCCAACGTATAGAGGATGCCTTTGTCTGTCTGCACGGCATAGACGGGCTGATAGTAGTCCTTCGTATCCCGCAAATAAGCCAGCGTGATGCTTTGGATCGTCAGGGTATCTATGTCCGACCGGACGACACCGCCCTCCTCCACGCTTCTCCCGGCGCTGAGTCTGCCGTCGGTATCCAAAAATTTCCCGTCGCGGACCTGTTCCACAGCCTTCTCCGGGGGGCAAATGGAAACCTCTCCGCTTTGCGGTACCGCAACAAGCTCGTCGCTGAGAGACAGGATCTGTCCATCTTCCCGGTAGGTACAGGTGACTTGCCCCTGATACAGCACACCATCCTCTACCCCATCCGCCGTGAAGCAGTAGGCCCCCGCTTCCGTGGAGAAGTCCGCTTGATCCGGCAGGGGGATCCCCAGCGACCGCAGCTTTTGCAGGACTTCTTCCCGGCTGGCCGTCGCCGGGGCCGGTTCCGTTGCGCCGCTTTGGTTTTGATAGAACGCACGGAACCCGCCCAGGAACAAGACTTGCAGGCTGCTGTGATGTACGGGGTCTGTGTAGTCCACCCGATACTCCGAGCGCTCGGCCTCCATGGCGTCAAAGTCCTCTCCCAGCGCCGTCAACTGGGGCCGGGCATATTCATCGCAGTTGGCCTCCGTCCAGGGTGCGGCATAGTACACCGGAGCCGTCTCCCCCACGTCCGGCAGCGGGCAGTCTGTGTGCACCTCCACCCCGGACATTTCTACCCGCTCCACGCTCTGCATGGGAAGCATCCCATAGGGCTGGGCCTGATAGGCCAGCGCGATCCCGCAGAACACCAGGGCGCAGGCCACCGGCAGGAGCAAATAACCCACGGCTTTCTTCTCCCGTTTTTTCAGCCCCAAAACAAAGCGGAGCAGACACCAGCCCAAGAAGGCCCCCAGGACATTCAGAAACCAGTCGTCAATATCCGCGCTGCCCCGCCGCAGCACAAGCTGGAGCAGCTCCACTGCCAGCGACAGCACCGCCGCCGTCCCCAGCACCCAGGTCACCTTCTGGAATCTCGTCTCCAGCAGCGGCAGCAGCACCCCCAGTGGCAGAAACAGCGCCAGGTTCAGCACGATATACAGCCACGCCGTCCGGTCCCCTGCGTACCAGGCCTCCTCCCAGGCCAGAAAGAGCAGGAGATTCACTTCCCCGCTCCCCCAGATCCCCCGGCTGCCCAGCAGGGTCACGCAGACCATCCCCACCAGCCACAGCCAAAGCAACCCCCCCACAAAATACGTCCCGCGCGGCAGCGCCATTTTTCCTCGCCGCGCCCGCACACGGGCCAAACCAACGCCCACCGCAACACCGACCACCACCGCCGCCAAAAGCAGCAGAAGCATCAGCGGGGAGGCGTATTGGTTCCAAACATAACGCAGAGTCGCCATAAAATCCTCCTCGTCAAATTGTTTTTACAAAATGGAAGCATCTTCCTGTTCAGGATACTGGGAGACACAATTTCTGTCAACAACAATTTGATACCTGGTGGATTTTTCTCCTTTCTTGCGTCCTTCCCTGTTTTGCGGTATAATACGGGGGAACAACAGAAAGGAATTTGCGATACTATGTCCCATGCCCCCACCAGGCGGCAGGCCGCCTTTGTGGCGGCTGCGCTGCTGCTCTCCCCTCTCCTGACGCTCTACGCCACCCAGGCCGTGTGGCTGCAAAATTTGCTCACGCCCTTTTCCTGGATGGCCTCTCATCTGCCCGCATCCGGGTTATTTTGGCTCTTGTTTTTTAGCCTGATGCTCCCGCTCTACGGCCTGACCCGGCGGCTCTTCATCGCCTATCTGCCGGGGACCGGGTTCTGCATGACCCTGGCCATCATCAGCCGGTATAAGATGGATATCAACGGCGCTCCCCTCCAGCTCAGTGACTTTACATTCGTGGGCAACCTGGGCGACATCGCCGGGTTTGCCTCGGATATGCTGGCCCCCACGCTGACCGTGGTGGTGTCTGTGATCGTCTGTATCCTCTGGACGGCGCTGCTGGCCGTGCTGGAAAAGTGGCATCCCTCCGGCACAGTGGGGTTTCTTGCCATTGCGCTGTCTCTGGCCCTGCTGCTCTCCGCCGCCTATCCCGGCACCCTGCAAGAGGCCGCCATGACCCTGGATCAGACCTGCCAGGACCAGGAGGACCGCAGCCAGGAGCTGGGCGTCATGCTGGGCCTCTACGCCGCCCTGGCCCACCGCATCGAGACGGAGCACGGCACCGGGGACCCGGAGATCACGGACCTGGTGGCCCAGTTCCGGGAAGAGGCCAACCAGCCCGGCACCCCCGCCGGAGAGAACGCCCCGGACATCATCTTCCTGACCTCCGAGAGCTTTTTCGACATCACCCGCCTGCCCGGCCTGACGTTCTCGGAGGACCCCCTGCCCAACTTCCACCGGCTGGCGGAGACCTGCACCGACGGGCTGTTTATCTCCGACACCTACGGCGGCGGCACCGGCCACGTGGAGATGGAGATGTTCACCGGCCTGTCCTCCTCCCTGCTGCGGGAGGGCGACACGCTGAACACCCTGAGCCTCTCCGTTTACCAGGACCTGCCCACCACCGCCCGCCTGCTGAAAAACGCAGGGTACAGCACGGTGGCCCTCCACTCCCACACGGACGAGCTGTACAACCGCGCCAACGTCCTGCCCCGGATCGGCTTTGACACCGTGGCTTTCCGGGAGGACTTTATGACCGAAGGCACCGAAGACGGGGCCTATCTCTCCGACGCCTCCCTGGTCCAGGAGATGATCGCCCGGTATGAAAGCCGGGACCCCAGCAAGCCCATCTTCCTCTACGGCCTGTCCATGGAGAACCACCAGCTCTACACCGCCGAAAAATACAGCTACCCCTCCGGCATCGACGTTCAGTGCGACAAGCTCAGCCAGGAGGACAAGGCTATCTTAGACTCCCTGGTCCTGGGCCTGCACCACGCCGACGCCAGCCTTGCGGCCTTGGTGGAGTACTTCTCCCAGGTAGACCGGCCGGTCATGCTCGTCTTTGTGGGGGATCATCTTCCCTCTCTGAATCTGGCCGACGGGACGCCCATTTACACCCGCCTGGGGTATTCTCCCACGCCGGAGGCCTCGGACTGGGACGCCGACACCCTGGAAAACATGCTTTCTACCAACTACCTCATCTGGACCAACTATGAGACGCAGGCCGTCTCGGACCACAAGGAGAGCTGTACTTTCCTGGGCCTGCACATGCTGCAGCGGGCGGGCATCCCCCTGAACCAATACTTTACCTGGCTGGCCGACCATGCGGCCAACCAGATGCTGCTCTCCCGCAACCGCTTCTTCGCAGATGAGAACGGGGTCGGGAGCTACACCGCCACCCCGGAGCAGGCCGGGGAGGTCTGCGGGGCCATCCGCAGCATCCT
>OLSN01003129.1_pt1 | contig 11019 bp, 8 predicted proteins | sample 1672411 | NCBI WGS metagenome assembly OLSN01 (sample SAMEA3136683, study PRJEB25190) | human gut metagenome | biome: human gut; feature: human-associated habitat; material: faeces | place: Austria | collected 2013
TGCGAACGGACAAGAACTGAGTCCGGTTTTTCGTACAGCTCTTTTTGTAGAATAGTAAGTGTGAAACTATAACTTTGGAGGTTGCTGAAATGGCTGAGAATAACACAAGCAATATCGGCTTTGAAAAACAAATCTGGGACGCGGCTTGCGTCCTGCGCGGAAACATCGACGCATCCGAATACAAGTCCGTCGTTCTCGGATTGATTTTCTTGAAATACATTTCTGATCGCTTCGAGGCAAAGTACAAGGAACTGGTTGAAGAAGGCGATGGATTTGAAGAAGACCAGGACGAATACACTGCCGAAAACATCTTCTTTGTCCCTGAGAATGCACGATGGAGTGCGATTGCTGCTGCCGCTCACACGCCGGAAATTGGCACGGTGATTGATGATGCAATGCGCAGTATTGAGAAAGAAAACAAGCGTCTCAAAGATATTCTTCCTAAGAACTTCGCCCGTCCAGAGCTGGACAAGCGGCGTCTTGGTGAAGTGGTTGATCTCTTCACCAATATTCAGATGATCGAGCATGGAAACAGCAAGGACATTCTTGGTCGCACATACGAATATTGCCTCTCCAAGTTTGCCGAGCAAGAAGGCAAACTTGCCGGTGAGTTCTATACTCCCTCTTGCGTTGTGCGTACCCTTGTTGAAGTGTTGCAGCCGTTTAATGGGCGTGTTTATGACCCGTGCTGCGGCTCTGGCGGTATGTTCGTTCAGTCCGCAAAGTTCATCGAAAATCACGGCGGCAACATCAACAAGATTTCCGTCTTTGGACAGGACTCCAACCCGACCACATGGAAGATGGCGCAGATGAATCTTGCCATTCGCGGTATTGAAGCCGACCTCGGCAAGTTTAATGCGGACACGTTCTTTAACGATTGCCACCCTCAGCTCAAGGCAGACTTCATTATGGCAAATCCGCCCTTCAATCTCTCCGGCTGGGGTGCGGATAAACTCGTTGATGATGTCCGTTGGCAGTATGGTACGCCTCCTGCTGGAAATGCAAACTTTGCGTGGTTGCAGCACATGATCTGGCATCTCGCTCCGAATGGACGTATCGGTATGGTGCTTGCAAATGGTTCGCTTTCTTCGCAGTCCGGCGGTGAAGGTGAAATCCGCAAGAACATTATCAATGCTGACCTTGTGGACTGTATCGTTGCAATGCCGACGCAGCTATTCTACACGACGCAGATCCCGGTATCGCTCTGGTTCCTTGCAAAGAACAAGAAGCAAAAAGGCAAAACGCTGTTCATCGACGCACGGAAACTCGGCACTATGGTTACGCGGAAGCTGCGCGAACTGACGGATGAAGACATCAAGAAAATTGCCGACACCTACAACGCATTCGTTGAAGGAACGCTTGAAGATGAAAAGGGCTTCTGTGCTGTTGTTACTACGCAGGACATCGCAAAGCAGGATTACATTCTCACGCCGGGACGGTATGTTGGCATTGAAGAACAGGAAGATGATGACGAACCGTTTGAAGAGAAAATGGGGCGTCTGACTTCTGAACTGTCTGAGCTTTTCACTAAGTCTCATGAGCTTGAAGCTCAGATCAAAGAACGTTTGGGGGCGATTGGGTATGGGCTATGAAACGTATCGTATTGCTGACCTAATTGATGAAATTGCGATGGGTCCATTCGGATCAAATATTAAAGTCTCGTGTTTTGTGGATAGTGGCGTACCTGTCCTAAATGGTAGTAATCTTGAGGGCTTTTCTCTATCCGAAAAGACATTCCGCTATGTCACAAGGGAAAAAGCAGACTCTCTTAACAAGGCAAATGCACATCGCGGGGATATTGTAATAACACACAGAGGAACGCTTGGGCAAATAGTGTTTATTCCTCAAGATTCAAAATATGACCGGTATGTGATTTCGCAATCTCAGTTTAGGGTGCGATGCAACGACAAGGTTTTGCCCGAATACCTTGTCTATTACTTCCACACTCCAATAGGACAGCATAAACTTCTAAGCAATGCCTCACAGGTTGGCGTCCCTGCATTGGCGAGACCATCTTCGACCTTTCAACAGATTGAGGTCGTATTGCCTGAATTAAGTATTCAGAAACGTGTTGTCGAGATTATTTCCACAATCCAAAAAAAGATTGTGAACAATCAAGAGCTAAACGATAATTTAGAGCAGCAAGCTCAATCCTATTTTCAAGAATTATTTGTTGATAATGCTGATCCAGAATGGGCTATCGGAACAATTAGCGATCTTGGTACTGTTGTTGGAGGCAGTACACCTTCAAAAGCTAAACCTGAGTATTACACGGAGTCCGGTATAGCATGGATAACCCCGAAAGATTTATCTATCAACAAGTCGAAGTTCGTTTCTCATGGTGAGAATGACATAACTGAACTTGGTTTGAAGAACAGCAGCGCAGCAATCATGCCAGAAGGAACAGTGTTGTTCTCATCTCGTGCGCCAATAGGTTATATTGCTATCGCCGCTGGTGAAGTAACAACAAATCAAGGTTTCAAATCGGTTGTGCCTAAGCCGGAAATTGGAACACCATTTGTTTACTTCTTTTTGAAAAACACTCTCCCGGTCATTGAAGGCATGGCATCCGGGTCAACATTCAAAGAAGTATCTGGCAGCACTATGAAAAATGTCCCGGCGGTTATTCCTGACGCTGAAACTCTTGCCAAATTCAGCGACTTTTGCGCTCCTATCTTTGCACAGCAACGTATTTTGGAAGAGCAGAATCAATCGCTTGCGACATTGAGAGATAATTTGCTGCCCAAACTGATGTCTGGCGAGATCGATGTGTCTGCTGTCCAGCTCTAAGCTGCTAAATTATCGTTTACCGTCTGAATAACTCTCACCAGTGGCGAGAGTTTTACAAAAGGGACTGCCACTGAATGTCGTTCTCTTACCTCGAAAGGAGACACGACAATGACAGAACAACTCATCACGGAGATACAGCGAAAAATGCTGCCGTATCTTAACAACGAACAGCTCATGCACCTTCGGGATGCAATGGCTGAGACATTGGAAGGGGCAACGATCACCTATGATAGTGGCTCAATTCCAGCAGAAGAAACAGATGCAGTCGAAGCATTTATCACAGCAAAACGGATCGAAGGCTGCTCAGAGAAAACCCTGAGCTACTACCGAAAGACGATTGAATCTCTGATTGCCGGAGTCGGAAAGGCAGTGCAACAGGTCGCCACAGATGATTTGCGCCGCTATCTAACCAACTATCAGGTTCAGCGAAGGTCGAGTAAAGTGACCATAGACAACATCCGCCGGATCCTGTCCAGTTTCTTCTCTTGGCTTGAGGATGAGGACTTCATCGTGAAAAGTCCGGTGCGACGGATTCATAAGGTGAAAACCGCAAAGGTTGTTAAGGACACCTACACCGATGAAGCGTTGGAGCTGATGCGCGACAACTGTACAACGGCGCGTGATTTGGCTATGGTTGATCTTCTGGCTTCGTCCGGAATGCGTGTTGGAGAACTGGTCACGCTAAACCGCGAAGACATCAACTTCAACGAACGCGAATGCGTGGTTATCGGCAAGGGCAATAAAGAACGATTGGTCTACTTCGACGCAAGGACGAAGATCCACCTTCAAAACTATCTTGAGGGCAGATCGGATGAAAACCCGGCTTTGTTTGTTTCCCTGAAAGCTCCCTTTGACCGATTGATGATCGGCGGAGTGGAGACACGCCTTCGGGAGCTGGGAAAGCGTCTGAATATCCCGAAGGTTCACCCTCACAAGTTCAGGCGTACACTGGCTACAACTGCCATAGACAAAGGAATGCCCATAGAGCAAGTCCAGCAGCTCTTAGGGCATCAGAAAATCGACACCACCATGCACTATGCGATGGTGAAGCAACAGAACGTGAAGCTGGCACACAGAAAATACATCGGATAGGATGGTGGGCATTATGTTATTTGCCAAACTAAATGACCTCTCCATAGGAGGAAAAGGATCGTATGGAATAGCTGCCTCCGCTGTCGAGCGAAAGGCAGACCTTCCTACTTACCTTAGAATTACAGATATTTTTGACGATGGAACATTAAACCTAAGTGAGCTAAAGAGCGTCGATGCTCCTAATTCAGACAAGTACATCCTTAAACCCAATGACATTGTTTTTGCACGAACCGGAGGAAGTACAGGTCGCAACTACTTTTACGACGGAAGTGACGGGGTGTTTGTATATGCTGGATTCTTGATTAAGTTCAGTATAGATCCGGAGAAAGTGAACCCTAAGTATGTGAAGTATTATTGCAGGTCGAAACAATACAATGACTGGGTTCAATCCTTCAACACTGGAAGTACACGAGGAAATATAAATGCACAGATATTTGGAAACATGGAAATCCCTCTGCCAGAAAGGAAACAGCAGGATTACCTTGTTTCGATACTCGAACCGATAGACGAGAAGATCAGGAATAACAAACAGGTAAACGATAATTTACTTGCTCAAGCACAAACGCTTTACAAACAGTTCTTCCCGTATGGCGTACAAGATGATCTTCCAGATGGCTGGCGCATAGGTACAGTTGGTGAGATCATCGAAATCCATGACTCGAAGCGTATCCCTCTCTCTGGTGCAGATAGAACGAAGATGGAGAAGAAGATTTATCCTTATTATGGTGCAGCCTCTCTCATGGATTTTGTGGATAACTACATCTTCGACGGTAAATATCTTCTTCTTGGAGAAGATGGTACTGTTGTTGACGATGCTGGCTACCCTATTCTGCAATATGTGTGGGGACAATTCTGGGTAAATAACCATGCCCACATTCTCACTGGAAGGCTTGGTTATGATGTTGAGAGCCTATATATGCTCTTTAAGCAGACTCCGGTAAAATCTATTGTTACCGGTGCTGTTCAGCCAAAGATCAGCCAAGCGAACTTGCGCTCTGTTCAAGTGGTTATTCCTCCTGAACATAATCTCAGAGAGTATAACGATCTGGTTGAGCCATTGTTCTCTTTATTTCGTGCCAACGAGGAAGAGTGTAAAACCTTTACAGCACTGCGAGACATGCTTCTACCAAAGCTCATGTCCGGCGAGATTGACGTCTCTGCTGTCCAGCTCTAAGCCGCTAAATTATCGTTTATCGGAGGTGAAATAGCTTTTGAGTAAATTACCTAAGGACTGTACTGCACGGATTATTGGAGCAGAAGCACGAAAGCTGGTTCATTTTCGATTTCCGTCAGAAAACTGGGAGTACCATGAAATGACTGGGCGGGATAATGGATTGGATTGCACAGTCGAATTAGTTGAGAACGAAGAGTGGACGAACAAGAAAATAGAAGGGCAAATTAAGGGAACTCGGTCGCCACGACAACTAAAAAATGGAGACGCATTTGCGCTTGAGATGGAAATTAAGACAATACGATATGGTTTGGGCAGCTCGTGTGCATTTGTCATATTCTATGTAGACGTAGAAGAGGAAACCGTTTACTATTTGCCCTTGCAGGACTATTTTATCAGCAAGCCCGAACTATTTGACAAATTGGACAACAACAAAAGCCAGATAACTGTCCATGTGCCATGCGACAACATTGTCTGCGAAAATGATTTTGATTTGCAGCAGATCGCAAAGAGCATCTACATAGATGGTCCGTCAAGAAAACTGAGAAAAGTATAGGATTCTGACATAGGAGGTTTAAGTTAAACCATGTTAAATAGAGTTCAGGAGAGCTTGAAAAGAAGCAAAGATGAGCGCCAGAAAAAGCGGCTTGAAAAGGAACGGCTTCGTCTTGAGAAAGCCGCAGCAGAAGCAGCTCGTGAGGAAGAGCGGCTTCAACAGGAGGCTCAAAAGATACAGACTGAAAAAGAACGCCTTCTCTCCCTTGATGACAAGGGGCTGATGGTAGAATTGATTCTGGCAGTGCGAGGTTTGTACTCACAAATAGAGTACATTCAAGGTCAGCAGGATTCTTTGTCCGAGCGGGTTGACAATATTGAGTCGGACATCTCTTCCATCCGCAGTGATATTTCAGATCTGGAAAGCAGACTGGGCTCGTCCGATCAGTAAAACTCAATGAAGGAGGCGCAGACGTGATTATTTCACCGCAATCTCTTGATACAAACCTAAGTCAGCTTTTAGCGGAGGTTAAGTTCGGCTCAATGCAGTTGCCGGAGTTTCAGCGCGACTGGACTTGGGATGATAACCGGATTAGAGGCATCATCGCCAGCTTATCACAGGGTTATCCTATGGGTGCCATCATGCGGCTGCAATACGGCAACCCGGATATTCAATTCAAGTACCGGACAATTACAGGCGTCAAGGGTGTCTCTGTAAAGCCGGAGCATTTGATTCTTGATGGTCAGCAGCGGCTTACTTCTATTTATCAGGCAACGTCCTCTAAAGAGCCGGTCTCGACCAAAACAGAAAAAGGCAAGGCTATTAAACGTTATTATTATCTCTCAATGGAGAAGTGCCTCGACGATGATGAGGATCGTTTTGATGCAGTCCTGTCCATCCCCGAAGATCGCAAAATTAAAGAGAATTTTGACCGTGATGTGAAGCTCGATCTCTCAACCAGAGAATATGAATACGAGAATAAGTTGTTTCCGGTCAATATTGTGTTCGATAGCAACGCCGTTATGGACTGGTTCATGGGCTACATGACGCACTATGGAATGAAGCCGGAGGCAATGGACGAGTTCAAGCGTTTTCAGGCGGATGTGCTGAATACAATTTCCGGGTATAAGCTGCCTGTGATTACGCTGGACAAGTCCACGCCGCGAGAGGCAGTGTGCAAGGTGTTTGAGAACGTCAATACCGGTGGTGTTCCTCTCACGGTGTTTGAGCTTGTTACCGCAACTTATGCCACAAGAGACTTTGACCTGAGAAAAGACTGGGTGCAGTGTCGAAATACAATTTGCGGTTTCGGTGACACGCTGAGAACAGACCTGTTCGATGGGATTGATGAGACTACCTTCCTGACAACGGTTTGTCTCTATACAAGCTATTTGAACAAGCAGTCTGGAAAGACAAACACAATCTCCTGCAAAAAGAAAGATGTTCTGGGACTTCCTTATGAATCGTACATAGCGAACCGGGATGCAGTGCTGTCTGGGTTCAAAATCGCAAAGGAGTTTCTTCTTCGGGATCAGTGCGTTTTCCGTCAAAGAGATTTGCCCTATACAACGCAGTTGATTCCACTTGCGGCAATCTGCGCTGTTCTCGGAAAATCCAAATGCAATGAGCCAAACACAATCAAAACTCTTTCTCGGTGGTATTGGTGCGGGATTTTGGGTGAGATGTATGGCGGTGCGAACGAAACCCGCTATGCCTATGACATTGAGGACATGGTTGAAGCGGTCAATGGACGTCCGAATGCAATGCACACGATTAACAGCGCAGTCTTTTCTTCTACGCGGCTGCTAACCCTTCAAACTCGCTTGAGCGCGGCATATAAAGGTATAATGGCTCTTCTTTACAAGGAGAAGTGTCGTGACTTTATGAACAACACGACGATTGACATTGTAAACAGTATGCTTGAGTCTCCGGATATTCACCATATATTCCCCGAAGCATATTGCGAGAAAATGGGCATCAAGCGCGAACGGTATAATTCCATCATTAACAAGACCCCGATTCTTCCAGCCACCAACCGCTCGATTGGCGGAAATGCGCCGAGTGAGTATCTGGGGGCAATTCTAAAAAAGGTTGATGGACTGACTGAGAATGAGTTGCAAGCACGGGTGGAATCGCACTTTATCAACTATGCGGAATTGAAGGCAGATAACTTCAATGGCTACTTCATTGACAGAGCAAAGAGTCTTCTCAATCTGATTGAAAAGGCAATGAATAAGCCTGTCACTGACAGAGATGCAGAAAATACGCTGGATCAGTTTGGGGCGAGTCTGGCGTAAAAGGGAGTGACAAAACTATGGCAGGATATTTTACAGAATCAAATTACGAGAACGCTGTCTTGCAGCTTCTCAATGAAGAACTGGGCTATAACTATATCTATGGACCGGACGTGGAGCGCGATTATCACTCGCCGCTTTATGAGGATGTTCTGCTACCTTCCTTGCAGCGGATCAACAAGAGCCTGCCTATGGACGCTCTGACGGAGGCAATCTACAAACTCAAGAACTTTGAAACCGGAACGCTCTTGCAGAAGAACATGGTCTTTATGGACTACCTCCAAAACGGAGTCCCGGTAAAATACTATGACAAGGGTGAAGAACGCTCTACCCTTGTTTACCTTGTAGACTTCAAAAATCCTGCCAGTAACGAGTTCACAGTTGCGAATCAATGGACTTTCATTGAGAACTCCGAAAAAAGACCAGATGTGATTCTCTTTGTCAATGGTCTCCCGCTCGTCATTGTGGAGTTGAAGTCTCCGTCCCGCGAAGAAACCGACGCTTCCGCAGCATACCGCCAGCTCCGGAACTATATGTATGAGATCCCCTCTATGTTCATTTATAATGCGGTATGTGTCATGAGCGACTTGACCACTTCAAAGGCTGGTACAATCACGTCCGGCGAAGACCGCTTTATGGAGTGGAAAACAACAGACGGCAGCTATGAGAATACGCAACACGCATCATTTGACACATTCTTTGTAGGACTGTTTGAGAAGACCCGCTTCCTTGACATCGTGAAAAACTTCATCTGCTTTAATGTGGATGGACAGAATACATTCAAGATACTCGCCGGGTATCATCAGTATTTCGCAGTCAAAAAGGCGATTGAGTCTACAAAACACGCAACCGTGACGGACGGTAAGGGTGGCGTCTTCTGGCATACACAGGGCAGCGGAAAATCGTTGTCTATGGTCTTCTATGCTCATTATCTGCAAGAAGCGTTAGAAAGCCCCACTATCGTTGTCATTACCGACCGTAACGATCTGGACGACCAGCTTTACGGACAATTCGCCCGCTGCAAGGACTTCCTCCGGCAAACGCCGCAGCACGCTGAGAGCCGCAAGAATCTGAAAGAACTGCTTGCAAACAGACAGGCAAACGGCATAATCTTCACGACCATGCAGAAGTTTGAAGAAAGCAACGAAGCTCTTTCGGAACGCCGGAACATTATCGTGATGGCTGATGAAGCGCATCGTGGGCAATATGGTCTCAATGAGAAGGTTGTGGTCAAGCAGAAGGACAACGGCGAAGTCGAGGCGAAAACCGTTATCGGCACTGCCCGCATTATAAGAGACACGCTTCCTAATGCGACCTACATTGGATTCACCGGAACACCGATCTCCACAAAAGACCGCAGTACACGAGAGGTCTTCGGTGATTACATCGACATCTATGATATGACACAGGCAGTTGAAGATGGCGCGACCAGACCCGTCTACTACGAGAGCCGTGTGATTCACCTGAAACTCGACGAGAACACCCTCCATCTGATCGATAATGAGTATGACATTATGGCTGACAACGCCGATCCGTATGTCATTGAAAAGAGCAAAAAGGAACTTGGTCAGATGGAAGCAATCCTCGGTGCCGACCAGACGATCAATTCCTTGGTAAATGACATTCTTGATCATTACGAGAATTACCGTGAGAATATCCTGACCGGCAAGGCGATGATCGTTGCTTATTCGCGTCCCATAGCAATGAAGATTTATAAGCGCATTCTTGAGCTACGCCCAGCGTGGACGGAAAAGATTGCAGTGGTCATGACGCAAGGCAATAACGATCCCGAAGAATGGCGTGAGATTATCGGCAACAAAGCTCATAAGGACGATATGGCGCGGAAATTCAAAGACAACAACTCTCCGCTGAAAATCGCCATCGTCGTGGATATGTGGCTGACCGGTTTTGATGTTCCCTCCCTTGCTACGATGTATGTCTATAAGCCGATGGCTGGACACAACCTGATGCAAGCTATCGCCCGCGTCAATCGTGTCTTCAAAGATAAAGAAGGCGGTTTGGTTGTCGATTACGTCGGTATTGCGGCTGCACTGAAACAGGCAATGAACGACTATACTGCCAGAGACAAGAAGAACTATGGTGATACAGATGTAAGCAAGGCTGCATATCCGAAGTTCCTTGAAAAGCTCTCTATTTGCAGAGATTTGTTCCACGGATTCAGTTATGAGAAATTCATGACCGGAAGCGACCTCGACAGGGCGAAGCTCATCAGCGGCGGAGTGAACTTCATACTCGGCAAGAGTGTTGCAGAGTACGAGCTTCCCGACCATGAGAAGACACAGAATGTGTTTATCAAAGAAGCCCTGCTTCTCAAGCAGGCACTTTCGCTGTGCAGCAGCTTGGTAGACGAGCAAACTCGCATGGAGGCAGCTTTCTTCGAGTCCGTAAGAACAATGACCGTGCGCTTGGTTTCAGGCGGTACCGGAAAGAAGTTTACGCTTCCGGAAGTAAATGAGCGCATTAACGAGCTTTTGAAGCACAGCATCAAGAGCGAAGGTGTTATCAACCTCTTCTCCGATGTCCAGACTGAGTTTTCGTTGTTCGATCCGAAGTTCCTTGAAGAAGTGGCAAACATGAAGGAGAAGAATCTTGCAGTCGAACTCCTGAAAAAACTGATTTCCGAACAGGTCTCTGTTTACCGTCGAACAAATATTGTCAAGTCTGAAAAGTTCTCCGAAATCATTCAGAGCGCAATGAACCGCTATTTGAACGGAATGCTGACCAACGAGGAAGTCATTCAAGAATTACTCAAGCTGGCGAAAGACATTGCCGCTGCTGCCGCCGAGGGTGAAAAACTCGGATTGACAGCGGACGAGCTTGCTTTCTATGATGCCCTCACAAAACCGCAAGCAATCAAGGACTTTTACGAGCATGACGAGCTTATTGCTATCACGAAAGAACTGACAGATTTGCTTCGCAAAAACCAGACAATAGACTGGCAAAAGAAAGAGAGCGCAAGAGCTGGAATGCGCCGCCTGGTCAAAAGGTTGCTGAAAAAACACAAATATCCGCCAGAGGGTATGGATGATGCTGTCCAGACTGTCATGAGCCAGTGTGAGATGTGGACGGACAATGTAATGACCGCTTAACTCCCCTACGAGAAAGGAGTAGATCATGGGCAATTCAGTCATGTTGAATGGCGTCGAATATGCCGG
>OLSN01003140.1_pt1 | contig 11006 bp, 6 predicted proteins | sample 1672411 | NCBI WGS metagenome assembly OLSN01 (sample SAMEA3136683, study PRJEB25190) | human gut metagenome | biome: human gut; feature: human-associated habitat; material: faeces | place: Austria | collected 2013
AAATTCTGCAGGGAGGCAAAGTTCTCCGCAAAGCCGTTTCCGCCGGGGCGGACGTCCATATGAGACGATTTCCACAGCAGCTCGTCATAGCCTGCCGCCGCGGCGACCTGCTCACGGTACCACGCAAACGAATGCACGCTGCCGTCCGCACTGACCGCGTCCGCATCGCCCGCAAGGACATCTGCCAATGGGGTAATGTACTTTGTATACTGGCGCTGCGCCTCGACGCGGAACTCCGGAAGGGCATACAGCGCGCGGCCGAGCGAGCCGTAGACCGTGTAGAGCAGCTCCGGCTGCGGCAGAAGGTCCTCATAATTATTGTTGCCGAAGCTAAGGTCGTAGTCCCACAACGGGCCCATCTTCATCGGCTCCGAGCCGGTTTCCTTATAGAGGTAGGCGGACGTGTTGAAGCCGTCGCCGTTCTTGCTCAGCTCGTTGACAAGATAGCACTGCACCATGCTCTCGACCGTGACATAGTCCGTGAATGGCTTGCCTGTCTTCGAGCTCGTGCCGCCCTCAAACACGGCGTCCTCATAGTCCTGATACCAGCTGGCGATATAGTCCATCTCCGCCTTCGAGCAGGCTTCCGGCGACTTTACAACGACATAGAAGCCACGCGTCGTGATGAAATAGCACTTTTCCTCCATGGCGCGGTCGGCGAAGTCCATTTCAAGCAGGTAGCCGCCCGTGATGTCCGCCGGGTCGTTCATGCCGTCACAATAAAGATAGGTCGCGCCGTTGGCGGTCGTGCCGGTCTTCGACTCGAGCTTCGTCAGATCCTCGACGTCGGGGTTGGCCATCTCATTCGCCTTTTCCAGGTCCGTCACGTTCACACGGCCCTCGTTGACCTCCACCTTCTCCGTCAGGAGGTACAGGCCGCGGAACTCGCCGTCATAGAACAGGCACACCGGGCGATAGCCCATGTTGCACTCCATCTGCAGCGCGCGGCCGAGGTCGAGCGCAAGCATGTTGCGGACAGCGGACGGATCATAGAAATTTGCCAGCAGGACCCACGTCTTGGCCTTATCGGCGCTGTCGCCGGTCTGGAGCAGGTCGGTCTTTTTGTCCAGCTTGATCTGATAGGGGCGCTTGGCTCCCTTCCAGGTCGAATTGCCGCGGCCCTTGATCTGCGTCAGCTTGCCGTCGTAGACGGATTCGCCGTCCGCTGCGAGCAGAGCCATGCTGCCCTTGGCCCTGTTGGATTTGTCATCGCTGGACTCGACCCACTCACGGCCCTCGTTCACGGGATCGTCGCTCACGAGGAACATCGTCGACACATTGTCATACCCCAAGAACGTCACGCGCTTCTCTGCCTGCATACTCCCGGAGCGGGCACGCAGCGTGATCGTATCATCCGTGCCCTCGCACAGGGCGGTCAGGTCCAGCGAATCGCCGCTCTTGAGCGCCACGGAGCCGCGGCTTCCCGTCGCCGTCACAACGGCATTCTTCTCGGAAAGCGTAAAATACACCGGGACCGCCTTCCGCGATACGCTGGCTGGCAGGAAGAGCGTCGTCGTCCCGTCCAGCTCGATCGGATCGATGCGGGTGTGCGCCGAGGCGGCATCCCCCATTGTATAGAACTCCGTCCACGACAGGGTGGGCGCAGCCTGAGCCGCCAGGCCGAGGCAGGATACCAGCACAGCCGCCGTCAGGCAGAGCAAAAGCAGTCGTTTCATTGTCTCACTCCTCAATTCTCCGGGGCCAGCCGGACCGGCCCGCATGTTTCCCCTATTATACCGGTTTTTACAGAAAAAAGCAAGGCCGTCCAATCCGGCTAACAAGAATTTAACATCACATCAGCTAGAACACATGCCACCGGTCGATCAGCGTTGTTTCCAAATATTTGGCTGCATTTTTGTGCACTATTCACAACTTCCGGCGGCCTCGCTTGACACTTCCCGCCCCGTATGCTATCATGCAACTGACATTTCATGTCGAAGAAGGAACTTCCTTCCATCAATTCATTAGGAGGACAGTACATCATGGTCAGCAGAAGAATGCCGGTCATCCGGCGGATCTTGTGTACCCTGCTTGTCTGCGCGCTGCTCACCGGCCTGCTTCCGGCCGCATTTGCGGCGGGCTCCGACCCGGACTTCAGCGCCCCGGCCGATAAGGTCCTGATCTCGCAGACAAACTATCCGATCGTGAACGGCCTGACGGAATCGCAGGTCATTCTGAACAATGCCAGCGGCAGCGCACAGGTGCTCGGCTATATGGCCACCATCACCCCCGGTGCTTCCGTGAAGCTCAAGGCGTCCTATCCCAACTACTACACGGCGGGCAGCACGGCCGAGAGCCGCGCGGAGACTGCGAAGAACCTCGGTTGGGATCTGAAGACGACCACGTCCCAGGCCGCCGCCTACGAGGCCGCAACGGGCGAGACCGTCGTTACGGCTGTGAACGCCGACTACTATAATATGCAGACGGCACAGTGCCGCGGCTATCTTATCATGGAAGGCCACCTCATCCAGACACACGAGAACGACGACTGGCTCGAGCCGTATTTCGCCGTTCTGAAGGACGGCAGCTATGACATCCGCGACTACGGAACCCCCACGGACGACGTCGCGGAAGCCATCTCCGGCCCGTTCTGGCTGCTGAAGGACGGGCAAATCCAGAGCGGCCTGGACGCAAGCTATAAGGCCCCCCGCAACTCCATCGGTCTGAAGGCGGATGGCACGCTCGTCATCTTCATGGCTGACGGCCGTCAGGGCCTGTCCGACGGCATGACCGTCTATGAAATGGCCGAGGTCCTGCAGGCGCAGGGCTGCGTCAAAGCCATCTACCTCGACGGCGGCGGCTCCGCGACCTACGCCTCCCGCCACGAGGGCAGCAATAAGCTCACCATCCAGAACCACCCGTCCGACGGCCCCGAGCGCGTTGTCGCCTCGACGCTGATGATCGTCTCGACGGCGCAGCCGACCGGCCGCTTTGACCACGCCGCGCTCTCGCCGAAGAACGACCTCTTCCTTGCGGGCGCTTCCGTGCAGTTCACTGCCACGGGCGTCGACTCCAACGGCTATCCCGCCGACCTGCCGGCCAACGTGAGCTGGGGGCTGGAGGACAGCAGCTTCGGCACCATCGACGCGAACGGCCTGTTCCGCTCGAACGGCAAGTGCGGCACCGTGACGGCCCAGCTTCTGCAGGGCAAGACCGTGCTCGGCACGACTAGCGTGGAGGTACAGGAGCCGGAGGAGCTCTTCTTTGCCGCCGAAACGCTGAACCTCTCCTTCCAGGAGTCGTCCGACCTCGGCCTGACGGCCAAGAGCGGCACGCGCCTGATGGATATTGGCGGCTATGTGTTCGACTGGACCATCATGCCGACCGATCCCGGTAAGCAGCCCTCCGACATCGGCTCGTTCTCCGGCAATACGTTCACGGCCGTCAAGGCCCGTGAGACGCTGGAGGCTGACATTACCGTCAGCTACACGAAGCACGACGGCACAAAGCTGACCGACAGCATCCATGTGGAGATCGGCAGAATGCCGCAGGTCCTGCTCGACTTTGAGCCGGACGCCGAGGGTAAGCTCATGCAGTGCGCCGAGTACGACTGGGGCAACGCACAGTACGGCGCTTCGTTCGGCGACGAAAGCATGGAGCTGACCTTCATCAACTGGAATAAGGAGACGAATGCGCCCGCGACCGTGACGGAAAAGGGCCCGTTCCAGTTCGGCGGCACCTACATTGCCGACAATACCGACGAGACCTACTATCCCGCCTGCTATGTGCTCGGCAGCGCAGGCTACAGCCTGTTCACCTGGCACGCCTCCTATATGAAGGAGCACTCCGCAACGGTGCAGGTCGTGAATGGCGACGAGGGCGAGACCCGCTTCGGCGACTACTCCATGCGCCTCGACTATGACTACACCGATCTGCTCCCCGGCTACCGCAATGTCAACGAGTACCTCTATTACGCCGACACAAGCGACGCCGCAAAGACGGATCTCTACAGCGGCATCTCACTCGACGGCTCCCCGTCCGGCCTCGGCGTCTGGGTCTACGCGCCCAAGGGCACGCCGAACTACTGGCTATGGACACAGATCGCCTATTACGACGAGGCCAGCGGCACCTATAAGCGCTCCTATCTGCACTTTACCACGCAGGAGGGCCGCTCCCTGCAGTATACCGGCATCTACTGGGAGGGCTGGATGTACTGTGAAGCAGACCTCCGTCCGTTTGCCAAATATGTCACGAAGGATCATCCGCTGAAGATCCTCAACGGCCAGCCGCTCGTGCTGCTGACCTACATTCCCGGCGGCTCCGCCAATGAAAACGGCGATAAGATCCCCATGGGCTCCATGGCAAGCGGCAGCCTGTACTTTGATAACTTCCGCGTTGTCTACGGCGACACGGTCGACGACCTCGAGAACCCGGTCATTGACACAGTGAAGGCCGGTGCGGCCGAGCTTGCCGGGGACGGGACGACGGAGCTGAAGACGAACCGCCTGACGCTCACGGCCGAATTCCATGACCCGGCGGGCGAGAATGCCACCGGCATCAGCCCCGCCAAGACCGCCATCTCCGTTGACGGCCAGCGCCAGACGCTCACGGCCTCCACGGAGAGCAGCGCCAGCGTCAGCGTTCTGCTGCCGAACGGCACGCACAGCGTCACCGTCTCCGTCTGTGATGGCTTCGGAAACGTGACGACCGAAACACGCTACTTCACCGTGAATGCCGCTTCGACGGCCTACGGCACGGTCACGCTGACCGGCGAGGCAAATGCCGTCATCGGCGAGGACTATGCCCTGACGCTGAATGCCGCCGGTTCCCGCAAGATCAGCTCCGTTACGATGGAGCTTCGTCTGACGGACACGTTCGGCGCGCCGGAGGTCACGTTTGAAAACGGCTACACCGGTACTTACACCTATGAAAAGAACGTTCTGAAGCTGCAGGCGACCTCCGCTTCTCCGAAGCTCGGCGCCATTGCGACCGTGAAGTTCCATGTCCCGAGCGCAGCCGCGCGCGGCGCACTCCTGACCTACACGCTCGAAAAGGGCAGCTTTGCCGACAGCGGCACGACGCTGAGCTTTGCCCAGCCCGCGAAGAATGTCGGCGTGACGGCAGCCTATGAGTTGACGGCGGACATCATGACCGTAGGCGGCAACGGCAAGCTCTATGTCACGACGGCAGACGGCAAGGCCCCCGGCCGCGTGCAGATCTTCTCCGTCGTGGATGGCCAGGATGACGTGCTTCTCGGCACGACGAACGCCGCAGGCGTGCTCGTGACGAACCGCTTCTGCCAGACGGCCGGTGAGAAGTTCACCGTCTACGCCAAGGGTGAGGCAGGCCTTTCCTTCCGCTGCAGCGGCGTGACGAACGGCATCGGCAGCACAGAGGTCGCGCCGACAAACATCCGTCTGAACGCCGTGCAGGCTCCTGCAACGACCCAGAACATCAGCTGGTTCGCAGCGCCGGATTACACCGCGCGCAATGCCGTCGTGCAGTACACGACGGAGGAAGCCTACATTTCCGGAAACTACAGCTTTACCACCGTGCAGGGTACGAGCACGGTCCGCTCGTTCACGGACGGCTATCAGGCCTCGCTGGTCAACTCCGTCACACTGACGGGCCTGACGCCCGCGACGACCTATTCCTACCGCGTCGGTGACGGCGTGGAGGGCCACTGGTCCGATGTCCGCACATTCACCACTGCTGAGTCCGGCGCAGAGACGTCGTTCTTCGTCATGGGCGACACGCAGCTCAGCGGCAATGTCGAGGCTGATGCCGCCGATATCGAGGTCATACATCAGATCGCCGAGGCCATCGGCAACGCGAACACGGACTTCGGCATCCAGACGGGCGACTTCATTGACAACGCTGGCAGCCTGACCGCCTGGAACGAGATTCTGGACGTTTTCTCCGATGACTTCCCCGCCTCGCCCATCGTGCAGGTCCTCGGCAACCATGAATACTACGGTGACCTGAGTGCCGGTCATGCGATGAATATCTTCGGCACGCCGGATGCGGACTACTACTCCGTGGAATACGGCAATGTCTACATCGCCGTGGTGAACTGCAATGCAGACCTGAACGCAGCGGCCGCCTGGCTGCAGGAGGATGCCGCGAAGACGACGTGCGAATGGAAGCTCCTGACGGTCCACCAGCCGCCATACTACACAAACCCCAAGGGCTCGAGCGCAGCCTATAACCGCATTCTCCCCGCCGCGATCGATGCCGCCGGGATCGACGTTGTCTTCTCCGGCCACGATCATGCCTATGCCCGCACCGAGCAGCTGACCGGCGGCGAAGTCGCCGAAAACGGCACGACCTATGTCATCTGCGGCGATATGGGCGAAAAGTCCCGCGACGTCAACTACGCCGCCGTGGACGATCCCGCTTTCCACTTTGCCAAGATCAGCCAGAGCTATCAGGCGCTCTACCTGCTCGTGAACACGACCCGCAGCGAGCTGACCGTGACGGCCTATGACCTGAACGGTTCCGTCGTGGACACGTTCACCGTCGAGCACGACAACGCCTGCCGCGACGGCCACTCCTTCGTCTTTGACCGCCTGCACAAGACCCTCATCTGCTCCGTCTGCGGCGAGACCGCACCTGCGAACTACACCGGCTGGGCCACGGACAAGACGAGCGGCAAGCAGATGTACTTCCTCGCCGGGGAATACAAGACCGGCTGGATGCTCATCGGCACGACTGCTTATCACTTCGACCTCAAGAACGGCACGATGCACAAGACCACCATTCTCGAGGACGTTCCGACGACCTGCTCTGTGCAGGGCCACCTGAGCGTGAAGTGCGAATGCGGCGAGACCTATGAGACAAAGTACGACAAGCCCTCCGGCCACAGCTTCTCCAAGGTCGTGGCCGACGACGGCACGGTGTATTACCACTGTGACCGCTGCGGCAAGATCTCGACCATGAATATGCCGTTCGTGGATGTGGACGACACCGACTGGTTCGCCGAGGCCGTCTACTACTGCTATCAGAACAGCCTGCTGCGCGGCAGAAGCGAGATGAGCTTCGACCCGGATGCCGCCATGACGCGTGCCGAGCTCGTCACCGTCCTGTGGCGTATCGCCGGTTCCCCGAATTCCGACAATGTCGGCAAGACGCCGTTCACCGACGTTCCGGCCGGCTCGTGGTACACCGCAGCCGTGAACTGGTGCTCGGAGAACAAGATCGTCAACGGCATCGGTGACGGCCTGTTCGCCCCGGACGACCAGATCACGCGTGAGCAGATCGTCACGATCCTCTATCGCTTCGCAAAATTCCGCGGTCTCGATGTCGGCGACACGACTGACCTTGCCAAGAAATTCACCGACGCCGCCAGGGTCAGTGACTACGCGAAGGAGGCCCTGAGCTGGGCGGTCGCCGTCGGCATCATCAACGGCATGCCGGACAACACGATCGCTCCGCAGAACTCCGCTACGCGCGCCGAGGTCGCAACGATCATCATGCGCTACACAAAGCTCGTCTCCGGAACGGAAAACTGAACACAGCACAACGGAGAGGGCCTCGGCCCTCTCCGTTGTTTCTCGCAAAAGTCTGTTTGGCTTTTCTGGCCTTCCGCGCTGGAAATGTGCAGCGGTCTGTGCTATAATATTCCGGAATCCAATTTGAGAGGTATCCCACATGATCGACAAGGAAGTGGCGGAGCTCCGCCGCCGTTATCGCCAGGACCGGAGCAATATCACGAAAATCCATGGCTGCTATGTCAACGTGCACGGCGAGCTCGTCTCCGCCTTCACCCTTTCCATGGGCCTGCTTCCGGAGGGTGAGCAGGAAAAATATCTGGAGCTGCTGAAAAAAGGCATCTCCGGCCGAATGGGCAAAACCCTCTCCGACCTGAGCTTCTCGACGGCGCAGGTCGCGGACAGCGACGAGCACCGCCTGCTCATGCGGCTGCGCGACTCCGGCCTGGAGGACGAGGAGGCCGTGCAGACCCTGTATGAAAAGATCGCAGGCTCTCTGCATCTGGCGGACAACTACCTGATCCTGCTGGCTGCGGACCGCTATGACGTGCCGTTCCGTTCCCGAGACGGCTTCCGGCAGGAAGAGGGCAGCGAGCAGCAGTTTTCCTATATACTCTGCAGCATCTGCCCCGTGAAGGAGACGAAGCCCGTCCTGCGCTATGACTCCGCAGAGGGGAAATTCCATGAGCGCGGCACGGACTGGGTCGCCGCCGCGCCGGAGGTTGGCTTCCTGTTCCCTGCCTTTGACGACCGCGCGACGAACCTCTACGGCGCGCTGTATTATACGAAGAACACGGACAGCAGCTATGAGGAGTTTGTCTCCGCCGTGTTCAATCTGCAGCCGCCCATGCCCGCGGGCACACAGCGCGAGACGTTCCGCGAGGTGCTGACGGATGCGCTGGAGGACGAATGCAGCGTGAACGTCGTCCAGAATGTCCATACCGCCCTACGAGAGCTCGTTCTGACGCACAAGGAGACCCGCGCCGAGGAGCCGCTGGCCGTCACGCGGCAGGAGGTCGGTGCGGTGCTTGAGCACTGCGGCGTGTCCGAGCCGAAGATGGCCGCCTTCAATGTCAAATATGACGAGGCCTTCGGCGGCGGCAGCGAAGTCCCCCCGCAGAATCTGCTCGGCGCGGCCCAGCTGGAGTACCGCACGCCGGATGTCGTCATCCGCGTAAATCCGGACCGGCAGTACCTCGTGCAGACGCGCGTGCTCGGCGGCGCGAAGTACCTGCTCATCAATGTCGATGAGGGTATGGAGCTCAACGGCGTCAGCGTCCGCGTCCCGGAAGAACAGAAGGGCTGAAATGATTTCAGGAGCAGGCAAAAGCCTGCTCCCGGTTTTTTTCTATTGCTCCCAGACATCCGGCGCATCGCGCCGCAGCTCGATCAGGTTCGTATCGCCGCGCCGTTCCGCGCACATACTGGTCTCCAGATAGATCTCCTCCGCGCGCTCCAGCGCCAGCCGGAGACGGAGCGCGATGCAGGCCGCGCTGCTGCCCTGCTCCAGCCCCATCAGGGCATCGTCCACCGCTCCGCAGAGGATGGCATACATTTTTTGATAGTCCGCCATGGTTTTGCTCTCCCAAAAAGTCTATGGATAGCCTAATAGTAGCATGCATAGCCTATATTGTCCAGTGTTTTTCGTTATGCTAAAGGAAAAACTTGGAAGGCAGGCATCACCATGAACACCCGCCGCCGGTGGCAGCGCGGTGATACACGGCGTTTGCCTTTTCCCACAGGCCGCTGCGCGGCGGTGTCTTCCAAAGCACCTGAGGGTCTGGCCGCACCAGCAGCGTCTGGCCCCAGCGCTCCAGCCGGTTGCCTGCCGTGGCGTCTATCAGCTCATAGTCCTTCCACTGTGTTGCTGCGCGCAAAGCTTAACCCCTCCGTATCGTTTTCAGAATATTATAACGCAGAAAATATGAACATTTCTATACAGCCCCGTGCACGGCAGCGCTTAAAAGCCCTCCAGGGCCTGCTGGCCGCTTTCGCCCGGCGCGCGCAGGCCAAGGTGCTCGTAGGCGTATTTGGTCACGCAGCGCCCGCGCGGCGTGCGCGTCAAAAAGCCCAGCTGCATCAGGTACGGCTCGACGACGTCCTCGATGGTTACGGCATCCTCGCCGGTCGTCGCGGCCAGCGTGTCAAGGCCGACCGGACGGCCGTCGAATTTCTTCATCATCGTGGTCAGGATCGTCCTGTCCACCCGGTCGAGACCGAGGTCGTCCACGTCCAGCAGCGTCAGCGCCTCCCGCGCGGCGATCGAAGCATTTTTCCGGGAAAGGGGCGAATGAGATGCTGCAGGATCTGTATCCGCATATCTACCACAACGAAATGGCCTGGAAGGCCCCCGCGCCGGACGATTATGCCCTTATTTTCGCGCCCGACGGCACGGTCTATTGCGATCTCACAGACGGGGCGCTGACTCTGCCGCGCATCCGGGATGTGGGGCCGGGAGAGGCACAGTACGCGTTTTCCATCGATGAGGCCGCCTATTACCTCGTGGCCGCCCACCCGGACGAGACGGACGCCTTCCGCTACGTCCCCGCCGCGTCCCTCCGGTCCATGACCGAGCGGACGAGCCCGGCGCTCTTTGCCGCCGCCGCGGGCGGGAGCCTGCACCGCTGGTACCGGTCGCAGCAGTTCTGCGGCCGCTGCGGCGCAAAAATGGAGAAAAGCGCGACGGAGCGGGCCATGGTCTGCCCGCAGTGCAAAAACACCGTCTACCCGAAGATCTGCCCGGCCGTCATCGTCGCCGTGCATGACGGCGACCGGCTGCTGCTCACGCGCTACCGCGGGCGGCCGTTCAAAAAATATGCCCTCATCGCGGGCTTCAACGAGATCGGCGAGACGATCGAGCAGACCGTCCACCGCGAGGTGCTCGAGGAGGCCGGGGTGCGGGTCAAGAACCTGCGGTTCTACAAATCGCAGCCCTGGGTGTTCACCGATACGCTGCTCATGGGCTTCGTCTGTGAGCTCGACGGCAGCGACAAGATCACCGTGCAGGAATCGGAGCTGGCCGAGGCCAGCTGGCACCTGCGCAGCGAGCTGCCGCAGGACCACTCCTACATCAGCCTGACCGGCGAGATGATCGAGCAGTTCCGGCTGGGGAAGCTGTAAAGCTAGACATTGACAGATCAGGAGAAAGCCGTTATACTGACTATGGCAGCCTTGATAGAGTGAATGCTCTGGGACTTCGTGTCCGCCTGGCTGCCTTTTCTATGGCCTGATATTTCTGCTTTCCTTTTTCCCCGGTATCGTGTATGATATACAAAATAACGGTTGGAGGCCATACGATGGACGAGCTTGAAAAGAAGCCGGAGACGCCGCAGGAGTCCGCGGCGCGCAGACCGGAGAAGAAAAACGATTTTGATAACCGGCGCAAGCTGATGTACATCCTGTGCGGCGGCTATCTGATCTACCTGGCCATCAAGATGGGCCGGGATTACCCGCAGCTTGCCGCCAGCGGCGAATGGACGGGCGAGCGGATCGCCGCGCTCTGCGGCACGATCGGCTTTGCCGTCATCGGCGCGGCGCTGCTTGCAGTCGTCGCCGTACGGTTCGTGCGCGAATGGA
>OLSN01003141.1_pt1 | contig 11004 bp, 4 predicted proteins | sample 1672411 | NCBI WGS metagenome assembly OLSN01 (sample SAMEA3136683, study PRJEB25190) | human gut metagenome | biome: human gut; feature: human-associated habitat; material: faeces | place: Austria | collected 2013
CGACGAATTCGGCGAAAATACCGATTACCTTCGTAAGCTAATTATCTAGGAAAATGGGCAGGTCTACAAGAGTACCACCTATGGAGCGTTTACGTATTTTATGTATTTGGTCATACTTAATTATACCATGGATTGCGGGCTCTTCGGAGTCCGTTTTCTGCTTTTGGACATAAAAATGAAGCTATTGCTCCATAGATGATTACTCATCTATTTTGCAACAGCCCACTTGACTTCTCTTAATTGTGCACATCACCTGAAGCATCTGATTGCAAAATTTCTACAGAATGGATTGCATGAGTAAGATATGCATCCGGTGCAATACAGGATTCAAACTCCCAAACGGTATCGTAAAAGGCCGAAAAAATTCGATTCAAACTAATTCTGTTCGGAATACAGATATTGTAATACGGTGTATTTCTCCTAAAACGCAAATAAGAAAACTCATCTGCAAAAAACAGTGTCGGTCTTGGGATATGCTGGTAATCAGACAGCAAACCATTCGGCAAAATCTTAATCTGAAGCGCATTTGAAATTTCATGCAGATGTTTCATATGCTTAAAAAAATGAAGACGCTGTTCCGGCGAAAGCTGAATTCGATAACCATAGAAATCCAATTCGCCAGTAACTGTAAAATCTGTAAATGCAGAAGCATAAATCAGTGCTCTTATCGGTGTAACAGCAAGTATCTGCGATACCAGAGAATGCATTTTTTGAAGTACAGGTCTGTATGTCTTTCCTATAAAAGAGCCATACTTATCAAGCAGCTCATTATGTAAATCAGTTGGAAGAAAATGTTCTGTAAAATGTCCAAGCAGACAAGAAGAATTCCGGGCAAACAGTGAATGCTCATATTCGTAAGTACGAATCATTTCAGGAATAGATGTCCGTCGAATAAGCAATGTTTCTTTGCTGCAAAGTAATTTTAATTTGTAATAAAGTTCCGTTGAAAGAGACGAATCTTCAATTGTTGTAACAGCAAGACAATGGTTCTGATCAACTAACATACCTGAAAGCGAATAAATATCTTTAATCGCAAAAACCATTTTTTTCTGTGCCTGTGTTCCGCAATAAAGATTAAAATCAATATTCGAAAGATTTGAAAGCAAATTCATCAGGAAACCAGCCGTATAAACCGGATTATCTGAAGACGATTCCAAATCAATCATTAAAGAAAAATGAACTCCTGGAAGCACAAGTCCTATGTCATTGTGCATGCTGTTAAATTCAGCAATTAAAAGCTGATAATTCGTGTCTACATTCAGAATATCTACCATAGCATAAATATTTAGCGACTGTACTTTACGGAGTGATGGATGTTTCATTTTAAAGATAAACTGATCCAGTGTAAGTTCCGGATAATATGAAATTTTAGTAGCCACTTTAGAACCAGTTGTTACCTGAAGTTTTTTTACATATGTATATTCAGATTCGAGATGATCGTAAATCGCTTTCTGAAGATTCGAAACGTCAGAAATTTGATATTCTTCTAAAAAAGTGTCCCGGTTATCATCAGTCAGAGCATCAACAATACACTGGCTGATATTCTGCAAAATAATTTCGTGATTTTTTTCTGTTGGAAGTGATTTTCCACTAATCCATTTGCTTATATAAGATTCATCATACTGCACAGCTTTGGCAAGTACATAATTTTTTAAATTGGCCATAGATGTCAGATGCTCTAACAGAACACTGAATCTGTTTTTTTCTTTCATAATAATCAAAAGCCCCTCTCTTCTATTATAATTTTAGTGTACTGCATACAAAATAAGAAAACAAGAACATTTATACAAAAAATTTCCTATTGAATGAAATCCTGAAAAAAATGAATTAGTTGATTTGTTTGATTCAATATGCCAAATTCACCACTTCTATTGAAAAGGAAAAATATCCATGATAGAATACGAATCGTCATTATAAAACAAATAAATAATCGGAAAAGGAAGTAAATAATTATGGAAAATACAGGAGCAACATTAACTGGAAAAGCGAGCGTTGATAAACCATGGTTACAGTTTTATCCAGAAGCACTGCGCAACGTTGAAGTGCCAACAATAACTGTTGAAACGTTTTTAAGAGCAAAAAATCCAGACGAAAATAAAATTGCATTTGAATATTACGGAAACAAAATTACATGGAAAGAATTCTGGGGAGAAGTTGATAAAGCAGCAAAATCTTTAAAGATACTTGGATTTGGTGAAGGAAACAGAATTCCTGTATTTCTGCAAAGTGTTCCGGCACATTTTATCCTTCTGATCGCAGCAGAAAGAATCGGAGCTGCAATTATCTGCAGAGATGACATTCCAGAAGAATTATGTTTTGCAATCAGAAAATCAAAATCAGAGACAGCATTTGTCATGGATTATACATCAAAGTCAGATGAAGATCTGTTCCGTGCAACGACACCAATGAAGCGTGTAATTAAGGTTTCTCCATATGATTATGCAGATAGAAAATCTGTCCCGGACTATGTTGAAAAAGAAATTGCATCCAGATATACCGGTGCGATAGAGACAACAGAAGGAGATCTTACATGGGACGAGTTCCTGGCACTTGGGAAAGATTATACAGAAGACTATATGGCACAAGAAGATGTGAACAGACCAGTATTTGGCGCATATACAAGCGGATCCACAGGAATCTCTAAATTAGTTATTCATTCTTCTTCTAATATAGTAGCAACTGCATTCCAGATGTCCATCTTTATTCCGCCGTCAGATGTACCGGAAAAATGGTGGCTGCCAATCTTACCACCTGCACTGATTGCAGTAACTGTATCAATGGCAATCTTCCCATTGTCAGCAGGACTGATTATGGTACTTGATCCATTCTGTCCGCTGGAAGATATTGATATCGCATTTATGGAGCAGAAGCCAAACTTCTGGGCACTGATTCCAATGTTCTGTGAAATGCTTATGAAGAGTGACAGAATTCCGGAAGATTACGATATGTCTCATCTAAGAAGTATCGGAACCGGAGCTGAAGCAATGAACGAAAGGAAAACACAAGAAGTAGAAGCATTCTTCCATAAGCATAATGTTAAAGCAACTTTAAGTGCCGGATATGGTCAGAGTGAAGGATGTTCAAACTTTACACTTCCAAATCCGATGTTCCCGCTGGTAGACGGATGCGTTGGAATGCCAATGCCGGCAACAACTATGGCAGTATTCTCAGAGGATCTGGAAGAACTGAATTATGGAGAAATCGGAGAATTATGTATGACGGGTCCTGCTATGATGCTCCACTATGCGGGATGGAGAGGTGATGAACTTACTGAAAGAACACTGATCAATCATCCAGATGGGAACTGCTGGTTACATACGGGAGATAAAGCTTACATCAATGAACACGGAATTGTATACATTCTTGGACGTGGAACAACAAAGCGTTTCGGTGGCGGAGAACTTTACATGATGAGAATGGAGACAAAAGCAGTACGTGTAGCTGGTGTAGAAGATGGATTCTTCTGCTTTGTACCAGATCAGGATCATGAAGGATATTTCCTTCCATATTTCTTTGTAATCCTTGATGAAACAAAGAGTCTGGATGAAGTAAAAGCAGGTCTTGCAGATGCACTGGAAGAATATGAATATCCGGTAGACATCCGCGTAATCAAGGAAAGACCGTATTTCCACTTCAAGACAAACAGAAAAGAACTCACAGCAGCAATTCTTGAGGAACTGAACTAAAAAAGACTCCTCTGTCGCATCAATATGTAAATTCTATATAAATAAGTAAGAAAAAACCTGATGATTCCCCGTATTTTAACAAATCATAAGATACGGGGGGATTTCTTTATTACGTTTATACATGCCAGAAACCTGAAAACCAGACTTTTCGATGTGTTTTTGTGCTAAAAAACGTCAGTATGTCTTGAACAAAACAGTTAGCAGTGATATATTAAAGTAAATACCTAATTACTATATTATATGCAAAAATATATGCAAAATACGAATTACAGTAGCATATAATAGAGGGTGGAGTATAAATAAAATATAATGGAAATGAGGTGGGGGCAAACAAAAAACATAATATGAATTATCTAATACAAACACGAAAGGAAGGGTAGACATTATGAAAAAGAGAAGTAAAATGCTTTTGAGTTTATTCCTCTCTACTATAATGGTATTCAGTGTAGTGCCTTCAACAGTTTTTGCAGAGCCTGCACATGAAGAAACACCAGCAGTGCAGGAAAATACTACAGAAGCCGTGCAGGATAACACCAATACAAATGAGGCAGAAGATCCAGCAACAGAAGATTCTGTGACAGAAGATGATGCAACAGAAGCAACTACTGATTCTTCAAACACAGATAATGATGCTGTGGCCCAGACAGATAATGATGAAAATAAAGTAACTATTTCAGGTATTACAATACAGACACCAGTCATCCAGTTCAAGGGTGCTAATGCAGCAGTAGCAGAAGCACTTACAAAAGATATAAAGATTGATGAAAGCAATCCGGCAATCCAGAGCCTGCGTGAAGCATTGGGGGATCTCGAAATGGTTGGCGGAGAAGCCGGCACAGAATCCAATGAATCTAATATCAGCACAGCAGACCTGTATGAAGCAGATGAACAGGCTGAAACCAAGAAGCTGACAGCAGACCAGATTAATACAGTTGTTGGTATGTATCAGCAGTATCTGAATCAGTGGTCAGCCAATGCTAATGTACTCGGTGTTCAGAATCCATTCTTTCTGGATTTCAACGATGATACAGATGGTCTTGGTATCCTTGGTGAGATGCTTGCCTTAGACGGCAAATCTGTTCAGGATGTCAGAGATGGCAAGGTGAGCTACGATGACCTGACAGGTATGATCTTTACTTTCACATATGGTGATAAGTTAGGTATTAAGTATTATGGTCCAGATGTAACAAATGCAAGAGATGAAGCTCTTGCTGCAGTTACAGCATCAGGTGCACAGACAAAGGCACAGAAGCTGCTTGTTCTGAATGACTGGTTGGCCCATAACAATACATTTGATATGTCCTACATCATGAACTCTGGTAAGGAATCAGATGATGACAAGCCGATGATTGCAAAGGATCCTCAGAAGCAGGAGCATGAGGATGAAGTTTACAATGAGATCTATAAGGTTTACGAACCACAGATCAAACAGAATTTCCATGATCAGATTTATGCAGGCATTGAGAAGGATTTGCTTGTAAAATTTTATAAAAAAGCTATTGCTCAGACTTTGGTGAAGGCTGGACAGTCTGAGGAAGATGCGAATGCATATGTAGAAGCTAATAAAGAAGCTATCGAGAAGGATCCGGAAGCATTTGTGAAAGAAAACCTTCCAGACGCAGCAGAACCATTGAAGCAGGAAGCAGATAAATTTATCAAAAATGCTGAAGAAAAAGGCGTTGAGGTTTCTGAAGGCGTTACGATGACTGTTGAGCAGCTTACTCAGCAGCAGTTAGATAGCGCTACGAATCAGGCTGCAACCGGTATGACAACTGGTGTCATCAACTATTGGGAAGGTACTCAGTTTGGTGCATTCGGTATGGGTACATCTGTATGTCTGGGTTACTCCAGAGCTTTTTCATATCTTGTGCAGTGCCTGGATAAAGATATTTATCTTAAAGATCCAAGTAAAGGTTATGACAGCAAGAAAACTGTTACAGCAGATGATGGTACAACTTCAGAAGTATGTGATAACTGGAAGACAGCCAAAGAACTGTACTATGGTTCAGATGGTAAGACACTGGATATCAATGCAGGCTACACAGTTGACCTTGTAAGAATTTCCTTCCAGTCCAACGTTACAATGTATGGCGAAGAACAGGAAGACTTCGGTTCCGACCATTACTGGAATGCAGTCAAGGTGGATGGTCAGTGGTACTATGTAGACCCTTGTTATACAGATGTCTACACAGAAGTTATGAGTCGTGACCGTGTCGAGACAGATGGTGATATGAACCATGTCTTCTTCCTGTTCAGCGATACAGATGCAAGAAAATTGTATCAGGGTAACTTTAGTGTTTTAAGATCACTTTATCAGAATGAAGCAACAGATACAACATATGAAAAAGCATGGATGGCTCGTGCAGCAAGTAATGTTTACTATGCAGATGGTTATGCTTACTATATGTATGATTCGACAGACCTGTTTGACAGAGTAAGCAGCACAAGCATGAATCAGAGCCAGAAGGCTGCAGAGTACAAGATTGTTCGTCATAAACTGACAAATAAGGATACAGGCGATGGCGACAGCGATTATGAAACACTAATCAACTTCACAGACAAGAAAAACGACGATGATGACGATACATTTGTAAGCGTTCTGAACAAAGACGGTAAGATGGAGAAGAATGATCTTCTGACCAAACTGTATGCACAGTTTGTGGATGAACAGAGCATTTACCCATCCATCGGTCTGACAGCAGCACTGTATACAGATGGTAAGATTTACTTCAACGTATCCAACGATATCGTTTCCTACAATCCTGCAGACGGTGCAGTAGCCGTTGTGAAGGAATATAACACAGTATCTGCAAAACGTGATACAACCAAGTTATTTGGCGGTATGGCATTTACAACAACAGATGAAAAGAGTGCAAATTTCACTGTCACAAATCATCCAATCGCAGGTCTGACTGTGAAGGGTGACAAACTGGTTGTTTCAATCGGTACAAACTTCGCGTTCATTTCAGGTAAGAGCAAACTGCTTGACCATTCCAGCTACGGTTATGAATTCGAAGAGACAGATTACAATCCGACTTATACAAACTACAAGAAGTATCAGCAGTTCATGGGCAGTCAGAGCAATGATAATGACGAGTTCATGTGGTCAGCTAACTTCGTTGATACAGTTGATATGAAGACACTGACAGGTACTTCTCATAATTATGAAACAGTTTCTGAACCTGCATACTGCGGACGTAATGCATTTACAGAAGAACGTTGTTCTGACTGTGGTCTGATCAAAGCGGGCACACGTGTAGAAGCAAAGAATACAGCACACGAACATCATTACATCAAGTTCCATGAAACATACTATACAAAGACTGATAGCGGTAGCTGGAACGAAGCGGACAACTATGTTTGCCCAGAGTGCGGTGCTTGTATTACAGAACCTGTTAAGCCCAAATATGAACAGGCTAATTCTACATACGAGAAAAGAAAAGCTATCTGGGATGAAGCTCAGAAGAACGCAGCAGAAGGACATGCTTACACAGCAACAGATGCTGAGTGGAGCGATGATCACACAAGCGTTACATTCCAGAATCTGAAATGTGAAACTTGTGCAAATCAGATCAATAAACTGGATTGTCTCCTTGAATCAGATGAAAATGCAACAAACAAAGCTAACAGAGATTCTATTGAGAACCATCTTGCAGAAAAAGTAACTGCAACAGCTAAACTTGCTGGCCATACAGGTACATGTGAACAGGGCGTGACTATGTACTACAAAGCAGCAGATAAGACAGCTGATGGTGTGAAGTATGTTGTAACAACTACTGAGGCAAAGGAAGCTGGAAAGCATGCATACACAGGTGCATGGACATGGAACGAAGTTAAAGATGACAATGGCAATGTAACTAATTGCACAGCATCTGTAACAGGTGTTAAATGCTCCGTTTGTGATAATGAACCAACAGAAGACCAGATTAAAGTTAATGTTGTTAAGGATACAGAGAATTCCAAAGCAGCAACATGTACAGAAGCTGGTAAAGATGTTTATACAGCAACAGCGACAGTTACAGATGCTGATGGTAAGGAAATCGGTACATTAACAGCAGATCCAAAAGAAGTTGATTTACCGGCACTTGGCCATAAGTATGGTGAACCAACATGGAACTGGACAAAGGGTGAGAACAACACTTACACAGCAACAGCAACATTTACATGTGCAAATGATGAGAAACATGTAGAAACAGTTGATGCAAAAGTAACTGAGAAATCTGATGGCGCAACATGTACAGAGGCAGGTAAGATTACTTACACAGCTACAGTTACATTTGAAGGCAAAGATTACACAGGTACTAAGACAGAAGAAGTAGCAGCTCTCGGTCATGACTACAAAGTCTCAGAAAAAGACGGATGGAAATGGACAGCTGATAAAGAAAAAGGATATACAGCTGTTGCAACATTCGTATGCAGCCGTTGTAAAGATTCTGATGACGTAACTGCAGATGTTGTTAAAGAAGACAAGAACAGTCAGATCATCTACAAAGCAACTGCTAAATACACAGATGAAACTGGTAAGGAATTTACAGCTACAGCTACAAAGAGTACAAAAATGTCCGTATCTTACATAGTTCACGGTCAGGATTATGGCTGGGAAAAAGACTGGAAGAAAGACGGACAAACGTCTGGTACAGAAGGACAGTGTAAACGTCTGGAAGCAATCCAGATCAAGTTACCAGATGATGTTTCTGGATCTATCGAATATCGTACACATATTCAGGACATCGGTTGGGAAAAGAACTGGAGTAAAGACGGAGCAAAATCCGGTACAGAAGGACAGTGTAAACGTCTGGAAGCAATCCAGATCAAACTGACTGGTGAAGTTGAAAAGAATTATGACGTATACTACAGCGTACATGCCGAGAACTTCGGATGGCTCGGATGGGCTAAGAATGGCGAAGAAGCAGGAACAGCTGGTTACGGATACCGTCTTGAAGCAATCAGGATTCAGCTGGTTACCAAAGGGGACAAAGCACCAGAACTTATTGGTACTATCAAAGAAGCTATGAAAGCAAGACTGGTCGGATACCAGACACATGTACAGGACTATGGTACACAGGCATATGTATATGACGGTGCTATGGCAGGTACAGAAGGCGAGTGCAAACGTATGGAATCTATCCGTATGAAACTCCCGTCTTCAGTGAACAGCTCAATCCAGTACAGATCTCACGTTCAGGATATTGGATGGGAGAAGAATTGGGCATCTAACGGATCATTATCCGGAACAACTGGACAGTGTAAACGTCTGGAAGCAATTCAGATCAAACTGTCTGGTGATGTAGCAAAGAACTATGATGTATACTACAGAGTTCATGCTCAGGATTATGGATGGCTTGCATGGGCTAAGAATGGAGAATCTTCAGGAACAGAAGGATACGCAAAACGTCTCGAGGCAATTGAGGTTCGTCTGGTTCCAAAGGGAACAACTCCAGACCTTCCAGCATCAGCAAATGAAAAAGCCTTCATCATAAAAAAATAACAAAGCTTAACTTGCAAGGGGCTGTCGGGAAATGAACCGCTCCCCGTCAAGTAGACAATTGAAAAAATATAAATTTTTCCTGCCAGTAGAAATTTATCTGCTGGCAGTTTTTATGCAGCTTGCAAGTAATTTTCGTGTTTTTCCATTGGCGTTAAAATTCCAAGATTCCTTTGCAAGCGTTTATTGTTGTAGTAATCTATATAATCTTCGATCATTTTTACGAGAGTACCTCTATCAGTGAATCGTTTTCCATAGTATCGCTCTCTCTTCAGAATTCCCCAAAAGCCTTCCATTGGTCCATTGTCGATACATTTAGCAACTCGCGACATGCTTTGCGTTATTCCAGCATTTACAAGTTTTGTATGAAATGTCCTGTTCGTATATTGGAATCCTCTGTCACTGTGAAACAGTGGCTGCGCACCAGGATTTCTAAGTAAAGCATTGTCTACCGTATCAAACACCAAAGCATTGTTGTTCTTATCACGAATAACATACGAAACAATCCGTCTATCATATAGATCCAGTATTGCACTTAGATAAACTTTATGCTTTTCCATCCCAATATAATAATGGAATTCTGTCACATCAGTGAGCCATTTTTCATTTGGTGCTTTGGCAGTGAACTCCCGATTAAGTATGTTTTCAGCTATATACTGAGGGTTTGCAGCCTGTCTTGTGCACCCGTTGTTAGAATACTTGATAGTTGATTTTATATTAAGTTTACGGCAAATGCGTAGCACACGTTTATCGTTTACATCAATACCATGATATCGTTCCAGATCATCTCTGATCCTTCGATAGCCTTTATCCGGTGACTCTGTATGAATCTTTTCTATCTCGTCAGCAATAAACCTATTCTTTTGCTCACTTTTAGGAATTTCTCTGTGTAGCCATTTATAATAAGCTGCTCTAGAAACATTACCAAGTTTACAAAGTGCAGCGATTGGATAATTATGTTCTTTGTGTTCTTCTTTGATTGCCTGATATATATGTTCATGACGGACCAGGCTTAGCCCCGCCTCCTCTCTATTTCTTCGAGTTTTTTTAAAAAAGATGCCTCCATTTCAGCACGTTCTTTCTCTGCTTTTAAAATTTTAACTTCAGCACGCAGCTTTTCTAATTCACTCATCTCATCGGGACGTTTTCGTTTGCCACGGTTATCTCTTAAAGCTTCCACTCCACCAGCTTCATATTTGACTATATAATTGCGAGCCTGTTGATAGGACACCTGGTATTGTTCTGCTGTTTGGGCATAATTACGATCATGTGCGATACAATACTGTACTATTTCAACCCGTTCTTCAAAAGTGGTTTTTCTTCCTTTGGTCATGATAATGCTTCCTCCTGTTCCAGAAGATTTTAATTCTTCATGACCATTATACTTCTTTATCCAAGTTTGTAACTTACCTTTTGAACGGATTCCATATTTTTTGCAGATATCATCTTGAGAACCATAGCCTGCTAAATAATCTAAGACTGCTTGTTGTTTCAATTCTTTGGAATATTTTTTATTCCCTTTCAATGTGAATGCATTTGCTCCCATAGATTCATAGTTTCGAATCCATTGTTGGACAGATGCGAGACTTACATCAAACATATCGGCAATTCGCCGTTGGCTTTCTTTTCCATCCAGATATAGATTTACAGCATATATCTTATCCTCAACAGATACTTTTCTTTTAGACATAAAATATGCTCCCTCCTAAGTGACAAGTTTTTATTATTTCACTTGTCTACCTAGAAGGGAGCATATCAAATAGACAGTTCTAAGAGAGGGAGGGTGTGACTCATGTCGAGTCACACCCTCCCCAAATTTTTATCATAAAAAGA
>OLSN01003147.1_pt1 | contig 10995 bp, 10 predicted proteins | sample 1672411 | NCBI WGS metagenome assembly OLSN01 (sample SAMEA3136683, study PRJEB25190) | human gut metagenome | biome: human gut; feature: human-associated habitat; material: faeces | place: Austria | collected 2013
TGTCCCGTGGGTCTGAAACGGGATGACCAGTTCTTGGGGGCGTTGGGGCAGTGTTCTGAAAACAGCAGAAGGCGAATTCATTCTGGACGCAACCGGACGTAAGAACGGGCGCGGGGCATATCTGTGCTTTTCCGGAAAATGTTTGCAGGAAGCAATAAAGAATAAAGGACTGGAACGTTCTTTCAAACAGGCGATACCAAAAGAGATATACGAAAATCTGGAAAAGGAGCTGGAGCAGCTTGAACATGAATAGAGCATTATCGATGATCAGTCTGGCGACCAAAGCCGGCAAGACAAAGAGCGGGGAATTCATGACAGAAAAAGAAGTCAAGGAAGGACGCGCGCATCTGGTGATTGTGGCAGACGACGCATCGGACAATACAAAAAAGAAATTTCAGAACATGTGTGATTTTTATAAAGTGCCAATATACTTTTTTGAAGATAAAGATACCCTGGGCCATGCGATGGGAAAAGAGTTCCGCGCTTCGCTTGCAGTAACAGATGCAGGGTTTGCAAAAGGAATCAGAAAACATCTGGATATGGAAGAAGGATAATAGGAACTGTATACAGGAGGTAGATTTATGGCAAAATTAAGAGTATATGAACTGGCAGAACAGATGAATAAGACAAACAAAGAAATACTCTCTATATTAAAAGATAAAGGAATTGAGGTGGCAAGTCATATGAGTACACTTTCAGATGAACAGATTGATGCAGTAAAAAGTGAAAAAACTTCTGAAGATACCCCGAAGAAGAAAAATATCGTTCAGGTTTTCAGACCGCAGAACTCACAGGGCGGCGGAAGAGGCCGTAATGGTCAGGGACGCCAGCAGGGCAGTCGAAACGGACAGCGCCCGCAAGGCAATGGAAATGGTCAGGGACGCCCACAGGGCAATGGAAACAGACAGGAACGCCCACAGAATGGTAACAGCCAGGGACGCCCGCAGGGAAATGGCCAGGGACGTCCGCAGAACGGAAACAGACAGGAACGCCCGCAGGGTAATGGAAATGGCCAGGGACGTCCGCAGAACGGAAACAGACAGGATCGTCCGCAGGGAGAAAACCGTGATAACAGACAGCGCAGAAATCCAAATGGGCCAAGAAACGGTCAGGATCAGAGACAGGGACGCCCGGGTGATGGAAGAAGAGATGGCGGATTCCAGAACCGCGGAGACAGAAGAGATAATCGAGATAACCGTGATAACAGAGACGGAAGAGAGATGCGTGATGGCGGACGCCGTGACGACAGAAGAAAATCCAGCCCGTCTATTCCGGCACCTGCAATCGCAGAACAGAAACCAAGCCGCAATAAACCAAAAGATGCGCACAAGAAGAAAGAATATAACAGAAATGAAGAGAACGAAGACAGACTGCAGAAAGGCAAAAAGGGCAAAAACAATAACGCTCAGCCGAAAATGGTAAAACCACAGCCAAAGAAAGAGGTTGTGGAGGAGCAGATCAAGCAGATCACAATTCCGGAAGTACTTACAATCCAGGAACTTGCAGATGCAATGAAGATCCAGCCATCTGTAATCGTTAAGAAACTCTTCATGCAGGGCAAGATTGTAACAGTCAACCAGGAAATTGATTACGAGACAGCTGAAGAAATCGCTCTGGAATTCGATGTGCTCTGTGAAAAAGAAGAAGTAGTCGATGTGATCGAAGAACTTCTGAAAGAAGACGAAGAAGACGAAAAGAAAATGAAGAAACGTCCGCCGGTAGTCTGCGTTATGGGACACGTTGACCACGGTAAAACCTCTCTTCTTGACAAGATCCGTGATACCCATGTCATCGCAGGAGAAGCAGGTGGAATCACACAGCATATCGGTGCTTCAGTTGTGGAAATCAACGGTGAGAAAATCACCTTCCTCGATACACCGGGACATGAAGCATTTACCGCAATGCGTATGCGTGGTGCAAATTCTACCGATATTGCAATCCTGGTTGTTGCAGCAGATGACGGTGTCATGCCGCAGACTGTAGAAGCGATCAACCATGCAAAGGCAGCAGGGATCGAGATCGTAGTTGCGATCAACAAGATCGACAAGCCAAGTGCCAATATCGACCGTGTAAAACAGGAACTGACCGAATATGAACTGATTCCGGAAGACTGGGGCGGAAGCACCATCTGTGTACCGGTATCTGCTCATACAGGAGAAGGAATCAAAGAGCTTCTGGAAATGGTTCTTCTTACCGCAGAAGTGATGGAACTGAAAGCAAATCCGAACCGCCGCGCAAGAGGTCTTGTAATTGAGGCTGAGCTTGACAAAGGAAAAGGACCGGTTGCAACCGTTCTTGTACAGAAGGGTACACTCCGTGTCGGAGATCCGATCGCAGCAGGTTCTGCATATGGTAAAGTACGTGCCATGATGGATGACCAGGGACGCCGTGTAAAAGAAGCAGGTCCTTCTATGCCGGTTGAGATCCTCGGTCTTAATGATGTGCCGAATGCAGGTGAAGTATTTGTTGGCTGCAAGAATGATAAAGATGCAAGAAGCTTTGCAGAGACGTTCATCAGTCAGAACAAGATCAAGAAACTGGAAGAAACCAAGTCCAAGATGTCTCTGGATGATCTGTTCAACCAGATCCAGGAAGGCAACTTAAAAGAACTTGGAATCGTTGTAAAAGCAGACGTACAGGGATCTGTAGAAGCGATCAAGCAGAGCCTTGTCAAACTTTCCAATGAAGAAGTCGTTGTCAAGATCATCCATGGTGGTGTTGGTGCGATCAATGAATCTGACGTTACGCTTGCAGCAGCATCCAATGCGATCATTATCGGATTCAATGTACGTCCGGACGCAACTGCAAAGGAAACGGCAGAACGTGAAGGCGTTGATGTGAGACTGTACCGTGTCATCTACAATGCGATCGAAGACGTTGAATCAGCCATGAAGGGTATGCTTGAGCCTGTATTTGAAGAAAAGGTACTTGGCCATGCCGAAGTACGTCAGACATTCAAGGCTTCCGGAGTCGGAACAATTGCAGGATCTTATGTTCTGGATGGTGTATTTGAAAGAGACTGCTCTGTCCGCCTGACACGTGACGGTATTGTAATATTTGAAGGACCTCTGGCATCTCTGAAGAGATTCAAAGATGATGTAAAAGAAGTAAAAGCAGGTTACGAATGTGGATTCGTATTTGCAAACTTCAATGACATCAAAGAAGGAGACCTCGTAGAGGCATTCAAGATGGTAGAGATTCCACGCTAGGAGTTGATATAAATGAGAAAAAGAAGCATTAAGAATACAAGAGTAAATACAGAAGTGCAGCATGAGTTATCGAACATCATCCGCGGGGGATTAAAAGACCCGCGTGTTGCACCGTGGACTTCGGTCGTGGCTGCAGAAGTTGCACCGGATCTTAAGACATGTAAGGCATATATCAGTGTACTTGGAGATGCTTATGAGCAGGAGCAGACAATTAAGGGGCTGCAGAGTGCAGAAGGCTATATCCGTCGTGAACTGGCCAGAACACTGAATCTGCGTAATACACCTGAGATCAAGTTTGTACTGGATCAGTCCATTGAGTATGGTGTGAATATGTCAAAGAAGATTGATGAAGTAACCAAAGACCTGAAAACGGAAGGTGTTGAGGAAGATGCTGAATAAAGTATTGGAGAACGTGTCCACGATCGCGATCGGCGGACATGTGCGTCCGGATGGAGACTGTGTGGGTTCCTGTGTGGGACTCGGACAGTATATCCGTGAAAACTACAGTGATAAAACCGTGGATATTTATCTGAAAGATATCCCGGAATCGTTTCATTTCTTAAAAGGGACAGAGACAATCCTGGAGTCTGTGGATGATGAAGAGAAAGTATATGATCTCTTCATTTCCCTGGACTGCGGGGATACAGACAGACTGGAGTATTCTAAAACGTTATTTAATAAAGCAAAGCATACGTTCTGTGTGGATCACCATATCAGTAACATCGGCTTTGCAGATGTAAATCATATCGTTCCGGAAGCAAGTTCGACATCAGAACTGGTATACGGACTTCTGGATGAAGAGAAGATTTCCCAAAATGTGGCGGAAGCACTGTACCTTGGAATTGTGCATGATACAGGCGTATTCCAGTATTCCTGCGCCGGACCGGAGACATTCCGGGTGGCCGCAAATCTTCTGGAAAAAGGCATTGATGGACCAAAGATCATAGAAGATACATTCTATGCGAAATCTTATGCGCAGAATCTTGTGATGGGCCGTGCACTGATGGAAAGTATCCTGTTTTTAAATGGAACAGGTATCGCGTCCTATATTCGGAGAGATGTGATGGATTTTTACGGTGTGGGACCAAAAGATCTGGAAGGAATTGTAAGCCAGCTTCGCGTGACAGAAGGAGTAGAGGTTGCTGTATTCATGTATGAGTTGAAACAGAATGAATTCAAAGTAAGCCTCCGTTCCAAAGAGAAAATCGATGTCAGCAAGATCGCACAGTATTTTGGCGGCGGCGGTCATAAGAAGGCATCCGGATTTACAATGGCGGGAACACCGTTTGATGTGCTGAATAATTTGTCCAAACAGATTGAGGCACAGATGGAAAAACTGGAAAAGACACAGGAGCAGTAAACTATGATACACGGAATTATCAATGTGTATAAAGAAAAGGGATTTACATCCCATGATGTGGTGGCGAAACTTCGCGGGATCGTCGGACAAAAGAAGATCGGACATACAGGGACACTTGATCCAGATGCGACAGGTGTCCTTCCGGTGTGTCTTGGAAAAGCAACCAAGCTTTGTGATCTTTTGACTGACAAGAACAAGACATATGAAGCAGTGTTGCTTCTTGGCAAGACAACGGATACACAGGATATTACAGGTGAAGTTCTGGAAGAAAAGTCAACAGAGGCACTGACCGAAGAAAAAGTCAGAGAAGCTATTGAAGGATTTATCGGAGATTATGAACAGATTCCCCCAATGTATTCGGCTCTTAAGGTAAATGGAAAGAAATTATATGAGCTTGCCAGAGAAGGAAAGGTCATAGAGAGAAAAGCACGTCCGGTTAAGATCCTGGATATTCAGATTCTTGAGATTGATCTTCCGAAAGTCCGTATGGAAGTATCGTGTTCGAAAGGGACCTACATCCGTACGCTTTGTCATGATATAGGTGAGAAACTCGGATGCGGAGGCTGCATGGAATCACTGATCCGTACAAGGGTGTCAACGTTCCGGATTGAAGATGCGAAAACGCTGGATGAAATTGAAACCTTGAAGCAGGAAGGAAAGCTTGCAGAGCTTCTGGTACCGATCGATGCGATGTTTCCGTCTTATCCGAAGATCACGGTGAAAGATGATTGGAAGGCATTTGCTAAGAATGGGAATCCTCTGGATCTTAAAATGTTAAAAGAGGCATGCGGACAAGACGAAGAAGCTCAGGTCCGTCTGTATGATGAATCAGGTAAATTCATCGCCATTTACCAGTGGAAAGAAAAAAAATACCACATCGTCAAGATGTTTTTTAACGAGTAAACGAGGAAGAAAAGACTATGCAGTATATCAGAGAGCTTGCGGAATATAACGGAAACGGAAGGGCAGCAGTGACTTTTGGAAAGTTCGATGGATTACACAGAGGCCATCAGATGCTTGTGACAAAGGTCCGTGAATTAGGAAAACAGGAGAATATAAACAGTATCGTATGTTCGTTTGACATGAGACCGTTATGGAAGGAAAAAGGGATTGCCCCGGAACTTCTGATGGTCGGAGAGGAACGGCAGGAAAGGGTAAAAGATGAGGTCGATTACCTGATCGAATGCCCGTTTACCGAATCTTTTCGTCAGAAGAGTGCGGAAGATTTTATACAGGAGATCATCCATGATCTGTTTCGTGCGAAATATATCGTGGTAGGGACAGATTTTACATTCGGATGTGAGAAACGCGGGGATGTGCATATGCTGGCGGAATATGCAGACCAGTATGATTATGAACTGATCGTTATAGAAAAAGAACGTTATCACGACCGGATTATCAGCAGTACTTATGTAAAAGAAGTAGTAAAAGAGGGCGATGTAGGGCTGGCAGAAACTCTGCTTGGTTATCCGTTTGAAGTAGAAGGAACGGTTGAACATGGCAGACAGCTTGGCCGTACGCTTGGATTCCCGACGCTGAATGTAGCATGGCCGGAAGGAAAGATCGTGCCGGCGCACGGAGTCTATTTCTGTAAGATAGATATCGAAGGAAAGACTTATCCGGGAATTGCCAATGTCGGTATCAAACCGACCGTGACAGAAGAAAAGAAGCTGTTGATCGAGGCATTTCTTTTCGGATATTCTGGAAATGCATACGGGGAAAAAGTACGGATTAATCTTAAAAAATTCCGGAGACCGGAGCAGAAATTTGACGGGATCGATGCACTGAAAAGACAGATCGATAAGGATATTGCAAAAGGAATGGAATATTTCGGAATTGTATAAATTTCTCTTTACACGAGGAATTTCATATGATATACTAAGCAACGTTGAAGCCGGTGTTCGGTAACTGGAAACTCCAACCGTTACTTAATATCAGGCGTTTTAATTAAGAGTATATAGGAGGAAACAAACATGATTTCTAAAGAGCAGAAAGAACAGATCGTAGCACAGTATGGTAGAACAGCAGGAGATACAGGATCACCGGAAGTACAGATCGCTATCCTGACAGCAAGAATCAATGATCTTACAGATCACTTCAAAGCTAATCCAAAGGATCACCACTCAAGAAGAGGACTTCTTAAGATGGTAGGACAGAGAAGAGGACTTCTTGCATACCTGAAGAAGACAGACATCGAAAGATATCGTGCACTGATCGAGAAACTTGGATTAAGAAAATAATTCATGCTTTTTATGGGGACATTCGGAAGAATGTCCCTTTTTCTATATTGAACAGGTATCACAGCAGGTAAAAAGAGAATTAAAGGAAAGTTTGTCAGGAGGAGATCTCATGGATAAAAATATACAATATATTCTGGAAGTTGCCCGTCAGGGCGGGATTACAAAAGCTGCCAATAAACTGTACATTACTCCTTCAGCATTGAGTAGATTTGTGCAGGCAAGAGAAAGTGAGCTGAATGTTCTTTTGTTTCATCGGATCGGGAAACGTTTTGTCCCGACAGAAGCCGGAAAATACTACATTCAGAAATGTCAGGAAATAGAACAGCTTCAACTGGAACTGAATCAGCAGATGCAGCATTTTGCCAATATTAGTAATAAAGTGATTCAGATAGGTGTACAGCCTTCGTTTTCTACAGTTGTTCTGGATAAAGTCCTTCCTGCGTTCAGAAAAATCTACCCGGATATGAAAATTGTTCTTCAGGAATATTCAGCAGCGAATCTTATGGAAATGCTCCGCAGACAGGAAGTGGATGTAATTCTTGCCACGACGGATAAGAGAGATTCGGATTATGAATATCAGCTTGTAAAATCCTGTGAAACTGTTGTTGCTGTAGAAAAAAATCATCCACTCATAACACAGGCTGTATCACGTGCGGGATTTCGATATCCATGGATTGAGCTAGTAAAATGTGCCATGGAAGAAAATGTAATGCTGCTTCCGGATTCGAAATTCCGACAGGAAGCGGATGAACTTTATGCCCGTAATCAATTAATCCCCAATATCGGTTATCAGATCAGTGGAATCCGCACAGGACTTGCCTGCGTTGCATGTAATCAGGCGGTTATGATCACGCTGGATCATATGATCTTCAACAGCCTTTTTTCAGACAGGATTTTTCCGCTTTCCGTCGGTGAAAAGCCTTCGCATACAGAACTGAATCTGGTTTTTATGAAAGACACGGTTTTCCAAAAAGAGATTCAGAAATTATATAAAATTATTTGTAAACAAGTCAGATAATCTTGAGTGAAACGAAAGATATCTTGAAAAAAGCGAACTGTACTTTGGATAAAACCTGAGATATGATATAACTATTGTTAAAATATTATCATATACAAAGGAGAAAAGTATGACATCTTTACAAATTACCTTAGTGATCCTGCTGGTAACGATTATTGCTTTTGCATCCGGCAAAATTCCGATTGCAGTCATTTCGTCCGGAATTATGATCGCACTTATCCTGACAGGAGTCAGAACCCCGGCGGAAGCATTCAGTGGATTTATTAACACAAATGTTGTTATGTTTGTTGCAATGTTTGTGATCGGTGCGGGGCTTACGAAAACAAAGCTGATCGATCATGCGCAGAATCTTGTTATCCGTTATAAAGAGAATCCTCGTATGCTGATTCTTTTGTCCTGTCTGGCAGCATCTCTTATGGCGTGTATCACCAATGCAACAGCAACTGCTGCCATTATGATTCCGCTTCTTGTTGGAATTGCTAATGATATCGGAACCAGCCGCAGTAAACTTCTTTTTCCGGCTATGGCGTGTGCAAATGTTGCTACTTCCATGACTTTTCTTGGACAGGGTGCCAGTAATATGACCTGGAACGATATCATGATGGAAGGCGGCGCACCACATGCACTGCATGTATGGGATTTTACCATTGCACGAATTCCACTGCTTGTTGTTGCGATTGCCTATATGGTCTTTGTAGGTCATAAACTGATGCCAGATATTGACAACAGCAAATTCGATGACAGTGCACACGGGTCAGCGGCGTCTGAAAAGCTGAGTCCTTTTAAAGAAAAACTCGCTCTGATTATTGTTCTTGGTACGATTATCTTGATGCTTTTTGAAAATGTGATTGGCATAAAAATGTATCTTATTGCATGTATTGGAGCAGTTCTTCTGGTACTTACCGGAGTTCTTTCCGAAAAGGAAGCATTGAGTTCCATCCATCAGCCGACAATCTTTCTGTTTGCAGGGGTACTTTCTCTTTCGGATGCGATCAAGGTAACCGGTGCCGGTAATCTTGTAGCTGATCTGATGATTCGGATTCTTGGTGATACAGTAAATCCATATATTATGATGACCGTATTTTTCATGATTCCGTTCTTGCTTACACAGGTAATGTCAAATTTAGCAACATTGACGATTTTTATTCCGCTGGTTACATCTGCCTGCCTTAAAATGGGGTTAGATCCACGAGCAGCAGTTGTTGGTGTACTCACTGCAAGCTGTATTTCAATTATGACACCTATGGCAGCACCATGTCAGATAATGATCATTGAACCAGGCGGATATACGTTTAAAGACTATCTGAAATGCGGAACGCCGCTGGCACTGATCCTGGCATTAATGACAATCTTTTTAATGCCGTTGATGTTTCCATTTTATTATCAAGGGGCAGACCGGATTTTTTGCGTATCTGCGGCTTGACAGTTTTCGGCAGAATGTGGTATAATAACAATCAGAGTGCATTGGAACGGGTACATAATATGTATTCGGCGGTCGAATCCTGCTCCCGGGAGGGAGTGATTGCGATGACTTGGATGGAGTTTTTTGCTTTGTGCAATGTTGTATGCGATATCATTTTGATTTTGCAAAACCGCAATAAACGGAAATAACCGCCCCTAGCGACCAAACTTGGGCGGTTATTTCATAACCTATCATTGGGAGCAGACCGTTTCCGATGCACTCTTTCTATTTTCATTATACCCGTTTCCATCCGGTTTGTCAAGAGGCAGACCGGATTTTTTGCGCAGTATATTCTTTATTCTGCCTCAGCCTTTTCCGCCGGCTTTTCCTTTGCCGGTTCCGGCTTCGGAGCGACAACCTTCGGCTTGCGCAGGTTTTCAATGCACCCTCTGGGGCATTCCTTGGCGCAGAGACCGCAGGACTTACACTTATCATAGTCGATGACCGGATAAGCATTCTCCACGATAATCGCCTCAAACTTGCAAACCTTTTCGCACTTTTTGCAGCCGATGCAGGAATTCTTGCAGGACTGCATCGCCGTCTTTCCCGTGTTCCGGGAGGAACAGCGCACGTCCACCTTTTTCTTCTCCGGGCGCAGCTCGATCAGTCCGTTGGGACAGACCTTGGCGCACTTATTGCAGGAGACGCACTTTTCCGTGCAGAATGTGGCAATGCCGTTCTTGATGGAGATGACATCGTTTTCACAGACGGAAACGCAATCCCCCAGTCCAAGACATCCATAGGCACAGACGCCTGTGCCGCCGTAAAACCGCTTTGCTGCCGTACAGGACTGCACGCCGTCAAAGGTGAACTTCCGGTTGGTGGCGTCGCAGTTGCCGTTGCAGTGCAGCACCGGGATCATCCGCTCGGATGCAGACACCGAAACGCCCATGATCCCGCCGATGGCTGCCGCAGCATTGGCGCCGCCGGGGAGACAGGCGTTCATGGGAGCGCCCTTGTTTACGATGGCATCGGCATAGTCTGCACAGCCGGCATAGCCGCAGGCACCGCAGTTTGCGCCGGGTAGCGCCTCGGTGATCTTGACGGCACGCTCATCGGTCTCAACGGCAAATACCTTGGAGATCACCACCAGCAGGACACCGAACACGATGCCCATGACAACAAAAATCAAAATGGGATAGACAAATTCCATGGCACATCCTCCTTACTGTCCCAGTCCGCCGAAGCCCAGAAAGCTCATGGACACGATCGCTGCCGCAATGAGCGTTGCCGGAACGCCACGGAACATCTTCGGGGTCTCGCTGTCCGCATCATCCACACGGGAACGGACACCGGAAAAGATCACCATTGCCAGGGCAAAGCCCACGCCGGAGAACACGGCATTCACCAGAGACTGCCCAAAGCTATAGCTCTCATCAATGTTCATGATGGTAACGCCCAGCACAGCGCAGTTGGTGGTGATAAGGGGCAGATAAACGCCCAGGGTCTTATACAGCGGCGGCATCAGCTTTTTGATGACCATTTCCAGCAGCTGTACAAATACGGCAATGACCAGGATAAATGCCACTGTCCGGAGATAGGTCAGCTCCAGGGGTTTCAGAATGAAATAGTAGATGGGATAGGTACACAGGGATGCGCACAGCATGACGAAAACCACGGCGGCACCCATGCCCACGCTGGAGTCCAGCTTTTTCGATACGCCCAGGAACGGGCAGCAGCCGTAGAACTTCGACAGGACGAAGTTA
>OLSN01003150.1_pt1 | contig 10990 bp, 10 predicted proteins | sample 1672411 | NCBI WGS metagenome assembly OLSN01 (sample SAMEA3136683, study PRJEB25190) | human gut metagenome | biome: human gut; feature: human-associated habitat; material: faeces | place: Austria | collected 2013
TAGATGTGCATCTGGTACTGCCAGCGTGTGCCGCGCTCGAGATACGGGATGCCGCGCTGGTCGATATATGGGCGGTACTTCGCCTCCAGCTCCAGCCAGACGGCGTTGCGCCCGGCGGGGGTGAGATCGGGCTCGGCATAGATGCGGTGCTGGAATTCGTCCACCATCGTCCCGTAGGGCAGAAAGCTCAGCGCATCGAGCGCGTGCTGGAAGCGGTAGCGCTGCGCGTCGCCCGCCTTCGGGAAAAAGCCGTCGAGATACGGCCAGGCGAAAAACTCCATGCTCATCGAGTGCGTTTCGGCGGTCTCCATGCCGCCGCAGCCGAGCTCGAGCGCGAAGCGGTTGTTCGCGATCAGGTAGGCGTTGAGCGCGTGACCGGCCTCGTGCGTCACGACGTCCACGTCGCCGGAGGTGCCGTTGAAGTTTGCGAGGATGAACGGCTGATGGTACTTGACAAACTCCGTGCAGTAGCCGCCGCCCCACTTGTTCGGGCGCGCATCGACGTCGAAGGCCTCATTTTCGCACATCATGCGGAAAAACGCGCCCGGTACGTCGCCCATGCCGTCGTACATCTTCTGCGCCGCGGCAAAGAGCGCCTCCTTGCCGCAGGGCGTCGGATCGCCGCCGGGGGTAAAGACCTCGTTGTCGTAGAGGCGGAACGTGTCAATGCCGAGACGCTTCGCGTTTTCCAGCCGCAGCCGCGACACGACCGGCACGATGTCGCGCACGATGTTCTCGCGGAAGGTCTGCACGGCCTGCGCGTCATAGCACATGCGCTCCATGCGGCAGTAGCCGAGCTCGATGAAGTTTTGATAGCCCATCTTTTTGGCCATCCGGTCGCGCACGTGCACGAGCCGGTCAAAGATATCGTCGAGCTGCGCGCTGTGCGCTTCCAGCGTCGTGCCGAGCGCTTCGTAGCACGCCCTGCGCGTGGCGCGGTCGGCGCTGCGGGCGTATTTCATCAGCATCGGCCGCGGCAGCTGCTCGCCCCGGAAGGGGAAGAGCATGCCCGCCATGAGCTGGGCGTATTCGCTCACGAGCTTGTTCTCCTCGACCATGTCGTCGATGATCTCCGGCGACATGCTCCGCCGCTGCAGCTCCATGCTGCGCAGCAGGATCGGCGAGAGCGCCGTCTCGAGCGCTTCCCGGAACGGGCTGTCGAGCACGGCGGAGGTGTACTGCAGCGCGAGATTTTCGACCTCCGGGCCGATCTCGTCGTAGTAGTCCTTTTCCGCCAGATAAAACGGGTCTACGGTGTTGATCGTGTAGCGCATGTACGACAGCGACTGCGCCGTGGCGTACTCCGTCGTGAGCGAGAGATATTCCGCCCGCGCGGCGAGTATCTCCTCGACGCTCTGCGCTGCCTTTACGCGCTCGATCACGCGCTGCAGGCCATCGGTCATTTCCTCGCGCGTCACGCGCCGGTAGGGGAGTTCGGATACTTTCATGCTTGCTCCTTTCCAAGTTCCGCGGCCTCGGGGTCCGTGCGCAGGGTCTGCCGGGCAAAGGCGAGAAACCGCTTCGCCGCCGGGGACAGCTCCTCCGGCGCGGGCGCGGCGATGCCGATCTCGGCATACTGCGGCGGATCGACCGGGAGGATCACGATGCCGGTCGTGTCCCAGCCGCGGGTGATGAGTTGGTTGTTCAGGCTCACGCCGAGACCGGCCTGCACCATGGCAAAGGCGGCGCGGCTGTCCACAGTCGTGTAGCGGACGTTCGGCGTGATGCCCGCGTGGGCGAACACGCGCGCGTTGTCCGTGTCCTGGTGCATATAGGTCGCAATGGTCGGCTCGGTCGCAAACGCCGCGAGCGGGAACGTCCTGCCTCCGGCCAGCGGGTGCTCCGGCGGCAGCCACGCGACCATGGGGTCGGCGTACAGCGGGATCCAGTCAAAGTCGCCCTCGCGGAAGCTCGTGATGCAAAAGTCGGCCGTGTGCTCGCACACGGCGCGCGTGAGTTGGCTGCTGTTGCCCTGCAGGACCTGCACCTCGATGCCGGGGTAAACTTCACAAAAGCGGGCGATGCAGCGGCTGAGCCAGCCGTAGTACGCCCCGTAGACGCAGCCGACGGCGATCGTGCCGGTCTCGACGCCGCGGATCTCTGCCGCCTGTGCCTCGAGCAGGGCGCTCCAGTGCGTCAGTTCCCGCAGCGTCGGCAGCAGCGTCCGGCAGGCACGCGTCGGCTGCACGCCGTTGTGCGAGCGGCACAGCAGCGGGAAGCCCAGCTCCTGCTCAAGCGCCGCCATCATCCGGCTCAGGCCGGAAGGAGTGTAGTCCAGTTTTTCCGCCGCCGCCGAGAGGCTCCCGGCCTCGAGCACGGCCAGCAGTGCGCGGCATTTTTCCGTGTCCATAAGCTGCCTCCGTCCTTGCAGATTCCGCAAGGAACCGTTGAAACATTGTCTCTTTACGCAATGATATAACCGTGGTATCGTTTCGTCAAGACATTTTCGGGAGGAATACGGATGAAGACCCGGACCATGACGCGCACGCAGGCGGAGCTGCTGCTGGCGGCGGTCATCATTGCGCGCAGCACATCGTATGTGCTCACAAAAGTCGGCTTGCAGGACATGGGCAAATTCACGCTGCTGGCGGTGCGGTTTTTGCTGGCGTTTGCATTTCTGGCGGCGCTGTTCCGGCGGCGGCTGCTGCAGATCGACCGGCGCACGCTGCTGAGCGGTCTTGCCATGGGCGGCATCTATTTTTGCGTCATGACGGCGGAGCTCACGGCACTGAAAACCGTGGAGACCTCTACCGTGTCGTTCGTGACGAACACGGCCGTCGTCATCGTGCCGCTCATTCAGGCGGCGCTCAGCCGCCGCTGGCCGGAGCGCCGTGTGCTGTTCGGCGCGCTGGCGTGCCTGCTGGGCGTGGCGCTGCTGACGCTGCGCGGCGGTCTCACGCTCACGCCGGGCGTCGGGTACTGCATTCTGGAGGCGTTTTTGTATTCGGCGGCCATCCTCGTGACCGACCGGCTCACGCACGCCGGAGCGGACCCCCTGCTGTCCGGCGTGGTGCAGGTGGGCTTTCTGGGCGCGCTGGCGCTGATCGCGTCGTTCCTGTTCGAGACGCCGCACTTGCCCGGCAGCGGCACGGAGTGGCTGGTCGTGCTGGCGCTGGCACTCGTGTGCAGCGGCTTTGGCTTCACGCTCCAGCCGGTCGCGCAGAGCGGGACGACGGCGGACCACGCAGCGCTGTTTTGCGCGCTCAATCCCTTCGTTGCGGCAGCGCTGGGCGCGGTGTGCTTTCACGAGCACTTTGGCATTGCGGGCCTGCTCGGCGGCGCACTGATCCTGGCAGGGATCGTCGTGTCCTGCTGGCCGCAGAAAACCGGCGGCTGAAAAACAGAAAACGCCCCGGGTGCATCGCATCCGGGGCGTTTTCCTATTTATTTTTCGTTCTGCGCCTGATAGGCACGCACGTAGGTCACGAGCGTGTCAACGGTTTTCTCGATGCCGAGCTTGCCGCTGTTGACGACGAGGTCGTAGCCGCGCGCATCGCCCCACTTCGTGTCGCAGTAGTAGTTGTGGTAGGCCTTGCGGTCGCGGTCGACGCGGCGCATCTCCTGCGCCGCCTGATCGGCCGTGAGGGATTTTTCCTCCATGAGCCGCCGACGCTTCACGTCGGGCTTGCCGGCGATGAACAGGTGCACGGCGTTCGGATTGCTGCGCAGGATGAAGTCCGAGCAGCGGCCGAGCACGACGAACGACTCGCCGCTGTCGGCAAGCTCCTGAATGTGCTCGAACGTCTCGCGTGCGAGGGCATCCTCCGGCGCGTTGAAGTTCTCGCCGATGCGGCGCGACCACAGCAGGTGCACCGGCTTCTCGTCATAGCGCGCGGCGTCCTCGGCGTTGAAGACACTGGCCAGCAGCAGCTCCTTATCATAAAACGCGATGCCGAGCTGTTTGGCGATCTGTTCGGCGATGTACTTGCCGCCGCTGCCGTGTTCACGGCCGACGGTCACGATGATTTGCTTCATGATGCGTTACCGCCTTTCTCAAAGTAGGGTCACAGGTATCTCAGAAACAGGCATCCCAGCGAGACCGCAATGACCAGTACGGTGGCCGGAACGCAGTATTTGCAGTATTTGCCCCAGCTGATGGGGTGGCCGCTCTTGGCCGACACGGACGTGGCCACGACGTTGGCCGACGCGCCGATGGGCGTGGCGTTGCCGCCGAGGTCGGTGCCGAGCGAGAGTGCCCAGGCGATCACGCGCAGATCCATGCCCTGCGTCGCCGCGATGGACTGAATGACCGGCACCATGGTGGCCGCGAACGGGATGTTGTCGATCAGCGCACTGCACACGGCCGAGAGCAGCAGGATGATGACGATGACGGCCTTGATGCTGCCGCCGCTGATGCTCGAGATGAACTGCGCGATGAGCTTGAGCACGCCGGTCTGCTCCAGTCCCGCGACGGAGATGAACAGGCCGATGAAAAACAGCAGCGTCTTGTAGTCCACGCCGCGCAGCACTTCCTTCACGCCGGTGCTGCCGTTGGTGCACACGGTCACGAGCAGCGTCAGCGCTGCGACGATCACGCCGATGCACGCGACGGTCAGCCTGGTCTGCGCGTGTGTCACAAGCAGCGCGACCGCGATGAGAAACACGACCACATCCGCGATGAACGCCTTGCGGTCGGCGATGGCGGTCGCCGGGGCGGGACAGACGGCGTCCGCCGGACGGGCAGCCTCACTCGCCTTGAGCGGCTTGCGGAAGCACAGCCAGAAAAACAGCAGCACGAACACAAAGCAGATGCCGACGATCATGCCGGTGTTCTGGATGAAGTCCGTAAACGTATAGCCGAGTGCCGTGCCGATGATGATGTTGGGGGGATCGCCGCACATGGTGGCGGCGCCGCCGAGGTTCGCGCAAAAGACCTCCGACAGGATCATCGGGACGGGGTCAAAGCACAGGATCTGCGCCAGCTCCAGCGTGACGGTCGCCAGAAACAGCACGACCGTGATGCTGTCGATGAACATGGCCAGAAACGCGGACATGGCCATGAAGCACAGCAGCAGCGGCACGACGTGGTAGTGCGCGAGCTTTGCCAGCGACAGGCACAGCCAGCGGAAGAAGCCGGATTTGCCGAGGCCTTCGACCATGATCATCATACCGGTGATGAAGAAGATGGTCGACCAGTTGACGCCGGAGCTTGCGCTCTCCGAAGCGCCGTACCAGAAGTCGGCGCGGAAGATCGCACCGAGGTTCAGAGCATTTTTGATCGCGTCCCAGCTGTGCATGCAGATGCCGAACACGACCACGAGCACAAGTGCCGCACTGCCGAGCGTGACATACTGGCGCTCGAATTTGTCCATGATGATGAGCGCAAACATGCCGACGAAGATGACAGCCGCAAGGATTTGAGCAGTCATGGAAAGACCTTCTTTCTTGCTTGAAATTTGCGGGGAGTGCCGACGCAGAGGCATCGAAGAAAGAGGGTTGCTTCGCGGTGGTGTTCTTCCCCAACAGGAGAGGAATTTTAGCGCGCTCGATGGCAAAAGTCAAGGGCTTTTCGCAAATCTGAGCGGGTTCTTATCAGACTTTTCAATGCTTGATATTACAGGCATTTATAGGCGATGATCGTCGCGCCGCCCTTGCCCTCATAGCGCTTGATCTGATACTTGTTCGGGAAGGCGGCCAGCAGCTCCGGCAGCTTGCTGTAGCCGTAGGCGCGGACGTTGAAGTCGGGCTTGACGCGCTTGATGTACAGCCCCGAGGAGCTGACGTTGACAAAGCCGTCGGCGTCCTGATACTTCTCGGACGCGATGTGCAGCAGGTTGTGGATCTCGCCGATATTGGGCTTTTTCGGTTCCGGCTCGGGTTCGGGTTCCGGCGTCGGCTCCGGCTCGGCGGAAGGCGCGGCTTCGGCAGCGGGCTTTTTCGTGCTGCGGGTGGTCTTTTTCGTCTTGCGGGCGGGCTTTTTGGCCGCGGGCTCTGCGGCGTGCTCGGCGGCTGCCGGCTTTTCGTCTGCCTTGGACAGGTAGTCGATGAGGATGAAGTCGTCGCACGCATTTTTGAACGACTCCGGCGTCGTCGTCACGCCGGCGCCGATGATGTACAGGCCCGACTCGCGCAGACGGATGGCCAGCGGCGTGAAGTCGCTGTCGCTCGACACGAGCACGAGCGCGTCATACATATTGTTGTGCAGCAGATCCATGGCTCCGATGACCATGGCGATGTCGGTCGTGTTTTTGCCGGCAACGTAGTCAAACTGCTGCTCGGCGCGGATGGCGAGGCGCTTGAGCTCCGGCTCCCAGTTTTTCAGCGAGTCCTTGCGCCAGTTGCCGTAGGCTTTTTTCACAACGATGCGGCCGTAGGTCGACACCTCGTGCAGCACGGCTTCAAGTTTGGTCAGCTGTGTGTTGTCGGCGTCGATCAAGACGGCGATTTTCTGAAAGTTTTCCATATATGTTGCTCCTGAGCTGCCGCATGGGCAGAGATTTTTTCTCCATTATAGCGTTTTTGCGTGCAAAATGCAACGAAAGCGGGGCGCAGCTCCCGCTTTCGTTGTCTGGTTTATGTGCCCGCGTCGGCGTCTGCCGGACACTGCCGTCCGTTGGGGTCAATATGCGTGTCGCCGGGCAGGAGCATCTGCGAGACCGGCAGGATCGTGTAACCGTCGGCGATGAGCGCCTCGATAATTCCGGCCAGTGCCTCCGGCGTGTGCTCGGCCGCGTTGTGAAACAGCACGATGCTGCCCGGCTGCACGCGCGTGAGCACGCGCGAGGTGATCTCGTCGCCGCTCAGCCCCTTCCAGTCGAGCGAATCCACGTCCCACTGGACGGCGTGCATCCCGAGAGCATTGATCGCGGAGATCACGGTGTCGTTGTACTCTCCGTAGGGGCAGCGAAACAGCGTCGGCCGCGTGCCGGTGACGGCTTTGATCTTGTCGGCGCAGGTATTGACCTCCGCCTCGATCTGCTCGGCGCTGAGCTGCGCCATGTGCGGGTGCGTGCTCGAGTGGTTCATGACCTCGTTGCCCGCGTCCGCGAGCGCCTTGACCGATTCCGGATATTTGTCCACCCACTCGCCGACGACGAAAAATGTCGCGTGTACGTTGTATTTGCCGAGGATGTCGATGAGCGTCTGCGTGTCCTCGTTGCCCCACGCCGCGTCGAACGTCAGGCTCACGACGCGGTCGTCGCGCTGCACGCTGTAGATGGGCAGCACGCGCTTGGCCGCGCTCACGCCCACGATCGCGGGGCTGTTGACCGCCCAGAACATGAGCGCGATGGCCAGCACCATTGCGCACGCGCTCAGCAGTTTCCGGTGTTTTCTGATGGCTTGGCGTACCTTGTGCATTGCACCACCTCCGGCTTTCTGCCCTCATCCTATGCGCGGGGGAGCGTGGATATGCGCCGGTTTCGGTTTACATAATTCTGATATGCAGACGGCGCTTGACGCGCGGCGGATTTTCCGCTATCATGAGCCGAACGATGAGGTGATGACGATGCAATTTCTCTGCGCGCCGATGGAGGGCGTGACCGGCGACCTGTTCCGGCAGGCGCAGCGGCAGACCTTTCCCGCGGCGGACAGCTACTATACGCCCTTTCTTTCGCCGACGGCGAACCGTGCCTTTTCCCCGCGCGAGCTGCGCGAGATCGACCCGGCGCACAATGCGGGCATCCACGTCGTGCCGCAGCTCATGGGGCACTGCGCCGAGGATTTCCTCTGGATGGCGGGACGGCTTGCGGACATGGGCTACGACGAGGTGAACTTCAACCTCGGCTGCCCGTCGAACACGGTCACGGCGAAGAAAAAAGGCGCGGGCCTGCTCACGGAGCCGGAGCTGCTGCGGCAGTTTTTTGACGACGTGTTTGCCGCCTGCCCGCTGCCGGTCTCGGTCAAGACCCGCCTCGGCAAAACGACGGCGGAAGGGTTTCCCGCGCTGCTGGAGCTCTACAACGACTACCCGATCCGCGAGCTGATCGTGCACCCGCGCGTGCAGGCGGATCAGTATCACGGGCAGCCGGATCTGGAGGCGTTCGCCTATGCGCTCGCGCACAGCCGCGCGCCGGTGTGCTACAACGGCGATCTGTTCGACGCGCCGGCCGTGCACGCGTTTCAGGCGCGGTTTCCGGCGGTGGAGCGCGTCATGCTCGGGCGCGGGCTGGCTGCCAATCCCGGGCTGATCGGTCAGCTGCGCACGGGCGAAGCGCCGACGGCGGCGCAGCTGCAGCTGTTTCACGACCGGCTCTATGCCGCCACGCGCGCGCGCATTCCCGACCGGCGTGCGCTGCTGTTTCGCATGAAGGAGGCGTGGCGCTATCTCGGCTGCAGCTTTGCTGACGCTGAGCGCCCGCTGCGCCGCATCCGCAAGGCACAGAATGTGACGGAGTATGACAGCGCGGTGCGCCAGCTCTTCGCGTCCTGCCCGGTGCGGGAGGATGCGGGCTACCGCGTCTGAAAATGTGTTTGTCCCCGGCAGCGCAGCTGCCGGGGACAAACTGTTTCCCAGACTTTGTTTTATGGATGCCAGCTGCTGTTGGGTCGATCGCCGGACTGCGGCTGCCAGCCGTTGGGTGCACGGTCGCCCATGCTGCGCGGCAGGCTGCGGTAGAACGCGGCGCGTGACACGGCCATGTACGGCGCGAGCCACAGCGCCCCGATCCCGGCGGTCAGCACCGTCAGCAGCGCCCAGCCGAAAAAGCTCAGATCGAGGCAGAACAGGTCGCCCTTGCGCCCGTCCATGAGCGCCTTGGAGCGCTCGATGGCCTCCGTGGCCTGCATGCCCGGATTTTCGGCCATGATGTACGTCGCCATGGAGTAGCGGTAGGCGGCGACGATGCCGGGAATGACAAACAGCAGCGACCATGCGATCACCTTGAGCGTGATGAGCAGGTTGAGCACGAAGGCGTTGCCGAAGATGTCAAAGCCGGAAAACAGATCCTCAAACTGTGCCTGCTCGCCGTCGACCAGCTTCAGGCAGAAGCGGTTGTGGCCGATGGAGACGCTGCCGCCGATGACGAACTGCACCAGCGAGATCACTCCGGACACGGGGAGAAACACCTGCAGCGCGTGGCGCAGGGCCTCGGGATAGTACTGCGTCAGGTCGTCCCCGTTGATGGTGAGGCTAAATGACGGGGTGAAGCTGCTGCTCGTCCCGCCGAGGATGCTCGCCAGCAGCGTCACGCCGACGGCGAGCCACCAGTAATTTTTCAGCGCGCGGCGGGCCATGCCGCGGTAATCGGATGCGGAATACATAGGCGTTCTCCTTTCTGCCCTTACCAGGGCGTGCGGGTCTGCCCGTGCACGAGGTAGGCGTGCTCGGCCAGCTCCGCGAGTGGGCTGTCGCTGCGGGAATCGGAGTAAAACTCCGCGATCTCGACGTCGGGATAAGCCTCGTGCAGGCGGCGGACCTTTTCCGCGCCGTGGCAGTTTTCGCCGTCGGTCTTGCCGGTGTGCTTGTCCACGCGCGAGGCCAGCAGCCGCACGCCGAGCTTCTGCGCCGGAATGCGCACGAGAAACTCCGGCGAGGCGGAGATAATGATGTCGTCCGGTCGCTGCTGCGCAAGATACCACGGGTTTACGCGCGCAAAATTCTGCGCCCAGAACGCCTCCAGCTCCGCGTCCACATCGGGCACGCGGCGCAGAAAGCCGTACATCCGCTCCTTGATGGCCGTCTTGCTCACCTTGCCGAGCCAGTAACCCGGCAGCAGGACCAGCGTGCCCAAAAGCGCCCGGATCACACCGGGATGCCGCCGCAGACACCAGCGCACGAACGCCACTGTGCTGTCCACGGGGAAGATGGTCTTGTCCCAGTCGTATACGTTGACTTTTTCCATAGGGCTCCTCTCAGTAGAGCGTGCCGGCCAGCTGCATATACGCGGCGGCAAAGGCCTCCCGGATGAAGTAATTGACGCGCATGGTCGGCAGCGTCGTCTCGGCAGCGATGCCGACGGGCTCTGCGCCCAGTGCCCGCACCATGCGTTTGGCGCGATAGAGGTGGTATTCGCTCGTCACGATTCCGACGCCGTTCGCCGGGTCGTACCCCCGCGCGCGGAGGATGGCGAACGAATTTTCCAGGTTCTCGCGCGTGGAGCGCGACTGATCCTCCTGCACGATGCGCGCGCTGTCGATGCCGTGCGCCGTGAGGTAGTCGGCCATGGCTTTGGCCTCTGTGATGTCCTCGCCCTCGCCCTGGCCGCCGGAGACGACGGCCAGCGCGTCCGGGTTCGCGCCCAGATACGCGAGTGCGGCGTCGAGCCGGTTGCACATCGACAGCGACGGTGTGCTGCCGTTGACGCCCGCGCCGAGCACGATGATCGCGTCCGGGTGCGCGTCCGTGTCCGTGCGCGCGTCGCGCACGACGGGGATCTCAAAGACCGCGAACACGATCACCCCTGCGCACACGAGCACGCCCAGCACGATGCGCCCCACGCGGTGCAGCCGTGGGAATAGAAACACCAGCACGGCGATGCCCCAGAGCGCGTAGCCCAGAAAGTCGTGCCCCGGCATCGCAAAGCGCAGCACGCAGCCGGCGATGACGAGCACGATGGCGGCAATCAGAGATGTTTTGTGTTTCATTCGCACAGCGCCTCCCACGCCTCGTAGAGCGCCTCGAGCTGCGCATTGAGCGCCTGCTTTCGCGCATCGATCTCCATGAGTTTCTGATAGTCCGTGGCGTTGGCCTCGCTCTCGGCGTCGAGCGCCGCAAGCTGCCCCTCCAGCTTTTCGATCTCGCGCTCCGTGCGCTCGCGCGCTCGCGTGGTGTTCGGGGCGCGCTTCGGCTTTGGCTTCGGCTCTTTTTTGCGCTCGACGGCCTTGGCCGCCTGCTGCAGGGCGGTCTGGCGCGCGCGGTATTCACGGAATTGCTCATACGTCCCGCGGTAGTCCGTGATCGTGCCGTTTTCAAGCAGCCAGATGCGGGTGGCGAATTTCTCGATGAAGTACCGGTCGTGCGATACGAACAGCAGCGCCTGCGTATAGTCGCTCAGCGCGTCCTCGATCCACTCGCGGCTGGCGATGTCGAGGTGGTTGGTCGGCTCGTCGA
>OLSN01003151.1_pt1 | contig 10987 bp, 10 predicted proteins | sample 1672411 | NCBI WGS metagenome assembly OLSN01 (sample SAMEA3136683, study PRJEB25190) | human gut metagenome | biome: human gut; feature: human-associated habitat; material: faeces | place: Austria | collected 2013
GGCCACCGTGTGGCCGGGCTGCAGGCGGAGCCCCGTCTCGCACTGACGTTTACCCCGCAGGGGACGGCCGCCGTCACCTGCCATCAGTGCGAGGGGGCGCCGTGCTTGGCGGTTTGCCCCGTGGATGCGATCAAGCGCACCGAAGAGGCCATCGTCGTGAACGAGCAGACCTGCATAGGCTGCAAGTTGTGCGCGGTGGTGTGCCCCTTCGGCGCCATCCATCCCTCGGGCACGTCCACGGCGGGCGTTGCCGGCATCTCCTATCCCACTCCCACTCAGCCGCGGGGCACATCGCCTCTGCTGGCTTGGAGCATCGGCGTCTACACCTGCGCCGTCAAGTGCGACCTGTGCTCCACCTTGGGCCCCGACGAGGAGCCCCATTGCGTCGAAGCGTGTCCGACCAAGGCGCTCTACGTGCGCGATGCCACGACGCTCGCGGGCGTTCGCAAGGACAAGATGCGCGCCGCCGTGGCGGCCAACCAGATCATGATGGGTCGAACGACGAACTTGAAGGAGGCCTAAATGTTGGAACTGATACTGCTTTCCCTCGGGCTCTCCTGCGCCACCGGCGTACTGTCGCTGGTGGCGTCGAAGGCCCGCGCTGCTTCCAAGACCATCGCTTGCGTCGGCGGCATGGGGGCAGCGGCCTTAAGCTTTGCCGGCGGCATCGGCGCGCTGTTCCAGACGGCTACCTACGCCAGCTGGATCGGGCCTATGCCCTTCACGAACTTCACGCTCTTGCTGAATCCGCTGGCGGGCCTTCTCATCGCGGTCATCGCCGCGCTGGCCTTCGTGGCGTGGCTCTACGGGCTTTCCTACTTCGATGAGTACTACGAGGCGGGCATTGGCGTCATCGGGTTCTTCATGAACCTGTTCATCGCCTCCATGAACCTCGTCATCCTGGCCGACAACGCTTTTTGGTTCCTCGTGTTCTTCGAGCTGATGTCGCTCACGTCCTACGTGCTCGTCATCATCGACCGGACGGAAGCGTCGCTCAAGGGCGGTTTTCTGTACCTCATCATGGCCCACATCGGCTTTCTGATGATCGCGTGCTCGTTCTTCGCCATGGCCTCGGCCACCGGCTCGCTCGAGTTCGAGGCGTTCCGCACCCATGCGTTCGCCCCCGGCATCGCCACGCTGGCCTTCGCGCTGGCCTTCTTCGGTTTCGGGGCGAAGGCGGGCATGGTGCCCTTCCATTCGTGGCTGCCCCAGGCCCATCCGGCGGCGCCCTCCAACGTGAGTGCGCTCATGTCCGGCGGCATGATCAAGATCGGCATCTTCGGTATTTGCAAGGTGTGCTTCGATCTGCTCGGCGCTGCGGGCGGCGAAGTTGGTTGGGGCGTGCTCGTCATCGTCATCGGCGCCGTCTCCTCGGTGCTCGGCGTGGTCTATGCTCTGGGAGAGCACGACCTCAAGAGTCTTCTGGCCTACCACTCCGTCGAGAACATCGGTATCATCCTGCTTGGTGTCGGCGTGGGCATCTACGGCTGGGCCGCAGATCTGCCTTGGCTCGCCGCCATCGGGCTTCTGGCCGGTCTCTATCACTTGGTGAACCATGCCATGTTCAAGGGCCTGCTCTTCCTCGGCGCCGGCAGCGTGCTGCATGCCACGGGCACCCGCAACATGGAGGTGCTCGGCGGCCTGGCGAAGGTGATGCCCATCACGGCGGTGTGCTTCCTCATCGGCTCCCTCGCCATTTCGGCCATCCCGCCGCTCAACGGCTTCGTGTCCGAGTGGTTCACCTACCAGGGACTCATTGGGGCGGCCATGGACGGCGGCATCTTCATGCGCATCGTCTTCGCCTTTGCCGTGGTGGCCCTCGCCATCACCGGCGCTCTGGCGGTCACCTGCTTCGTGAAAGCCTTCGGCGTGACGTTCCTCGCCCGTCCCCGTTCGGAGGCGGCCGAGCATGCCCACGAGGTGCCGGCTCCCATGGCCATCGCCATGGTCATCCTCACGGTGGCCTGCATCGCTCTGGGACTCGGCGCGGCCTGGGTGGCGCCCGTTATCAGCTCCATCGCGAGCTCGATGCTCGCGGCGCCGTCTCTGCCGGTGGTCGAGGGCGCGACACTGGTGTCCTTGGACACGGTCTCGGTAGTCTCGCCGCTCATCATGGCCGCTCTTATGGCCGTTGTCATCGCCCTGTGCGCCTTGGTGCGCAATGCCGCCAATCGGAAGGGCGGCATGAAGAGCGACCCGAGCACGTGGGCGTGCGGCTATGAGGCGGATCTGTCCATGGAGACGCTCGCCTCTACGGTGGGCGCGAACGTCAAGACCTTCATGGGGCCGCTCTACGCCCTTCGCTACGGCGTGAACCGCGCCGGCCAGGCGGTTGCCCGCTTGATCGCCCGCGCGCTTGAGTCCGATGCCGAAGAGGCTCCCGCCGCCCCCGTGGCGACCGGCGCTGTGGCCTCGCGCTACGATCGCGACCGGACGGTCGGCATCGCTCCAGCCGAGCGGCACGCTCCGGCGCTTTCCAACTCGGTGCTCTCCATCGTGAGCGATGTGGGCGCCTGGTTCGGCCGCATGGAGAGCGGGGATTTCCGCACCTACATCGTTTACATCGTCGGCGCGCTGGTGTTCTTCCTCGCGCTCATCATCCTGGTACGTTAGGGGGATGCCATGACTATCATTATCGCGATACTTCAGGCCATCCTTCTGGTCGCCATCGCCCCGCTTCTTTCCGGCATCACCCGCAAGATTCGTGCGAAGATGCACTCCCGTACGGGCACGAGCGTGCTGCAGGACTACTACGACCTGGCGAAGCTGTGGCGCCGCTGCGAGGTGAAGGAGGGCGGAAGCAGCATTGTCTCCCGCCTTGCGCCGCCGATATTCTTGGGCTCGTTCATCCTGCTCGCTGCGGGTCTTCCGCTTGTGACTCAGGCGTGCCCGGTGCCTATTCTCGGCGACATCATCACCATTCTGTACCTCATGGCCCTTCCGCGCTTCATGTTCGCCCTGGCCTCCATCGACTCGGCCGGTTCCTACACGGCCATCGGCGGTGTGCGCGAGCTGCTCGTGGGCGTGCTGGTTGAGCCCTCGCTCATACTGGTGCTCTTTGTCATGGCCGTGGCCGCGGGCTCGACCAACGTGGGGCTTATGGCCTCATCGGTGGCCAATCTGACGGCATGCCCCTTCGTGGCCGTCGTCGTGGCCGGCGTGGCCTGCGCCATGGCCTGCTACATCGAGACGGGAAAGCTCCCGTTCGATCTGGCCGAGGCGGAGCAGGAGATTCAGGAAGGCCCTCTGGCCGCCTACTCGGGTCCGTCGCTGGCCATGATGAAGCTGGGCGTCTCGCTCAAGCAGCTCGTGGTGGCGAGCTTGTTCGTGGCGATCTTTCTGCCCTTCGGCGCGGCGGCCACGGCGTCTCCTCTCGATCTGCTCGGCGGCCTGGTGGCCTACGCGTGCAAGGTGCTCGCGGTGTTCCTTGTCGCCTCGGTGATCGAGAACGCGGTCATGCGCGTGCGCTACAAGTATCTCGGCCGTTACACCTGGTTCGTCGTGGGGATTGCCTCGCTGTCCCTCGTGTTCCTCGTCATTGGAATTTAGGTGGTGAATATGTTCGGTTACCCATTAGTCAATGTGCTCGGCGCCTGCCTCATCATCACCTCGATGATGGTGGTGCTCGCCCGCACCGGACGGGCGGCGGCCTTCTTGTACTCGCTGCAGTCCCTGGTGCTCGTTGGCGTGCTCGCTTCGCTCGGCGCCGTCACGGGCTCGACAGAGCTGTTCACCTGGTCGGCCACGGCCTTCGCCACGAAGGTGGTGCTCGTGCCCGCCATCCTGCTGTTCACGCTGAAGAAGATTGGCGACGACGCCGAGGCGGACCTTCCGCCGAAGCTAAACCCCATGAAGTCGGTGGCGCTGGTGGCCGTGGAGGTGTTCGTCTGCTTCGTGGCCGTCTCCGGCATCGATTTGCCCACGGCTGCGGCGGTCAAGCCCACGCTGGCCGTGTCGCTCGCGCACTTCTTCATCGGGCTCACCTGCATCGTTATCCAGCGCTCCATCTTCAAGCAGATCTTCGGATACTGCCTGATGGAGAACGGCTCCCATGTGACGCTCGCGCTTCTGGCGCCTCAGGCGCCGGAGCTGGTGGAGATCGGCGTCGCCACCGACGCCATCTTCGCGGTGATTATCTTGGCGGTGCTCGTGTGGCGCATGGCGCGCTATGCGCACACCCTTGACGCCGACGACCTCTGCGAGCTGAAGGGATAAGCCATGGATTACTCAATGTTACTTCTGGTGCTTTTGGGCTGTCCTTTGGCGGCGGCGCTGCTCATTGCCGTGCTGCCAGCGAAATCGACTCCCCGCGGCGCCTACGAGACTCTTCACGTACTCTCCCTGGCGGGCGTCGCGGTAGCGGGTCTGACGCTTGTGGTGGCCGCCTTTGCGGGCAGCGACATCTTCGCTTTGGGGGAGTGGTTCCATCTCGATGGCCTCAGCGCCCTGTTCTTGGGGCTCATCGCCGTCATCGCGCCTTGCACGGGCGTGTACTCGCTGCCCTATGTGGCCCACGATGTGGCCGAGGGCAAACTCGGGCCCTCCCAGGTGAAGCAGTACTATGCCTTCTTCAGTCTGTTCGTGTTCTCGATGATTCTCGCCGTCACCTCCAACAACATCATCATGATGTGGGTTTCGGTGGAGGCCACGACGCTTTCCACGGTGTTTCTCGTCGGTGTGTACCGCACGAAACTCGCCCTGGAGGCGGCTTGGAAGTACGTCATCGTCTGCACGGCTGGCGTGGCCTTCGGCTTGTTCGGGACGCTGCTCGTCTATGCGAACGCCGCCGACATTATGGCCGATCCGCACCAGGCGGTGTTCTGGACAGCCATCCTTCCCAACGCGCCGTTCATGGACCGGTCCCTCATGATGATCGCGTTCGTATTCGCGGCCATCGGTTTTGGAACCAAGGCGGGCCTGTTCCCCATGCACACGTGGCTCCCCGATGCCCACTCCGAGGCGCCGAGCCCGGTGTCGGCCCTCCTCTCCGGCGTGCTTTTGAAATGTGCCATCCTCATTGTGCTGCGCTTCTACATTCTGACGGCGGCCAATGTGGGCGCGACGTTCCCCCAGACGGTCATGATGATCCTGGGCGTGCTGTCGGTGTGCTATGCGGCCTTCGAGGTGTACAAGCAGAACGACCTCAAGCGCAAGCTGGCCTACAGCTCGTGCGAGAACGTGGGGCTCATCGCCGTATGCTTCGGCATCGGCGGCCCCCTCGGCATCATCGCCGGGCTCGTGCACTGCGTTGCCCACGGCCTCACCAAGGCCCTCATGTTCTGCCTGTCCGGCAATGTGATGATGAAGTACCACACGCGCGACCTCGCGAAGATCTCGGGCATCATTTCGGTGGCGCCGGTGACCGGCGTGCTGTTCGCGGCCGGCTGCCTGGCTTTGGCGGGCTTCCCTCCCTTTGCCATGTTCGTCAGCGAGATGTTCATGGTTCTCGCCGGCGTGGCCGCGGAAGTTTGGTGGGCCGTGGCGCTTGTGCTCGTGGCGCTCGTGGTGGTGATTATGGCGCTCGTGCGCATGATCACCGGATCGGCGCTGGGGCGCGTGCCCGAGGGCGTGAAGCGCGGCGACGTGCCCGCTTTGGCGCTTGTGCCCGAGGTGGTGCTCCTCGCTTTGGTGGTGCTGCTCGGCGTGGCGCTGCCGGGGCCCTTGGCCGGCTCCATTGAAGAGGCCAGCGCCATTGTCATGTCCTACGAGGAAGAGGGCCTCTCTTCCGGCAGCTTGTTCGAAGATGCCCTGGCGGCTTTGGCTTTCGATGATACCCCCGAGGAGGTGTTCGAGTAATGACGACGAAGAAGCAGTCGCCTTTGCGCGTGGGCGAGACCCATGTTCAGGCCGTGAGGGACACCTTTCCCGGCGCGGTGCTCGATGCGACGTGGCAGGCCGCCGATCAGGTGACCATTACGGTGCCCACCGATATGCTGCCCGATGTGGTGGAGTTTCTGTACTACGGCCGCGGCGGCTGGCTGCCCAGCATGGTGGCCAACGACGAGCGTCCGCTGCATGGTTGCTACGCCCTGTACTACCTGCTCTCTATGGAGGAGAGCGATCCGGGGTTCGTGGTGGTGCGCGCCGAGGTGGATCCGCATTCCATGGAATACCCGTCGGTGACCCCGCGGGTTCCCGCTTGCGTGTGGAGCGAGCGGGAGGCCTTCGACATGTTCGGCCTGCGCGCCATGGGGCTCCCCGACGAGCGCCGGCTCGTGCTGCCGGACGACTGGCCCGATAATCTGTATCCGCTGCGCAAGGACTCCATGGACTACCGCCAGCGCCCGGCTCCCGTGACCGATGTGGAGAACTACTCGTTTCTCTACGAGGGCCATGCCGAGGAGACGACCGAGGTGCCCATGGGCCCTCTGCATATCACCTCCGACGAGCCGGGGCACTTCCGCCTGTTCGTGGAAGGGGAGGACATCATCGATGCGGACTACCGCCTGTTCTACGTGCACCGTGGCATGGAGAAGGTGGCCGAGAGCCGCCTGAACTACGACGCCGTGACGTTTCTGGCGGATCGCATCTGCGGCATCTGTGGCAACGCCCACTCGGTGGCCTACGCCGAGGCGGTGGAACACGCCCAGGGCATCGAGGTGCCCGTGCGCGCCCAGTACATCCGCTCCATCTTGCTGGAGGTCGAGCGTTTGCACTCTCATTTGCTGAACCTGGGGCTGGTGTGCCACTACTGCGGGTTCGATACGGGATTCCAGCACTTCTTCCGGGTTCGCGAGAAGACCATGGACTTGGCCGTGCTGCTCACCGGAGCCCGCAAGACCTACGGCTTGAACCTGATCGGCGGCGTGCGGCGCGACATCTTGGACGAGCAGAAGCTCGCCACGATCAAGTACGTGCGGGAGCTGCGGCACGAGGTGGAGGCGCTCGTGGACATGCTCGTGTCCACGGCCAACTTCGAGTCGCGCACGGCCGGCATCGGAAGGCTTGACCCGGCGGTGGCCCGCGACTTCAGCCCCGTGGGGCCCTGTGTTCGCGGCAGCGGCATCGCCCGCGATGTCCGTTTCGACCATCCCTTCGACGGCTACAAGTTCCTCGTGGGAATGTCGGCGCGCAGCCACGACGGCTGCGACGTGCAGAGCCGCACGCTGGTGCGCGTGGAGGAGTTTATGGATTCCCTGGATATGATCGAGCAGCTGCTCGAGGGAGCGCCGTCCGGGCCCATTCAAACGGAAGACTGGCAGTACACACCGCACAAGTTCGCCTTGGGCTACACCGAGGCGCCCCGCGGCGAAGACATGCACTGGGCTCAGGTGGGGGACAACCAGAAATGCTATCGCTGGCGCGCCAAGGCGGCCACGTACTCGAACTGGCCGATTTTGCGCTACATGTTCCGCGGCAACACCGTGGCCGACGCCGCCATCATCGTGGGTTCCATGGATCCGTGCTATTCCTGCACCGATCGCGTGACGGTGGTCGATGTCAAGAAGAAGACGTCCACCGTGCTCACCAAAGATCAGCTCGAGGGCTACTGCCGCCGCCGCACGCACTCGCCTCTTTCCGGGAAGGGGTGGTAGGCTATGCTGAAGCTGTTCAAGGAAATCCGCAAAACCGGCGACGCCACGGTGGGCTATCCTTTCACTCCCCTGGAGATGCCCGCGGGGTTTCGCGGCAAGCCGGAGCACAACGAGAAGCTCTGCATCGCGTGCGCGGCCTGCGCCATCGCCTGTCCCGCCAATGCCATCACTATGGAACTTGATGCCGAGCAGAACTACCTCACGTGGGATATCAGCTACGGTCGCTGCATCTTCTGCGGGCGCTGCCAGGAGGTCTGCCCTCTGTTCGCCATCGAGCTGACAACCGACTTCGAGCTGGCCGTGACGAACAAGGAGGATCTGCGCGAGTCCTGCTCCTACGGCGTGGCCCGCTGCGCTCGTTGCGGCAAGCCCTATGCCCCGGCCAAGGAGGTCGATTACGCTCGCCGCGTGCTCGCGGGCGTGGGCGGTTCTGCCGCGGCCGATATCGAAAAGGTCGACCTGTGCCTGGATTGCCGCCGCATCGACGATGCCGAGGCCTTTGCGCACCAGGCGCCCGAGAGGGGGGAGGAGTAAATGCTGGAGAACGATTTTCCGCTCGATCTCCAATGGCGGCCCGATCCGGTCGTGCTGGACGCGAAGGTGGCCGAGGCGAAGCAGAAGCTCCTTGAGTCCATCAAGCGCTCCGTGTACGTCTATCGCGTCGATTGCGGCGGTTGCAACGGCTGCGAGATCGAGATTTTCGCCACCATCACCGCGGTCTTCGACGCGGAGCGCTTCGGCATAAAGGTCGTGCCCTCGCCGCGCCATGCGGATATGCTCATCTATACCGGGGCCATGACGCGCTCCATGCGGGAGCCGGCGCTTCGGGCCTACCATGCGGCCCCCGATCCGAAGATTGTGATGTCGTACGGGGCTTGCGGGTGCACGGGCGGCATCTTCCACGACAACTACTGCGTGTGGGGCGGCACCGATCCGATTCTGCCAGTTGACGTGTACGTGCCGGGATGCCCGCCCTCGCCGCCGGCCACGATCTTCGGGTTCGCCACGGCTTTGGGCCTTTTGGATCAGAAGTTGCACGCGAGCCACCATGTGGCCCCGGCCGGCGAGCAGGCGCCCGTGGCCTTCCCGGCCATTCCCTACAAGGTGCGCACGGCGTTCGAGCGCGAGGCGCGCCGCATGAGCGGGTACTACTACGGAAAGCAGATCGTGGACGAGTTCATGCTGGCGTTGTCCAAGGACACGGTGGATGCCCTGGGAGCGGCCGATGCGCTCATCGCCGCCGAGACCGATACGCGCAAGCGCGCCGTGTTCATGGATCTGAAGGCGCTGCTTTTGAGCAAGGTCGTCGACGAATGAGCGTGACCGTGCGACAGCGATGCAGGCGCGAGGCCGCCGGTTTCGAGGAGCCGGCGGCCTTGGGGGACGTCCTTTCGCCCACAAGGCCGCTCGCGGCCCATACCACCGATGGGCGCACGGCTCGCGAGGTGGTGTTCTACCGGCTGGGCGAGAAGTTCGTCGATCACGAGCGCTCTATCCCTGAGGATGTGCGGTCGGTGCTGTACTACACGCTGGCCATTGGGCACCATACCGGGGTCATCGATTGCCTTGCCCCTCGCTTGACGACTTCGCGCGAGGTGTTCGCCGACGTGCTGGCGCTTCTCGGCCCGGGTCGGGCCCACGACAAGCTGGCGGGTATTGAGAAGTTCGGCGAGATCGAGGTGAAAAAGGAGCACGTGCCCGTGCTGAAGCCCGCGGTTCTCGCGGCGCTCGATCGCGTGGGCGCTGCCCTGGAAGTGAGCGACGAGCCGCCCTTGTGCGCCGTGTCGGAGGCGGTTGTCGCCATCGATGCCCCGGCGTGGCTAGAGGAGTTCCTGCGTCTTTTGGAGGAGATCCAGTGCGAGCCGTGCGTGTACGCCATGGGGAGGAGGGTCTCATGCTGAATGCCGAGGAGATTCTCGCGGCCAGCGAGGCGTCCAAACGCGGTGGCAACATCGTTTTCTGCGTGGGCAGCGTCCTGCGCGGCGACGATGCGGCCGGGCCTCTTCTGGCCAAGAAGCTGGAGGATTTTCCCGTGGAGGGCTGGACGGCCGTGGACGGCGGCCAGACCCCCGAGAACGATTTGGGCTATCTGCGTCGCCTCGCCCCCGACCGGCTCCTTCTGGTGGACGCCGCGGCCATGGGGCTTGAACCCGGGGCCATCCGGCGCCTGCAGGCCGAGGACGTGGCGGTGCAGTCGCTCATCACCACCCACACCCTGCCCATTACCTACCTGCTGGGGGCGTTGGAGGAGATGTGCGATGACGTGACCTTCGTCGGTATCCAGCCGGCGGGAACCGCGTTCTTCGACCCGGTGCACCCTCGGGTGCTGGCGGCCGTGGAACATGTGTACCGCACCCTCGCCGAAGGCGGCGATTTCGAGCAATATCCGTTTGTAACTTTATGATTGGGGAGGAACATCCATGTCAATTGTGAAAGAGGACCTGCTGTCCATCAGCCCGGACGAGCTGGCCCCGGCGGCCACCGAGGCCAAGGCCGAGACCATCGGCGTGACCAAGGCCTCCATGGGCGGCGCCAAATGTTTCGTGTCGGCCATGCTGGCGGGCGCCTTCATCGGCTTCGGCGCCATGTACTTCTGCACCTTTCTGGGCGACACTACCATGGCCTTCGGAGCGCAGCGCCTGATCGGCGGCTTGTGCTTCTGCCTGGGCCTGTGCCTCGTGCTCTGCTGCGGGGCCGAGCTGTTCACGGGCAACGTGCTCATGGCCTGCGCCAAGGCGTCGGGGAAAATCTCCTTCGGCGGCATGTTCCGCAACTGGGGCATCGTATGGGTCGGCAATCTGGCCGGCTCGCTTCTGGCCATGGCCATCGTGTACCTGTCGAATTTGCAGGGCATGAACGGCGGGGAAGTGGGCAACGCCTTCGTTTCCGTGGCCGCGGGCAAAGTGGCCCTAGAGCCGGTGACGCTGTTCTTCAAGGCGGTGCTGTGCAACATTCTCGTGTGCCTGGCCGTGTGGATCGGTTTCTCGTCCAAGACCACGGCTGACAAGGTGCTGGGCATTCTGCTGCCCATCTCGGCGTTCGTGGCCTGCGGCTTCGAGCACTGCGTGGCCAACATGTTCTTTTTGCCCATGGGGCTTGTGCTGAACGGTGTCGGTTTCGGTGCGGCGGGGGCCGTCACTTTGGGCGGGGTGGCCTACAATCTGGTGCTTGCCACGGCGGGCAACATTGTGGGCGGCCTGCTCGTGGGCTTGGCCTACTGGTTCGTGTACCACAAGAAGCAGGGGAAGTAGCCCATGCACGTGATCGACCGATATCGGGAAGAGGATGCCGTCGCGACGTGCGAAGGCGTGAGGCTGCGGCCCGACGGCTCCCGCGAGCCGGTGCGCCGGGCGGTGCGGGAGCTGGACCTGCCGGTGATCGTCCACGAGCGGGAGGCCCATGAGGACGCTTTGCAGGTTCTGTCGGAGTTTCCGGAGGTCAAAGGCGTCTTT
>OLSN01003154.1_pt1 | contig 10971 bp, 8 predicted proteins | sample 1672411 | NCBI WGS metagenome assembly OLSN01 (sample SAMEA3136683, study PRJEB25190) | human gut metagenome | biome: human gut; feature: human-associated habitat; material: faeces | place: Austria | collected 2013
CACTGGCGGCGCTCACCTTTGCAGCATCCAGTATTATCTGCGCTTTTGGCTTAGCGGCTGCCGCACCTCGCTCGCCGTATCGGCACTTAGAATTATGCGGTATTGCCTATTACCTTCGCATCGGCGAAAGACAGTCAAAATAAATGCGGAATGGTTAGTAGCAAGGAGAAAATAACTGCCGGACGCCGCGGAAATCGGGCAGCATAAAAACATGAATTTTTCAGATACACCCTAGAGGCAGCCTGTGGAATTCACCCTTCAAGCATTTGTGGTGACAGGTGTAAACAGCGCCCGGTCCTCTCCGCCGCTCCGCGGCATCTTTCCACCCCGCGGGGAACCGCCCTCAAGAGAAGCATCGTCTCCTGCAAATATTTTAGTGGGCACAACACAAACCAACAAGGTTCTCCGCGGCGGGAAGGGGAAATCCCGCCCCACAGGTTGTTTATGGGGTGGATGTGTGGGATATAATAATCCGCAGGGGAAAATTCCGTCCTACCACCCTGCACAAAAATCCATCCCAGGCCATCATTCCAACCCACCAAAAATCCAGAATGTTTCCCCGTCCGAACCACCCACTCGCAAAAAAAAGCTACCCGCCGATCCTAATGAAACGCTCAACCCCCTGGAATATGATGCACAAGCTGCCCCAAAACCGCCAAACAGTATCCCCAAAATACGCAAAAAGCTAAGGCAACACCGCACAATTCCCGCCTTGCGGCTTAAGCACCGCTCCGGCAGATGCCGCACCTCGCTCGCCGTATCAGCACTTAGAATTATGCGGTATTGCCCTAACCATCATTCCGTGATTTTTGTCTTGCCCTTGGGGCAAAAGGGCTTTATACTGGTATACGAGTGGTAGTCTGCCCCAGTGTAAGGGCAGGCAGAAAGAACGGTTTTGCCCTGAACACGGATGGGGGCTGCAAGATGTATAAACTGATTATTATTGATGATGAAGAGAAGATTGCCAGCGGAATGGCCCAGCTGTTCCCCTGGCAGAACATTGGGTTCGAGGTGGTGCAGGTGTTCACCAGCGCACGCAAAGCCCTGCAATATATTGCCGAAAACCCGGTGGATGTGGTGCTGACCGATATTGAAATGCCGGATATGAACGGCCTGGAGCTGAGCCATCGGCTGATGGAATACCCCAACATCCAGAAAATATTTTTCAGCAGCTACAGCAATTACGAATACTTCCGCGCGGCGCTGCAAAACGGCGTGGCGGATTACCTGATGAAACCGGTGGCCTACAGCGCCCTGCTGGAATGCTTTGAAAAGGTCAAAGCCCGGCTGGATGCCCGCAGCGCCGTGCAGGAAACCGCCCCCAAGGCCTATTACGACCAGATCGTGTACGATGTGCAGCAATACTTAAAAGATAATTACCGCACTGCCACGCTGGAAGAAGCCGCGGCCAAGGTTTCCTTGAGTCCGGCTTATCTTTCCCGCGTGTTCAAGGAAAAAAGCGGAACCAGCTTTTCGGAGCTGCTGCTCAAGACGCGGATGGAAAAAGCATGTGAGATGCTGGCGGATATCCACTATAAAAGCTACGATATTGCCTATTATGTCGGGTACGATAACCCCAAAAACTTCTCCCGTGCGTTCAAAGCGTATTATGGGCAGAGCCCATCGGAATACCGCAAATCCCGCCTGGATGGTGCCGCGCTATGAAGGGAATGAAGCGGAAGTTCTTTTTGAAGCGCATGTGGAACTTTGTGGTGGTCATGCTGATCCCGGCGCTGCTGCTGGTGGCCGTTACCACCTACATGACCCTTGTGACCCAGATGCACCGTATGACGCAGGACAATGAGCGCGGTATTGAGGCTGTGCGCTCCAACATCTCGCTGGTGCTGGATTCGGTCCTGGCGCAGAACAGCTACATGACCGGCATGACCCGCACCAACATGGTGCTGAACAAAGCTCTGAAAAGGGAAAGCCTTTCTTACACCGATGCCATCTACCTGCGCAGCCTGGTATCCTCACTGAACAGCATGACCAACGCGTATGATTACGTGGATTCGGTTCTGATCTATATAGATGGGTACGACCGTGCGCTGACGTCCAGCGGGCTGGTCAACCTTTCGGCGGATGATTACAGTGGCTGGTACAGCGTGTATTCCTCTATGTCGGATACCGAGCGTACCTGCATTGCCCCGGTGGTGGTGAACGCAGGCAAAGCCAGCGAGAGAAGGCAGCTGGTAGTGTGCGCCCGGATGCTGACGATGGAAGGCTGTGTGGCCGTTACCCTGAACATCAGCCACTTGCAGGAAATAATTGCCGTGCTGCGCCCGTCCGATAACCAGCACCTGTACTTAGTTGACGGCAGTGGCCGTCTGCTGGCAAAGGCAGGGGACGCAGGCGCGGCGGAAGAGCTGCAAAACCTGATGGGCAAAACGCTGAGCGGGGCAGGGAACACGGCGGAACAGGGGCACGAGTTCTGGATCAAGCTGGATGACCGGGACTGCCTGTTGAACTGGCAAAGCTACCAGAACCCGGATTTCTACATCGTATCTACCATTGACCGGGCCATGATCCTGGAAAACCTGGGCGAACGGTTGATGCCGCTGCTGCTGATGGCGGTTGTGGCGCTGTACGCCATTGTGTTTTTGGCATACGTCAACACCAAGCGCAGCTTTGACGAGATCAACCTGATGCTGCAGATGTTTGAGGATGCCGAGGCGGGCCGCACCATCCAGCGCCCCCAGCGCAAGGTAAATGATGAATATGACGTTATCATGAACAACATCCTGATGATGTTTTTGAACAACACCTACCTGAACATCCAGCTGAAAGAAAAGCAGTACCGCCAGCAGAACGCAGAGCTGACCGCCCTGCAGTTGCAGATCAACCCCCACTTTTTGTACAACACCCTGCAAACGCTGGATATGGAAGCCCGCAAGCTGAACGATGATGGGCGCATCAGCGCGGTGGTGGGGTATGTATCGGATATCCTAAAGTATTCACTGACCAACCCGCAAAAGAGCGTCAGCCTGCGGGAAGAGCTGGACTACCTTAAAAAATATGTGGAAGTGCAGCACTACCGCTTTGGGGACCGCTTTATTATTTATTATGAAGTGGACGACGATGTGATGGACGCCGAGGTATTCCGCCTGATGTTGCAGCCCGTGGTAGAAAACAGCCTGCTGCACGCCTTGCGCGGCAACGAGCGCGGTTACATGAAGGTGCGCGCCCGCCGCATTGGCGATAAGGTGAACCTGCGTGTGATCGATAACGGCGACGGCATGACAAGGGAAGAGCTGGAAGCGCTGCGCAAACGCATTGCAGACCGCAACAGCCGCAGTATTGGGCTGACCAACTTGGACCGCCGCCTGCGCCTGCGCTACCCGGAGGAAACGGGGCTGCGCATCTGTTCCATAAAAAACCTTGGCACCAGCGTGTCGTTTTGCATCCCGTACAAAAAATATACCCCGGATGCCCCGCAAACGGGTAAAACAGAATAATAAAATGCCGGGCAGGTATCTTAAATTGCGCCAAAACGCAAGAGATGATACCTTCCCGGCGTTTTGTGTCAAATGATGAATCCTTTTAGCAAGCGTGAGTCCTTTTATAAATCTGCCAAACAAATTATAATAAAACCATGATAAGGCTCGACGAAAAGGGCCGATTTAGAAGGAGGAAAACAATATGAAAAAGCAACTTATGGCCGGTATGATGGCCGCCAGCATGGCATTGTCTCTGGCCGCATGCGGCGGCAGTACTGCCAGCAGCGCAGCCTCGGCAGCCGACAGCACCAGCGGCGCTGCCTCTACCAGCACCGCAGCTTCCACTTCCAGCGATGAACAGGTGACTTTGCGCTTTGCCTGGTGGGGCGGCGATGAGCGCGCCAACGCCACCATGGAAGTCATCAACAAGTTCATGGAAGAAAACCCCAACATCAAGATCGAAGCCGAGTATGGCTCTTCTGACGGCTACCATGATAAGCTGGCAACCCAGCTGGCATCCGGCACCGCCGCCGACATCGTGCAGATTGACCCCGAAACGATGCCCAGTTTTGTTTCCACCGGCGATTACTTCCTGGATTACAAGGACTACGACTTTGATCTTTCCAACTTTGACCCCAACTACATTGGCCTGCGCGTGAATGGTAACTATGACGGCAAGCAGCTGGGCCTGCCCACCGGCATTGCCGGCCCGGCACTGGTTGTGAACGAAGAGCTGGCCGAAAAGTACGGCATCGACTTCAACACCCAGTACACCTGGGATCAGTTCATTGAATGGGGCAAAAAGGTCCATGAAGCAGATCCCGATACCTACCTGCTGTGCACCAACAAAGAGTATGTGACCAACCTGGTGTTCTTTACCTACATGAAGCAGCTGACCGGCAAGACCATCTTTGACGCTGACTCCAAAGAGTTCAATTATACCGAGGAAGATATCCAGAACTGCCTGGATCTCGTCAAGAGCCTGTACGATAACAATGTCTGCGCACCGGCTTCCTACTCTTCCGCTTACAGCAACGACGACCTGCAGTCTGACCCCAACTGGATCGCTGGCAAGTACGTCTGCACCTTCGCTTACATCTCCACCATCAATGTTATGACCGCCGCCAATGAGGGCGCAACCTATGGCACCGGCTACCTGCCTCTGCTGGACGGCGCTAAGGACAACGGCTGGGCTTGCAACTGCCCGCAGGTCCTGGCAGTTACCTCCACCTGCAAGGCTCCGGAAGCAGCCATGAAGTTCCTGGATTACTTCTTTAACAGCGATGACGCCGAAAGCACCCTGGCCTGCGTGCGCAGTGTTCCCCCGACGGAAAAGGCCCGTGAAATCTGCGAAAAAGACGGTACCCTGGACCCGAACATGATGACCGCCGCCAACATTGCCAGCGGCTACAGCGGCCTGACCAACGACAAGTACTCCTCCGCACCGGAATCCAAGCAGATCATTGCTGATACCATCGAGGCTGTCGGTTACGGCACCACCGACCCCGCAAGCGCTGCATCCGATATGTACAATCAGCTCTCCAGCTACATCAGCGCCCAGTAAACCTCAGCGAACATCAAAAACGGGTGTCTCCCACCGAGGCATCCGTTTTATTAAAGTGTACCTGAAAAGTCGAAAATATAGTCTATTTCTACAAACACAGCCGGATTTGGCGTTAAAAAGCCTTGGAATCCACAAAGGATTCCTGCGGCTCTTTGCCTTAAATCCTGCTTGTGTTTGCGAAATATCCGTCATTTTCTTTGTTTTCAGCTACACCAGTAAAAAGGCGGATTTTTTCCAAAGAGGTGTGATCCTATGACAAAACAAACCAAAATCAAGCACTATACCAAGCGCGATTACGCGGCGTTTGCTTATCTGGCCCCGTGGATCATCGGTATGCTGATCCTGCAGCTGTACCCGTTTTTTAGCTCGCTGGTTTACTCGTTCTGCAACTACAAAATCACCGGCACCCCCTCGTTCACCGGCCTGAGCAACTACATCCAGTTGTTCACCATGGATACTGAGTTTTGGAACTCCTTGAAAGTTACCCTGGTCTACACGCTGTACACCGTGCCCGGCAAGCTGGTTATGGCATTGGCTGTTGCGGTGTTCCTCAACCGTGACATCAAAGGCATCAACCTCATCCGTACTTTGTACTACATTCCGTCCCTGTTCGGCGGCAGCGTTGCTGTTGCTCTGCTGTGGAAGATCATGTTCATGGATAACGGCGTTATCAACGCCATCCTGACCACCCTGCACCTGCCCAACGTACAGTGGCTGGGCGACCCCAATCAAGCCCTGCGCACCATCTGCATGATGGAGATCTGGCAGTTTGGTTCTTCCATGGTCATGTTCCTGGCCGCGCTGAAAAACGTTCCGGCAGATTTGTACGAAGCTGCCGAGATTGACGGCGCAAGCAAGGTCAAGATGTTCTTCAGCATCACCGTTCCGCAAATCACCCCCATCATCTTCTTCAACCTTATCATGCAGACCATTCAGGCTTTGCAGAACTTCACCTCTGCCTTTGTCATCACCGATGGCGGCCCCATGAAGGCTACCTATGTGCTGGGCATGAAACTGTATAAGGAAGGCTTCTCCTACTTCAAGATGGGTTACGCCAGCGCCATTTCCTGGATCATCTTTATTGTGATCATGCTGATCACTCTGGTGCTGTTCGCAACCTCCAAGTGGTGGGTCTTCTATGGCGACGAAAGCTGAGAAAGGGCGCGTGAGCATTATGACAAAACAACAAAAAAAGACCCTGAACCTGGTGCTGACCTATCTGGTCATCATCCTGATTGGCTGCGTGCTGCTGTTCCCCATTGCATGGATGATTTCGGCCGCGTTCAAAACCAACGATGAAATTTTTGGCTCCATTGCACTGATGCCCAAAAGCTTCAGCTTCCAGAACTTTATTGACGGCTGGAAAAGCGCCGGTATTTATACCTATGCAACCTATTTCATCAACTCCTTTATCATGGTCATCCCCACCACGCTGCTGACCATCGCTTCCAGTGCGCTGGTTGCCTATGGCTTTGCACGGTTCAACTTCCCGTTCAAAAAGCAGCTGTTTGCCATCCTGATCGCCACCCTGATGCTTCCCAACTCGGTCATCATCATCCCGCGTTACGTTCTGTTCAACAAGTTCGGCTGGGTCGATTCCTACATGCCATTCTGGGTGCCCGCCCTGCTGGCCTGCTACCCATTCTTCATCTATCAGCTCATCCAGTTCATGCGCGGCATCCCCCGCGATCTGGACGAATCCGCCTGCATTGATGGCTGTGGCACCTTCCGCATCTTCTGGCAGATCCTGCTGCCGCTGATGAAGCCGGCCCTCTTCTCCGCTGGCCTGTTCCAGTTCCTGTGGACCTATAACGATTACTTCAACTCCTTGATCTTCATCAACTCGGTCAAAAAATACACCATCTCGCTGGCGCTGCGCCTTTCCGTTGACGCGGAAAGTGTTGTGGTGTGGGGCCGCGTTATGGCCATGGCCTGCGTGGCGGTTCTGCCGCTGGTTCTCCTCTTCTTTGCCGCACAGAAATATTTTGTGGAAGGCATTGCAACCTCCGGCCTGAAAGGCTGATTTTCGTTTTCCTCTTTTTTGTTTATTCCTCCTAAAAATCATTGACCCGTTGCGGGCCGGCACTGCCCGGCCCGCATTTTTTGTTGAGGTATCATAATGAAACTGGATCTGAATTCCCAAACATTAAACGTCAGCTTTGCCTGCCGGATCGAGGATGCCTGGGTGCCGGTGCCGGAAACTGCCTGCATACAGTCCGGCTTTGACTGGACGCTGAACGGTGCGCATTACAGTGCGCAGTTCACCCCCGCTGGTGATACGCTGTGCTACACCCTGCAAATGGATGCGCCCAACCCCACCCAGCTGCGCATGTGGCTGGCTGTGCCGGGGCAGAGCGATTATTTCCATGTGATCCCCTGCAATATTTACGGCGATAACCACGCCGCGGAAGCCAAACCCGGCGAATTTCCATTGCTGACGAAGGATCACCACGAGGTGGCGTTCTGTGCGCCGCTGTGGGAATTCCGTGCGGACCGCGCCGCCATGCCGCTCGCCGCCCTCTGCTGGGACGGCGGAGTAGCCGCCGCTGCGGTGGAACCCTACAGCGAAAGCGAGGCCGGGATCATCCGCAACGGTGTGTTTGCCGCTTTGCCGGATGCGTTCGGCATCAGCCTGGGGTACACCAACGACCCCACCACCTTCAAAAACCGCTCCACTCCGGCGCCGTCCACCCGCAGCATGGCCTGCAAGGCGCAGACCAGCGGCAGGATCTACCTGCACAGCGGCCCGCGAACCGAGCTGCATGAGATCATCCGGCAGGAATACGCCCGCCACCAGGACCGCGCCGTCCCCCGCAATACCCTGCGCCAGGCCGTGCAGGGTATGCTGGACACCTTTGCCTACCAGAACTTTGACGCGGCGGCGGGGGAGTATACCAACCGCTGCTGCCGCCCGCCCAGGGAGACCGAGATGCGCCCCTGGCGGCTGGTGACGGAGATCGGCTGGACGGGTGGCGGCGTGCTGGCCTATCCGCTGGTGCTCTGCCGCGATGCCCTTGGCGCGGATGCCGAAGCGCCGCTGGCCGCGGCCATGAGTGGCGAACAGCTGTTTGACCGCATTGCCGATGCGTATAACGAAAAATCCGGCCTGCTGAACGACCTGATGGCCCCCAATGCCGCGGGCAGCCAGGTGAACGGCTGGTGGACCGGGTACGGCCTGGTCAAAGACTGCCACTGTGCCTATACAGTGGGCAGCGCCGTCCACTACCTGACCAAAACGATGGATTATCTGCACCAAAACGGCAAACCCTGCCCGGCCAAATGGATGGATGCAGCCCAAAAGGTGCTGCATACCGTCATGGATCTGCAGCGCGCAGACGGCGCTTTCGGCTATACTTACTCCACCCAGGAACGCAAAGTGCTGGATTGGAGCGGCTTTGCGGGCTGCTGGTTTGCCCCGGCGCTGGTTTACCTCTACCGCCTGACCGGCGAAGAACGCTGCCTGCACTCCGCCGAAAGAGCGCTGGATTACTACCATACCTTTGTCAAGGACCTGAACTGTTACGGTACCCCCATGGACACCTGGAAAGCCGTGGATGAGGAGGGCAACCTGGCCTTCATGCGCGGCAGCCGCCTGCTGTATGAGCAGACCGGCAAGGCCGAATTCCTGCAATATATGAAAGACAGCGCCGGGTACGAGTTTCTGTGGCGCTATGGCTACAAGACCTACCCGGAGCACACCCCGCTGAACCAGGGGTGGTCCGCCTGCGGCGGCGCCGTTACCTCGGTTTCCAACCCGCATATCCACCCCATGGGGGTTATTATTGACACTGACCTGCGCTATCTGGCACAGGTGACGGGTGACGGCTATTACGCCAGCCGCGCGGCGGATTCTGCCGCCTGGATGCTGCAATGCCTGGAACTGTACCCCGCAGCCACCGGCTATGGCCGTTACGGCATTTTGTCGGAACGCTGGTGCCCCAGCGATGGGCTGGATGTGGAGCGCTTCAGTGATGGCAGACCGTTCAGCAGCTGGTTCAGCCACAATCTGTGGGCTTCCGCCTGCGTGCTGGAAGCTGCATGTGAGCTGCTGCTGGAAATCGAACACAAGAAAGGATAAAAGCAATGGACCGTTATGTGACCGATATCAAAAATGGCTGCTACCAGAACCCGGTGCTGCCCATGGATTTCAGTGACCCCGACGCCATCCGCGTGGGGGAGGACTATTACCTGATCTCTTCCAGCTTTACCTACCTGCCCGGCGTGCCGGTGCTGCACAGCAAGGATCTTGTCCACTGGGAGCGCATCGGCAACTGCGTGGAGCGGCTGCCGTTTGACCGCTATGCCCAGCCCGCCCATGGCTGCGGCACCTGGGCCCCGGCGCTGCGCTACCATGCGGGCAGGTTCTATGCATTCATTCCCCTGCCGGACGAGGGCATTTTTTACACCGAAGCCACCGACCCCGCCGGCCCCTGGAGTGCGCTGCACTGCGTAAAATCCGCCAGCGGGTGGATCGATCCCTGCCCACTGTGGGACGATGACGGCAGCGTGTATATGGCCCACGCCTTTGCCAAAAGCCGCTGCGGCATTAAGCACAAGATCCAGCTTTCCCGCCTGGATCCCGAAACGCTGGAAGTGGTGGAGGACGGCCCCATCGTGTTTGATGGCACCCTGAGCCAGCCCACCGCCGAAGGCCCCAAAATGTACAAGCGCAACGGCTGGTATTACATCTTTATCCCGGCAGGCGGTGTGGAATACGGCTGGCAGACCGTGCTGCGCGCCCGCAATGTGTACGGCCCGTATGAGGAAAAAATCGTCATGCACCAGGGGACCAGCTCCATCAACGGCCCCCACCAGGGCGCGTGGGTCACAGCGCCGGACGGCAGCGATTGGTTCCTGCATTTCCAGGACCGGTTTGAACTGGGCCGCGTGGTACACCTGCAGCCTATGTGCTGGCACAGCGATTGGCCGTTCATCGGCCTGGAACAAAACGGCGATGGCATCGGCGAGCCGGTGACCGAGTGGGACTGCCCCAAAGGCGAAGCTGGTCCCGGCCTGCAAATAGGGGACAGCTTTACAAACGGCAAGCCCGGCCTGCAATGGCAATGGCAGGCCAACCCCCAGCCCGAAGCCTGGCTGCGCCCGGTGGCGGGGGATGCACTGCATCTGGTCTGCGGGGCCAGCGGAAGTTTGTGGCGGCAGCCCAATGTGCTCAGCCAGATGCTGCCTGCAGCGGATTTTACCGCAAACGTTACCCTTGGCCTGGCCGGGTGCGGCGCCGGAGCTAAAGTAGGGCTTAGCGTGATGGGGCAGAAATATTCCGCCATTGAGCTCTGCCGCACCGCGCAGGGCTGCACCGTGCAGTTGGTACAGGGCATGGTGAAAGACCTTGCCCCCACCGGCGATGCAGAAGAAACGATCCTTGCCGAAAAAATGGTTGACACGGATGAAATAACCGTTACAATGAAAATAACGGCTGCCAAGCAGGTGCAATATGCCCTGCTGGCAGCAGATGGCACCGCAGTGCCGCTGGGGGGAGCCCAACCCGTTGCCAAGGCAACCTGGACCGGCGCGCGCCTGGCCCTGTACGCCCGCGGCGGCACCAAAGGGGATGCTGCCTGCATCAAGCAGCTGAACATTACATTTTAGCCGGGCTTTTGGCGGCAGAACACCGCAGATACCCGCGGCAAAAAGGAGAGCAAACTGGCAATGGCAAGTGTTACCATCCGGCTGAACAGCATTGGTGAAGTGAAAGAGTTTAACCGCATTGCGGCCACTGTGCCCGGAGATGTGGACCTGCATTCCGGGCGCTACTGCGTGGATGCAAAATCCATCATGGGTATTTTTGCCCTGAACTTGGCGCGCGAACTGACGGTGGACAGCCCAACCCTGAGCGAGGAAGAACTGCACAAAAAGTTTGCGGCCTTTTTGGCGGGCTAAGGCGTATCTGAAAACCAAGGGCAACACCGCACAATTCCCGCCTTGCGGCTTAAGCACCGCTCCGGCGGCTGC
>OLSN01003158.1_pt1 | contig 10960 bp, 10 predicted proteins | sample 1672411 | NCBI WGS metagenome assembly OLSN01 (sample SAMEA3136683, study PRJEB25190) | human gut metagenome | biome: human gut; feature: human-associated habitat; material: faeces | place: Austria | collected 2013
CCTCCGCCACAGCGGGTATGCATGTCAGCACGGCCAGTGCGGCGCACAGCGCCGCCAAGATCCCTCGGGTCACAGAAAGCCCCCCTCATCACAGGATGCTCTCAGTCTATTCCCGCGCTGCTTGTCTTCTTGTCTGGTATCAGAAATCCTTGTTCCGCTTCTTATCCACGAAGCCCTCGACCCGATCCAGCAGCTCCGGCACCATCTCGATGACCCGGTCCACGGTAGTGATGGCCGGCGCACCCACCGGCAGCATACGGGTCACGCCGCCCTTGACCACCAGGAAGGCCATGGGCTCCACCCGCACGCCCGCGCCGCAGCCGGCGCCGGAATTTTCCTTGTTCTTGCCGTAGTCACCGCCCCCGCAGCCAAAGCCGTAGCTCAGCCGGGAGATAGGGATCAGCGTCACGCCGTCCGGCGTGGTGATAGGTTCGCCCACGATATTGTTGGCGTCCACCATCTCCTTGACCTTCTCCATAGACTCCACCATCATGCTCTTGAGGTCATTTTTCTTCTCGGTCATTTCCATTGTCAGCTCTCCTTTGTCGAAGTTGATGTGGTCGTATGTCCCGCGCCGTCCGGCGCTGTGTGTACTGTTTCACGCTGCTTTGCAGCGTTCTGCGCCGCCTTCGCCTTCTCCGCGGCGCTCTGCCGCTTCCGCATGGCCAGGAGCCACCGTATCACCGGCTTGGCGAAAGCCCAGCCGATGGCGAACAGGTCCCGTATCTGCAAACTCACACCCAGCCGGCCTGTGAGCCGCAGCTGCTCGCTGTCAAAGTCCACCTCCACGTGGAGGCCGGGGTCCGGTATCCGCGTCAACTGCTCCAACTGCGGCATCACCGTCCACATTCCGGCGTTGATATAGCCGTACAGCTCCGCCGCCCCCGCCGGGTCCATGGCTCCCGGCAGCACCGCCGACAGCTCCAGCGGGTCGATCAGCAGCCGCTGCCGCGTCTTTCGCAGTCCGCCCTTCAGGGACGCCCACACCGCCGGCAGAAGCGTCTTGATATCCTGCGCCGACAGAGACGGCTTTTTCTTTTCCTTCCCCTTGGTGCTCTCCTCCTGCGGTGTCTTTTTCTTCTTTTCTTTCTTGGGCTTTTTGGGCTTCTCCGGTTTATCCGGTTTGGGAAGCATCTGTATCCGCGCCGGCCCCGCGATCACCGTGACGCTTGTGTCCGCAAGGTCGCCCGCGAAGTCTGCCCGCACGCCGATACGCAGCAGTGACAGCAGGAAGAAAAACAGCAGAATGCCCAGTATGATGTACACCGCCGTCATCGTGCTCCCTCCTCCCGCGTTATCTCTCCCGTATGCTTACAGCGCCTCCGCGCCGTTCTCCCCGTCCGCCGGTACCGTATCGTCGTCCAGCCGCAGCTGTCCGTCGGCCTCCATTCCCGGCAGCTGGGGCAGCTCCTCCAGCGAATTCAGATGAAACGCCCGCAAAAATGCCTGTGTCGTCCGGTACAGCCGCGGCCGCCCCGGCACCTGCAGCCGTCCGCACTCCTCGATCAGGTGACGGTCCAGCAGCAGCCCCACCGTGTACGAGCTGTCCACGCCCCGTATCTGGTCCACATAGGCCCGGGTGGTGGGCTGATAGTACGCGATGATGGTCAGCACCTCCAGCGCCGGCTGGCTGAGCTTGGCGGGCTTGCGTATCTCAAACGCCTTGCGGATCTGGTCGCCGTACTCCGGCGCGGAGCACAGCTGCCAGCTGTCCTCCATCCGAAGCAGCCGCACGCCCCGTCGCTCATAGCTGTAATAGTCCTGCAAATGCTGCAGTACCAGCTCCACCGTGGGGCGGTCCATGTTCAGCGCCACGCAGATGCGATCCACCGCCACCGGCTCACCGGAGGCAAACAGTATGCCCTCTACGGCGGCCTCGATATCCTTCATTTCCAGTGTATCCATAGGTCTCCCCTTACATCAGTTCTTCGGGCGCGTCGCCCTCTGCGGTGACAGTGCAGTCGCTGGCCGCGCCGGCCAGCTTGATCAGATTGTTCCGGCACAGCTCCAGAACCGCCATGAACGTGGCCACCAGCTCACTGCGTGTCTTGCTGCCGCGGAACAGCAGCAAAAAGCGCGTAATGCCCACACCCCGCAGCCGCCGCAGGATCTCCTTCGCCTTTGTCTCCACAGGATACGGCTCCCGCTTCACGATCTCGTCAAAGGCCCGGATAGGCGGTGCCTCCGGCGCACCCTGCCGGTCCGTGACCTCCTGCATGGTCAGCACCAGATCCGCCGGCTCCTGGTCGTACTCATAGATCTTCCCGCGCTCCATAGGCTCCGGCGGCCGGGTCAGAATGTTCCGTCCGAACTCGCTCAGGGGCGCCAGCCGTTCCGACAACATACGCACCCGGGCATAGGCCTCGCCCCGCTTGCGCTCCTCCAGCGACTTGATGAGGGCGTCCATCTCGCTCTGGGCTTCCTCGTCCTCCAGGTTCAGCAGCATACGGGTCTTGATGAACATCAGCTGGGCGGCCATGGTAATGAACTCGCTGGCCACCTCCAGATCCATCCGCTTGCGCTTTTCCAGATAATCCTGGTACTGCTCCAGTATCAGTGCGATGGGGATATCCTGTATCTCTATCTTATTTTTTCCCAGCAGGTACAGTATCAGATCCAGCGGCCCCTCGAAGTCTTCCAGCGGCTCGTCGCCCCGCGTCTGTACCACCTTTTCCAGTTTAAAAATAGGATCGTCCAAATTTACACCTCAAAACCGACCAGCCTGCACAGCAGGGTAAATGTCCAGCGTATGGTGCTGTTCAGCGCGTTGCTGCCGACACCCACGGAGATAACTACCAGCAGCACCAGCATACCGAAGCGCTCATAGCGCATGAGCCAGTTGTACGCCCGGTCCGGCAGCAGCACCGCCAGCACCTTTGAGCCGTCCAGCGGTGGGATAGGCACCAGGTTGAACAGCCCCAGGCCCACCGACAGCGATGCCGTATCCACCAGGAAGGAAAACCATGTACCGCTGAAGCTCCCCGTGGTCACCGCCCGCAGGAACTCGCCCCGGGCGATCAGCAGCAGCAAAAGCGCCAGCAGGAAGTTGGATACCGGCCCGGCCAGTGCCGTCAGCGCCATGCCCTGCTTGGGCTTCTTGAAATAGCTGGGGTCCACCGGCACCGGCTTGGCCCAGCCGAAACCCGCCGCCACCATCATGATAAGGCCCAGCCAGTCGATGTGCCGCAGGGGGTTCAGACTCAGCCGGTGCGCCCGCTTGGCCGTAGGGTCGCCCAGCGCATAGGCCGCCAGGCCGTGGCACGTCTCATGTATGGTCAGGCACAGGAACACGGACGCCACGCGGAGCAGTATGCTCTCCAGCGAGCCGAAGTCCAGCGCGTTCCAAAGATTTGTCAAATATTGCAACAGCAGCGCCTCCGAGAGATAAAATGACAGCTTTCCTGCATTATAGCAGAAACCGGCCGGAAAGTCTACACCCATTGTCACCGTTCCGACCACTTTGTAACCATTTTGTATCCGTCTTTCCACCGGTTCGTAGCTTTTCTGTAAAGATACGTACCACTATATATGGTATGCTGTAAGCACAGAAGGAAACGAACATTCCCACACCATGAAAGGAGAACAACTACTATGGATAGAACGAAGCTCATCACCTCTCTGGTCATCCTGTGCCTCGCCTCCGCTGTGGCCGCATTCCTGATGCCGCCCGCCCACGGTGCGCTGCTCTCCTTCGTGAGCATCGCGTCGGCGGCTGTCATCGCTGTCCTCGCCGTTGTCACGCTGGTGCGGATGCTGATGCAGCGTCGCGCGTTTTGACATAGAGGGCGCAAGTCAACTGTGTTTATTGAAAGCAAGCAGTCAACCGGACCGTATGTAGGAAGCTGTCCATCATAGCCATGTGATCTCCCCCCTACCGCACATATCTGTTCCGTACCATATTATTTTCTCCCCAACTACGACCAACAAAGCGGCAGACCCGCAGGCATTGCCTGCGGGTCTGTCGCTTTTTATGACTGCCGATTTATCCCTTCAGCGCCGATACCGCCGCCCGTGCGGCTGCCGCCGCGTCCTCGGGGTATACGTCCGCGCCGATCTCATCGCAGAAGCTCTGGCTGATGGGCGCGCCGCCCACAAATATCTTCACCTGGTCCCGGATACCTGCCTCCCGGGCCAGCGTCACCACCCGGCGCATCTCGCCCATGGTGGTGGTCAGCAGGGATGAGCAGGCGATCACGCCGCAGCGCTGCCGCTTCGCCGTCTCCACGAACTGCTCCGGCGTCACGTCCACACCCAGGTCGATGACCTCCACACCGCTGCCCTCCAGCATGATCTTCACCAGGTTCTTGCCGATGTCGTGCATATCACCCCGGACGGTGCCGATACACGCCCGGCCCACCGTCTTGGCATTTCCGCCGGTCATCAGCGGCTTCAGCTCCCCCAGCGCCGCCGTCATGCACCGGGCGGCCATCAGCATCTCCGGCACGAAGGCCCGATTGGCGGAGAAGGCCTCACCCAGATCGTTCATGCCGCGGATCAGCCCGCCGGACAGGATCTCCTGCGGCGTCCGACCCTGCTCCAGCGCCTCCCGGCACAGCGTCAGCACCTTTTTCTGCTGTCCCTTTTCCAGCGCTACGGCCAGGCGGGCCAGTACGTCGCCGTTCTCGACAGCGGCGCCCGCCGCCTGCCGCACGGCGACAGCCCGCACCCGGCGTGGCACCGGCGGCAGATCGAACCGCGGCACGTGCAGCGCCCGGTTGTAGTCCGCTATGGCCCGGTCGATGTACTCGTCCACATGGGGATACACCGCCCCCGGCAGGCCATAGGTGATGGAGGGGATATAGTGCCCACCCGGGCAGCACCGCCGCAGGGTATCCATGGCATAGCCGTAGATCTCCTCCGGCGCGGCATCCGTCCGGTCGATGGCGGCGCCCATACCGCCCATCAGCACCAGCCGCCCGTGCAGCTTCTGCTGGAGGGCCGGTATATCGTTCTCCGGCAGTACGCCCTGCCACACCTGAATGCCGATCTCCGCCATGTCCTCCACGATCGGGACCAAATAGGAGTCCGCGTGGTGGATGGCGATCACGCCCCGGGACCGGATATAGCCGTAAAACCGCCGGTACGGCTCCTTGAAGAATTCCCGCCACATTTCCGGCTTCATGAACAGCGCGTCCTTGGTGCCCCAGTCGTCGTGAGAGAAGATCACGTCCGGCCGTAAATTGTCGATGAGCAGCTTCACGTATAGCAGCCGATACGTGGTGATGTAGTCAATGAGCGCGTGCATCTCCTGTGGGTGCTCATACAGGTTCGTCAGCGTGTCCTCAAAGCCCATCAGGAAGTGGCACTGCTCGAAGATACCGGTACCCATAAAGCCCGCCAGCAGCTTCTCCTCCCCGCAGGCCGCCCGTGCCGCGGCGCGGCACGCCTCCCAGCCCTCCGTGCAGGCGGCGATGTCCGGCGCGTGCACCGTCTCCCGCCAACGGGTGATGTCCGGGCACACCGCCAGGCCGTCCGTGGTAACGGGCATAGGCCCCGGCGCGTCGGCGGGAAAGCTGATGGTGGTGCCCCAGCGGTCTTTGCTGACGGTCCCCCGCTTCCGGTTGCCCCGCAGATAGGTGTTGATGGGATCGTTCAGGCACATATGCAGCGCCTCGTACTGGCACAGCTGGCGATCCGGCTGGCCATTGGGCTTCAGCAGCTCCAGAAAGTTCTCCTTGGGCGTCATCATATCATTTCACCTCTTCGGTATAGAGTAGGCACGATGTATACGTCATGGTTCGCGGTCCGTAGTTATATGACAGCCCGGACCGCAGACACACGTCCCCCACCAGCAGGCCATAGGCCTCCATGGAGGACATCCGCTTGTCCGGAAACCGGCAGGGCCGGTCCGGACAGGTACACCGTCGGCACACGGTGCATGCTCCCGCTGACAGGGGCAGGCAGTCCGACAGCAATAGCCGCGCCTGCCGCGCAAAGTCCGCAAAGGCCCGCTTGTGCCGCCGCTGGATCGCCTCCATCCCCTCGTAGTCGAAGTCGTCCGCCAGCGTCCCGGTGGTCTGCACCAGCACCCCGGCGTCAAAGCATCCCATGGCCGCCGCGGCATCCTCCAGCGTCCCGCAGCCGGGCGGACAAGCCCAGTTGGCGTTCCACTTCCCGCACCGGTCCGCCCGGCACATCTCCCGCACCTCCCGCCGGGGCGTCAGCGCGTTCATGTCCACCGGCGCGGCGTGGGAGAACCCGTTTTCCGCCGCCAGCGTCATCAGTTTCGTTCTCATGGCAAATCCTCTTGACAAAGCCGCCCTGGGCTGATAAAAGTAGTAGTGGAATTATTATAAAAAGGGGTGTTGCCCGTGTCAAGTATCCGCGTGACCCGCGGCGGAGATGTTTTTCGCCTCCCCTGCAATGATACCGATACCCTGCTGGCTCTGCTGCGCCGCGCCGGCTGTACCCTGCCCGCCGCCTGCGGCGGCCACGGCCGCTGCGGCAAATGCCGCGTCAGCGTCAACGGCGTGCCGCGTCTGGCCTGCCGTGTGGTGCCGGAGGACGGCGACGAGATCGTCCTCCCTCCCGCCGCCGGCGGGCGCATCCTCACCGAGACGCTGGATCCCCCCGCCGTCCCCACCGGCGAGACAGGCTGCGCCGCCGCCATCGACCTGGGCACCACCACCACGGCGCTGCGGCTGTACGACCTGGCCACCGGCCACGCCCTGGCCACCTGCGCCGACTGGACGGCTCTGGCCCCCTACGGCGCGGATGTCATCACACGCATCCAGTATACCATCGACCACCAGGACGGGCTCACCCGCCTGTCCTCCCTGCTCCGCCAGCAGCTGAAGGCCCTGCTCACCCGGGCACTCTCCCAGGCCGGGCGACAGCCCGCCGAGCTGAAGCGCACCGTGACCGCCGGCAACACCGTCATGCAGAGCCTGCTCGCCGGTGTATCCGTCCGCCCGCTGGCCGCCGCCCCCTTCTGCCCGGAGACCTTCTTCCGTCAGAGTTCCGGCCTCACGCTGCTGGACGCGCCGCTGTACTGCGTCCCCTGCGCGGCGGGCTTCGTGGGCGGCGATATCACCGCCGGCCTGCTGGCCTCCGGCCTTGCCCGACGCGCGGGCCATTTCCTGTTTCTGGACATCGGCACCAACGGCGAGATGGCCCTGGGCGGCATGGATGGCTTCACCTGCTGCGCCGTGGCCGCCGGCCCCGCCTTCGAGGGCGCGGGCATCGCCTGCGGTATGCTGGGCGTGGACGGTGCGGTCAGCCGCGTCCGGTACAGCGGCGCCTTCAAGATGAACGTCATCGGCGGCGGCGAGGCAGTCGGTCTCTGCGGCTCTGGTCTCATCGACCTGACGGCCCTCCTGCTGCGCCTGGGCGTCATTGACGAAGGCGGCCGTCTCCTACCGCCGGAAGACGCGCCTGAGGCGTTCCGCCGCTATTTGACCCGTGACGAAAACGGCTGCGGCGTCTTCCACTTGACCGACCGGGTGTATCTCACCGCCGCTGATGTCCGGGCGCTGCAGCTGGCCAAGGCAGCGGTGGCCGCCGGCGTGCAGATACTGCTGGCGCAGCAGGGGCTGACCCTTTCCGCGCTGGACGCTCTGTACCTATCCGGCGGCTTCGGGATGTACCTTGACCCCGCCAGCGCCGCGGCCATCGGTATGCTCCCCCGTCTCCCCGCCGCCAAGCTCCACAGCGTAGGCAACGCCGCCCTCTCCGGCGCGGCACAGCTGGCCCTGCGGGGTGATATGTCCGCCGCGGACGGCATCGTCAACCGTCTCACCTATCTCGAGCTCTCCGGGCGTCCCGACTTCGCCGACGCCTTTGCCAAAAACATTCCCCTAAGATCCATGCAATGGAGGTAACACCTATGGAGCTTCGTTTTCCTCTGATTTTGGACGGTGCCACCGGCACCGAGCTGCAAAAGCGCGGCTATACAGGCGACGTCTGCGCCGAGCAGTGGACACTGGACCATCCGGACGCCATCATCGACATCCAGCGCGGCTATGTGGCCGCCGGCAGCCAGGTGGTCTACACCCCCACCTTCGGTGCCAACCGCCGCAAGCTGGAGGAGTCCGGCCTGTTCAACTGCACCGCCGACTACAACCGCCGTCTGGCGGAACTGTCCGCCCAGGCGGTGCAGGGCAAGGCCCTGCGGGCAGGCGATATGTCCCCCACCGGCGCGTTCCTCGCCCCGCTGGGCGACGTGTCCTTCGAGGAGCTGGTGGACATCTACACCGAGCAGGCCGCCGGTCTGGAACGCGCCGGCGTGGACCTGTTCGTCATCGAGACCATGATGACCCTCTCCGACGCCCGTGCGGCGGTGCTGGCCGTCCGCAGCGTCAGCGACAAGCCTATCTTCGTCACCTTCACCTGTGACGAAAACGGCCGCAGCGTCTCCGGCACCGACATCACCGCGGCGCTGGTGGTCCTGCAGGGCATGGGCATCGACGCCTTTGGCCTGAACTGCTCCGCCGGCCCGGAGCAGATACTTCTCCAGCTGAAGCGCCTGCGGGAATATGCCCGGGTCCCCCTGATCGCCAAGCCCAATGCCGGTATGCCCATCATCGAGAATGGCGAGACGGTCTACCGCTGCACCGGCGAGGAATTCACCGCCCTGGTGCCGGAATTTCTGGCCGCCGGCGTGGCCGTGTTCGGCGGCTGCTGCGGCACCACCGCCGCGCATATCGCCGCCCTGGCCCGGGCACTGGGCGGCGCGGTCATCACGCCGCCGGCCCCGCAGCATACGAACGAGCTGCCCGCCGCCACGGAGAAGCTGCCCTTCCCCCTGCCTGTCGATGTCTCCTGGCACACCGTCGTCGACCTGACCGGCGATGCGGAGGAGACGCTCACCGCCGCGCTGGACAGCGGTGAGACGGTCCTGGCCCTGCGTATCGCCTCCTGGGACGATGTACAGGCCCTGGCGGACTACCAGTATATGCTCACCAAACCGGTGTGCTTCGTCTGCGACGACACCCAGCTGCTGGAGGCCGCCCTCCGGGCCTATCAGGGCCGCGCCCTGTACGACGGCGCCCTGCCGGAGGACACGCTCCTGCCCCTGTGCGCCAAATATGGTCTCCTGCTGTAAAAAAAACAAGGCCCCCGCGGGCCTTGTTTTTTATTCCTTTTTCCCGGTACAGCCGCCGCAGCTCCCGCCGCAGCCAGAACAGCCGGCGCATCCGCCGTTTTTCCGCGCCCGCCGCGCACTACGCAGGGCCAGCACACCGCACAGCGCCACCAGTGCCAGCAGCACCCAGTCCATCCAGTTCACAGCAGCAGCCCTCCCACAGCGTAAGCGATGTACGCCGCCAGCCACGCCACTACGCATTGCAGCAGCACCACGCCCACCGTTTTGATACGGGAGCCCAGCTCACGCCGTATGGTGGCCACCGCCGCAATGCAGGGTGTATACAGCAGCGTGAACACCAGAAAGCTGATGGCGCTGCGCGTGGTGAACAGCGACGTGATGGCCGCGTTTCCCAGCAGCACCTGCAGCGTGCTGACCACCGACTCCTTGGCGATAAAGCCGGAGATCAGCGCCGTGGCACAGCGCCAGTCACCAAAGCCCAGCGGCCTGAACAGCACCGCCAGCCATTGGCCGATCAGCGCCAGCAGACTGTCCGCGCTGTCCGTGACCACATTGAGCCGCGTGTCGAAGCTCTGCAGGAACCAGATGACCACCGTGGCCAGGAAGATCACGGTGAAGGCCCGCTGCAAAAAGTCCTTGGCCTTCTCCCACAGCAGCAGCCCCACGCTTTTAGCGGAGGGCATACGGTAGTTGGGCAGCTCCATGACAAAGGGCACAGGCTTGCCCCTGAAGGCGGTCCCCTTCATCACCAGCGCTGCCAGAATACCCACCACGATACCCAGCACATACAGGGAGATCATCACCAGCGCCTTGTGGTCGGTGAAGAACGCGGCGGTAAAAAAGCCATAGATGGGGATCTTGGCCGAGCAGCTCATATAGGGCGTCAGCAGAATGGTCATCTTCCGATCCCGGTCCGAGGATACCGTGCGGGTAGCCATGATAGCCGGCACCGAGCAGCCGAAGCCGATCAGCAGCGGCACGATGCTCCGCCCGGACAGACCGATCTTCCGCAGCAGCTTGTCCATGACAAAGGCCACCCGGGCCATGTAGCCGGTGTCCTCCAGAATGGACAGGAAGAAAAACAGCGTCACGATAATGGGCAGGAATGACAGCACGCTGCCCACACCGGCAAAGATACCGTCAATAATAAGGCTGTGCACCACCGGGTTGATGCCGTAGGCGGTCAGCGCCCCGTCCACGCCGGCGGTCACGTAGTCGATACCCAGCGCCAGCAGATCGCTGAGCCCCTGGCCAATAACCTCGAACGTCAGCCAGAAGATCAGCAGCATCACGCCAAAGAATACCGGCAGCGCCGTGTATTTCCCCGTCAGTACCCTGTCCCAGGCCACGCTGCGCTTGTGCTCCTTGCTCTCATGGCACTTGACCACCGCGTCGGCGGTGACCTGCTCGATGAACGTATACCGCATATCCGCCAGCGAGGCGTTGCGGTCCAATCCGTTCTCCGTCTCCATCTGCACGATGCAGTGCTCCAGCAGCTCCCTCTCGTTCTGATCCAGCACCAGCCGGTCCGCCATATCCCTGTCGCCCTCAATGAGCTTCGTGGCGCAGAACCGGGGCGGCAGACCCAGCCGCTCAGCGTGGTCCTCGATCAGATGCACCACCGCATGGACGCACCGGTGCACCGGCGAATTCGCCGCGCAGAAGTCATAGACCTTGGGCAGCACCCGGTTTTTCGCCGTCTCCACCGCCCGGTCCATCAGCTCGGACACACCCTCGCCCTTGGCGGCGGTAATGGGCACCACGGGAATGCCCAGGTCGTCGGACAGCTTCTGCACGTCGATGGTGCCGCCGTTGGCGCGCACCTCGTCCATCATGTTCAGCGCCAGCACCATAGGCACCCGCAGCTCCAGCAGCTGCAGCGTCAGATACAGGTTGCGCTCGATGTTTGTGGCATCC
>OLSN01003161.1_pt1 | contig 10952 bp, 7 predicted proteins | sample 1672411 | NCBI WGS metagenome assembly OLSN01 (sample SAMEA3136683, study PRJEB25190) | human gut metagenome | biome: human gut; feature: human-associated habitat; material: faeces | place: Austria | collected 2013
TCCGCTGCGGCGGCGCGGGGTGCGCCGCCCTGCTGCTGGGGCTGGGGGGCGGCTATCCTGTGGGGGCGCGGACGGCGGCGGAGCTGGTACGCCGGGGAGAGCTGTCCCCTGCCGAGGGGGCGCGGCTGCTGACATTCTGCAACAATGCCGGCCCGGCCTTTGCCATCGGCGTGGCCGGGGTGTCGGTATTCGGCAGCGCCCGGACGGGAGCCTGGCTGTATCTGCTGCACTGCGCCGCCGCACTGCTGACGGGTCTGCTGTTCTGCCGCCGTCCGCTGCCCGTCACCGCCATGCCGAAACGGCCTGTGCCGCCGCAAACCGGACTGACGGGGCAGTTTCTCCGGGCGGTGGAGGGGGCGGTGTCCGCCATGGCCCGGGTGTGCGGGTTCGTGGTGTTCTTTCTGGTGCTGCTGCGTCTGGCGGAGGGGCTCATCGGTCCCCTGCCGCCGCTGGCGGCGGGACTCGTGGAGCTGACCAACGGCATCCTGCGGCTGATGCCGGACCGCGGCGGCTTTGTGCTGGCGGCGGCGCTGCTGGGCTGGGGCGGGCTCAGCGTCCACTGCCAGACAGCGGCGGTGACGGCGGGCAGCGGTATCTCCCTGCGGCTGTATGTGCCGGCCAAGGCGGTGCAGGCGGCGTTGTCAGCGGGACTGGCGGCGCTGCTGGCACCGTATCTGCTGCCGTAGGGCACCCCGCGGGTCCCTCCTGCGTAGAATGACCACGGAGAGAAGTCTCCCATCATTCCCGACAGGAGGTCACATAGGATATGAGCATTACGCTCCGTCATGCCGCCGCCTGCTATCAAGCCCCGGACGGCGAGGTGGAGGCGGTACGGGACGTGTCCTTCACGGTGGAGGAGGGCGCGTTCGTCAGTTTAGTGGGGCCCTCCGGCTGCGGCAAATCCACCCTGCTCAGCGCCATTGCCGGGCTGGAGCCCCTCAGCGGCGGCGCTATCGAGATCGACGGCCGGACGGTACAGGGCACGTCGCCAAAGATCGGCTTTATGCCCCAGCGGGACCAGCTTTTCGAGTGGCGGAATATATGGGACAACGTGACGCTGGGGCTGACGGTCCGTGGTGAGAAGGACCCGGCGGCCTATGCACACGTGTCCCGGCTGCTGGAGCGCTACGGGCTGGCGTCCTTTGCCAAAAAGCGGCCCTGCCAGCTCTCCGGCGGTATGCGCCAGCGCTGCGCCCTGATCCGGACCCTGGCCACTGAGCCGGAGATATTGCTGCTGGATGAGCCCTTTTCCGCCCTGGACTACCAGACACGGCTGGCGGTGTCGGCGGATATCTGGCGCATATTGCAGCAGGAGGGCAAAACGGCCCTGCTGGTCACCCATGACATCGCTGAGGCGGTGAGTATGTCCGACCGGGTGGTGGTGCTGTCCCGCCGCCCCGCCGTGGTGAAGGCGGAGATGGACATGGGTGCGCTGCGTGGTCTGCCGCCGCTGGAGCGCCGGGACACGCCGGAATTTCACCGGTACTTCAACGCCATATGGAAGGAGCTGGACGTTCATGCCTGAGAAAACGCCTTCGCCCCGCCGTGCGGCGTACCTGAGGACCGTGCGCCGCGAAAAGCGCCGGGTGCGTATCTGGCAGATCGCGCTGGTTGTGGGGCTGTTTGCCGTGTGGGAGCTCAGCTGCCGGCTGGGGCTGTCCGACGGCTTTCTGGTCAGCAGTCCCAGCCGCATGGTGCAGACCCTGTGGCGGCTGTGCGCCTCCGGCGAGCTGTGGCACCACGCGGCGGTGTCCATCGGTGAGACGGTGCTGGGCTTTACCGCCGGGACAGTGCTGGGCACGGCCGTCGCCGTGGCCATGTGGTGGTCGGACACCGCCGCCCGCATTCTGGACCCGTACCTGGTGGTGCTGAACGCACTGCCGAAAACAGCCCTGGGGCCCATCTTCATCGTGTGGATGGGCGCGGGCATGGGGGCCATCGTCACCATGACGCTGGCCATTTCACTCATCGTCACCATCCTGAGTATGTACACCGGCTTCCGCACCACCGACCCGGAGAAGCTGCGGCTGATGCGGACGCTGGGCGCTGACAAGCGCCAGATCCTGTGGCTGCTGGTGTTCCCGGCCAACTGCCCCACGCTGTTCTCCACACTGAAGGTGAATGTGGGCCTCTCGTGGGTGGGGGTCATCATGGGCGAGTTCCTGGTATCCCGGGCCGGGCTGGGGTATCTCATCGTCTACGGCTCCCAGGTATTCAACATGGACCTGGTCATGGCCAGCGTGCTGGTGCTGGGGCTGGCGGCGGTGGGAATGTACCTGCTGGTGCTGCGGGCAGAAGCATTTTTAAATCATCTATGGGGGGTACGTGCATGAAAAAGCAACTTATCTGCATTTGTATGGCCGCGCTGCTGTCGCTCAGCCTGCTGACCGGCTGCGGCGCGGGGACCGATACCGGCGATACCGCCGGTACGGAGGCGAAAAATGTCACGGTCCGGCTCAGCGAGGTGACGCACTCGGTGTTCTATGCGCCGCAGTACGTGGCTATGAGCCAGGGGTTCTTCGCCGACGAGGGGCTGGACATCGAGCTGAGCAACGGCGGCGGCGCCGACAAGGTGATGACCGCCGTGGTATCCGGCGGCGCGGACATCGGCCTGGCCGGGCCGGAGAGCTGCATCTATATCCACGCGCAGGGTAAGGATGATCTGCCGGTGATCTTCGCCCAGCTGACCAAGCGGGACGGCTCGTTCCTGGTGGGCCGCAGTGATGAGGCCTTCGACTGGAACGACCTGAAGGGCAAGACCATCATCGGCGGGCGCAAGGGCGGCGTGCCGGAGATGACCCTGGAATATGTACTGCGCCAGTATGGCCTGACCCCGGGCGTGGATGTGACCGTGGACACCTCCGTGCAGTTTAACATGATGGCCGGGGCCTTTACTGGCGGTCAGGGGGACTATGTGACCCTCTTTGAGCCCACGGCCACCCAGGTGGAGGCCGCCGGCCAGGGCTATGTGCTCACCTCCATCGGCCTGGAGAGCGGCGAAATCCCCTACACGGCCTATTTTGCCAACATCAGCTGGCTGGAAAAGAACGCCGACACGGCCCAGCGGTTCGTAAACGCCATTGCCAAGGCCCAAAGGTGGGTACAGGAGCACACGGACCGGCAGGTGGCCGAGGCCATCTGCGACCAGTTCCCGGATACCGACCTGGCGGAGCTGGAGGCCGTCACCGCCCGGCACCGGCAGATCGATGCATGGAACGCGGGGCCGATGATGGCGCGGTCGGCGCTGGAACGGCTGGAGACGGTGATGACCGAGGCCGGCGAGCTGGAGAAGGACCAGTGGGTGGACTTCGACAAGCTGGTGGACAACAGCTTTGCCCAGAAGGCCATGGAAGCGCAATAAGCAAAAAAGAAAGCCCATGCGGGCTTTCTTTTTTGCGTTCATATCAGCTCAGGGCGGAGATGACCTCGGCGTATTTGTCGATGTCGGACGCGCCGTTCCAGGTCATAAAGCCGCCGGTGCACCCGGCGTCGCGGAGGGCCCGGACCTCGTCGGCCAGCTCTGCTGCGCCGTAGTGGTTATACGGCTCGCGGATGGCGTTGTAGCACTGTATCCATGTGCGTACCGCGCCGGGAGAGGCCGTCTCGCTCTGGCGGGCCATGGCGCTCTCGCCGAAGTTGTGGACGGTGGTATAGGGGTGCTCCCAGGGCTTATAGTCCCCCTGGGCGCTGTAATGGTCTGGGTAGGGCATACCGGAGATGGCGTCCACCACGGAGCTGATGGCCGGCCAGTACTGACCGCAGGCGGTGACGTAGGCGTTGGCGCACTCGCCGAACACATCGCCGGAGATGTAGTACCCGGCGTCATGCAACCGCTGCGCGGCGTAGATTAGAAACCGCTGGACCGCCTGTGCCTTGCTCTCACCGTAGGTGTTTTTGTAATCGATGGTACCCGCCTGCTCGTACTTATACGCGCCGTCGGGGAAGCGGATGTAGTCGAACTGGATCTCGTTGAAGCCCAGAGCGGCGGCCTCCAGAGCCAGCTCCACCTTGTACTGCCACACGGTGCGGTTGTAGGCGCTGGGCCAGTACATGGAGCTGATCTTCAGGGGCGTGCCGTTCAGGTCGGAGATGACATATTCCGGGTGGTCGGCGGCCAGGTGGGCGTCATTGAACACCGTGATGCGGCCGATGACGTAGTAGCCGGCGTCGCGGAGCTTCTGCACGTTGGCCTTGAAGCCCTCCATAGTGTCCTGAGCCGCGGCGTAGGCGGACGGGCTGTACTGCTGCATGACCGGGGAGGCGTAGGACACAGCCGTGCCGTCCACGATGTCCACCACAAAGGCATTGATGCCCGTCCCCTGGGCCAGCCGGATATAGCTGTCCGCGTACTGAATGGCGCTGCCATTCAGGTACAGGGCCCGCACCTCGTCGGGCATGACGTTGTCGGTAAAGACCGGCTTCTCCGTGGGGTAGTAGTCCAGGTCGGCCGCGTCGCCGCCGCCCCAGGCATCGCCCCGCGCGGCGTGGCGCTGGTAGAGCGCGTCGTCATACTGCGCCAGCGCTTCCTCCTCCGTCATGCGGACGTTCTCTCCGTCGATGTACCCCTCGCCCCGGTCACAGCTGACGGCCCAGCGCAGGACCTCGCCGTTTTCGTCCAGGCCGTCAAAGCCGGTGACGGTCAGCGCCATTCCCTTTTCCACCGCGCAGCCGGGGACCGCGCCCGTCTCATCCGTCAGGCTCATGCCCCGCAGGGCGTACACCGTCTCCGTCAGCACCGCGCTGCCGTAGTCCGCGGTCAGGTTGGCCGCGTCCAGATAGGCATAGCCCTCGCCGTTGACCACGCGGACGCGGTCCGCGCCGCCCTCGGCGTCCTCAGCAACGTACTGTACCTCCGCGCCGCGGACCAGGGAACCCAGCTGAGTCCCGTTTTCGTCATACACAGGGGCGGTGGTCCCGGCGGCGGCCACATAGCCCGCCGCCGTCTCCGGCACCACGGGATTAAACTGCCGCCAGATAATATATCCCAGCGTGCCCAGCGCCAGCAGGCACAGCACGATGAGTACCACCGCCGCGCCGGTGCCGTGTTTCTTTTTCGTATTCGTTGACATAAATTGATTTCTCCTTGCGTATTTTTGTCAGCCTGCGGCCATTATACGCCATTCCGCGCCATAAATCCACCCAAATCTTGTGGCGCCGGTGACAAAATTTTCATATTTTTTGTGTTTTTCTCGTTTTTTTGGTAGACAACGACGCAGACCGATGGTATACTACACATGACTATTGTTATGTAAATCGGCGGAGGGACCTTCCCGCCGCCGGCGCTTCCCATACAACTTAGAGATAAGGCAGGGTGTATCGACATGAAGAGGACGAAACGGGGAATGGCATTGATCCTGGCGGCGGTGATGGCGGTGAGCTGTTTGACCACCATACTGCTGGCTGCCAGTAAGCCGTGGACCGGCGTGGGTATCGGTGAACTGAGCCAGTACTACGAGACCGGCAACAACGCGGACCCAGGCCGTGTCTCCAATGTAAAGGGTGACAGCGGCGGTACCTCCTACGGACTGTATATGTTCGTGGAGGGCACGGTGACAAATTTCATCAATTGGCTGAAGCAGCAGCCCAAGGGCAGTACATACTACGACTTCGGTGACACGCTGTGGAGAGCCTATAACTTCGATGTAAACGGCAATGAAAACCCCGGCTATGGCACTAATTTCAAGACGGTGTGGCAGTCCATCGGCCATGGCAAAAACTCTAATGAGTTCGGTCAGGCACAGACGGAGTTCTGGGGCAGCACCCAGTACACCCAGCTTGTCAGCAATATTGAGCGCTTGTTCAGCGGCTTTGACATCGACAACTACTCCATCGCCCTGAAGAACGTCTTTTGGAGCCGCAGCGTCCACCACGGCGTAGGCGTTACCTACGGCGCCAACAGTGATGACAAAATGAGTGGCGCCACCGGCGTTATTGCCCGGGCGTTCCGGTCACTGGGCGGCTTCAAGAACCAGAGTGAGGCGGAGCTGATCGCCGCTATTTACGCCGAGTGCAGCCGTCTGGACCCCGTCGGCAAATATAAAGAAGATAACATGGATACCTACACCGCCCAGAAGTACGGCGTGTACGGTCGTTCCATGGCGTATTTCAACGTCAACAGCGGCGGCGTTCAGACCTCTGTGTACAGCCGTCTCCATGTCAATGAGCCATCGGACGCGCTGGTGATGCGCTATGTCAACTCTACCCCTGATATTGCCGAAGGCAAGTACACCCTGCTTTATATCAACAACAACGAGCAGACCCACGGGCTCGACCCCCGCCAGTCTACCCTTGTGACGGCCGACAAGGCCGTCAAGCTGCAGATCACCTATTACAGCGGTGAAAAATACACCATCGCTACCACGGACGGAAGTCAGCGCCTGACTATCTCCGGCGGCAAGCCGGTGCTGGCGTCCCCCGCCGCTGACAACAACCAGTTCTGGGTGATCTACGGCAGTACCAGCAGCGGCTATACCCTGCAAAATGTGGGCACCAAGCAGTATGTGACCGTGACGGTGACCAGCAAGGAGGTCACGGAGGACGGCAGCGACGTGCTGACCCGTGATGAGCGTGTGGCCGCCATGATCGCCGCAGCAACGAGCGACGAGGAGGGTGCGCTGGGTGATAGCGAGGCCCGTTTTAATGAGTTGCTGGCCGCAGAAGCATTGGCGCTGACTACGGCACGCCTTGAAGGTAAAACACAGGAAGAGATAGCTTCGGATATTGCGGCGATGGAAAAGGCCGAAAAGGACTTTTACGATTATGTAGATGAGCTGAATACGCTTTTGAGCAATGAAAATGCCGTGTTGACGCCGGATCAGCAGAACGAGCTCGCGAAGAGATACAATGCATATATTAGCGCCATCGAAAAATTTACCGGTAAGAAAATCGACGAGATCATCGCCATCGTGGCGGAAAAGCTGGTGGACGAGCAGATGGCCGCCGAAGCGGAGGCACCGAAGCCCTCCACCACTGTCACTACCTACACCGTGGGTCTGACTGACGAGAGTGCCAAGGCCGCCCGCTGGTCGCTGAACAAGCTTGGCGGCACCGACGATTGGACCCTGACCGGTCTGTTTTACCCCGGCTGCGATGACTCCGATGCCATCGGCGGCACGGTCACCCACCATCTCACCGATGGTAATTCCTCCTTCCCCCTGCGCGGTGTCATCTCCTGCACCAAAAGCATCAGTTCTGTGACTGTGGAGGTGAAAGGTACCTCCGGCGAACCGGGTTTTACCGTCACGGGCAGCGGCAAGGGTAATTGGTTTGACCTGTGGGAGTTGGATAAATCCGCGACCTTCAGTTCTCTGAAGCAGGGCACCTACAAATTGACCATCTCTGGCAGAAACGCCAGCGGCGAGGTCTCCATCTGGTCCGACAGCTTCACCGTAGGTGCCAAGGACAGCAGTGCACCCGCCGTCAAGGACGATACCTATACGGTTACCTTTAAAAACGGCAGCAATACCGTAACCCGGACCTACAAGCTGGGTGACACCTACGGCACGCTGCCTACGGCAAGTGGCGAAGGCTTCCAGGGCTGGTTTACCGACGACGGCGAGCAGATCTTCGAGAACTCCATTGTGGCGGCCGAGGACCACACTATCACGGCCAAGTTCGGCACCCTGTATACTGTCACCTTCAAGGTGGACGGTAGCGTATATCGCAGCCGCCAGCTGGCCAAGGACAGCCCCATCGTTGCCCCCTCCAATCCCTTCAAGTCGGCGGACAGCAGCTATGTTTACAGCTTCAGCCATTGGGTGGACGGCAGCGGCAAGCGATTCGTGGAGGGCAGAACCTACATGCCCGCGGGCGACGTGACCTACACCGCCGTGTTTACCAAGAGCCCCAACTCCGGTGGGAACACGGGCGGCAACACCGGCGGGAATACCGGCGGCAATGAGATGCCCAAGCCCTCCGGCAACTATCTGACCGGCGTATCACCCAGCACGTCTGTCTCCGCAATGAACAGCGCGGGCTACACCATCTATAGCGGCAGCACCAAAGTGACCTCCGGCCTCGTGGGTACCGGCATGACCGCTGTCAGTAGCTCCGCCACCGTGACCATCGTGGTCACCGGCGACGTCAGCGGCGACGGCAAGATCACCATCACCGACGTGGTCAAGCTGCAGAAGTCCGTGGTGGGCTCCGGCAGCCTGTCCGGCGCCTATGCCAAGGCAGCGGACATCAACGGCGACGGCAAGGTCACCATCACCGACGTGGTGCAGGCCGCCCAGGTCACCGTGGGCCAGCGCACCATCGGCTGAGGAGGAAACATCCTATGAAAAACAAACTGTTCCGCGCCGCAGCCTCCGCGCTGCTGACGCTGCTGCTGGTGGTCACGCTGCTGCCCGTGCAGGCCCACGCCGCCGGAGCGACGCTGACCGGCACCGCCGCCCCGCAGGCAGGCGACACCGTCACGCTGACGCTGTCCGTGCCCAACAAGGTCTACGGTCTGACCGCCGACCTGAGCTACAGCGGCAATTTGTCCTTCACCAACTACAACTGCTCTGTCAGCGGATGGAGCATCGTGGTCAACAACAACAAGTTCAGTGTTTACGGCACGTCCAGCTCCAGCGGCGGACTGGTCACCATCAAGATGAAGGTATCCGGCAGCGCCAAGGAGGGCGACGCCCTGACCGCCACGTTCTCCAACATCGTGGTGTCCGACGGCAACAGCGACACCAGTCTGGACAGCGCCAGCTGGTCCGGCAAGGTGGGCGCGGCACCCAGCGGCAACTGCAACCTCAGTTCGCTGAGCTGCTCCAATGCCACGCTGAGCCCGTCCTTCTCCAGCAGCACCACGTACTACACCTGCACGGTGCCTTTCGCAGTGGAAAAGCTGGATCTGAACTACAAAAAGGCCGACAACAGCGCTACGGTGTCTGTCAGCGGCAATGAGCTGGCGGTGGGCGTCAACACCGTGACCATCAAGGTCACGGCGGCCAACGGCGCCACCAAGAGCTATACCATCGATGCCACACGCCAGCAGGACCCCAACTACAAGCCCTCCACCGACGCGTCCATCGCCGCCCTGACGCTGGAGGGGGCCACGCTGTCCCCGGCGTTCACGCCCACGGTGACGGATTACATCGCCTACGTCCCCTATGAGACGAAGCAGGTGACCATCGCCGCCACGGCAAAGGATGAAAAGGCTCAGGGCATCACCGGCACCGGCGAGGTGCGGCTGTCCGCCACCGAGGCGGAGACTGTGCTCACGGTTACCGGAACCGCCGAGGACGGCAAGACCAAGCAGAACTATACCATCCATGTGCTGCGGATGCCGGCCTATACCGGTATTGTTCCCACGGTGGAGGTCATCGACCCGGCCACCATCCCCGAGGTACCGCCGCTGGAGATCCCCGGGACCATTGCGATGCCGCTGATCGGCGAGGTCAAGACCGTGTATGTGGCCATCGCGGCGGCGGTGCTGCTGGTGGCGGTGCTGTTCCTGCTGGGCTTCCTGATCGGCCGCGGCCACACGGGCGGCGGCGATGATGAGGAATACGACGACGAACCGCCGCGGACCCCGGCGAAGCCCCTGATCCCCGAGGAACGGCACACGGCACGGGTGCCCCGTCTGGTGCCCCGCGAGGAGAGCAGCGACAGCGAGCCTGCCGCCATCCCCGACAAGACCCCGGCGGCGCCTATGACGCCCGCCGCGCCGGCGGAGAAGCCGGCGACCGCAGAGCGCTCCGCCCAGGACGAGCCCACCCAGGCCGACGAGGACGAGGTGCGGACCATGTCGCTGGACGACCTGCTGGACGATATCCACAATATGTAACAAAAATGACCTAAGCCTTGGCTTAGGTCATTTTTACGCAGCAAAAGCATCCGGGATAGCGCCCGGATGCTTTTTGCTCAATAATCCACCTTCATCAGGCACAGACCCTCCGGCGGCGCGGTGGGGCCCGCCTGCTTGCGGTCCCTGGCGGCCAGGATGTCCCGCACCTGCTCCGGCGTCCAGTAGCCGCGGCCCACCTCCAGCAGCGTGCCCACCATGATGCGGACCATGTTCTGCAAAAAGCCGGTGCCATGGAAGGTGAATACCACCCGGTCCTTCCGGCGCTCAATGGCGATGTGGTCCACCAGACGGACGGTGGACTTCTTCATCCGCGGATTGCCGCAGAAGCTGGCGAAGTCGTTTTCACCCAGCAGATAGGCCGCCGCCTGACGCATTTTCTCCACATCCGGGTCGTAGTCCAGCAGGGTAACGTACTTCCGGTCAAACACCGGCTTCACCGGACCGGTGTGGCAGGTGTAGCGGTAGGTCTTGCCCAGGGCGTTATAGCGGGCGTGGAAACGGGGCGCGGCCTCCTTGACCTCCCGGACAGCGATGGCGTCGGGGAGGTAGCGGTTCAGATAGTCACGGAGGGCGTCGGGCGTCTCAGTCACGTCCAGCACCACATTGGCGGTCATGGCCCGGGCGTGGACACCGGCGTCGGTGCGGCCCGCGCCGATAACATTCACCGGATAGCCCTGCAGCGTTCCCAGCACGGCCTCCAGTTTGCCCTGGATGGTATCCTTGTCCGGCTGGCGCTCCCAGCCGAAGAAGCGGGAGCCGTCGTAGGCGATGGTGAGCCGGTAGTTCTGTTCCATAAAAAGATCACGCCCTTTCTGCCTTATTGTAACAGAAAGGACGTGATTTGTGAAGTGTTTTACAGCCAGCCCATCATCTGGACGAAGCTGTACAGCAGCTTCAGGCCGTAGAAGATGATGACGGCGCCGCAGACCTTGTTGATGATGTTCAGCACCTTCTCGTTGAACTTACTGCCCAGCAGGGAGACAACGGTGGACAGCGTCAGGAACCAGATCACCGAGGCGGAGCCGAAGCCGCAGATGAAGAACAGGTCGCCGCCGTTGGTCAGGGTGGCCCGGAAGGCACCCAGCATCATGGTGCCGTCGATGATGGCCTGGGGGTTCAGCCAGGTGACCACGAAAGCGGAACCTGCCAG
>OLSN01003162.1_pt1 | contig 10948 bp, 6 predicted proteins | sample 1672411 | NCBI WGS metagenome assembly OLSN01 (sample SAMEA3136683, study PRJEB25190) | human gut metagenome | biome: human gut; feature: human-associated habitat; material: faeces | place: Austria | collected 2013
CTTTTTCCATAGCAGTTGTAAAGTATAGCATTGTTTCCTTAGGATATTGAACTTCACTATTCCAGTATATACCTGTATCATCTCCAGCACCAAAATCATAATTTCTATAAAAACTATTACCGAAAATATCTATGGTAATAGAATTTTTAGAGAATAAAGCAATTGGATTTGAAATATATCCAACAACTCCTGTATTAGTTCTACCTGACATAACAAAGGGTATATTACCAATAATTTGATCATCCTTTTTCAATCGTCTACCTTGCTTGATGTTGTTAAAAATGTCCTTGAATTTATATTCATCAAACACCATATCATTATAAATTTCTAGTGCGTCTTTCTCCTCGCTAGACAATTCATAACTGTCTAGTCCGCTTACCGTTAGGTAAGCGGAAAGTTCGCTTATACGCTCCTCTTCGAGTTCGCTTATATAAGCATTCATAAATTCAAAATCTATTTTTCCGTTTTTTGTTGGTAGCTGGATAAATTCTTTTTTTACCTTTTCCCAACCAGCTTTATTTTCATACCCAAACTTTTCTTTTATAGATTTTTGTATAGTTGTTGAGAGAAAATATAGAATCTGATTATTAACATCAAACAGTGGCTTAATTAAATATGCATTATATAAAACACCTGTTTCTTGTGGTTGTGGATACACAGAAGCTGTTGAAATCGCACCATCATTAACAATGTCAATTGTCATTGAAGCTGTTTCAAAATCATTTTTTCTTCCATAATACATAATGCCATTATCTCCAAATTTTGCATTAATTAATGGAATATTAAATTCTGAAGTTCTTGTTTTTGAAATATCAGTTGCTTTGTCAAATGTTGATTTCTTAAATTTCAAAGTTAGCTTTTCAAACAAATCTCCAATCCTATACTCGCCCCACTGAACCTTTTGGAGTTTTTCGTTCAGTGAGGCATTTATTTTTTTAGGCGTTCATTCTCCTTGTCTGTATTTTTAATTAAGTTGGACACTTCCCAAGCTAAATAATCAGCTACCGTTTTCTTGAAATCTTCAAGAGTCGGCCTTGTGTCTACCGGTGCTGTCTGATTCCAGTCTGAGCCGTTTCCCGGGTCAATATGTCCTTCGTAATATTCCTTTTCTGTAAAGATATTTAGCTTACTCTTACCAAAACGCACAAGATCTACTACTTCCTGATATCTTTCTTTCGCTCTATCTGTATCCCTAAGATTTATACTCGCCTTTTTCCTATTGGTTCTTGTGTAGCCATCATTTGAAAAGTCTATAAACTTAACGACTTCGTCTTTTTGATGTGCTTCTCCTACTCTAAATACATATACATTGGTTTGTACGCTTGATTTTCCTATAAATAAATCTATTGGCATTTTAATACTTGCAAGCAATGTATTCTTTGTAAGTATTTTCTTATTAAGTTCTTTTGCCTTTCCACTACCTGCTGAATTTTGAATAATAATAGCCGCATATCCTTTATTCATCATAGACAGTGCCTTTTCAACAAAAACCATTCCGTTCCCCTCTGCTGAATAAGGTGGGTTTAATACAAATGCGGTTGCCGGGAATTTCTCGTCAGCTTTTCCAAAACTATATTTCCCATCAAAGTCTGTTAGTGAATCTTTGTTCAAGATGTTTGAACTACCATCTCCCATAAGTATCATATTTAGGATTGCAAGCATATAGATATTGGATAATACCTCTAATCCTAAAAGTTGTTCCGCCTTAATCTTTAGTTGTTTTTGTTCCAGATCTAATGGAGAGGTTATTTTTTCCTTTGCATCTATAATCATCTCGTTCATGGCAGCTACCAGTAGCCCTGCACTGCCCGTTGCGAAGTCCCAAACATAGCTATCCTTATCTACTCTTGCAAGTTTTACTAAAAAATTTGCTACATAAGATGGTGTTAGCACTACATCGTTTAACTTATCTTGTGTAAAACCAAGCCACGAATACATTTCATTAAATAGCTTTCCCGTAAAGTCTGTGGTTAAGCCTATTTTGTAGTAAATACCCAGGTCATCAACTATTTTAGAAAATATTCTTTTTAATTGGCTTTCTCCATTTACCGGCTTGTTGATATTATCTGAAAGCAGTGTGTTTTTTAGAGTTCTTACGATAAGGTCTTGTTTTGTTTTTGGTAGATTTTTCTTTTTCAAGAATGCTTCGATTTTTCTGACAATAATTTCTCCGTCTGTGTTGCCATCTTCTGTAGATGATTTCAGGTCGGATTTTTCCAGAGGGCTTACTTCTCCCGGTATTCCAAGAGTCGCCATAATAGAAGCAGAAACAAGATACACTCTGTCGTTTTCACTAAGTCCTTTTTCGTTTGCATAGATATCATTATTTAGCTTTACAAGGCTTGCATTGATTTCTTTTTCTCTTTTATCTTTAAGTGCTTCCAGTTCTTCACTTGATAAAGAGAGTTCATTTACTTTCTTGATGAAATTATTGAAGTTTTCTTTTTTTAAAAAAGAAAGGTCGCTGTATTCACCTACTTCTTGTCCAATACCTAAGTTATCTTTGGATACATAGTAAACACCTATAGAGTGTTCTATTTCTCCATTTGTCTTTTTATATCCTGTGACACCGATAGCTATTACATTTGTGTAGCTTGTGTAATGAAGTATGGCATTGGCATAATGCACTGCTCCATTTACGGCATAGCTATTGATATTTTTGTAATTTGGCTCATTTTTATTTGTTCTATTATCTACTCTATTATCTCCATCAAGTTTAATTAGTTTGTCTTTATAGCCTTTATACTCTATAAGTATTGGATAATAGTTTAAAGCTTTATCTTGTAATAAAAGTTTGGCATCCGGTCTATTTCCACCTGTTCCGCCACTTTTTGATTTATATTCATCTAGTGCCTTATCTATTTCTGCATTCAGACTTTCTTGTTCCAATTTGTAATCTAAGCCATAACTTTTAAGCCAACCATTTACAAGGTCAGCTATATTCGGTTCTATTGATTGCATTTTAGCCATTTTCTTATCCCTCCTGTACTATCATCCCCAAAGCCTTAAGTGTATCCATGATAGCCTCTTCTTTTCGGACACTCCGATACTTTGCTGTTGTCTTTCTTGGATTTATTGTAATTTTCTCCAAGCTCAAGCCCGCACTTCCTTTTAATCTGAGCTATATACAGCGTTGAAACCTTAAACCCGTATTTGCCAAGGATATATTCTTTGATATTCTCATAAGTTCCTTTGCTTTCCGCCTTGGTAACATCTTCTTCATCAAGTTCTAACTTCACCTCGATATCTTTCCTGCACAAAAGAGCTACCGTCTCCACATGCATGGTCTGGGGGAACATGTCCACCGGCTGGACTTCTTTGATTTCGTAGCCTTCCGATTTTAAAATCTTCGCATCTCTGGCAAAGGTGGCGGGATTGCAGGAAACGTAAACGATGCGCTTGGGATTCATGCCTGCCGCCGCCTTCAACACTTCTTCGCTGCAGCCTGCTCTGACGGGATCCATGACGATCACATCGGGAACCAGCCCTTTCCGGTAAAGCTGCGGCATGAGTTTTCCCGCGTCGGCCGCATAAAATTCCGTATTTTCCATGTGATTCATTTTCGCATTCTTTTTGGCGTCTTCTATGGCGGGCTTTACGATTTCTATACCGATGACCCGCTTTGCCTTTTTCGCCAGGCAGAGGGAAATGGTGCCTGTGCTGCAGTAGGCGTCTATAACGGTTTCTCCGCCTTTCAGATTGGCGTATGCCAATACTTTTTCATAGACTCTCAGCCTCTTTACATTCCTTTTCGGCTTTCGCGCAACGCTCATCCAGAAACACACCAATTATGCGCTCAATGGCCAGAGTTTTGTCTGACCAACGTCTTTTCAGTATGTTGCAAAACGACGCATTAGTGCCGCGTCCATCTTTATATTAAGGGTTATATAGTCTTTTTTATGTTGAGCCATATCTTCATACGCTCCTTCCACATAACAATCCCACTTGTAATAGTGTAGGCGATTATACACAGCTTTTCAACACGATTGCTCGTAAACTTTTTTGTGCCTTCACTTCATTCGACACATATTTCCCCTGTATTATCAAAGCTACTGTCTTCACATGAAACGATATGTCATGATAAATCATATTTAACGACTGCAATGCTAACAGCGTGGTTTAATAATACGCAGAACCTTTCACCTATCTCTAAAATCCAGGTTATAGGATAAACGCGGCATTAAAAAAGCCCAGATTTCTCTGAGCCATATCACATTAATAAATTTTTGCAAATACGCATTTTTATTAAATGCGGTATTGATATTTCTATAAGTCTATTGACGTTTCATCTAAAAGAAAGTCTTCTATTCCAATATATAAAATACCATCATCATCATATCGAGGTACAATGTTATTTCTTACTATCACCATTTTTTTAAAGGAATCTCCGGTTCTTCTTAAAGATTCAGTTTCCTGCATTTGTTTTTCTTTTGTATCCACATTAAGTGCTGATTGAATATAGTATCTATTACTTCCTCTATTAATAATAAAATCAACTTCCAGGTTCTTTCTGACTGTTTTTTTGTTCTCATTTTTATAATTATATTCTACGACACCAACATCTACATTTAGCCCTCTCATTCGCAGTTCATTGTATATCACATTTTCCATAATATGTGATTGTTCATTCTGCCTGAAATTTAGTCTTGCATTTCTCAGACCAATATCGGAAAAATAATATTTATATGGGGATGAAATATACTTCCTCCCTTTCACATCAAATCTCCTGGCTTTTTCTATTAAGAACGCATCAATAAAGTAATCCAAGTAATTACTAACCGTAAATTGAGATATCTTTATATTCTTTTCTGACATAAAGGTACTAGCTAACTTGGTTGGGTTAGATAAAGAACCAATGGATGAAGATATGATATCCAGCAAATCATCTATTATAGACACATCTTTCAAGATTTTATGACGCTCTACCACATCTTTAATATAAGTGCTTGTAAAAATATTCTTTAAATACTTGCTCTTTTCTTCATGGTTTTTAAGTTGCACAGATATAGGCATACCACCGTATAAACAATATTCATCGAAAGCCTTTCTTTTATCTCCATCATAGCATGAATAAAATTCAGCAAATGAAAATGGATAGACTCTTATCTCATCGCCACGATCTCGAAATTGTGTTAACACATCTGATGAAAGCATCCTGGAATTGCTCCCTGTAATATATACATCGACATTGGAGATTTTCATAAGGCCTAATACAAGATCTACAAAGGATATCTTTGAGTTACTATTTTTCAGATATGGGTTTGAAATTTCTTCTACAAATTGAATTTCATCGATAAAAATATAATATCGTAATACATTATCCCGAATTTTTTCTCTTAGAAAATCATCTAATTCTATGGGATTTCTATATTGCGCATTCTTCAAACTATCAAGAGCAATCATGATAATCTGATTTTCATTTATCCCAATAGACAGTAAATATTTTCGATACAATTCAAATAAAAGATATGATTTCCCACATCTTCTAACGCCTGTAATGATCTTTACTCTTCCATTATCTTTTTTATCTATTAATTGCTTCAAATATCTTGGTCTTTCTACTTCCATTTCACACCTCCATTTAATGATATAGTATAAATACGCACTTTTGTTAAATCTATTTTTATTATAACATTTTTCACTACATATTAAAGATAATTTTAAAACAAATGCGTATTACTACTTTAATCGTAAGTATCAATATAAGAATGTACCATTTTGACGAAATAATTTGTACAGTTACTTTTTCATTTGTATATGATAACGTAAGCAATAGAAATCTCGTATCATTTTCTTTGGAAGTGGTAGCAGAAATTCCTTTTCTTTTCTAAAATCCGTTGTGGTATGTGTCTTTTGTCTACTCAACTGTATTTCTAGTCTCATATGCACACAAAAATAAGGGGTTCCAGCTATAATTACATCTTATTTCCAAGTATGCAAAAACACTAAAAACCCTTATTCTGCTAAGGTCTATCCTTATTTGCTTTTCCCTCGTATCATCAAGGCCACTGTCTCCACATGCGAACTTTTGTCCAAACATCCACATATAAACATCAACATAAAATATATCTATGAGGATTATTTTACTATTTTATTGCAAACCATCTTCTATCACGTTTCGTTCCGATTCTTTCGATGACTTTTTCATTTTGTAAGAAATAAATGTTCGCTCTATGGTTCTTTTTGTTAAACCAATTTAAATTGCACCTCATCTGAAGTGGAAGCTGAATCTTCAATAAGTAAAGAAACAACTTTCTTTTCAGATTTGTTCAAACCAACATTTTATTTAGCTTTATTATCTAAATATTCATTAAATGTATAAATATTTTCTGATCCAACTATATCGATTAGAAAATTTCTAAAAGTGGAATTAAGAGGTATTGAAACAAATAAAAATAATCTTTTCTTTGGTCTTGAGCAGCATACATAAAACAAATTTCTATTTCGTTCATATGATGCCTCTTTACCTACTGGTATTGGAACTTTCCCAGTTATCATAGGTGCATAAGTCTCAAATTGGTATTGGTTCCATCCTTTACTGATAACGAAGACAACATTATCGTATTCTTCGCCCTTAACACCATGTTCTGTCGAAAACTCTGATTCAGGGTACAGAAATTCAATTGCCGCCTTAAATTGACTGTAATCTAAATCTAAAACATCCCGGATTGTTGCATCCAATCCATAGATTGTATCAGGGGCATCAAAATATAGATGGTAGTATCCATCAACCAATGATGGAATAGGCACCAACTTTGTTTCTACGATAGTGTTGATAACATCAATGGCTCTGCCATTACGGGCTTTCTTTAGCTGCGACTCAAACTCTTTCCATTTCATCTTCTCAGCTTTTTTCGTGATAGGATATCGTCTGATTCCAAGCGTATCAAACAGAAGTTGCATATTTGATGTGCTGAGTGCTTCATATATCGGTTCGACGGTATTCATGAAGAATAGCAAAAATGGATCTTGTTTATCTCGGAGTCCATCATCAATAATTGCTAATAGACGCTCATATCCTTGCTGTGTGGCAAGAACCTTATGAGTAATCATCAAAATTTTGATATTTTCATCCTTTGACACGTTTTTCTTAATGTGTTCTGAAAGATGGAACAGTCTGGATTTCAGTTCTTCTGCGGGGAGATCGTCTTTGAATGTACGTTCTGTTCGACGTTCTCCAGAAAAATCATCGCAAGTCACAACAACTACTTCACCTTCAAAATTATCTATTGCAGATTGTTGTGGTAAATCTGGGCGAATATCATTTAATAGCTTCACAATTCTAGGAGCTGATCTAAAGTTTGAACCCTTTTTGATTTCCTGAAGATTGCTGTGCTCTATCGCACCGCAAGCGTTGTTGGTTTGGTAAATAGTTTGCCATGCATCTCCGAAAAAGCCAAATTGTGGGCCTACTCCTTCTGCAATAAAAAAGTTAATAAAACGTGTGATAATCGGTTTGTAGGAATCTTGGTATTCATCAATTAAAATCAACGGGTAATTGTCAGAGAAAACACGGCGAAATTTTGCATTATCCAGCAGAGTACAAAAAAGTTTCAATACATCATTATGGTGCAAGTAATGAACTCCTTGGGATACATAACGGTGTCCTAAAGTATAACGAATCTCTAACACCTTGCTGAAGTCCGTTTCTGTCGTTGCTAATGACGCATCGTTCTCGATAATGCTAATAAGGGTACTTTGATACTGCTTGATTGCATTCCAAGCAAATGAATGGATTGTCGACGGAAGAATAAATGAATCTTGGGATAAGCGCTGCAAAATCACATCAACAGCTGCATTTGTATATGTAATACATATTACATTCTGCTTTTTTCGGCGATAATCATTCCACTTATTTGCTTGAATCCATTCGATTACACGGTTTAGTGAGTAGGTTTTTCCAGAACCAGCGCCTGCCTCCACGCGGAAGCTACGCCCAGCCTTGAGTGCAGAAATTATTTGTTCGTCGACTTTGTCTGCTTCCGCCTTAGCTATGTTATAATTTAAACATTCATAATTCTTAGACAATTCTCAACACCTCCTCATTCAAGAACTCGCTGCTGATCAAGCCATATTAAACCATTTTTAATATATTGAGGAATAGAATAATTGGGATTATTGCAAATCAGATTGAGTGCAAAGTCCGTCTTGCTTTTCTCAGTAAACTCCAAATCTTCTTCGGCAACAGGTTCTGTGAACCCATAATGACTACGATTCACATTCATGATGGCTTCTTCCAAAGATCTGCCACATATCCCATTTTCCGAAGTTTGATATTCAATATGGCATTTCCTCAGAGTCTTTTCTGCATCTGTTGCAGCGGTGATATCCGCAAGGTAAATCTTGTCTTTACTATTCTGCGGAATACCCTTAATTTTGCGCATCCACCATTTTATTGTTGCATTGGAGGTGGTCTTACCTTTGCTGACAACAGCCTTTGTTCTGCCATCTATCATAGAATCTATATCCGTAAGGATTAAGCAAGGGAGTCCGAGGAAGTCTGCAAAAGGTATGAATTTGTATGCGTATGCTCCTCCAATTTCGATCAAAGCATAATACTGTGCGGGCAGTTTATATTTTTCTGAATCAAACAGTTTTTCTTTCTCACATTTCTCTATCATGTCCGGTAGCAGCAACCGCTCCGAAGCGCCCTCAACAAAAATGATCTTATCTGCAAAGAACAAATCGCATCTGCTAAGTGTAAGGTATTTCTTGATGAAATCCATGTTGTCAGCATTTTCTCTCGCAAAAATATCAAGGTTCTTGTAAACAACTCCAGATTTAGACTTTTGCGCATACCGGATTTTAGAGAAATCCATAGTATTCGCTATATGTGCAGAGTGAGTAGTTAAAAACGTCTGAATATGAACAGTTGTAATTTTATCGAGGAATTTTTCTAAATGCTCCGCAAACGCATGCTGCATTTGAGGATGCATATGTGACTCTGGTTCTTCAATGAACAACAATGGAATGCAGGCGTCTCCCTTTTTCTCAACATCTCGTGCAAACGCAGCCAAGAGAAATTCCATTTTAATCAAATTCTTGTACCCCAGTCCGTTATGGGAGCTGGGCAGGCTTTCGTCACCAGTTCCAGAGCTATATGAAAGCCGTGTCTGGTTTTTTATTTGATCGTCAATTTTTAACTCAGTAGTGACACCAAGCTGCAATTCTTCAACATTAGGATATCCAAAACCAACTGCCTTGCTGACCAAGTCACTGAGTATTCGATCGCTTTCTTTTTGCACATTTTTGTTTGCACCATCAACTACTGCACGGAGTTCCTTGACTTTCTCTGCTATATCAGGTGTCAAATCTTCCTCGTTCAAGCTGAAATAGTCCGCAATCAACGAACTAAGGGACTCGTTCTTTTGAGTACCATCTTCTCCAAGTATGCGTTCTGCAGGAATCGGATAATAAGGGAAAAGGTCTTCAAGTTCTCTATGACTTTTAACTTGCCGATCTTCTAAATTCTTTGGATTAACCGCATAGATAATTAAGCCAAACAACCTCGAAAAATTGCTTGCAAGCATAGCGTGCATTTCCTCTGCTTTGGGCGCAAATTTATCATTACTATAGCAACTATCCTTAAACAGTTCCCGCAGTTTGCTTTCGTCAGTTTTCAACTGAAACTCCGCACGAATTAACGCTGCAGTGGTATCCACATCAACGTCGATAATGAAAGGTGATAATGCCCCCAATTTTGTATCTGGATCATCCAATGAATAATCAACTACAAACTCTATAGAAATAGGTTCTATTCCTCTGCAGAGATCTTCATAACTTAATTTTTTCTCCATGAACTGAAAAAACAGGTTGTAGAGGTTTTCTCGCTTTGATATAGGATAATCATTATATGAAAAATCGTTTCCTTGCAGCACGGTGTTGATACAGTTACTACAGGAAGTCTTGGCAGTATTATTCCTGCCAACAATAAGGGTTGTTTTTGCATCGACATCCAATTCGGCATCAATAAGCAATCTGTAGTTTTTAATCTTTATCTTCGATAATCGCATTTTAGCCATCCTTTCACTAATTTTTTAACTTTAACATTATTCCATAGGCTTAATCTTTTCTTCGAAAAATCAGTTTCATCTTCTGATAATTTATATTTATATAATATTGCTCACCTATTGCTAAAATAGACTTACTCTATTCAATATTTAATTATTAATAGGATACTAAACTTAAACATTTTCAAATACTAATTTTGAAATTTTAGCTTTAGTGAACATCTATTAGATCATCTGAAAATATCTAAACGCATCTTTTATTGCCTCTTCTTTTTCTATTGGACAAATTGGTTGTTTTAAGTCTTCTTTTTTAGATTTGTTATAATTTTCCCTTTCTTTAATTCCACACTTTTCTTTTACTTGTGCTATATATAAATTTGATACCTTAAACCCAAACTTTTCCAAAACATAATTTTGAATTTCTTTATAGGTGTTGTGGCCAATGGCCAGTTCGTGAATAATCAGCAGCGACCATTTGTCACCGATAATATTGAGCGTCTGGGCAATATTGCACGGCAGATTATAGGAGCTTTTCATCAGAATCCCTCAATCTCTTTATTTAATCAGCGCGAACAGGTCATTAAGGACTTCGCTCATCGTGGGGTGGGTAAAGACCTGATCTCTGATAAAAGTATAGTCTAAATGAGCGTCCATCGCAAGTTTTATCTGATTGATTAATTCTTCTGAGCGCACACATAACAGCGTGCAGCCTAAAATCTCGCCGCTCTCACTGTCTACGACCGCTTTGAGCAGGCCATCGGTCCGCCCCAGAATTTTGGCCTTAGGGTTGGTGGGCCGCATCATTGCTGTTTTGACAGTATGCCCAGCCCGAACAGCCTGCTCCTCGGTCAGCCCCACATGGGACAAGGGCGGCGTAATAAACACGCTGTAAGGCACATTGCGCCGCTCCTTTAAGGTATACTCTTTGCCGCCAAAAA
>OLSN01003164.1_pt1 | contig 10939 bp, 8 predicted proteins | sample 1672411 | NCBI WGS metagenome assembly OLSN01 (sample SAMEA3136683, study PRJEB25190) | human gut metagenome | biome: human gut; feature: human-associated habitat; material: faeces | place: Austria | collected 2013
AAGCGGCCCGCGTTCACGATCGAGGCCGGTCTTGGCGAAAACCCGCTGCCCGCGTTGCAGCTGCCGGATGCTCTGAGCGGATTCCATACTTTCTTCTCGCAATGTAGAATTTGGAATTCCACCCTGAAGTCTTCACCGGAATCGTCACCACATTGTGCAGCCGCACGATATCCATATACGGCAATACAGAAATCCCAAACCCATTCTCCACAAGTCCTGTGATAACTTCAATCTCTTCCGCAGAACATACCGGCTTTACCTTAATTCCTTCTTCTGCAAAAATCTGCTCCTGCAGAGTACGGAAACCGCTGGTCTTGGAAAACATGATCTGTGGGTATCCGGCTGTCTCTTTCAGACTGATCCGTTCTCTATTTTCAAGCGGATGTCCCTTCGGAACCACTACTGCGATATATGAATCCCGAATCGGATAATATTCGATCTCATCCGATTTCAAAAGATCCGAGCAAAAGCCGATATCATATTTTCCATCCAAAAGTCCTTCTGCAATCTCCGGTGTCATCCGATTGTAGATGATAAATGGAAATGTCGCCCCAAACTCTTTCAGCATATGTGGAATCGTCCCCGGTGCCAGAGGATACACACTGCCGATCCGCACCGTTTTCTCTTCCGTCCGAAGTCCTACCGCCCGCTCTTCCAGACGAAGATACGCTCCCAGAATTTCATCCACATCCTTCATCAGCTCTTTGCCGTAATGACTCAGGCTCACATTTCGTCCTTCTTTTTGAAACAGCGGAACTCCGTACTCTTCTTCCAGCGACTTGATCGCATGACTGAGTCCCGGCTGTGAAATATTCAGTGCCTTTGCCGCCTTTCCGTAATGCTGGATTTTTGCCAGCTCTGAAAAATATTTTAAATATTCGATATTCATATATTCCCTCTTTTATCTTCCGCAGTCATCTTATTTTTCAAAATCAACTCTTTACTCGCCATTATCTTAGCATATTTCATTCTATTTTAGAATCAGTTCATTCAAAATAATCATTTGTTTTTATCAGTTTTCTTCATTATAATGAGAAACAGCTTAAATATAAAATTTTTGTAAATTATTATCTATCAGGAAAGAAGGATTTGTACCTATGAATAAGAAAAAATTTCATCTGGCCGGAGAAGTCGCTCTGCTCATCGTCCTGCTGATCAATTCACTCGGCGTGGATCTGATGTCAAAAAGCGGATTCGGGATCTCAACGATCTCCTCAGTGCCGCTTGTATTTAACATCGCCTTCCCGGTGTTCAGTTTCGGAACATGGAATTATATTTTCCAGACACTGCTTGTCATTACACTGATGATCCTCAAGCGTTCATTCTGCCCCGGCTACCTTTTCTCTTTCGTAGTCGGGATCGGATTTGGAAAAATGATCGACGTACACAACGCATGGATCCAGGCTCTGCCGAACTCCCTGCCTCTTCACACGATTTATTTCCTGGCAGGATTCTTACTGGTGTGCTTCGGTATCTGCCTTGCCAACAACTGTATGCTTCCAATCATCCCGACAGATATCTTCCCTCGCGATCTGTCCGGTATTGTAAAAAAGAACTATAAAATCGTTAAGACAACCTTCGATCTCACCTGTCTGACGACTACTGTGATTCTTTCCCTTACAATCCTCCACGGATTCTACGGCATCGGAATCGGCACTGTCTTCTGTGCATTCCTGACTGGAAAAACCGTTTCCGCCATCCAGAGTTTTCTTGGAAAACACGTGGAATTCTACCGTGCAACCGGGAAGAAGAGAGTTGCTCTTGAAAAGAATATGAGACATGCATAAAAGAAAAAAGATTTCAATTTTGATACATACCAGATCGGATACATCAAAACTGAAATCTCTTTTGGATTCTGTAGCCAGTCTTATTTTCTCAACTTCTCCTGTCGCATTGACAAACCTTTTTCCCATCCCGTATACTAGAAGCAGACTAATATCCTGCAAGGAGGCTTAACTACTATGATTATCAAAAACGGACTTGTCATCGATCCTGCTTCCGGACTTTCCGAAAAAATGGATCTTCTGATTGAAGATGGCATCATCAAAGAAATGGCATCCCTGATTACAAAAGAAGGAGAGGAAGTCCTTGACGCAGCTGGGCTTGTGGTTGCACCGGGACTGATTGACACCCACGTTCATTTCCGTGATCCGGGATTTACTTATAAAGAAACCATCCACACCGGCGCACTTGCCTCTGCAAAAGGCGGTTTTACTTCCGTGATCTGCATGGCAAATACTTCCCCGACTGTGGACTCTGTTCCGGTTCTCAAAGACAACCTTTCGCGTGCTTCCAAAGAAAAGATCCGTATCTTCCAGGCTGCTTCGATTTCCTGCAACCTGAAAGGGCAGGAAGAAACCGATATGGACGCCTTAAAAGAAGCAGGCGCATGTGGATTTACCGATGACGGGATTCCACTTCTAAACGCAGAATTCTGCTTCCACGCAATGGAAAAGGCGGCAAAGCTTAACGTACCGGTCAGCCTTCACGAAGAAGATCCTTCTTTCATCCGCAACAACGGAATCAGCCACGGAAAGGTATCCGATGCGCTTGGCATCTACGGTTCTCCTTCCATTGCAGAAGAATCTCTGGTTGCAAGAGACTGCATGCTGGCACTGAAATCCGGCGCCGATGTTGTAATCCAGCATATCAGCTCCGGTATCTCTGTCGATCTGGTTCGTACTTATAAGAAAATGGGTGCAAAACTTCACGCCGAAGCCACACCGCATCATTTTACACTGACGGAAGACGCAGTCCTTGAGCATGGAACACTTGCGAAAATGAATCCGCCGCTCCGTACCGAAAAGGACCGTCAGGCGATTATTCAGGGACTTGCAGATGGAACCATCGACTTGATTGCCACCGACCATGCACCGCACAGCAAAGAAGAAAAAGCAAAACCAATCACCGAAGCTCCAAGCGGAATCATCGGTCTGGAGACTTCCCTTGCCCTTGGCATCACAAGCCTTGTAAGACCGGGACATTTATCTCTTATTCAGCTTCTGGAAAAAATGACCATCAATCCGGCAAAGCTTTACCACCTTCCATACGGACAGCTCGCCGAAGGAAAGGCAGCTGACCTTGTGATCTTCGATGAAAACGAATGTTGGACTCCAACCGAGTATGCATCCCTTTCATCCAACTCACCATTTACCGGAACGCCTATGTATGGCAAAGTGAAATATACGATCTGTGGTGGGAAAATCGTATATCATGATTAAAAAAATCCACGGACTTTGAATCTTCTAAAGTCCGTGGATTTTTTCATCTTCTTATTTTTCTTCCAGCATAAAGTATTTCATACTTGTTCCGCTTTCCGCCACATCCGCAAGATTGATACAACTGTTTCCCATACGGTCGATCAGATGCAGGATATTGGTAAACGGAGCAGTAAGGCTTGCCTTACATTTTCCTTTATTGACACGCTCAATATGCGCTTTCCGCATCTTGATATCCAGATCCAGAAGCTTATCCTTTCGCTTCATCATCTTGCCTGGTTCGATACCATCATCTCCCTGCAGTGCCTTCAGAGAATCACAGAACATCTTATTCAGTACCTTCAAACTCTTCTGCAGCTCATCCATCGCTTCCGGTGTATATTTATACTTCCGGTCTGATCTTTCCAACATACATTCTGCCATTTCCACACTTAAGGTTCCCATACGTTCCACATCGCTGAGTACACACATGAGGCTCGCCGTCTGCGCTGCCTGCTGCTCGGTCAATAAACCCGAAGAAAACAAAGCTGCAAGATATTCGGTAATACACTTTCCAAGGCGTTCAACTTGTTCTCCGTTTTCTTTCAGACCGTCAATAGATTTCACTTCTTCATTTTTCACAAGCTCAATCGTTTTCTTCAGAATATCTCTTACCTGGTCACTCATACGGAAAATCTCTTTTGCCACAAGCTGCAACGCTGCTGCTGGCTGACTGATGATATTTTCATCCAGATAAATCGGGCTGCCTGGATCTTCAACACCTTTTTTGCCATCCGGAATCAGTGTCATGACAATCTTCACCATCAGTTTAATCAGGCATACCCAGATCAGTGTCATTGTGATGTTAAATACAGTATGTGCATTTGCAATCTGTCTGGAAATCGCTTCAATCTCCGGACCTTTCGGCGAAATGTTCTGGATCAGTGCCGCAAATGGTTTTACGAACCAGATAAACAAAAAGCAGCCGGAAATATTAAAAATACAATGCGCCACAGCGGTTCTCTTCGCATCTTTTGACTGTCCGATACTGGCAAGGAGTGCTGTGATCGTTGTACCGATATTATCACCTAAAAGAATCGGGATTGCTCCTGCAAGCCCAAGTATACTCGTAACCCCGTCCGGTCCCGGCTGGGAAGCGAAGTTCTGCAAGACTGCGATCGTTGCACTACTGCTCTGTACAACCAGCGTCATAACTGTACCAACTGCCACACCAAGTACCGGAATATGTGCAACCCGTCCGATCAAGTCTGTGAATACCGGACTGGATGCCAATGGTTTCATGACATCTCCCATTGTTTCAATTCCAAGGAACAAAAGACCAAAGGCAAAAATCGTCTGGCCGATACTTTTTACTTTCTCTGATTTTGTTACAAATGAAATCAGAAATCCTATAAAAATAATCACATAAATATAATCACTGATCTTAAACGCAATAATCTGTGCTGTCATGGTTGTACCAATATTGGCACCAAAAATGATGGAAATTGCCTGTGGCAGATTCATCAGTCCCGCACTTACAAAACCGATTGCCATAACCGTTGTCGCACTACTGCTCTGCAATACCGCTGTTGTCAGCGCACCGGCAAGCACACCCAGAAGCGGATTCTTCGTCAGAAGTGCAAGAATGCTTTTCATTTTATCGCCCGCCGCCTTTTGCAGACATTCACTCATCATATTCATTCCATAGATAAAAACTGCCAGACCGCCAAGCAGTCCAAAAATGATCTGAATTTTCTCGTTCATGTTAATTCCTCTCTCAATTTACCCTGTGTTTGTTAATATTTTTTAAACTTACTTTTTACAATGATGTCTTCCCTTTCAGCTCATTTTCCATTTTATCTGTGGTCTATGCAATTCCAATCAAATCTATGTTAAGTTTAGGTTAAATTTTCTTTCTTCTATCATTTTTTCTTTTCCATGATCATAGTTATGTAAAATCGCATTAAAAAAGATTGTGCCTCTCCGGCACGCAGTGCCTTTTGTTTCATAGGAAGTTTCTTCGGAATTTCCTATGAAACAAAAAGAGAGTTACCCTCTTACAAATCTTCAAATTTGCAAAAGAATAACTCTCCTGTTCTATCTATAAATCTATCCAATCCCCAGCACACCATATCCAACTATTCCAAACACCGCCGCAAGAATGATCACCTTCGGTACTGACCAGTTCTTCTTCAATATCAGATAGAACATCACCACTCCGATCCCGCACCCAAACCAGTCAATCCTCGCATCCGGAAAATAATTTTCCTGCATCAGATCCAGAATCACCGCAAGGATCATTGCGATGCAGATCGGCTTGATCACATTTAACATACAGCTCATAATATCATTGCCACGGAACTTTGCGAAGCACACCGCTACGCCAAGCGTCAGCGTATAAGCTGGCATCAGCACGCCAATAACCGCTGCAATCCCACCCAGAACATCTGCCGTCTGCATCCCGGCAAAAGTCGCACAGTTAATCCCAAGCGGTCCCGGTGTCATTTCTGCGATAGCGATCAAGTTAGTCAGATCCTCCGCCGTCATCCACTGATTGACCTTCATCTCCTGCATAATAACCGGGATCATCGACATTCCGCCAAAGCTGGTAAATCCGATTTTTATAAACGCTGTAAAAAGTCTGAGATAGATCATGCCGTCTGTCCTCCTCTTGTCTTTTTCACCGCTCTTATAGAAAGCGCCAGTATCACTCCCGCTACGATCATCACCACATTACTGATATCCGTAAATACACAGAGCGCCAGTGCTAACGCACAGATCGTGATTGCTGATTTTCTGCGGAACGCTTCTTTCCCCAGTGAAAGTGCCGCACTTCCCATAATCGGAACTACCGCACAGCGGATTCCGCGAAGTGCCGCATAGCACCAGACATTACTTTTCAGCACCTTATAAAATGCAGTAACAAACGACAGGATCAGAACCGCCGGACAGGTCATTCCGAGTACTGCACAGACACCTCCGAACCAGCCACCTACATAATAACCAAACAGCATACTGATATTGGTGATCATAATTCCGGGAACTGACTTTCCAACTGCAACCATATCCAGCAGTTCCTCTTTTGTGATCAGCTTTCGTTTATCTACAAACTCCTGCTCCATCTGCGCCAGAATGCTCCATCCGCCTCCAAATGTAAAACATCCTATCTTAAAGAAAAATGCAAACAGCATCAGTCCATTTTTGATTCTCTCTTTACTCATCTCTTCTTCCTCCTGTTTCTTTACTTTATCATCTCTATTGACATTAGTAAAATATATGTTTTATTATTAAAAATATAGTTTAAACCTATGGAGGATTTTTTATGAACTGGAATCAGCTGCAATATGTCATCACCATTGCCGAAGAAAAAAGTATCACCAAAGCGGCGCAGAAGCTTTATATTTCCCAGCCTTCCCTTTCCTTAAGCATTCAGGCTCTGGAAAAAGAAACCGGAATCCCTCTTTTTGAGCGGAACCGTGGCGAGATGAAGCTTACCTATGCAGGCTCCCTTTTCTATGAATGGGCAATTTCTACCCTCCACTCTCATACCCAGTTGGAATGGAAGCTTGGTGATATCGTTTCCGGCTCCCGGACACTAATCCGGCTGGGTCTCAGTCCCCACCGAAGTGAACGGCTTCTGGCACCGGTTCTGGAACGCTTTTATTCCATGTATGAGAACTGTGATATCCAGATCATTGAGCAGCCGACCTATATCCTGCGGCAGATGCTGGAAGAGGACAAGCTGGATCTGATTCTCGATATTTCCAGCCCGGACACTATCAATTATGAGAGTGAGCTTCTGGTAAAGGAAAGTTTTGTCCTGGCAATCCCTGACTCTCTGTGTCCTTTTTCCGATCCATCACAAAAAGAGGAGGACATCTCTGCCACTCCCCAAATTCATTTGCCTGCGTTATCTGCAATTCCATTTATTCTGCTTTCAGAGGATCACGATCTCGGAAAGATCAGCCGCAAGATCTGCGAGACTGCCGCTTTCCATCCGAATATCCGCTGCATCTGTACCAGCAGTAATACTGCCTTTTCTCTTGCAAGACGAGGGATGGGTGCTACGTTTCTTCCGGAAATTTATGCACGAACAACTTCCTTTCCGAATATTCATTTCTTCACCCCGGATCACTTTCATGACACCAGGGACATCTGTGCTGTCTATCGGAAAAATATTTATCATCACGCACAGTTCCAGGCGCTTCTTGCTCTCCTCCGCGAGATCGTCCCGGCAATCTACAGGGCAGCTTAGTCTGCCCTGATCCGTACCTTAATTCTCTTATTTTCTGCCTCTTACTCTACATTTTTCAGTGCCTCATCCATCGGCACATGTTTAATCCTTCGATATTCTATCATTGCCACAACTGCATAGGTTCCGATCCCGATCAGGAACATTTCCACATAGATCTTCGGATCGATCCAAAGTGCGATCCATCCAGAAATACTCGTCAGCATCATTTCCCGGAACAGCACATTCATAACTGCTTTCTCAATCGGCAGGCTGAGAAGCAGACAGATGATCACCACGATAGTTGTCGACCAGATATAAAGCCTGCTGATCTCTCCATTGGTATATCCCAGGATCTTCGTCATGGAAATAGCCTGTGCATTTTTCTCAATAATGATCTTGGATAACAGATAGATCACAACCATATAAATACCGATTGCAAATGCGTTGACCATCCCCATCATATTTCCCATAGATACATCCAGCTGTCTTGAAATCTTTGTCAGTGCTTCCAGATCAAGCACCGAACCGATGTATTTTCCGTCAATATCCTTGATCTTCGAATTGGAAAAATATCCACTGAAATAATCGTTTCCCAGATCAAAGGTATCATTCAACTTCTCCTGTGGCATAAAGACACAGATTCCACCGCTGTATTTGTAGATTCCTTTAACCTTGAATGTATACTTTGTCTTTTCATATTTTTCTTTCAACGTGATCGAGTCGCCCGGCTTCAACAGAAACTTCTCTGCATAGGCACTGGAAATATAGACACCGTCACCGTCCTCCAGATCTGCATCGATATATTTACTGTCCGGTTTGATTCCATACAGGATCACTTCATCTGTCTTATATTTGCTTGGCAATGTTTCCAATGAGTAAGCGCTGAACGCTTCCGCATCTTCATTTTCCGTCTTTGTTCCATAAGAGAACTGTAAAAGCTCCAGCATACTGTCCAGTTTGTTTCCGCTCATCGCACTTACCGGAACCTCCAGCATATACTGGTATTTTGCAAGCATATTGCTCTGGATATCCTGCTGATAGTGCGAAAGTACTGACGGCAGCAAAAGTCCAAAGAATAAAAGCAGATTCGCAAATATGATTCCAATAAAAAGTACAATGTAATTGCTCATATTCTGGAAGATTACACGGAGCCGGAATCGATGAAAGATTCCAAGCTTCGGACTTAGCCGGACTGCTCTTTTCCGCCTACTTCCAGAAAGATCTCTTCTCAGGAATTTCAGCGGCGAAAGCCTCAGCTTGTAACGAAGGATTCCATAGTTGACTACCAGCATGATCAGCACCGGAACCACCGTTGTCATCCAGAAAGCCTCTGCATTCCATACTGTCACATAGGTCGGCAGACTATAGCTTCCATAATACATCCCCGCACATACTTTTTTCAGTGCTGTATAACCCAGAATATTTCCGATCACCGCACCGATCAGCGTGACGATCACCGGAAGTGCCATGTAATGTCCGATCAGTTCTTTTCTTGTATACCCAGAAGCCCGCAGAGTTCCGATCACGCCTGCTTCTTTCCGGATTGTATTGCTGATCGTGATTCCAAATACAAACGCAATGATCACAATGATCATATAGAGGAGCATTGTGATCATTGCACGGTCACTCCCCATATCATCACCGGTAAATGTAATTGCCTGGTTCAGATACTGTGGCACAAAAGACTCCAGAGTGACTTCTTCCCCCAGTGCTTCCATCAGATCTTCCGACATCTTTTTTTCCTGTTTTTCATTTTTCGGTTCTTTGTCATACACCCAGGAATAACTGTACTGAATCTTATCCTGATTCAGAGATTCAAACTCTTCCGGTGTTACAACCGATACCCCGAATTTGATTGCATCAAACATGCTGTCATTATTGTTCTGGAACAGGCAGCTATAGTCAGACAGTGCCACAAATCCTGTGACTTTCCACTTTTGTGAACCACTTTTCAGTGTATCTCCGACAGAAATCTTATTATTGTCCGCATACATACGGTCAATTGCCATTTCTCCTGCTTTTTCAGGAAGCTTTCCTTCCATCAGGCACACCAGGTTGATCTCTTCCCTGTTTTTGAAAATACGCATGGTACTTCCATTATCCAGTGCCTCTTCCAGATAAAAGTTTTCATACAGCGTCACACCATTTTTCTCGATGTTTTCCTGTTGTGCTTTGGTAATTTTTTTCTTTACCCGGAAATTTCCATCTTCAATCTTGTATTTCTCAAAGCCTTCATTATATGCTTTTATCATGCTTCCGTCAGCAACCAGAAAGCCGGATACAAACCCAATCGTTGCAATCATAAGGATCAGAACCACCAGGTATTTTCCAATTTCTCCCTTCAGTTCTCTCGGAAGCCGTTTTCTCAACGGACTCTTCATAACACGCGTCCTCCTTACCATTCCAGCTCACTTGCAGAAAGTTTATGCTCATTACAGTAATTTTTGCGGATCATTCCATCACGAAGTTTTACCACCCGGTCTGCCATATTCTTGATTGCATCGTTATGGGTAACCATAACAATGGTATTCCCATATTTCTGATTGACTGTTTCGATCAGCTTCAGAATTTCCTTGGATGTCTTATAATCCAGCGCACCGGTTGGCTCATCACAGAGCAGGATGTCCGGATTTTTGACAATTGCACGTCCAATCGCGGTTCTCTGCTGCTGTCCTCCGGAAAGCTGGTTCGGCAGCTTGTTCTGATGTTCATAAATACCCAGCGTTTGCATCAGCTCATCCACATCCAGCGGACGATTACTTAAATAAGCACCGATTTCAATATTTTCTCTAAGTGTCAGGTTTGGAATCAAATTGTACATCTGGAATATATAACCCAGATGCTTTCTCCGGTACAGGGACAGCTTCTTCTCTGTCATATCTTCGATACGTTCTCCATCAATGGTAATACTGCCTGAATCCGCTCCATCAATTCCACCAATAATATTTAACAACGTAGACTTTCCAGAACCAGAAGGTCCAAGAAGAACACAAAACTCTCCCCTCTCAATCTCCAAATCAATCCCTTTTAGCACCTCAACCCGACTGTCACCTACACCGAAAGACTTTTTAATCTGTTTTATTACCAAAAACATAAATCAAACTCTCCTCTTAACTTTCTTTCCTCTATTTCAAATAAATTTATGTTAGCCCCAAACAGCCTGCATTAGGTATTCCTATTTCTTATGCATTTATACTAACATATTTATTCTTCTTCTATTTTATGTTAGTTGTAACTTACTAAAATGTCAATAAGTTTTTTGATAAATCAATACTTGAGTCGAGATTCGAGTTCCCCCTGAAAACCTTTAATTTTCTTGAAAAGCCAAGAAACAGAACCCAAAAGAAGCTGCATACTGCAGATGTAATCTCAATTCTGCGCGAACATAGTATCGTTAAAAGTTTCTCCTTGCAAATATTGATTTTGCGACTTTGTGTTTTTTACAACTGAGTCAAAATCAATATTTGCAAGGAGAAACTTTTATAAGATACTTTTCTCACAAAATTGA
>OLSN01003166.1_pt1 | contig 10936 bp, 8 predicted proteins | sample 1672411 | NCBI WGS metagenome assembly OLSN01 (sample SAMEA3136683, study PRJEB25190) | human gut metagenome | biome: human gut; feature: human-associated habitat; material: faeces | place: Austria | collected 2013
ACAGGATGCGGCAGTTCAGACACTGCAAAAGATACACAGGCATCAACCGGAAGTGAAACATCCGCAGACAGCAGTGCGGCAGAAAGTGATTATACCATCGGTATTTCTCAGTTTGCAGAGCACGGTTCTCTTGATAACTGCCGCGAAGGATTCCTGGAAGGTTTAAAAAGTGCTGGGATCGAAGAAGGTGTCAATCTGACAGTAGAATACCAGAATTCACAGGCAGATACCGGAACCGCAAGTACAATCGCTGATAACTTTGTATCCAAAAATGTGGATCTGATCTGTGCAATCGCAACTCCGAGTGCCATGAGTGCCTATAACAGCTGTCTGGACAGTGAGATCCCGGTAGTATATACCGCAGTTTCTGACCCGGTCGGTGCAGGACTTGCAGATGAAGAGGGCAATTCCGTAGGAAATATCACCGGAACCTCTGATAAACTTCCGGTTGAGGAACAGCTGAAAATGATCCGTGATCTGATGCCGGATGCAAAGAAGATCGGTATTCTTTACACAACAAGCGAAGCAAACTCCGTAAGCACGATCAAAGAATACAAAGAGCTGGCAGAGAATTATGATTTTGAGATTGTTGACAGCGGTATCAATACCGTAGCAGATGTTGAGATGGCTGCAAAGGATCTGGCATCCAAGGTAGACTGCATCAGCAACCTGACAGACAACACCGTTGTATCTGCACTGCAGACCGTGATTGCAGCCGCAGATGAGAAGAATATCCCGGTATTTGGTTCTGAAATCGAACAGGTTAAGAGCGGATGTCTGGCATCTATGGGTATTGATTATATCGCCCTTGGCAAACAGACCGGCGAGATGGCAGCCAAGATTTTAAAAGGTGAGTCAAAGGCAGAAGAAATGCCGTATGAAGTATGCAGCGGTGCAAGCCTTTATGTAAATACCGCAGTTGCTGACAAACTGAACTTTGAGCTGGATCAGGCTACCGTAGATGGTGCGGCAGAAGTTTTCGATGAGATCACAGTGGAATAATCGGAGGTTGATATGGCATTGCTGATAAGCGTCCTGGAACAGGGACTGATATATGCGATCATGGCATTTGGAATTTATATTACATACAAAATCCTGGATTTTCCGGATCTGACGGTAGATGGCAGTTTCCCGATGGGAGCAGCGATCGCAGCAGCACTGATCAGCAGAGATGTAAACCCGCTGCTGACACTGCCAATCTGTTTTCTGCTCGGGGCTGTAGTCGGAACATTGACAGGCCTTATCCATGTAAAATTAAAAGTGCGTGATCTGCTGTCCGGTATCATTATGATGACGGCCCTTTATACGGTAAATCTCCGAATCGCAGGCAGGGCAACCCTGCCGATCTACAATAAAAGTACCATTTTCCAGAATGATCTGGTAGATAAAATCATTCCAAAAAGCCTTTCTTCTTTTAAGGTAGTGATCATTGTTCTGATCATCACTCTGATCAGCAAATACATTCTGGACTGGTATCTGAGAACGAAATCCGGTATGCTGCTGCGTGCAGTCGGGGATAATGATCATATCATTACATCCCTTGGTGTAAACAAAGGAAAGGTAAAGGTGGTGGGTCTTGCGATCTCAAACGGCCTGGTGGCATTAAGTGGCTGTGTGTTTGCACAGCAACAGCGATATTTCGATGTATCCATGGGAACTGGAACGATGGTCATCGGTCTTGCCAGTGTGATCATCGGAACCAGCCTTTTCCGTAAAGTAACGATTCTGCGTGTGACATCAAGCGTGGTAATCGGTTCGGTGATCTATAAAGCATGTGTGGCAATCGCCATTCGTTTTGGTTTTGAGTCCACGGACCTGAAATTTATCACAGCGGCATTGTTCCTGCTGATCCTGGTGCTTGGAATGGAACGAAACAGGAAGGTCAAGGTGAAAGTCGATGCTTGAACTCAGAGAAATTTATAAATACTATAATCCTGGCACAGTCAATGAAATGTGCCTGTTCAACAATTTTAATTTTAAAGTCGATGACGGTGAGTTTGTTGCGGTTGTCGGCAGCAACGGTTCCGGAAAAACTTCCATGCTGAATATTATCTGCGGGAGCATTCCGATTGATGAAGGAGCTGTCCTGATCAACGGCACCAATATCACAAATATGCCGGAATATAAACGCATGGGAAGAATCGGACGCGTTTTTCAGAATCCTTCCATGGGAACCTGCCCGTCCATGACGATCCTTGAAAATATGGCAATGGCAGAGAATAAAGGAAAAGCCTATAACCTTGGAAAGGGTGTCAACAAAAAAAGAGAAGAAGCTTACCGCGAGTTGCTCCGTCCGCTGAATCTCGGACTGGAAGATAAGCTTCATGTAAAAGTCGGAGCCCTGTCCGGAGGACAGAGACAGGCAATGTCACTTCTGATGTCCACGATGACACCGTTGGATTTCCTGATCCTGGATGAACCTACAAGAGGTATTGATATCGGAACCAAGACAGAGATCCAGAAACTGGTACTTGATCTTGCAGATCAGGGAATGGCGGTTGCATTTATTTCTTCAGAAGTAGAAGAAATGCTCCGTACCTGTTCACGTATGGCAGTTATGCGAGACGGTAAGAAGGTTGGAGAAATTTCCGGTGATGAATTATCACAGGAAGGTATCATGAAAGCAATCGCAGGAGGTGAAGAGTAATGAGCACAAATAAATCAACATGGAAAAAGCTTACCTCTATGAGGCTTTTCATGCCACTGGTGTGTCTGCTTGCAATCATTATCGTAGCTACAATTACAATTCCGGGCTTCTTAAGCATGTCTCTTAAGAATGGAGTTCCATACGGATATCCGGTCGATGTGATCAACCGTGCATCCGAGCTGGTTATTTTGTCAGTTGGTATGACACTTGTTACAGCAGCTTCCGGAGGACAGGACATCAGTGTCGGAGCTGTTATGGCAGTCGCAGGAGCCGTATGCTGCCAGATCCTTTCCGGTGGGGAAGTATCTGTAAACTCTCTGTCAGCACCGATTATCGTTGCATTCCTTGCAGCACTGGTTGCTTCAGGAATCTGCGGTGCATTTAACGGATTTCTGGTTGCAAAGCTGAATATTCAGCCGATGGTTGCGACATTGATCCTTTACACAGCAGGACGTGGTATCGCCCAGCTGATCACAGACGGACAGATTACATATATCCGTGTGAAATCTTATCAGGTATTCGGAAGCTATGTCGGAAAATTCCCGATTCCGATGCCAGTTGTAATTGCAATTATCGTAGTTATCATTGCATATGTTATTTTGAAAAAGACAGCTCTTGGACTTTATATCGAGAGCGTTGGTATTAACGGAACCGCATCCAGACTGGTCGGACTTAATTCAACCATGATCAAGTTCCTTACTTACCTGATCTGTGGTGTACTTGCAGGTGTTGCAGGATTTGTGGCTTCCAGCCGTATCTACTCAGCAGATGCCAACAACATTGGTCTGAACCTTGAAATGGATGCCATCCTTGCAGTTGCCCTTGGTGGAAATGCCCTTGGTGGTGGTAAGTTCAGCCTGATGGGGTCTGTGATCGGAGCTTATACAATCCAGGCACTTACAACTGTTCTTTACGGATTGAATGTATCAGCCGATCAGCTTCCGGTCTATAAGGCAATCGTTGTTGTAGTCATCGTTGTCCTTCAGAGCCCGGTATTCAAGAAATTTATTGCAGTGCAGAAAGAAAAAAGAACATCAAAGGCTGCAGTGAAAGGAGGAGCTAACTAATGAAAGCAAAAGTATCCGGAACAAAAAAGAAAATTAACGGAACGACATTCCTCCTTATGATTACAATTTTACTGTTTGTTGTAATGTACGCAGCAGGTATGATCGTATTTAACGACAAAGGTTTTGCAAAACCGCAGATGTTCCTGAATCTGTTCATTTCCAATGCAGGTCTTCTGGTTATCGCGATGGGCGAAACGATCGTTATGATCACAGCTGGAATCGATATCTCAGTTGGTTCTGTTACAGCACTTGTATGTATGGTTGCTGCAAACCAGATGGAAAATCACGGTGCAAGCGCTTATACCGCACTTCTTATGGCACTGGTGATCGGACTTCTCTTTGGTCTGGTTCAGGGATTCCTGGTATCTTATCTGGAGATCCAGCCATTCATTGTTACACTGGCAGGTATGTTCTTTGGACGTGGTATGACATCAATCATCAGTACAGATATGATTTCTATCAAAAATGCAACTTTCATGGCATGGGCTAAATACAAAATTTACATGCCGTTTGGTTCTTACAGTAAGAGGGGAAAATTCCTCCCGGCATATATTTATCCGACAGTTATCATTGCAATCATCGTTCTGATCGTAATCATAATCGTTATGAAGTATACAAAATTCGGACGTTCTGTATATGCGATCGGTGGAAATGAACAGAGTGCACTTATGATGGGACTGAATGTTAAGAGAACAAAAATGGCTGCATACCTTCTGGACGGCTTTCTTGCAGGACTCGGCGGATTCCTTTTCTGTATGAACAGCTGTGCCGGATTCGTAGAACAGGCAAAAGGTCTTGAGATGGATGCGATTTCAGCAGCCGTTATCGGGGGTACACTACTTAGTGGTGGTGTCGGAACTCCATTCGGAACCCTGTTCGGTGTACTGATCAAAGGAACGATTTCCAGTCTGATCACTACACAGGGAACACTTTCAAGCTGGTGGGTACGAATCGTACTTTCCGCACTCCTCTGCTTCTTCATCGTTCTGCAGTCTGTATTTGCAAGCCTGAAGAAGAAAAACTAAAGAAAGAACAGTACTTGAAACATTACAGGCGAAAAGAGAAAACGACGGGTATTGACGGAAACTTTTTAATTGCCTATAATAAAAAAGTAGGATTTAAACACCGGATGTTCATATCGTACATCCGGTGTTCTTTTTGTAAGTATTGAGTATAAAGGGGAAGGAGGAAGATGAGATATGAAAATAGGGATTGCGAATGACCATTCTGCAGTGGATATGAAAAAGCAGGTGGTAGAGTATCTTGTGGAAAAAGGATATGAAGTTGTCAATTACGGAACTGATTCTTATGAGAGCTGTCCTTATCCGAAATATGGGGAAAAGATTGGAAAAGCAGTTGCAGACGGAGAAGTGGATCTCGGAGTTGCAATCTGTGGAACCGGTCTTGGAATTTCCATGGCAGCCAATAAGGTTCACGGTGTCCGCGCAGCGGTGTGTTCTGAACCATATACGGCAAAGATGGCAAGAGAACATAATAATGCAAATGTGATTGCGTTCGGTGCAAGAGTAATTGGAATCGAGATGGCAAAGATGATCCTTGATACATTTCTTGGTGCAGAGTTCCTTGGGGGACGTCACCAGGATCGTGTAGATATGATTATGGCGATCGAAGAAAATCAATAGTGCGGATGAAAAACAACAAGAGCGGATAAAGGCAATGAAAAAGCTTTTATCTGCTCTTGTTGTGTATATGGTGAGCCAAGTGCAGATTGGCGCCTGCACAAGGTTCTGCATTTGGTGAAGGGAAGAGGTTACAGTAGTACGTGAATCGAAAAAAGCTTGTTATACTTGTTTTGGTGGCATCAAAAAACAATACCATATTATTTGATGTTTTAGAAGAAGTGCACAAAAGATACAAAAAGAAGAATACAAGTTAGGACCTCGATGAAAAACAAATATGTATTCAAGTTGTACACATATGATAAATACAACTTAGCAAAAATATACAAAAGTTGTACGATAATTTGTAACATATTACGGGTTGAAAATCAGGTGTTTCTTAAGGTATATTAGAGGTAAGGAGAGCAGGGGATTTGTACGTAAATCAGGTGGAAAAGAAGAAAAAAGTGAAAGAAACATCAGCAAAATATGAAGGAATTGTAAGATGGATTCGAGAACAGATTGAAGCGGAAAAACTGCAGCCGGGAGAGCGGATAGAGTCGGAATACCAGCTTTGTGACCGGTTTGGGGTAAGCCGTCAGACTGTCAGACATGCGATCGCTGTTCTGGAAAAAGAAGGTATGATCGAGAAACGCCGTGGAAGTGGGACTTATATAAAGGAAAGTGGCATCATCGGGGTCAGACGAAAAAAAACGATGCAGATCGCAGTGATGACAACTTTTGTTCAGGAATATATTTTTTCTGGTATTATTCAGGAAATCGAGAACAAGATGTCACGCGCCGGATATGGAATCCAGATTTCCATCACCAACAATTCTGTAGACAAAGAACGTTTTATATTGAAAAGCATTCTGGATAAGAAAAGAGTGGATGGAATTATAGCGGAACCGACAAAGAGTGGCCTTCCTAATCCAAATCTCAATCTGTACAGGCAGATCATGGAGCAGGGAATCCCGGTGATCTTTATCAACAGCTATTATCCGGAACTGAAAGCGCCGCATGTAAGTCTTGATGATAAGATAGCAGGGAAGATGGCGACGAAATATCTGATCCAGTGCGGACACCGTGAGATCGCAGCGATTTTCAAGGCAGATGACGGGCAGGGACACAGAAGGTATGCCGGTTATATCGAAGCTTTAATGGAAGCAGATATCAGGATCGAAGATAAACGGATTGTCTGGATTGATACCGAGGATGTGCGCAATCGCAATATGCGTGAGGAGAGCAGCTGGATTTTAAGAAGGATTCAGGGATGTACGGCATGTGTATGCTACAACGATGAGGTTGCGAGCAACCTTGCGGCGACATGTCTGGAACAGAAGATCAAAGTGCCGGACAAGATGTCGATCATTGGAATCGATGATTCTGATCTGGCAAATTATTGCGAAGTACCGCTTGCTTCTGTGAAGAATCCGATCCGGGAGCTAGCGAAGAAGGCAGCAGAAGAGATCCTTGATCTTATGCAGGAGAAAGAAGTGCCGGACAGTGTGGAACTGAAACCGGAGATTATCAACCGGAGTTCTGTAAAAATCATCAAATAGAAATATTTATCAAATCAATTATATTTTATGAAAGGAAAGGTAAAGAAAAAATGAGTGATGTAAAAAGTATGATCGAAGCGGGAAAGACTTCCCTTGGAATCGAGTTTGGTTCCACACGAATCAAAGCAGTTCTGGTAGGAGAAGATAATGCACCGATTGCTTCGGGAAGCCATGAATGGGAGAACCGTTTTGACAACGGTGTCTGGACTTACACGTTAGAGGATATCTGGACAGGTCTTCAGGACTGCTACAGAGATCTTGCTGTAGATGTGAAGAAGCAGTATGACGTAGAGCTTACTACTGTCGGAGCACTTGGATTCAGTGCCATGATGCATGGATATATGGTATTTGACAAAGCAGGAGAACAGCTTGTACCGTTCCGTACATGGAGAAATACAATGACAGAGCAGGCAGCAAAAGAACTGACAGAATTATTCCGTTTCAATATGCCACAGAGATGGAGCGGAGCGCATCTGTATCAGGCAATTCTGAACAAAGAAGAGCATGTAAAGGATATTGATTTTATTACAACGCTTGCAGGTTATGTACACTGGAAACTGACAGGAGAGAAAGTCCTTGGCGTTGGTGACGCATCCGGAATGTTCCCGATCGACAGCACAACACGTAACTGGAATAAAGAGATGCTTGCCAAGTTCGATGAACTGGTTGCACCGAAAGGATATCCTTGGAAAGTAGAAGATATCCTTCCAAAAGTCTTGGTTGCAGGTGAAAAGGCAGGAACACTTACCGAAGAAGGTGCAAAGCTTCTGGACCCAACAGGAAAGCTTCAGGCAGGCATTCCGGTATGCCCTCCGGAAGGTGATGCAGGAACCGGTATGGCAGCTACGAATAGCGTCAGAGTCCGCACCGGTAATGTATCAGCAGGAACCAGTGTATTTGCAATGGTTGTTCTTGAAAAAGCACTTGAGAAAGTACATGAAGAGATCGATATGGTAACAACACCTGCAGGAGATGCCGTGGCAATGGTTCACTGCAACAACTGTACTTCAGATCTGAATGCATGGGTAAATATTTTCAAAGAATTTGCAGAAGCATTCGGTATGAAAGTCGATATGAACGATCTGTTCGGAACTCTTTACAACAAAGCTCTGGAAGGTGATGCAGACTGTGGCGGTCTGATGTCTTATAACTTCTTCGCAGGAGAACCGGTTGTTGGACTTGATGAAGGACGTCCGTTATTTGTTCGTATGCCAGACAGCAAATTCAATCTTGCAAACTTCATGAGAGCAAACTTATATGCATCTCTGGAAGTCCTGAAAGTCGGAATGGACATTCTTCTGAAAGAAGAGAAGGTAGCCGTTGATGAGATTCTCGGACACGGTGGACTCTTTAAGACAAAAGGCGTTGGACAGAGCATCCTGGCAGCAGCACTTGACACACCGGTATCTGTTATGGAGACAGCCGGAGAAGGCGGAGCATGGGGAATCGCACTTCTTGCATCTTACATGAACAACAAGGCAGAAGACGAAGCCCTGGATGATTATCTGGATGCAAAAGTATTTGCAGGACAGAAGGGTACAAAGATGGATCCGGATCCGAAGGATGTAGAAGGATACAATACATTTATCGAACGCTTCAAGAAGACGCTTCCGATCATGAAAGCTGCAACAGAGACTATGAAATAGAACCCGAAATATTTTACATAAACACAGTAGGAGGCTAAAGCAATGTTAGAAGAACTGAAAAAAGAGGTTTATGAAGCCAATATGCTTCTGCCTAAGTATGGACTTGTCACATTTACCTGGGGCAATGTCAGCGGAATCGACCGCGAAAGCGGGCTTGTTGTGATCAAACCGAGCGGTGTGGATTATGACAAAATGACAGCAGATGACATGGTTGTTGTAGACCTGGAAGGAAACCGCGTGGAAGGCAACTTAAATCCGTCTTCTGATACGGCAACACATCTGGAACTCTACAAAGCGTTTCCGGATATGGGTGGTATCGTCCATACACATTCCCCATGGGCAACCAGTTGGGCACAGGCAGGAAGAGGAATCCCTTGCTACGGAACCACACATGCCGACTATATGTACGGTGAGATTCCATGTGTCCGCAATCTGACAAAAGAAGAAATCGACGAAGCATATGAGAAGAATACAGGAGTTCTCATTGTGGAACATTTCAAAGGTACAGAATACATGGCAATGCCTGCAGTACTCTGCAAGAACCACGGACCATTCACCTGGGGAACCGATCCACACAATGCAGTACATAATGCAGTCGTACTCGAAGAAGTAGCTAAAATGGCAGCTCGCTGCGAAATGATCAATCCAGACGTAAAACCTGCCCCACAGGAATTACAGGATAAACACTACTACAGAAAACACGGTAAAGACGCGTACTATGGACAAGGCTAAAGCACTTAATGAATGCGAGCCGTAGGCGACACATGAATTTAGTGCGTTGCCTGTTCGGCGCACTTAGCGAGCGGGAGCATGTGCGACTGCGAGCTTAGTAAGACCGAACTTGTATTGGGAAGATAGAGTAAATCAATTAAACAAAAAGGAGAATAAAAACATGTTAGTACAGAAAGATTACAAATTTTGGTTTTGCACAGGATCACAGGATTTATACGGAGATGAATGCCTCGCACACGTAGCAGAACATTCACAGATCATCGTAAAAGCCCTCAATGAATCAGGAATTCTTCCATACGAAGTAGTCTGGAAACCAACCCTGATCACGAATGAAGTAATCAGAAGAACCTTCAACGAAGCAAATACAGATGAAAACTGTGCAGGTGTTATTACATGGTGCCATACATTCTCACCGGCAAAATCATGGATTCTCGGATTAAAAGAACTGAGAAAACCATTACTTCACCTTCATACACAGTTCAACCGTGAAATCCCATACGACACCATCGATATGGACTTCATGAATGAGAATCAGGCAGCTCATGGTGACCGTGAATTCGGACATATTTTCACACGCCTTCATAAGAACCGTAAAGTCATCATGGGTTACTGGGAAGACAAAGAAACACAGGAAAGAATCGGTGACTGGATGCGTACAGCAGTTGGTGTCATCGAAAGCAGTCATGTACGTGTTATGCGTGTAGCTGACAACATGAGAAACGTTGCCGTAACAGAAGGTGACAAAGTAGAGGCTCAGATCAAATTCGGATGGGAAGTTGATGCTTACCCGGTAAATGAAGTTGCTGACGCAGTAGCTCAGGTTGGACAGGGTGATGTAAATGCACTTGTTGAAGAATACTATGACAAATATCAGATCCTTCTGGAAGGAAGAGATGAAGCTGAATTCAGAAAACATGTGGCAGTTCAGGCTCAGATCGAACTTGGATTTGAAAGATTCCTTGAAGCAAACAATTATCAGGCAATTGTTACACACTTCGGAGATCTTGGATCACTTCAGCAGCTTCCGGGACTTGCAATGCAGAGACTGATGGAAAAAGGATATGGTTTCGGTGCGGAAGGTGACTGGAAGACAGCAGCTATGGTTCGTGTAATGAAGATCATGACACAGGGCAAGAAAGATGCAAAGGGAACTTCCTTCATGGAAGACTACACATACAACCTTGTACCTGGAAAAGAAGGTATCCTGGAAGCTCATATGCTGGAAGTTTGCCCGACAATCGCAGATGGACCGATCAGCATCAAGTGCCAGCCGCTTAGCATGGGTGACAGAGAAGATCCTACACGTCTTGTATTTACAGCCAAAGAAGGACCGGCTGTCGCAACATCACTTGTTGATCTTGGCGACAGATTCCGCCTGATCATCAACAGTGTAGACTGCAAGAAGACAGAAAAACCGATGCCGAAGCTTCCGGTTGCAACTGCATTCTGGACACCGGAACCAAATCTTCAGACAGGTGCTGAAGCATGGATCCTGGCAGGCGGTGCACATCATACAGCTTTCTCCTATGACCTGACGGCTGAGCAGATGGGTGACTGGGCAAACAGCATGGGCATTGAAGCTGTTTATATCGACAAAGACACAACAATCAGACAGTTTAACAATGAGCTGAAATGGAATTCCATTTACTATCGTTAAATTGAT
>OLSN01003167.1_pt1 | contig 10934 bp, 10 predicted proteins | sample 1672411 | NCBI WGS metagenome assembly OLSN01 (sample SAMEA3136683, study PRJEB25190) | human gut metagenome | biome: human gut; feature: human-associated habitat; material: faeces | place: Austria | collected 2013
GGGTCTCGAAGCCCAGCTTCATCAGCTCGACCACGCCACCGCACAGAACAGCCTGCTCACCGAAGAGGTCAGTCTCGGTCTCGTCGTGGAAGGTGGTCTCCATGATACCGGCGCGGGCGCCGCCGATGCCGGCGATGTAACCCAGAGCGATGTCATAGGCCTTGCCGGTGGCGTTCTGCTCCACGGCGACCAGGCAGGGCACGCCCTTGCCAGCGACATACTGGCTGCGGACGGTGTGGCCGGGGCCCTTGGGGGCAGCCATGAACACGTCCACGTCTGCGGGGGGCTTGATCTGCTGGTAGCGGATATTGAAGCCGTGGGCGAAAGCCAGAGCCTTGCCAGCGGTCAGGTAGGGCGCGATGTCCTGCTTGTACATATCGGCCTGATTCTCGTCGTTGATGAGGATCATGATGATGTCAGCCAGCTTGGCAGCTTCGGGCACGGTGTAGACCTGGAAACCGTCCTTCTCAGCGACGGGCCAGGACTTGCCGCCCTTGCGCAGGCCGACGATAACGTCACAGCCGGAATCCCGGAGATTCTGAGCGTGGGCATGGCCCTGGGAGCCGTAGCCGATGATCGCGATCTTCTTGCCGTTGAGTTGATTCAGGTCGCAATCCTTCTCATAATACATCTTTGCCATAGTTAAATTCTCCTTTTTCCTTTGTGTCTTCGTCTATGGTGTATTTTCCACGTTCCAGAGCGATCATACCGGTCCGCACCAGCTCGACGATGCCAAAGCCCTCCAGCAGCTCTTGCACTGCGTCGGTCTTCTTCTCGTCGCCGATGACGGACAGGGTCAGCGTTTCCTTGGAAACGTCGATGATGGAGCCCCGGAAAATGTTGGCGATTTGGATGATCTCATTCTTATCTTCGCTGTTCTTGGCGCGGACCTTATACAGCACCAGCTCGCGGCGAATGGAATGGCTGGGCACCAGCAGCTTCACGGAGTGGACGGGGACCATCTTGGCCAGCTGGTTGCACATGAGGTTGGTTTGGTTTTCGTTGGCCATCACTTCGATGGTCATGCGGGAGATCTCAGGGTGGTCGGTGGCACCGACGGCCAGGGACTCCACGTTAAAGCCCTTCCGGGAGAACAGGCGGGAGATCTGAGACAGAACGCCGGCCTCGTTGTCCACCAGAACGGACAGAGTACGCAGTTTCATTTCTTCCATGTCGCTTCCTCCTCTCAGTTGACCAGGAACTCGGTGATGTGGGTGCCGCCGTTGACCATGGGACGGACGAGCTCGCCCTCCTCAATGGTGCAGTCGATGACATAACCGAGGCCCTTTTCCTGCTCTTCCAGCGCTGCCTGAATGGCGGCTTCCAGCTCCTCCTGGTTGGTCACGCGGCTGCCCTTCAGGCCGTTGGCGTCTGCCAGCTTCACGAAGTCAGGGCCGCGCTCGGTGGTGGTCATGTAGTAGCGCTTGTCATAGGTCAGCTCCTGCCACTGGCGCACCATGCCCAGGCGGTGGTTGTTGAAGATGAAGGTGATGATGGGGGCACGATAAAATTCTTCGGTGGACAGCTCGTTGCAGTTCATGCGGAAGGAGCCGTCGCCGGTGATATGGATGACGGTCTTTTCGGGGTTGCCCATCTTGGCGCCGATGGCAGCGCCCAGGCCGAAGCCCATGGCGCCGAAGCCGCCGGAGGTGAGCAGCTGACCGGGATAGTCAAACTTAAAGTGCTGGATGGCCCACATCTGATGCTGGCCCACGTCGGTGGCGACGATGGAATCGTCGGGACACATCCGGGCGATGGTGTTCAGGATCTGCTTGGGGGTCAGGTGGTTGGGGTTCTCGTCGTAAGCCGTCTCGGTGGGGAAGGAGAAGACGTACTTTTTCCACTCGCTGTGGTCATACTGGGGGACCTTGCGGTTGAGCAGCTCCAGCACCTGCTTGGCGTTGCCGATGATGTGGTGGTCAGTCTCCACATTCTTGTTGATCTCGGCCCGGTCGATGTCGATCTGGACGATCTTGGCCTGGCGGGCGAAGGTCGCGGGCTTCAGGGCCACACGGTCAGAGAAGCGGCAGCCCACGGCGATGAGCAGGTCGCAGCCGTCGCAGGCCATGTTGGAGGCCTTGGAGCCGTGCATGCCGATCATGCCGGTGGAGAGCGGGTCGCGGCCGGGGATGCCGCCGGCACCCATCAGGGTGATCGCCACGGGGGCGTCGATCTTCCGGGCAAACTCGCGGAACTCCTCGTGGGAGCGGCTGCGGGCCACGCCGCCGCCGCAGATGAGCATGGGCTTCTTGGCCTCGGCGATCATGTCCACCAGCTTGTTCACGTCCTCCTGGTTGGGTTCGGGCATTTTCAGGCTGCTGGTCCGGGCGCGGCGGACGAGGTTGGCCAGGCGGCCGGAGGTGGTGTGCTTCTCGCGGGGCAGGTACTCATACTCTGCCTTCTCGGCGGTGACGTTCTTCACGATGTCGATCAGAACGGGGCCGGGGCGGCCGCTGCGGGCCAGGGCAAAGGCCTCGCGGACGATGTCGGCCAGGGAGTTCACGTCCCGCACCAGATAGGTGCTCTTGGTGATGGGCATGGCAATGCCGGTGATGTCCACCTCCTGGAAAGCGTCGCGGCCAATCAGGTTCTGGGTCACGTTGCAGGTGATGAAGACCACGGGGGACGAGTCCATATAGGCCGTGCCGATGCCGGTGGTCAGGTTGGTCGCGCCGGGACCGGAGGTGGCCAGGCACACGCCCACCTTGCCGGTGGAGCGGGCGTAACCGTCTGCTGCGTGGGAAGCGCCCTGCTCGTGGGCGGTCAGGATGTGGGTGATCCGATCTCTGTACTTATACAGCTCATCGTAGACGTTCAGGATGGTGCCGCCGGGATAGCCGAACACGAGGTCGACTCCCTGCTCCAAAAGGCATTCCATCAAGATCTTGGCACCAGTCATTTCCATGCTGTTTCCTCCTCTTTTTTGGGTGTTTCTTTTCTTCGGGACAACAAAAAAAGCTCCAGTGGTCTTTCACGTGCCAAACGTTAAAACCACAAGAGCCTGTAAGTTCTCCGCAAATCTTTGTTCGTTAAGGTGGCCCTCCCGCGGATGGCGTTCTTTGTTGACCTTCGACATAAGTTGCGTTTTGCTTTACTGTACTTTTCTGGGCGTAACATTTAGCATTATTTCCGGTACTACTACGGATAGTAGTACCCCAATAATGCTGACAGCCAGAATGTTCAGTTCAGCAAAAAACACATTCATCTTCAAAGCCTCACTGTAACGTATCCGTTGGGGTCGGTTCCTTCTTTGTTCCAAAGATAGCACTTCCCAAGTGGTCTGTCAATCACTTTTTTTGCACTTTTCCTGATTTTTTTCAAATCTCGCCCTGAGCGGTTTCTTCCGCCGGAGAAATTGTCAACATTGACCAAATTCTCTTACCAGTTTGCCTCCATCTCCCGGATCGTATCGTAGAGCTTCCGGTTCACCGGGGCCTGCATCCCATAAAATTTTGCCAGGTCCAACACCGTCCCGGCAAAGGCCTCCACCTCGCTGGGCCGGTGGGCCAGGGCGTCCTGCGCCATAGACGGCATCGCATCGGGGGACATCGTGTCCAGCAGCGCCAGGTAATCATACAGGTCCTTCTGCGTCACCAAAACGCCCTGGCAGGCCCCCACCTTTCTCGCCTCGTGCATGGCGGCGATCATCGTATCTCTCGCTTCGCCGGGTTTCTGGACCTGACCATAGGTACAGCCGTAGGCCATGCAGACCTGGTTCACGCCCACGTTCAGCATGAACTTGCCCCAAATGTGGTGGAGAATCTCCCCCGGCTCCCGCCCGGCGGGGACCCCGGCCCGCTGCAAAAATTCCAGCACAGCGTCCAGCTTCTCCCCCCGGTCGAAGTAATCCTCCTCCGGCAGGCCCAGGTAGAGCTTGCCCGCCTGGGTGTAGGTCAGGCGGTTGTCCTCCCGCACAGCGTCCATCCCCTGGGCCACACAGTATAAGATCTTCCCCGGCCCAAAGGTCTGCCCGATGTGCTCCTCGCTGGTCACGCCGTTGAGCAGCGAGAGGATCACCGTGTCCTCCCCCACCAGCGGGGCCGCCAGCTCCATGGCCTCGTCCAGGGCCGTCATTTTCACGGCGAAGAGCAGCAGCTCGGCCTCCTCGCCGGTGTTGTCCGTCACGGTAAAGTCACACTTGCGTCCGTTGCACCAGGCCCCTTCCTGCTGCAAGCGCGTCAGCCGCTCTCCTTCCGCAATAAAGCGCACATGGCCCGGCCCCAGCGTCCGCTCCATCAAATCGCCATATAAAATGCCCAGGGCACCCATGCCAACAATGGTCACGTTTTCGATCATGGTCGTGTTCCTTCCTTCCGTGTTTCGTTCTCTGGTAGGATATTTTATCACAAATTCCCTCAGGTTCAACTAGGAATATCCACAGCATTGTAGTGGGGTTTTCGTCACTTTCTGCCATATTCCTGGGGTTTTCAAGGGTCTCAGGCCGTGGTATACTGAGATAAATTGCGTTCTTTTCCCGGTCTTAAGAAAATGTTCAGAAAAATTTTCTGCTTTCTTTTGATTTCCGGGCTACACTGTTTTGATTGGAAGGAGACATTCTCATGGCACACCCTCTCCAGGCCCTCCGGGACGTGATGGCCGAGTATCATATCGACGCCTATTTGATCCCCACCGCTGACTTTCACGGCAGCGAATATGTGGGGGCGCATTTTGCCTGCCGGGAGTATCTCTCCGGCTTCACCGGCTCCGCCGGGACCCTTTTGGTCTTTGCCAACTGGGCCGGTCTCTGGACCGACGGCCGCTATTTTCTCCAAGCGGCCCAGCAGCTGGAGGGCAGCGGCATCCGCCTCATGAAGCAGGGGGAGCCGGGCGTGCCCACCATCGAGGAATTCCTGCGCCAGAGCCTCCAGCCGGAGCAGACGCTCGGCTTTGACGGCCGCTGTGTGGACGCCCGCACCGGCCGCCGCTACCATCGCCTCACCCGCCAGCTGGGGGCCAAGCTCAACCATCAGCTGGACCTGGTGGACGAGATCTGGCCCCAGCGCCCGCCCCTTTCCGCCCAGCCCGTCTGGGAATTGGACGAGCAGTACGCCGGTCTCTCCCGCCGGGACAAGCTGGCGCAGCTTCGCCGGGCCATGGTCAGCGAGGGGGCCGATACCTTCCTCCTGTCCACCCTGGAAGACATCGCCTGGCTGCTGAACCTGCGGGGGAACGACATCCCCTGCGACCCGGTCTTTCTGAGCTATCTCATCCTCACGAAAGAAACTTGTATTCTATTTGCCAACCCCGCCGGCTTCTCCCCGGAGCTTCTGGCGGAGCTGGAGGTGGACGGCGTGAGCCTGCGCCCCTATGACAACTTTTATGCTTATGTCAACCGCTTCTCCCCCAGCCAGACCGTCCTGCTGGACACCCGCCGGGTCAACACCACCCTGCTCACCAGCATCCCCAGCCACGTCTCTGTCCTGGACCGCCCCAACCCAACGGAACTGCGCAAGGCCATCAAGAACCCCGTCGAGGTCGAGAATATGCGCCGGGCCCACCTGGCCGACGGCATCGCCCTGACCCGTTTCATGTATTGGCTCAAGACCCAGCTCCCCCAGGGCACGACCGAGCTGCAAGCCGCCGAACACCTGGAAGCGCTGCGCCGGGCCGACCCGCTCTACCTGGAGCCCAGCTTCGACCCGATCCTGGCCACCGGGGCGCACAGCGCCATCGTCCACTACTCCCCCACCCCGGAGAGCGACGCGCCCATTCAGCCGAACGCCTTTCTTCTGGCCGACACCGGCGGGCACTACTACACCGGCACCACCGACTGCACCCGCACCTATGCCATGGGCACCCTGACCGACTGGCAAAAGACCTGCTACACTGCCGTCCTCCGGGGCAACCTGCATCTCGCTGCCGCCGTCTTCCGCGCCGGCTGCACCGGCCTGAACCTGGACTACCTGGCCCGCCAGCCCCTGTGGGACCTGGGCCTGGACTTCAACCACGGCACCGGCCACGGCGTCGGTTATCTGCTGAGCGTCCATGAGGGGCCCCAGAGCATCCGCTGGCGCTCCCTGGGCAAAGAACCCGCCCTGGCCCCCGGCATGATCACCTCGGATGAACCCGGCGTCTACTTCGACGGGGACTTCGGCATCCGCCTGGAAAACCTGGTCCTGTGCATGGAAAAGAGCCAGACGAACTTCGGCACCTTCCTGGGCTTCGAGACCCTGACCCTCACCCCCTTCGACCGGGACGCCATGGACCCCACCCAGATGACCCCCCAGGAAAAAGCTCTGCTCAACGCCTACCACGCCAGGGTCCACGCCGCCATCGCTCCCCACCTTCCCCCGGAGGAGGCCGCTTGGCTGGCCCAGGCCACCCGTCCCATCTAAAGAAATTGAGAAAGAAAAAGGAGGCCCCCTCATGTCCACCCAAGCCACCCGTCCCCGCCCCACCCGGCAGCGGCAGCCCCGCCGCCGTCGCCGCCGGAAGAAGTTTCCCCTGGTCCCGGTGTTGGCCGTCTCCCTCGCGGCCATCGTTGTGATCTGTACCGTGATCTCCCACGTCGCCGGCGGCCAGCTGGGCAAGCTGGCCAGGGACCACACCCCCCGCTGGGTGGACAAGCAGATCATCGAGATCAACGGTGCCGGCCGCCGGGGCGAAAAGCTGGAGGCCGTCAATGACATCGTTGTCCACTACGTCGGCAACCCCGGCACCACCGCCCAGCAGAACCACGATTTCTACGACCAGCCGACCACCACCGTCAGCTCTCACTTCCTCATCGGCCTGGACGGCGAGATCATCCAGTGCATCCCCCTGGACGAAAAGTCCTCCGCCAGCAACGACCGGAATATCGACACCCTCTCCATCGAGGTCTGTCACCCGGACGAGACCGGAAAGTTTAACCAGGCCAGCTATGACAGCCTGGTGAAGCTCACCGCCTGGCTCTGCGACTACACCGGCATCGGCCGGGACCAGGTCATCCGCCACTACGACATCACCGGCAAGCTCTGCCCCCTCTACTTTGTGGAGCACGAAGATGCCTGGAACCAGTTCCTGCAAGACGTGGCCGACTACTAAATCGTTTAATGTTATATATAAACGAAACGTTATGTATGTAGGGGCCGCAGACCCCTGCGGCCCGCAACCTGCCGCGTGGTACCACACACCGATCCATGGTACTGCCTCAGACCAACGGGCCGCAGAGGTCTGCGGCCCCTACGCAGGATACCGACGGGCGAAGCAGTGTACCAATAGGCAGAACTGACAGGCAGCAGAATATAGCACCTGCTTTCCGCATACACATCCCCTAGGAACCTCACTGCGAAAGGAAGGGATGGGTATGTCCATCGGAGAAAAGGCCCCTGCACCGCCCCCGGCCCACCGGATCGTCCTGTCGGACCGCCAGCACCTCGCCGTCTCCGGCGTGGAGGGGGTGGAGAGCTTTGACGAAGCCACTATCGTTCTCACCACGTCCGAGGGCAGCCTCATCGTCCGGGGCGAGGGTCTGCACATCGAAAAACTCAGCTTAGACGGCGGCGACCTTCTGGTCGAGGGCACCGTCGAGTCCCTCACCTATGAAGAGGAGGAGCCGCACCAGAGCCTCTTCGGGCGGCTGTTCCGGGGATGAGCATCTCCCTCTCCGGCCAGCTGCTCTCCCTGACGGCGGGCCTGCTGTTGGGCGTGGGCGTGGGCCTGCTCTATGATCTTCTGCGTCAGCTCCGCCTGCTGGCCCCCCGCCGCTGGATGGCAGAGGGGCTGGACCTGCTCTTCTGGCTCCTGGCCTGCCTGGCGCTCTTTCTCTGCGGTATTCTCTTCGGCGGCGGGCAGGTCCGGCTGTATATGCTCCTCTGGCTGACCTTGGGCGCCGCAGCCTATTTTGCCGTGCTGAGCGGGAAAATGCGGCGGCTTTTGGCCGCCCTGGCCCAGGGGATCGGGAAAATTTTCCGGGTCCTGCTGGCCCCGCTTCGGTGGCTTTCTGCTGTCCTCCTGGGTCCGTGGATATATTTTTTCGGAGATGCGAAAATTTTTTTGAAAAAAGTCTTTTCTTTTTCAGCTGTCAGTAGTAAAATGTACCATCTAGTAAAACCAAGGAAACACAGCGGCAAGGCCGGACCCCCTTGCCACGGAACCCAAGAAAGGGAGGCATCCTCTCATGTTCCGATCCAAACCGGTTGGTCTTCTCTTGAAGATCCTCTGTCTGATCCTGGTGGTGTATATGGCGCTCACGTTCCTGCACGTTCGTCGGCAGATCAGCGACACCAAAAACACCATCGAAACTCTGACCCAGCAGGTCAACGACCAGACGCAGACCAATACCGAGCTGTCCAACGCCATCGAAAACCGCGATGACCCCTCCTACATTGAGGACATCGCACGGGAAAAGCTGGGCCTGGTCACGTCCAATGACCGGGTGTTTTACATCACCGACTAAGAGCCACCCGCTCTTTTTTGGCTCGTCACCGAGCAATCATTACGAGGAGGATACACACCATTTATGGAAATCAGTGTAGGCGCAATTCTGGAAGGAACCATCAAAAGTATCACCAAGTTCGGCGCGTTCGTCACCCTGCCCGGGGGCCGCTCCGGCCTGGTCCACATCTCTGAGATCGCCCATTCCTATGTGGAGAACGTCAGCGACTTTCTCTCCGAGGGGCAGACCGTAAAGGTCAAGGTCGTCAACATCGACGAGGCCGGGCGCATCAATCTCTCCATCAAGAAAGCTACGCCCCCTCCTCCCCGTCCCCAGGGCTTCAGCCGGGACCGGCAGAACCGCTCCTCCGACTTCCGGGGCGGTAACCGCGGCGGCTCCGCCCCCCAGGGTGGCCGCAGCTACAACAACGGCGGCGGGCAGTCCTCCGGCAACCGTTCCGGTGGCCGCAACTACCGCCACGACGCCCGCTCCGCTGCCCCCCAGTCCGCAGGCCCCGCCGACTTCGAGGCTCGCCTGAAGCAGTTCATGCAGGCCTCCGACAGCCGTCTGTCTGACCTCAAGCTCAACGACCGCCGCTCCTCCCGCCGCGGTGGCCACCGCTGAGCTTCTTCAAGTGAAACCCCAAGATTTCCCCCGCCCCCGGCTCCGGCCGGGGGTTTTCTTCTGCCCGGATGCCCAGAGCCTCGGCCCATAAAAAATGCGTGCTTTCCCAACCTTCGGAAAAGCACGCCAGCAGGAGAATGGAATGAACGATAACACGACGGGATACATCGACCGCCTGACTTTATAGTATTCCATTTTCTTCCAAACGTCAAGAGGGAGAATCCGTCTTCTTTCGTCGAATCAACAGACTTCCGTCTTTTTCCCAAAAACAGCGTGACATTTTCCGGAAGGTATGGTATACTATGCCCGTAAGGAAGGGAACACTCCCCCGTCCTTGCCCTTACGAAAGGAGCTGACACATATGAAATTCACCTTTACCGACAAGAAAGTGAACATCCCCAACCGGGTCCACACTTACGCTGAGAAAAAGATCGGCAAGCTGGACCGCTACTTCCAGACCGAGCCGGAAGCCTCCATCGTCTTCAGCGTGGAGAAAGGCCGCAATAATCTGGAGGTCACCATCCGCTCCGCCTCCACCGTCATCCGTGTCGCGGAGAGCACCTCTGATATGTTTGTCACCATCGACGCCGCCGTGGCCTCCATCGAGCGCCAGCTGCGTAAGAATAAATCCCGTCTGGAAAAGCGCCTGCGCAAAGAAGCCTTCGAGGTTCCCGACGACGCCTACTTCGTCCCCGAAAGCGACGTCGACGAGGAAGCCGCTTACCAGATCGTCCGCACCAAGCGTTTCTTCTTCCGCCCCATGAGCGTCGAGGAAGCCATCCTCCAGATGAACCTGGTGGACCACACCTTCTTCGCCTTCCGCAACGCCGACGAGGGCGGTGCCTTCTCCGTCGTCTACAAGCGCAACGACGGCGGCTACGGCATCATCATTGATGAGGACTGAGTCTGACCTAACACACCTACTCCGGCCCGGCAGGACATCCTGCCGGGCCGTTTTTTGTGCTTGCCCCCCTATCTGCGCCCTGTTTTGAATCTTTTGACGCCACTTTTCGGATATTTTGTGAACAAACGGTGGCACTTCCGTGAACTTTAGCACTCACCGCTTGACAGTGCTAAAAATGGTGCTATGATGAAGCTGTTCCAAGGGAGAGAGCCAAAGAGCTCCACCGGGGAACGGAAAACGCATACAATGTGTAAGCGGTGACAAAAGTTGGCGCCGGCGAGACACCGGCACCCGGAATTTTGAATGGAGGTATGACTTATGTTGCCCAGCATTTTTGGTGAGAATTTGTTTGATGATTTCTTTGGCGATCCCTTCGGCATGATGCCCCGCGGCCGTGACCCGCTGTACGGCAAGCACGCCAGGAACCTGATGCGTACCGATGTCCGCGAGACGGAGGATACCTATGAGCTGGACGTGGATCTGCCGGGCTTCAAGAAGGATGAGGTCACGCTGGAGTTGAAGAACGGCGTGCTGACCATTCAGGCGGTCAAGGGCCTGGACAAGGACGAGACGGATAAGAAGGGCAAGTACATCCGTCAGGAGCGTTACGCCGGCGCGTGCAGCCGCAGCTTCTATGTGGGCGATGCGGTGGAGCCGGAGGACGTCAGCGCCAAGTTTGAGGATGGCATCCTGACCATCTCCGTGCCCAAGAATGTGAAGAAGCAGCTGCCCAAGAACAGCGCCATCTCCATTCAGTAACAGGAGCAAAACGCCCCGGCGCCTTTCGGCGCCGGGGCGTTTTTGCATGGCAGGGGAGGGGGATATTTTTCTTGCCTTTCTCCTCTATATGCGCTATACTGAGCCCAACCTGACCCATAGGAGGATGTACATGGACCCGATTTTTGATATTGAATTGCAGGACTGCCCCATCTGCCGCGGCGTGGGTGCCATGCAGGATGAGCAGGGCTGGTCTGTCTCCGTGGCCTGCATGGACTGCGGGGCCGAGACGGCGCTGATGTTATTAGCCAGGATTCATTAATTGTCATTAAA
>OLSN01003169.1_pt1 | contig 10932 bp, 12 predicted proteins | sample 1672411 | NCBI WGS metagenome assembly OLSN01 (sample SAMEA3136683, study PRJEB25190) | human gut metagenome | biome: human gut; feature: human-associated habitat; material: faeces | place: Austria | collected 2013
TGCGGCCTATGAGATCATCACCTCCACGAACGCGCTGCCCGCGCTCTCCGGCCGTGTCTGTCCGCAGGAGACGCAGTGCGAGAGCAAGTGCGTCCGCGGCGTGAAGGGCGAGCCGGTCGCCATCGGCCGGCTGGAGCGCTTCGTCGCCGACTGGTATCGCGAGAACGTCAACAAGATGCCCGAGAAGCCCGAGAGCAACGGCATCAAGGTTGCCGTCGTCGGCTCCGGCCCCTCCGGCCTGACCTGTGCGAGCGAGCTGGCCAAGAAGGGCTATGAGGTCTCCATTTTTGAAGCCCTGCACACCGCAGGCGGCGTTCTGGTCTATGGTATCCCCGAATTCCGTCTTCCGAAGGCCATCGTTGCCAACGAGGTCAAGAAGCTCGAGGCCATGGGCGTGCATGTCATGACCGACATGGTCATCGGCAAGGTCCTTTCCATCGACGAGCTGTTCGAGGAGATGGGCTTCAAGGCCGTGTTCGTCGGCTCCGGTGCAGGCCTGCCCATGTTCATGCACATCGAGGGCGAGGCGCTCAAGGGCGTTATGTCTGCCAACGAGTACCTGACCCGTATCAACCTCATGAAGGGCTATCGCGACGAGAGCGACACGCCGGTCATCCGTTCGAACGCCGTTGCGGTCGTCGGCGGCGGCAACGTTGCCATGGATGCCGCGCGCTGCGCGAAGCGTCTCGGCGCGGAGCATGTGTACATCGTCTATCGCCGCGGCGAGGCGGAAATGCCCGCCCGTCTGGAAGAGCTGCATCATGCCAAGGAAGAGGGCATCGAGCTGCACGTCCTGTGCAACCCGACGAAGATCCTTGACGACGGCAACGGCCGCGTGGGCGCGATGGAATGCGTTCGCATGGAGCTTGGTGAGCCGGATGCCTCCGGCCGCCGCCGTCCGGTCGCCATCGAGGGCAGCGAGTTCCAGCTTGCCGTCGACACCGTCATCATGGCCCTCGGTACGTCCCCGAACCCCCTCATCCGCTCCACGACGCCGGGTCTCGAGACGAACAAGAAGGGCTGCCTCGTTGTCAACGAGGACAACATGACCACCCGCGACGGTGTGTATGCCGGCGGCGACGCCGTGACCGGCGCTGCAACCGTTATCCTCGCCATGGGCGCAGGCAAGAAGGCCGCTGCTGCTATCGACGCGCGCTTTCATAAATAAGACAAAACCGGTATAATTTGCCTGCCGTATTCCCATACTAAAAGAAACGACCGCCTGTCCCGGCATCGTCGGGGCAGGCGGTTTTTATCAGGGAGGGGACTGCAATGCAGGTCAAAGAGGTCATGAGCCGCCGGATCATTGCCATTTCGCCGGAGGAGACTGTCGCCGTGGCGGCGCGGCTCCTGTCGCAGCACAACATCGGCGCGCTGCCGGTGTGCAGCCGGGACGGGCGGCTGCGCGGCATGGTGACGGACCGGGATATCGTTGTGCGCTGTGTGGCGGCGGGGGACGACCCCGAGTGCACGCGCGTTGCGGAGATCATGACGCGGCGCGTTCTGGCGGCGGAGCCGGACCGGAGCGTCGATGAGGCCGCGCGCCTGATGGCGCGCGAGCAGGTGCGGCGTCTGCCGGTGCAGGAGCACGGGCGGCTTGTCGGCATGGTGTCGCTGGGCGATGTCGCTGTGCGGCCGGACTACACGATGGAGGCAGGGGAGGTCCTGCAGGAAATTTCGCAGAATATCCGCCGGGTCTAGCCGAGCAGGGCATCCAACTCCGACGGCGTGCTGAACTGCACGACGAGCCGGTTCGGCAGGCAGACGATGGGCGCGCCGTGGTCCGCCGCGGCGTGATGCACGCAGTCCTGCGTGGGACAGGAGGCCGATGTGACGGCGATCTTCCCACCGGAGACGGTCAGAATGTTCCAGCCGCCGCCGGACTCGATGCGGTATTCGCCGTCGACGGCAAGATCGATCGTCTGCACGAGCGCACCGTCCGAATAGACCTCCGCCGTTGTCTCGGCCTTGCCGCCGAGCAGCCAAACGGACAGCCCGGCGCAGACCACGGCGATGGACAGAAACAGCAGAATCCAGAATCTCGTCTTCATCGCTTCAGCTCCGTAAACGTGCAGTCCGTCAGCAGGGCGGCAGCGCCTTCCGTGGCGCAGATCGTGCCGTCCTCCGTGATGAAAACAGCCTCGAAATCGGACGAAGCACGCCAGAATTCCGTTGCCCGCTCCAGTCCCATGACGAACAGGGCCGTGGAAAGCCCGTCTGCCAGCGTGCCGCTGTCCGCGAGGATCGTCACGGAGCGCAGGCCGTTCTTCACCGGCCTGCCGGTCTGCGGGTCGAGAATGTGATGGTAGCGGACGCCGTCCTGCTCAAAATAGCGCTGATAGTCGCCCGAGGTCACAAGGGCCTTCGAGTCGGTAAAGCGCACGACGGCGATCGCGCTCGACGGGTCGTTCGGGTCGGCAATGCCGACCTGCCATGCCGTGCCGTCCGGCTTGCTGCCGACGGTCTGCACATTGCCGCCGAGCGAGAGCATGGCGGCCTGCGCCCCGGTCTCCTCCAGCTGATGCGCGCACTGCTCTGCCGCATAGCCCTTGGCGATGCCGCCGAGGTCGACGCTGCAGCCCGTATCGAGGGCGGCCGCCGCGCCGTCCAGCTGCAGATGCTGCGGGCCGGTGTGCGCGAGCGCTCCGGTCAGCTCGGCCTCCGTCGGGATATGATATTCCCCGGAGGGGAAGCCCCAGAGGCAGACAAGGGGATAGACTGTCGGGTCAAAGGCTCCGCCCGTGCGCGCGGCGCAATCCAGCGCCTGCTGCAGGAGGTCTGCGGTCTGTGGCTGCAGCTCCGCCGTGCCGTCCCGGTTCAGGCGGGCGATGTCGCTGTCCTCTGCCGTGGCGGAAAGCAGGGCTTCGAGCGAACGGAGCGTGTCCTCCGTCTGCGTGACAAGGGCCTCATCGCCCCAGATGCGCAGGCTCATCAGCGTGTCCATGGCAAAAAGCTGTGCCTCGTGCGCCTCCGGCTGCTTTGGGCCGCAGCCCGTCAGGACCAATGCTGCCAGAAGTACGGCAGCGAACCATTTTTTCAAGGGGATCACCTCATTTTCCGGGATCATTATATCAAAAAAGAGAAATTTTCTCAAATAGTATTTGACATTTTCCTGCCGGGATGGTATGATAAACAGGCCGCATCGAAGAGGTACAAGCTTGAGGTATGCCCTCACGCCTCCAGAGCGAGACTACAAAAAGGTAGGTGCAAACAAACATGCAGGCAGTTATCGTTACCGGTGGCAAGCAGTACAGCGTCAAGGAGGGCGACGTGATCTACGTCGAGAAGCTCAATGCTGAGGCTGACGCAACCGTAACCTTCGATCAGGTCCTGGCAGTCGTGGACGGCGAGAACTCCAAGTTCGGCGCTCCCGTGGTGGCAGGCGCTTCTGTCGAAGCCAAGGTGCTGAAGAACGGCAAGGCCAAGAAGGTCGTCGTCTTCAAGTATCGCCCGAAGAAGGACTCCAAGTCCATCCGCGGCCACAGACAGCCGTACACCAAGGTGCAGATCGAAAAGATCTCCGTGTAATGACTAAGGTAGAGATCTTCAATCACGACGGCAGGATCCATGGATTCTCCGTGTCCGGGCACAGCGGCTATGCCGAAGAGGGCAGCGACATCGTGTGCGCTGCCGTTTCCGCAGCCGTGACCTTCGCCGAGTGCACGATCAACGACGTGCTGGGCAATCATGCCAACACAAAGGTGAAGGAAGAAGAGCCCCGGATCACCCTCACCCTTCCCGCAGCCTGCGACGACGAAGACGCCGTGCAGGCCGTGCTGACCGGCTTTTTGCTGACGGTCTGCTCCCTGCGGGACAATTATCCTGAGTATATCGAAGTTATGGAGGTGTAACAAATGCTGAAAATCGGTTTTCAGTTCTTCGCTCATAAGAAGGGCGGCGGTTCCACCAAGAACGGCCGTGATTCCGAGTCCAAGAGACTGGGCGTGAAGCGCGCGGACGGTCAGTTCGTCCTCGCGGGCAACATTCTGGTTCGCCAGAGAGGCACGCACATCCATCCGGGCGTCAATGTCGGTATCGGCAGCGACGACACCCTGTTTGCTCTGGTTGACGGCCACGTCAAGTTCGAGCGCAAGGGCAAGGATCGCAAGCAGTGCTCCGTCTACGCGGAACAGTAAGACGCAATACGGAATCCCGGACATAGGCGCTCTATGTTCGGGATTTTTTTATAACGGGTTTCATCATCTGGAATATAACCTCCGCCGCGATATGTGGGGGATGGGCTGCGCCACGGAGGCGGCCATGGCGATGCTTCGCTGGGCGCATCGGAGGCTTGGCATCTGCGGTTTTGCCGCGGAGCACGCGTCCGCAAACACGGCCTCCGGCAATGTCATCCGCAAGTGCGGAGTTCAGCTTGTCCGCCGCGGAACGTTTGCTAAATTCGACGGCAGCGAAACCTTTGACGCAGCGTTTTATGAGCTGCATCTGAAAGGGGATTCTTAAATGTTTATTGATAAAGTGAAAATCACGGTGAAGGCAGGCAACGGCGGCAACGGCGCGGTGGCCTTCCACCGCGAGAAATATGTGGCCGCAGGCGGCCCGGACGGCGGCGACGGCGGCAAGGGCGGCAATATCGTCCTGCGCGTGAACGACAACCTCTCCACGCTGATGGACTTCCGCTACAAGCGCAAATACGCTGCGGCACCCGGTCAGGACGGGCAGGGCGCGCGCTGCTCCGGCAAGCGCGGCGAGGACCTTGTCATTCAGGTCCCGCGCGGTACGGTCGTGCGCGATGCCGCAACGAACGAGATCATCAAGGATATGTCCGACGATGCGGACTTTATCCTCTGCAAGGGCGGCCGCGGTGGCTGGGGCAACAAGCATTTTGCCACGCCGACCCGTCAGGTGCCGCGCTTTGCCAAGGCCGGCCTTCCCGGCGAGGAGCACGAGGTCGTGCTGGAACTGAAGCTGCTGGCAGATGTCGGCCTTGTCGGCTTCCCGAATGTCGGCAAGTCCACGCTGCTGTCCGTCACGTCCAATGCCCGCCCGAAGATCGCAAACTACCACTTCACCACGCTGTACCCGAATCTCGGCGTCATCTATGTGGATGAGGGCGTGTCGTTCGTCATGGCCGATATCCCCGGTATTATCGAGGGTGCGGCCGAGGGCGCGGGCCTTGGCCACGATTTCCTGCGGCACATCGACCGCTGCCGCCTGCTCGTGCACATCGTCGACGTCTCCGGCAGTGAGGACCGCGACCCGATCGAGGACTTCGAGAAGATCAACGCCGAGCTGCGCGATTATTCGCCGGAGCTGGCCGAGCGGCCCATGATCGTCGCGGCAAACAAGTGCGACCTCATCCAGGAGGGCAGCGACAACCTCGAGCGTCTGCGTGCCTACGTCACGGAGCGCGGCTACCCGTTCTATGAGATCTCGGCCGCCACGACGCAGGGCACGAAGCAGCTCATGCGCGTCATTGCCGGTCGTCTGCGTGAGCTTCCGCCCGTGACGGTCTATGAGCCGGAGTATGTTAAACCGCTGGCCGAGGCGGGCGAGGCCGACGCCCTGTCCATCGAGCATATGGATGACCTGTGGGTCGTGTCCGGCAAGTGGATGCAGCAGCTCATCGCCGATATCAACTTTGCGGATTACGAGTCGCGCATGTACTTCGACCGCCAGCTCCGCAAGAGCGGCCTGTTCGACCGGCTGGAGGAAATGGGCATCGAGGACGGCGACACGGTCAGCATCTACGACTTTGAATTTGAGTACGAGCGATAATTTTTGCGCTTGCATTTTTGAGCGCGCCATGCTAAAATAATACCATCGTGCTGCGAATGCGTAAGTCCAGATTTTGGGCTTACGCATTCTTTTTTTGCATTTTTGAGGAGGTTTTTGTATGGAAAACTCGGAACATCGCTTTCTGGCGGAAGCACCGGTCGGAAAGCTCATGCGTCGTTATGCGATGCCGTGCGTCATATCGCTGCTGGTCGGCGCGCTGTATAACATTGTCGATCAGATCTTCATCGCCAATGCTTCCTACCTCGGCTCGTTCGGCAATGCGGCCAATACCGTCGTCTTCCCGATGACGGTCATCGCGCTGGCCATCGCCGTCATGATCGGCGACGGCTGCTGCGCCTTCGTCAGCCTGAGTCTCGGGAAGGGGCGGCCGGAGGACGCCTCGCGCAGCACGGGAAATGCCGTTGTGCTGTCCGTGACCGCGGGCTTTGTCCTGATGGCGATCTACCTGCTGCTGCGCGATCCGCTTCTGACTGTTTTCGGCGGACGGGTGAATGACGAGACGTTCCACCTTGCGCAGAAATATTTCTTCTGGATCACGCTCGGCATCCCGCTTTATATGTTCGGGCAGGCCATGAACCCGGTGATCCGCGCCGACGGCAGTCCGCGCTTTGCCATGCTCTCCACGCTGGCCGGGGCCGTCGTGAATATCATCCTCGACCCGGTCTTTCTGTTCGTCTGCAAGTGGGGCATGATGGGCGCGGCCGTTGCGACCGTGCTCGGGCAGGCGCTGACGGCGGCGCTGGCCGTCTGGTATCTGTTCCACAGCAGGATCGTCCGCCTGCATCCTGCGGATTTCTGCCTGAAGGCGAAGACCGTCTGGCGTACCCTTTCGCTCGGCGCCTGCAGCTTTTTGTCGCAGATCTCACTGGTCGCGGCTATGGCTGCCATCAACAACATGGTGCGAAAATACGGCGCGCTCGACCCGATTTTTTCGCAGACGCAGTATGCCCAGATCCCGATGGCGGTCGTCGGCATCGTCATGAAGTTCTTCCAGATCATCATCTCCATTGTCGTCGGCATGGCGGCGGGATGCATCCCGATCGTCGGCTACAATATGGGTGCGGAGCGCAAGGACCGCGTCCGGACGCTGTTCCGCCGCCTGCTGCTGTGCGAGGCGCTGGTCGGTGCGGTCGGCCTCATTCTGGTGGAGGGATTCCCGCGCGCCCTCATCGGCATTTTCGGTGCGGCAAATGAGAGCGTGTACTATACGGACTTCGCTCTGCGCGCCTTCCGCATTTATTTGTGCATGCTTGTGCTTGCCTGTGTCAACAAGGCCTGCTTCATCTTCCTGCAGGCCATGGGAAAGGCGGCGGCCTCCACGGCGCTGTCTATGGTGCGTGAGATCGTCTTCGGCGTCGGCTTCGCGCTGCTCCTGCCGCTGTTCTGGGGATTGGACGGCGTACTGTGGTCCATGCCGGTCTCGGATATCCTGACGTTTGCCATTTCTGCTGTGCTCATCGTCCGAACGGACCGCGAGCTGAGAGGCGAGGGAAAGGCTTGCTGTCTGGCATGATATATGCTATACTTGAACCGCGCGAAAAAAATTCGGGGCTTTTCGCCCCGAATTTTTTTGTTGAGTTTACTCTGCATGCCCGCGGATATGGTGCCGGTAAAATGCTGCGAGGAACGGCATGGAGATCACGAAGGTCAGAAGGTCTGCCACGGGCTGGCTCATCTCCACACCGGCGCAATGCAGCCACAGCGGCAGGAGCAGTACGGCCGGAAGAAAGAAAATGCCCTGCCTGCAGCTTGCGAGGAACGTCGCTGCGGTGCGGTAGCCGAGGCACTGATAGAGCTGATTGACGAACGTCGAGACGGCCAGCAGCGGCAGAACGATACAGGAGAAGCGCAGCGTCTCTGCACCAATGCGCACGACCTCCGCGTCGCTGCAGAACCACCACAGGATCGGCCGCGCGAAAATGGCCATGACGATGGCGCAGACCGTGCAGAGCACCGTGCCGACGAGGGAAGAGAACCAGAACGCCTGCCATGCGCGGCGGCGCTTTCTGGCGCTGTAGTTATAGCCTGCAACGGGCTGGAAGCCCTGCCCGATGCCGATGACGAGATTGCGCACGAAGACATAGAGCTTGTTCGCGATCGTAATGGCCGAGACGGCTGCGTCGCCATAGAGCACGGCCTGCATATTGAGCACGGCCGAGGCCACACTGCCGAGGCCCTGCCGGCAGACGGTCGGGAGCCCCGTCGTGAAGATAAGCCAGTAATCACAGAAATGACGACTTACGATGCGCAGGCGCAGCCGGACGATGGAGCGGCCTGTCAGGAAGAACAGCAGCAGGATCACAAAGCTCACGGCCTGGCTGACGGCTGTGGCCAGCGCCGCGCCGCCTGCGCCCATGTCCAGCGTGAAGATGAACAGGGGATCGAGCACGATATTCAGCACGCCGCCCAGTCCAAGCCCCCACATGGCGAGCGTCGATTCGCCCTCGGCGCGGAGCGTGTTGTTCAGCACGAACGAGGCGCAGCTGACCGGCGCGACGAGCAGGATCCAGCGGGCGTAGGGGACGGCATAGGGAAGCATGGTGTCCGTGCATTTCAGCGCGCGCAGGATCGGCTTCAACCCGGCAAGACAGCCCCAGCCGACGACCGCACCCGCGAGAATGGCGGCCACAAAGGCGCTGACGGCGTAGCGCTCGGCCGCGTCGTCGTCCTTTTCGCCGAGCTTGCGGCTGATGAGGCTGCCTGCGCCCATGCCGAGCCCGTAGCCGACGGCCTGCAGAATGGCCATGAGCGTGTAGACCATGCCGACCGCGGCCGAGGCCGATTTGTTGATTTGGGAGACGAAATAGGTATCCGCTGTGTTGTAAATAACCGTAACGAGCATGCTGATGGTAGTCGGGATCGCCAACGAGCTGACGAGCTGCGGGATCGGCGTGCCGATCATCTTCTCATATTGCTCCGCACTGTTCGGAACATGAGCCATTCAGAATCCCTCCGACATTTTCTTTTATTCTATCATATTCCGGCGCGATTTTCCAGAGGAGGAATCCACATATGAAGTTCCCGAAGCTCAGGCACGCAGGCCTGTGCAATATCCTGATCTTTCTCCCGGCGCTGCTCCTGCTTTTTGCCATCGGCTTCAATATCCCGCTGGCAAACTGGGGCACGCCGAAGTGGGTCCTTGCCCTGAATTTCCTGCTTGGCTGCGCGGTCTCGCTCGGCTATCTCATTCTGGGGGCGTTTCCGCTCCTGTACGCCGATCAGGTTTTTTTCCTGCTGCGGGAGGGAAGCGCTCCAGCCTGGAATCCCGCACGGGCCGGAACGGCCGCGGGCGCAGCGCCATACAGGCGGCGATCCTATGCCGCTGCCGCCGCTGGGGTAAGCCCGTCGAGGGGACGTAGAGCATCTCTGCCTTTTATCGCAACCGCGGCTGCGTGGGCACGCGGTTCTATTCCGCCGTCGGCTGGCGGGCTGCGGTCTGCTCCGTGCCGCATCTGGATGCGGACACACTGCGGCGCTGCAGGGCGAAGGCCCGGCTCGCCCTTGGGCGCGCACCGGAGCCGCGGCCATCCTTTCTGACGCCGAGAGCCGCCCGCCGCGAGCCGAAGATGATCGCGCCGGTCCTCATCGTGCTGGCAGATACGCTGGATGAGGAGCTGAAGCGTGTTCCCTATAAGCAGGACGAGCTGCGCCTGTGCCTTGTGGATTGCACGAACGGCGCGTACTACTTTGACTGCCGTCGGAATTACTACGACATCGGTGCGATGGAAAAACCGAAAAACGGCTTTCAGGTGCAGGCGATCCGGCGGCTCATCTTCGGCGGATGTCTGCCAAAGGGCCCGGCAGAGCTGCGGACGGAGCTGCCGCCTGACACGGACCCGGAGCAGCCGTTCTGGACGTTCTATGCAGGCCTGTTTGCGGCGGTGAAGGGTGCGTTCCACGATGCGCACCACGAGCGGCGGAAAATGCTGCGCCGCCTGCGGCCGGGCGAGATCAGAATGGGCGAGTATGCGCTCTACTGCGGCCTCGTCGACCGGGTGGCTGTGCTGACGTATACGAAGCAGGAGGGAAAAAGCACCTCCTGCTCGAAAAGAACCCTGCTGCCTACGGAACGAGCGGCAAGAGCAGAACCCGCAGGCGCTGGATCACCCCGGAGGAGCAGAAAAGCTGCCGCGCCCGGATCGAAAGCTGGCTCGTCGCCGAGGGCTATCGTTTTGAAGCGGAGACAGAGAAATGATCTGGTGACACAAAATGCGGGCGCTGCTTTTGGCAGCGCCCGTGCAGTTTTATTTGGGATCCTTACTGCGGAATATGCGGTTGAGCAAATAGACGCAGAGCATGATGACGAGGATCACAATGAAAATGGAACCCCAGCCGGCGCCCATCAGGCGCAGGGATTCCTGCCATGTGGCAGGACGGCCCGGGATCGACTGTTCCGCAACGGCGGTGAGGATCGGCAGCAGCTGCATGGTCATTCCTCCTTACCCAATGGTGTAGACAAGGCTCATGATCAGGCCGCCCGCAATGACGGACGCTATCTGGCCCGAAACATTGACGCCGACGGTGTGCATGAGCAGAAAATTTTGCGGGTCCTCCTTCAGGCCCATCTTGTGGATGACGCGGGAGGACATCGGGAAGGCCGAGATACCGGCCGCACCGACCATTGGATTCACCTTATTCTTGCAGAAGAGGTTCAGAAGCTTTGCAAACATCACGCCCGCGATGGAGTCAAAGACGAAGGCGACAAGGCCCAGCGCCATGATGATGAGCGTTTTGAGATTGACGAACTGGTCGGCCTGCATCGAGAACGAGATCGTGATGCCGAGAAGCAGCGTGATGAGGTTCGCCAAATCGTTCTGCGCCGTCTGGGAAAGACGCTCCAAGCAGCCGCACTCACGCAGCAGGTTGCCGAACATCAGAAAGCCCACGAGCGAGACGGACATCGGCGCGATGAAGCCCGCGATGATCGTGACCATGATGGGGAAGCAGATGCGCAGCGAACGGGAGACGTGCTTGGGGTTGTAGGGCATGTGCATCGCACGCTCTTTCTTGGTGGTCACGAGCTTGATGGCGAACGGCTGGATGATCGGCACGAGCGCCATGTACGAGTACGCCGCGACAGCGATGGGGCCGATATAATTAGAGTGTAAGACCTGTGAAACAAGGATCGACGTCGGGCCGTCCGCCGCGCCGATGATGCCGATGGAGGCCGCGTCC
>OLSN01003173.1_pt1 | contig 10918 bp, 8 predicted proteins | sample 1672411 | NCBI WGS metagenome assembly OLSN01 (sample SAMEA3136683, study PRJEB25190) | human gut metagenome | biome: human gut; feature: human-associated habitat; material: faeces | place: Austria | collected 2013
TGGGCGCTGAGATCTACCTGTACCTGGAGTACAAGGGCAACAAGATGACCGCCCGTGTCGCTCCCACCTCCAAGGCACGCAACGGAGACACCGTCCGCGTTGCATTTGATCCGCACAAGGTCCACGTCTTTGATGTCGAGACCGAGCAGACCATCCTGAACTAAGTTCTCCAGGGATCATCTTTTGATCCTCCTAATAAGCAAAAGCCGCCGGGAAGCGATTTCCGGCGGCTTTTGTCTAAGAGAACACACATTGGAACATTATAAGGGAGATTTCACCATGGAACACATGATGCTTCTGGTCACCTACCGTATGCTCCCCGGCCAGCGGGACGCTTTTCTGCAGGAAGTCGCCGCTGCCGGCATTCTGGCAAAGGTCCAGCAGGAGGACGGTTTTGAGCGCTACGATTACTACCTGAGCGCCGCCGACCCGGACGAGCTGCTCATCGTTGAGGAGTGGGACTCCGAAGCCCAGCAGCAGGCCCATGTGAACACCGACCACATGGCCCAGCTCCGCGCCATCAAGGAGAGGCATGTTGCTTCCACCGCGATGCAGCGCATTGCCAAAGCCGACTGAGCACGAGAGGATAGAAAAGCACCCGCAGCCTGCTGGCTGCGGGTGCTTTTTCCAAAGGAGAGAACGGAATGCTCAGCCCTTGACACCGCCCAGTGCAACACCACGGACGATGAACTTGGACAGCAGCAGATAAACAATGATCACAGGCAGGATGGCAATGGCCACCAGCATATAGACCTTGCCCATATCGAACTTGAGGAAGTCGGCACTGCGGAGCTGTGCAATGAGGATGGGCAGGGTCTTTTTGTCGGCACTGTCCAGCACCAGCGCGGGGATGAAGTAGTTGTTCCAGCTGGCCACGAAGGAGAAGATGGCCTGCACGGCCAGAGCCGGTTTCATGATGGGCAGCACGATCTTATTAAAGGTATAGAACTCGCCTGCGCCGTCAATGCGGGCGGCCTCTACGATCTCCATGGGAAGGGAGGCGTCCAGATACTGCTTCATGAAGAAGAACACGGTAGGTGCTGCAATGCTGGGAACGATCAGCGGGATGAAGCTGTTTTTCAAGCCCATCTTGGAGATCAACTGCAGAAAGCCCAGTGCGGACACCTGTGTGGGCATGGTCATGATGAGCAGGATCAGGGCAAAGGCAGCCTTTTTGAATTTGAAGTTATAGGCGTAGATGCCGTAGGCCGTCAGAGCCGAGAAGTAAACGCTGAGCGCTGCCGAGCAGGCAGACACCAGCAGGCTGTTGCGGATGCCGCTTACCACAGGGATGTTGGCGTCCGTAAGCACGTTGCGGAAGTTTGTGATGATGGACTTGCCCGGCATCAGCGAGAAGCCCTTCTGGATCTCGAAGTGGGTGCGGGTGGAGTTGATGATCAGCACATAGAAGAAGAACAGGCACAGAAAGCTGATCAGCACCAGCACCAGATAGCACCACGCACGGCGGGCGGTCAAGATCGCCTTTTCGGACTGGTTTTTAGGCGTATGTGCCATACTTATTTTCCTCCTTTGGCAGCAGCCTTTTTGGCTGCTTTCAGTTCCTTGCGCTGGGCCTTGGTCAGGCCGTCATCTTCCTTGGTCAGCGAGAAGTACACGACGACGCACAGCACTGCACACACAAGGAACAGCACCACAGATACTGCACCGGCCATGCCGTAGTTCTTGCTGAACAGGTGGTTGTTCAGGTACATGATCATGGTGGTGGAGGTACGGTCGGGGCCGCCCTTGCCGTTGGTCAAGATCTGCGGCACATCGAACATCTGCAAGCCGCCGATCATGGAGGTGATCATCACATAGACCAGAATGGGGCGGATCAGGGGCAGGGTGATCTTCCAGAACATCTGGTTCGGGGTGCAGCCGTCCAGCTCTGCAGCCTCGTACAGGGTGGGATCCACGCCCATAATGGCTGCCATCAGCATGATGGTAGTGTTGCCGAACCACATCAGGAAGTTCATCAGGCCCACCAGACCACGGTTGCCCCACACGGTATTCAAAAAGCTGATGGGGGCCTTGATCCAGCCCATGCTCAGCAGCACTGCGTTCACCGGGCCGTTATCCGAGAACAGGGCGAAGAACAGCATGGCGAAAGCCGAGGCCATGATCAGGTTGGGCATGTAGATGACCGTCTTGAAGAAGGTCTGTCCCTTCAGCTTCAGTCGCAGGTCGGTGAACCATGCCGCCAGCAGCAGCGAGACGATGATCTGCGGGATAAAACCGATGATCCACAGGATCAGCGTGTTGCTGAAATACTTGGGTAGATCGGTCGCGAACAGGGTGATGTAGTTTTTCAGACCCACAAAGTTGGGTCCGATGATCTTCAGACCGCTGCGGTAATACTCAAAAAAGCTGTAATAGATGGTGGATGCCAGAGGGATCAGCTGGAATACCGCGAAGATGATAAAGAACGGTGCAATGAAGATATATCCCCATTTCGCGTAGCTGATCGACCCTTTCTTCTTTGTTTTTTCTCCCATGAGATCTCCCTCCTGCCGGGTCACAGCAAAACCAAAGGGGCGGGCGAGATACGCCGCCCGCCCCTTTGCTTCAATTTTCAGTTCGGAGTAAAACCGCTTATGCGGGCCATACCACGTCGGTCAGCTCGGGGTACTTCTCCTTGATAGCGGTCTCGAAGTTTGCCTTGGCGGCATCCTCCTCCACGTTGCCGGTGAAGTAATCCTTGAAAGCGTTCTGGAAGCTCTCGTTCAGGCCCTGATCGTACGGGCCGGCGTTGGACATATCGATCTTGGTTGCAGCCTCTGCAAACAGAGCGATGTGGTTCTGGCCGCCGAGGAAGTCGGACTTGTAATCGCTGCTGGCGATCTCGTTCATGGCCTTCTCGTTGTTGGTGTAATCCTGCGTATCCATGGTGATCTGCTTCATGATGGCTTCATCGCAGGTCAGCTTCAGCATAACGTCCTTGATGGTCTCAAGGTTGTCGCTGCCGGCTGCGCCGCAGATCCAGGTGCCGCCCCAGTAGTAGGGCTGAGGGCCTTCGCACACAGCGTAGTCGCCGTAGATGCCGTTGCCAACCTCTTCCTTGCCGCCCTCAGCGGTAGGAGTTGCCAGAGAGTTGCCCAGCAGGGTGAAGTTGATGCCCCAAGTGGAGTAGAAGAAGCCGAACACCTTACCGGTGGGGCCCTGATCGGAAGCCCACTGGCTGTCCCACAGGCTGGACTTGTTGTTGTAGCCCTTATCGGTGTACTCCTTGGTCTGATCCACCCACTTCATCAGGTTCTCGTCCACGGTAACGGTGGTACCGGTGACCCAGGGTGCGGAGACGTTGTTGGAGAAGGTACGGTATGCATCGTCAAAGCCGGACAGCATCTTGTAGCCCTTGGCAGCAGCCTTGGCAGCTACATCGTTGAACTTATCCCAGTCGGACAGGTAGGTCTGCACTTCAGCGGGGTCATCGGTGCCCAGCACCTCCTTGGCAATGCTGCGGCGGTATGCGAACAGACCCGGGGTAGCCTGCCAAGTGGTGCCGCGCTGGCTGCCGTCCACAGAAACGATATCCTTGGTGTACTGGTACTGGCCGGCCAGATCGGAATCGGTCAGGCCGATGTCCTTCTTGACATCCAGAACATAGTCGGAATCCACATACTTCAAAGCGTAGTCAGCCTCGATCAGGAAAATGTCGATCTTGTCATCATCGGCAGCGGAGTCCTGATTCAGCAGAGCCTCGTCCAGCTTGTTCTGGTAGTTGTTGTTCTCGTTAGCGTTGATGGTCCACTTCACGGTGGTGCCGTCCTTCAGGGTGGTGGTGGACTTGTCGGCTGCGATCTCCTTGACCTCGGGATAGTAGTCGTTGAAGCGGCTCTGGAACTCATCATTCCAGCACCAGATGTTCAGCACCTTGCCCTCGGCAGCAGCCGGAGCAGAAGCAGCAGCGGAGGATGCGGGAGCCGCAGAGGAAGCAGCAGTGCTGCTGGAGCTGCCGCCGCAGGCTGCCAGAGCAGCACCAACAGTCACGACACCGGAAGCGAGCAGGAAATTACGACGAGAGATCTTTTTCATAAGGGTAAACCTCCTTCATGGTTTTCCAATTAAAAAATTTCATTCTCAAAAACTCCGCGCCGGGAGTTGTGGGCCTTTGTTAAAGGATGCGGACGGAGCCGCCGTCCAGCAGTTTGCCGGACACCCGGATCTGCTCCGGCAGGGTCACACGCGGATGCTCGATCAGCTCGATCAGCTTATCCGCTGCCAGCCTGCCAAGGGATTTGGTGTTCTGCTGGTAGGTCACCAGCGGGGGTTTGACCACCCGGGAGAGATAGATGCCATCGTATCCCATCACCGAGATGTCCTCCGGGATGCTCAAGCCCGCTTCGGTCAGGGCGTTGTAGCCGCCCAGTGCGGAAAAGTCATCCGGGAAGATGATGCAGGTGGGCCGCTGCGGCAGTGCCAGCAGCGCCCGAGTCTCCTCTGCGCAGCGATCCACATCGTGGTACACACCGCAGCGGACGTACTCCTCCGGCACCTTCAACCCCAGCTCCTCGCAGGCTTGATAGAAGCCTGCCAAGCGGTTCTCGGTAACGGCGGTCTTTTCGCCGTGGATGAAGGCGATGCGCCGGTGTCCGCAGGCCCATGCCTGCTGTACCAGAGCCTTTGTGCCCACCACGTTGTCTGAAAGGATCGCCATCCGGTTGTTAAACACATGGTCGATGGTCACCACCGGCACATCGCCGTTGACCAGCTCCACCACCTGTGGATCATAAAAGTTCACACAGGCGATCACCACGCCGTCCACACCCCGGTAGTGGCAATGTTCCAGATAGCTCATGGACTTGCCGCTGATGTTGTGGTTGATGAAGGTGATATCATAGCCGCGCTTTTCCGCTTCTACCTTGAAGCTGTCCAGCACTGCGGAGAAGTACTCGTGGGTCAGGCCGCTCTGCTTTTCATCTACAAACAGAACGCCAAGGTTGTAAGTACGGTTGGTTTTCAGCGCCCGGGCCGCCGCGTTGGGCAGGTACCCCATGCGGCGGGCTGCTGCACGGATGCGCTCCCGCGTGGCCGGTGCGATGTCCGGCTGGTTGTTCAGCGCCTTACTGACAGTTGCGACGGATACGCCGCACTCTTTTGCCAGATCCTTCAGGGACGGCATCTTATAGCCTCCTTCCAAGGAAAGGAGCTGCGGAATGTTTCTCGCGAGTTCCTTAATCGTTTTCGCAATCTCAATATAGCGCATTCTGCACCAAAAATCAAGCGAAAACGCAAAAGTTTTAGCTCAGCTGCATCACTTTTGGCATTTCGTTTCAATTTGACCTGTAAAAATTGTGCATCTCGATTCACTTTCGTTACATTTCGATTAAAACGGAAAAATTTTCGTTGCAGTTTCGTTATGGTTTTCGGTGTCAGAGGCTGTATGTATATATTACTTTTAAAATGGGTTTCAGGTCTTTCGTTCCGCGTTTCGCCGGTTTGCGCAGCGCAGAATGCCGCCGAAAACCGCCGGGGCTGCGCAGATTATTTTTAAATTTCCGTTGAGATTTTTGCAAAAAGCTCTTGCATTTTTGGGTGGGATAGGGTATGCTTAGCGTGATGAGATTGCTTCTTTCGCAGCGCCTTAATCGTTTTCGCAATCGACGCACTGCCCACCTGACAAGGCGCAGTTTTAAGGAGGAAGCATTATGAAGTTCGGATATTTTGATGACCAGAATAAAGAATATGTCATCACCACCCCGCAGACCCCCCTGCCCTGGATCAACTACCTTGGCAGCGAGGACTTCTTCAGTCTGGTCTCCAACACGGCGGGCGGTTACAGCTTTTACCGGGACGCCCGGATGCGCCGCCTGACCCGTTACCGCTACAATAACTCCCCGCTGGACATGGACGGCCACCGGATCTATATCAAGGATGGCGACACCGTTTGGAACCCGGGCTGGCAGCCCACCAAGACCCCGCTGGACAGTTACAGCTGCCGCCATGGTCTGGGCTACACCATTCTGGAGGGCAAAAAGGACGGTGTGACCGCCCGGCAGGAGCTGTTCGTCCCCAAGGGGGATGCCTGTGAGCTGGACCGGGTGACCGTGTGCAACGGCGGCACCACTGTTAAGGAGCTGGACCTTTTCAGCTATGTGGAGTTCTGCCTGTGGGACGCTGTGGATGACAGCTCCAACTTCCAGCGCAACTACTCCACCGGCGAGGTGGAGGTAGAGGGCAGCGTCATCTACCACAAGACCGAGTACCGCGAGCGCCGCAACCACTACGCCGTGTTCTGGGCAAACTGCCCGGTGAACAGCTTTGATACCACCCGGGATGCCTTTTGCGGCGTATACGGCGGCCCGGCAGATCCGCAGGCCGTCCGCGCCGGACACTGCTCCGGCAGCATTGCCCACGGCTGGGCACCGGTGGGCGCACTGCACATCCACCTGACCCTCGCCCCCGGCGAGAGCCGCAGCATCCTGTTTGGTCTGGGTTATATCGAGAACCCACAGCAGGAAAAGTTCATTGCGCCGGGCGTCATCAACAAGACCCGCGCCCATGCCATGATGGAGCGCTACGCCACCGATGCACAGATCGATGCCGCCCGCGCTGCCTTGCGCACGCACTGGGAAGAGCTGCTGTCCACCTACCATCTGGAATCCGGTGAGGAAAAGCTGAACCGCATGGTCAACATCTGGCACCAGTACCAGTGCATGGTCACCTTTAACATGAGCCGCTCTGCCAGCTACTACGAAAGCGGTACCGGACGCGGCATGGGCTTCCGGGACAGCTGTCAGGACCTGCTGGGCTTTGTGCATATCATCCCCTCCCGTGCCCGGGAGCGCATTCTGGATATCGCCGCCACCCAGTTTGAGGACGGCAGCGCCTACCACCAGTACCAGCCCCTGACCAAAAAAGGCAACCGGGATATCGGCACCGGCTTCAACGATGACCCGCTGTGGCTCATTGCCGGTACTGCTGCCTACCTGCGGGAGACCGGCGATTGGTCCATTCTGGAAGAACAGGTACCCTTTGATAACGACGCCACCAAGGCGCAGCCGCTGATGGAGCACCTGCGCCGCAGCTTCAACTTTACCTGCACCCATCTGGGTCCCCACGGCCTGCCGCTGATCGGCCGCGCCGACTGGAACGACTGCCTGAACCTGAACTGCTTCTCCGAGCACCCGGGCGAGAGCTTCCAGATCACCGGCCCCAGCGAAGGTCCCGTAGCCGAAAGCGTTTTCATTGCCGGTATGTTCGTCAAGTACGGCCACGAATACGCCCAACTGTGCGACCATTTAAATCTGACCGAGGAGGCCGCTGCCGCCCGCAAGCACATTGATGCCGTGGAACAGGCCACCCTGACCGCCGGTTGGGACGGCGCATGGTTCCGCCGTGCCTACGATGCTTTCGGCAAGCCCGTCGGCAGCAAGGAGTGCACCGAGGGTCAGATCTTTATTGAGCCGCAGGGCATGTGTGTCATGGCTGGCATCGGCAAGGAGAGCGGACAGGCCGCGCAGGCACTTGCCAGTGTGGAAGAGCGTCTGGACACCAAATACGGTGTGGTGCTGCTGCAGCCCGCCTACACCAGCTACCAGCTGAATTTGGGCGAGATCTCCAGCTATCCTCCGGGATACAAGGAGAACGCTGGTATCTTCTGCCACAACAACCCGTGGATCAGCTGCGCCGAAGCAACGCTCGGACACGGTGACCGCGCCTTTGCGGTGTACCGCAAGACCTGCCCCGCCTATATCGAGGACATCTCCGAGATCCACCGCACCGAGCCCTACGTTTACAGCCAGATGGTAGCCGGTAAGGACGCCCCCACCTTTGGCGAAGCCAAAAACAGCTGGCTGACCGGCACGGCGGCATGGACGTTCTTCAACATCAGTCAGTACATTCTGGGCATCCAGCCCACCTTGGACGGCCTGCGGGTAGACCCCTGCATCCCCCACACCCTGTCCGGCTTTACTGTGACCCGCCGCTTCCGCGGTGCGGTGTACCATATTACGGTGGACAACACCGCCGGGGTGCAGCACGGCATCAAGGCCGTTACTGTGGACGGCAAGACCATCTCCGGCAACGTTCTGCCGCTGGCTGCCGCCGGCACTGAGGTAACGGTGCAGGTGACCATGGGTTAAACCGACTTTCTCTGCTTTTTCATATTATTCTCCTTTCTGTGACCAAAGCCGCCGCGCAGCACTCTGCACGGCGGCTTTGGTTTACAATGAAAATATTTTAACAGCTTAACGATTGATAATGCGCTCCGCGTTGCTCTGCGCATAGATAGCGGAATTATTTTTTTTATTTGCATTTCAGCCAAGCCTGCGGGCTTGGCTGAAATGCTTTTTTCACAGGAGGGGTCGTAGTGGTCAACTGCATTTGCAATTCAGACCGCCCATTAACCATTGCAGCTCCACTTGTAAAAATGCGTTTGGAGCGCTCCGCAGAGCGCGACAAACGCGAAATATTAAAATAACCTTTCCGCTGAAGATGCGCAGAGCAACGCGGAGCGCATTCAAAATCATTTCACCTGCCCGCGCATTCCAAATCGTCCCCTTCCCTCTTGCAATTTTGGGGAAAGAGGTGTAAAATACAGTCACAATCAAACACAGGGGAGCTCGTGCAGCGGGCTGAGAGGAAGTATAGCAAGCTTCGACCCTTTTACCTGATGCGGATAATGCCGCCGTAGGAAGTCATACCTTTTATGATTTTTTGCAGGAGGAGCCGTGCCGGGCCCCTCCTGTTTTTTTGTACCTCTGCGGAGGTTCCGCAGCCGGCTGAGGGGGAGCGCCCTGAGCCTTGGATGAATGCAGCGATGGGAAGCCGTGTTCCGGCGTGAGAGGAAACCAGTAAGTTTCGACCGCACCTTCCGTACCTGTTCCCGCCTTGTGGCGGGCACGGGCTGTTTTGTTGCGGGAGCGCCGGTATTCATCCTGCGCTGCCGCAGATGGTTGAAAAGGAGCTAATTTATCATGAAGAATCTCTCTGTCAAAAAGCTTGCCCTTGCCGGTATGTTCTGTGCCCTGTGCGTGGTGGGCAGCGTGTTCAGCTTTCCCATGTTCGGCAGCAAGTGCGCCCCGGTGCAGCACATGGTCAATGTGCTGTGCGCCGTTCTGCTGGGGCCCTGGTGGGGTGTAGGCGTGGCCTTTGTGGCTTCCCTGCTGCGTAACCTGCTGGGTCTGGGCAGCCTGATGGCTTTCCCGGGCAGTATGTTCGGTGCGCTGCTGTGCGGCCTTGCATACCACAAGACCAAAAACCTGATTGCCACCGTGGTGGGTGAGGTGTTCGGCACCAGCATTCTGGGCGGCCTGTGCGCATGGCCCGTGGCCATCTTCCTGATGGGCAAGAGCGCTGCGGACATCGCCTTCTACGCCTACATCGTGCCCTTCCTCATCTCCACCGCCGTGGGTGCGGTGATTGCCGGTGCAGTGGTGTTCAGCCTGCAGCGCTCCGGCGCTCTGCGCTCCATGCAGAACAGCCTTTCCTGAGCGGAGGTGCCGGGAATGCTCAAAACCGCCTTTGAGAACCTGCGCAGCCGCAGCCCTCTCATCCACAACATCACCAACTACGTCACCGTGAACGACTGCGCCAACATGGTGCTGGCCTGCGGTGCCTCCCCCATCATGGCCGATGATGCCGCCGAGGTGGAGGAGATCACCGCCATCTGCGGCGGACTGAATATCAACATCGGCACGCTGAACAGCCGCACCGTCACCAGTATGCTGCTGGCGGGCAAAAAGGCCAATCAGCTGGGGCATCCGGTGGTACTGGACCCGGTGGGTGCCGGCGCTTCCCATCTGCGCACCGATACCGCCTTCCGCCTGCTGCGGGAGGTGCAGTTCACAGTGATCCGGGGCAACATCTCGGAGATCAAGACCCTTGCCTCCGGCGCGGGCACCACCAAGGGCGTGGATGCAGACGTAGCCGACAAGGTGACCGAGGAGAATCTGGACAGCGCTGTAACCTTTGCCAAGGCCTTTGCCGCCCGCACCGGCGCGGTAATCGCCATTACCGGTGCTATTGACATCGTGGCCGATGCACAAAAAGCCTACTGCATCCGCAACGGCAACCCCATGATGAGCAGCATCACCGGCACGGGCTGCCAGCTTTCTGCCCTGACGGCGGCTTTTGTCACCGCCAACCCCGGCCAGCCGCTGGAAGCTGCCGCGGCGGCGGTGTGCGCCATGGGTCTGGCGGGCGAGATCGCCCACCAGCGGCTCACCCCGCAGGACGGCAACGCCACCTACCGCAATTACATCATTGATGCCATTTACAACATGACCCCCGAACAGCTGGAGAAAGGCGCAAACTATGAAGTGCGATAAACACACCATGCTCCTGTACGCGGTGACCGACCGCGCATGGGTGGGCGAGCAAACGTTGTATCAGCAGGTAGAAAGCGCCCTGAAGGGCGGTGCTACCTGTGTGCAGCTGCGGGAAAAGCAGCTGGGCGACGCAGATTTTTTACAGGAAGCCATCCAGATCCACGCCCTGTGCCAGCAATACGGTGTGCCGCTGTTCATCAACGATAACGTGGAGGTGGCCTTGCAGTGCCACGCCGAGGGCATCCATGTGGGACAGGACGATATGGCCGCCGCACAGGTACGCCAGCGCGTGGGCGAAGGCGTGATGATCGGCGTTTCTGCCCACACGGTACAGGAAGCGCTGGACGCTGTGGCGCACGGCGCGGACTACCTTGGCGTAGGCGCGGTATTTGCCACCCACACCAAGACGGACGTGAGCGAGATGCCCCGGCAGACCCTGCTGGACATCTGTAACGCCGTGGATGTGCCGGTGGTGGCCATTGGCGGCATCCACAAGGAGAATATCCTGCAGCTCAAGGGCACCGGCGTGGACGGCGTGGCATTGGTAAGCGCTATCTTTGCCGCAAGGGACATCGAGGCCGAGTGCCGCGAACTGCGCGCCCTTTCGGAGCAGATCATAAAGTAAGTTATCATCCCGCGGCAAACCG